>Ga0070734_10002357_pt1 | contig 23232 bp, 20 predicted proteins | sample Coa_R1_8_FD_66444 | JGI IMG/M metagenome (GOLD analysis project Ga0070734, IMG submission 66444) | Surface soil microbial communities from Centralia Pennsylvania, which are recovering from an underground coalmine fire - Coalmine... | ecosystem: Environmental > Terrestrial > Soil > Unclassified ...
ATCCAGTAGCGGTCCTGGTCGAACACGCCGGTGTCGAGCAGTTCGTACTCCGGGTCGAACCTGCCGCGCCTGCCGTTCTCGGCGATCAGGTCCTCATAGGGGAACGCCGCCTGCGGGTAGTGGTAACGCCAGCGGTTCCAGGCGTGGCTGGGCAGCGCGTCCAGGTACCACCAGTACTCCTTGACGTCCTCCCCGTGGTTGCCCTGCGCGCCGGTCAGCCCGAAGGCGCGCTCCTTGAGGATCGGATCCCGGCCGTTCCACAGCGTCAGGCCGAGGCACAGCCGCTGCTCGACGTCGCAGAACCCGGCCAGGCCGTCTTCCCCCCACCGGTACGCGCGGGACCGGGCATGGTCGTGCGGCAGGTAGGTCCAGGCCTCGCCGTCCGGGCTGTAGTCCTCGCGGACGGTCCCCCACTGCCGCTCGCTGACGTAAGGCCCCCACTGGTACCAGGGCCCAGCCTGGCGCAGCCCGTCCTCCAGCCGCCCGAACCCGGCAATGCGCTCGCTCTCCGCGGCCATGCCACCTCCCCGTCGCTCCCCAGGCCGGCGGGAGCCCGCCCACCCGCCATTATGGGTGCCCGCGCTACGGGCCCGGATCCCCCCGTCCGGGTGAGCGCGGCACGACGAGCCCCGACTCGTACGCGGTGACCACGGCCTGCGTGCGGTCCCGCAGCCCGAGCTTGGCAAGCATGCGGCTGACGTGCGTCTTGACCGTCTCCTCGGTGACCACGAGCCGCGCCGCGATCTCCGGGTTGGACAGGCCCTCGGCGACCAGGCGGAGCACCTGCGTCTCGCGCGGGGTGAGCGCGGCAAGCCGGTCCGCGGTCGGGGCGGCGGCGTGCGGGCGCAGCCGGGCGAACTCGCTGATCAGGCGGCGGGTGACGGTCGGCGCGAGCAGCGCCTCACCGGCCGCGACGACGCGCACCGCCTCGAACAGGTGCTCCGCGGTGACGTCCTTGAGCAGGAAGCCGCTGGCGCCCGCGCAAAGCGCGTCGTAGACGTACTCGTCCAGGTCGAAGGTCGTCAGGATGAGCACGCGGGGCCCGCCGGAATCCGGTCCGGCCAGCTGCCTGGTGGCCTCGATGCCGTCCATGCCCGGCATGCGCACGTCCATCAGCACAACATCGGGGTGCCGCTCACGGCAGATCCGCACGGCCTCGGCTCCGTCGCCGGCGGTGCCGACGACCGCGAAGTCCGGCTGGGTATCGAGCAGCCCGGCGAACCCGGCGCGCACCACCTGGTGGTCGTCGGCCACGACGATCCGGACCGCCGCCCCGTCCGCGCTCATCCGGCAAGCTCCTCCGCCTTGCCGGGCAGCCTGGCGACGACCAGGAAGCCGCCGCCGGGCGCGGCGACGGTGCGCAGTTCGCCGCCCACGGCGGCGGCGCGCTCGCGCATGCCGGCCAGCCCGTGGCCGCCGCCCGGCCCACCCGGCGGCGGCCCGGGCCCGTTGTCGCGGACCCGCACGGTCAGGGCATCGCCGGTGTAGTGCAGTTCCACGTCCACCGCGGCACCCGGCGCGTGCCGCCGCGTGTTGGTGAGAGCCTCCTGGACGATCCGGTATGCGGCCAGTTCCACGCCCGGATCGAGGCCGGGCAGCCAGCCGCGGACGATGAGGCGCGCGCCCGCCCCGGAGGCGTCTCTGGCCGCGTCGAGCAGTTCGGCGAGCTGCGGCAGGCCGGGCTGCGGCTGCCGGCGGCGGGCCACATCGTCGTCGCGGGTATCCTCGCGCAGCACGCCGAGAAGCCGGCGCATCTCGGTGAGTGCGGACCGCGCCGTGTCGCCGATCGCGGACAACCGCTGTGCACCGGCCGCGGGCATGCCCGGGGTGGTCAGCCGCGCCGACTCCGCCTGCACGGCGATCATGGAGATGTGGTGGGCCACGACGTCGTGCAGTTCCCTGGAGATCCGTGCCCGTTCGCCGCGGGCGGTGTGCTCGAGCAGGCTGCCGGCGATGACCTGCCTTGCCGCGCTGTGCGCGACGGCCTCGCTGCGGGCCCGCCGGGCGATCCCGGCCCAGGCGGCCGCCGGGCCGAGCGATGCCAGCAGGATCAGGAAGGTTTCCGCGCCGTACAGCGGATAAGCCAGCGCCACCACCAGATAGGGCATGGCCAGCGCCGCGGCCAGCACCGGCGAACCGTGACGGCCCAGCCGGTACAGGGCGGCCAGCTGGGCCAGCAGGCCGGCGACGCTAAGCACGTGGAAGGCCGCGAGGGATACCACGGCCGCCGCGGTGACGGCCGCCGCGGCGGGCGCGGGCCGCGTCCACAGCAGGCCGAGGGGGACCGTGGTGGCCAGGGCCGTCACGACCAGGGCGAGCCGCGCCGGGCCCGAGCCGATGCCGGTGTCCGCGGTCCGGGCCAGGGTCTCGGCCACCGCGAAAATCCCCAGCAGCGCGCCGGACACGGCGGGTGCCAGCGGGGCCGCGGCGATACGCCGCCCCCGGCCGGCCCAGGTGCCGTACCAGTCACCCACTGTGCCCACCCCGCCTATTGTCGCCGCTGGCCGAGGCGATGGCGTCCCCCCTGCCCGCCAATGCCGTATCCCTCCTACGGGGGATGCGGCGGCCCCGCCTCCCCCGGGCCAGCGGCGGCGAAACGGCTCCACGGCGGGACGACCTGGGCCACCTGGGTTCCCTAATGTGCCTGGCATGGAAGCGACCATCGAAGTCACCGGGCTGTGTAAGAGGTTCGGCCAGACCGTGGCCCTGGACGAGCTGTCCTTCACCGTAGCCCCCGGGCAGGTCACCGGCTTCGTCGGGCCGAACGGGGCGGGCAAGTCCACCACGATGCGGGTGATCCTGGGCCTGGACGCGGCCGACTCCGGCAGCGCGCTGATCGGCGGGCGCCCGTACCGGAGCCTGCGCGACCCGCTGCACCATGTCGGGGCGCTGCTGGACGCCGGGGCGCTGCAGCCGGGCCGGCGCGCCCGCAACCACCTGCTCTGGCTGGCACACTCGCAGGGCCTGGGCGCCCGGCGGGTGGACGAGGTGATCGAGCAGGCCGGGCTGGGCTCCGCGGCCAGGCGGAAGGCGGGCGGCTTCTCGCTGGGAATGCGGCAGCGGCTCGGGATCGCGGCGGCGATGCTCGGCGACCCGCCGGTACTGATGTTCGACGAGCCGTTCAACGGCCTCGACCCGGAGGGCACCGCGTGGATCCGCGGGTTCCTGCGGTCACTGGCGGCCGAGGGCCGGGCCGTCCTGGTGTCCAGCCACCTGATGAGCGAGTTGCAGGACAATGCCGACCATCTGGTGGTGATCGGCCGCGGGCGGCTGGTGGCCGACACCAGCGTGGCCAACCTGCTCGCGGCGGCGTCCCAGGACCGGGTCACGGTCCGCACCACCGCGCGGGCCGAGGCGATGGCGGTGCTGACCGGCGAGGGAGCCACGGTCTCCATCACCGGGACCGACGTCGTCACCGTCTCCGGCCTGTCGGCCCAGCGCATCGCGGAACTGCTGGGCCGCCACGGCGTCCCGTTCTCCGAGCTGGCCGCGCACCGCGCGTCACTGGAGGAGGCCTACATGGAACTGACCGCCGACGCCGTCGAGTTCCGCGCCATGCCCGCCGTGCGGGAGGCGTGATGGCCGCCACGATCACCCCGTACCGCTCCGGCCAGCAGGCCGGGCACGACGGTTTCGCGCAGGTGCTGCGGGCCGAATGGACCAAGTTCCGCACCATGCGGAGCTGGGTCATCGTCATGCTCGCCGCGGCCGCCGCCACTGCGCTGGCCCCGATAGCCCTGGCGGGCACCGCGAAGAGCAACGACCCGATGACCTGCGTGCACGGGCAGTGCCAGGTGGAGAGCAGCAACGTCGCCACCGGCCCGGACGGCGAGGCGGTCACCGACAGCTTCTACTTCGTCCACCAGCCCCTGGCCGGGAACGGCAGCCTGACCGTGGCGATCAGTTCGCTGCGGGGCAGCGGGCCGCCGCTGCGCAAGCGCCACCTTCCGCCCTGGGCTCCGCAAACCCAGCCCTGGGCCAAGGCCGGAATCCTGGTCAAGGCGGGCACCACGCCGGGATCGCCGTATGCGGCGATCTTGGTCACCCCCGGCCACGGCGTGCGGATGCAGTACGACTTCACCCACGACATCGCCGGCCCGGCGGCCCAGGTGTCGGCCGCATCCCCGCGGTGGCTGCGGCTGACCCGCGCAGGTGACACGCTCACCGGATACTCCTCGGCCGACGGCAGACACTGGACCAAGGTCGGCACCGTGGACCTCGCCGGCCTGCCCGCCACGGTGCAGGCCGGGCTGTTCGTCGCCTCGCCCGACTACGCCGTCGATACGCAGAGCTTCGGCGGCGGCGACCAGGGGGCCAGCACTCCCACGCAGGCCACCGCCATGTTCGGCAGCGTCACCCGGCGGGGCGACTGGCCGGCCGGCGCCTGGGCAGGCGGCCACGTCGGCCCCCTCGAGGTGCCGCTGAAGGTCGACGGGCATTGCGGCGGGTCGTCCTGCGGGAACACGCCGCAGCAGCCGGGCCGGTTCACTCGGTCCGGCGGCACGTTCACCGTGACCGGCTCGGGGGACATCGCGCCGTTCGTGCCGATCGTGGACCCGCTCCAGGTGACTCTCTACGGCACGCTGTTCGGCGCGATCGCCATCATCGCCCTGGGGGCGGTGTACATCACCGGTGAATACCGGCGAGGCCTGATCCGCACCACCCTGGCCGCGAGCCCGCGGCGGGCGCGGGTGCTCGCCGCCAAGGCCATCGTGATCGGCTCGGTGTCGTTCGTGGCGGGCCTGGCCGGTGCCGCGGTCGCCTTCGTGTTCGCGCAGCGGAAGCTGACCGCACTGGGCTGGACGCCGCCGGTGTGGCACGACTGGGCGCTCACCAGCCAGATCGGGGTGCGGGTGGTGCTTGGCACCGCCGCATTGCTGGCGATGACCGCGCTGCTCGCCCTGGCCGCCGGCGGGATCCTGCGGCGCAGCGCCGGGGCGATCGCCGCCGTCATCGGGCTGGTCGTCGTCCCGCTGGTGCTGGCCGTCATCCTGCCGACGGCCCCGGCAACCTGGCTGCTGCGGTACACCCCCGCCGCCGCGTTCAGCCTGCAGACGTCCACGCTGCGCTATTCGCAGGTGAACACCGCCTGCATCCCCTATCACGGCTGCTACCCGCTGGCCCCGTGGACCGGTTTCGCGGTGATGTGCGCGTGGGTGGTGCTCGCCCTCGGCGTGGCCGGCTACCTGCTGCACCGGAGGGACGCATGAGGCATGCGCTGCACGCGGAATGGACCAAGCTGCGCACGGCGCCGGGCACCGCCTCGCTGCTGGCCGCGTCCATCGTGCTGACCGCGGGGGCCAGCGCGCTGGCCGCCGCGATCGTCAAGTGCCCGGGCTCGTGCACCGCGGACACCACCAAACTCAGCCTTACCGGCGTCATGCTCGGCCAGGCCACCGTCGCCACATTGGCGGTACTGGCCATGAGCAGCGAGTACGGCACCGGCATGATCCGGGTCACGCTCGCGGCGATGCCGCGCCGGCCTGCCCTGCTGGCCGCCAAGGCGGCCGTGCTGACCGGGGTGGTGCTGGCGGCCGGTGCGATCGCCGTGGGTACCTCGCTGCTGGCGGGGCGGTTCCTCGAGCCGGGCAACGGGTTCACCGCCCGGCATGGCTTCACGCCGCTGTCGCTGGCCGACGGACCGACGCTGCGCGCGGCCGCCGGCTCGGTGCTCTACCTGGCACTTATCGCACTGTTCAGCCTCGGCGCCGCGACCGCGTTGCGCGATTCCGCGGCGGCGATCACGGTCGTGCTCGGCCTGCTCTACATCTTCCCCGTGCTCGGTGACGTGGTCCTGAACCCGGCGTGGCAGCACCGCATCGCTCGCTGGGCCCCGATGAACGCGGGCCTGGCCATCCAGGCCACCAGGAACCTCGGCACGCTGCCGATCGGGCCGTGGGCCGGGCTGGGGGTGCTCGCGGCCTGGGCCGCCGTGGCGATGCTGGCCGGTGGCGTGCTGCTTCGCCTGCGCGACGCCTGACTCCGCCATGTCACAAATCCAAGTGCCGGGGCGTCTCAGGTCTATGAGAATCGCGATAGCTGGCGGGACCGGGACGCTGGGCAGCCTGGTCGCCGCCGAACTGGCCCGGCGCGGCCATGAGGTCCGGGTGCTCAGCCGCGGCGCCCCCAAGTACCGCGTGGACCTGGCCACCGGCAGCGGCCTGGCGGCTGCGCTGGCAGGATGCGACGTAGTGGTCGACGCGAGCAACAACTCCTCCAGGCACGCGGCACAGGTGCTGGTCGCCGGGACGCGGCGGCTGCTGGAAGCCGAGCGCGCCGCTGGTGTGCGCCACCACGTCTGTATCTCGATCGTCGGCTGCGAGCTGGCCCCGATGGGCTACTACCGCGTGAAGACGGAGCAGGAGCGGGTGGCCACCCAGGAGGAGGTGCCGTGCAGCGTTGTCCGCGCCACGCAGTTCCACGAGCTTGTCCTCGCCGCGCTCACGGCCGGCGGGCGCTGGGGCGTGCTGCCCGTGCCCCGCGCCCGGCTGCAGCCCATAGCCTGCGCCGAGGTCGCCCGTGCGGTGGCGGACGTCGCCGAGGGCGCGCCACGGCCGGAGCGTCTTCAGGTCGCCGGGCCGGAGGTCGCCGAGGCCGGGGATCTTGCCCGCACCTGGCGGTCGGTGACCGGGCGGCGGACCGCGCTGATCCCGGTGCCGCTGCCGGGCCGGCTCGGCCGGGCACTGCGCAGCGGCGCGCTCACCGACGAGCGGCCCAGCGTGCGCGGCACGGTCACGTTCGCGGACTGGCTGGCGGCCCGGAGGTGACCGGGCCCGGTGCCACCGACGAGCTGGCCCTGGCGTTCGAGGCGCACCGGGCGCGGCTGGTGCGGGTCGCCTACGCGAGCCTCGGCTCGGTCGCCGAGGCGGAGGACTGCGTCCAGGAGGCGTGGCTGCGGCTGCGGCGGGTGCCGGACCCTGGCTCGATCAGGGACCTTGGCGCCTGGCTCACCACGACGGTCAGCAGGCTGGCCTACGACGCGCTGGGTGCTGACGGTGATCGCGTTCACGATCGACGCCGGCCGGATCACCGCACTGGACGTGATGCGGAACCCGGACAAGCTGAGGATGCTAGCCCAGGGAGGCTAGGCCGCGTTCCTCGTTACGCGGCCTGGGCTACGACCAGGTCGGCGCCGCGCTCGGGCCAGAAGCACAGCAGGCCGGTGATGCCCACGGCCGCGGGAATGGGGTCCGGGTAGCTCCACACGATGTCCTGGTGGACCTGCCCGCCGACCTCGGCCGACCAGTACGAGGCCTCGCCCTTGTAGGGGCAGGTGCTCTTGGTGCCGGTCGGCCGCAGCAGGTCGGTGCGCACGTCCTCGGCGGGCAGGTAGTAACGGTCCGGCAGGCCCGTCTCGGTGAGCACGACGGCCCGGTCGGAGGAGGCCAGCTTCTCGCCGCCGACGAAGATCTCGACGTGCTGGCCGGTCGGGGTGATGGTGATCTGATGCCCTGAAGCCATGTCCGTGCCAACCGTGCCCCGGGCGGGTTGATTCCGCTAGGCGACGACCCGCACGGCGGAGGAGCCGTCCGGCAGGCGGCGGACCTCCAGCCGCTCGGGCACGCGTTCCTTCAGCTCCGCCACGTGGCTGACGATGCCGATCACCCGGCCCCGGTCGCGCAGGTCGTCGATGACGCCCATCACCTGGTCCAGGGTGCTCGAGTCGAGCGAGCCGAACCCCTCATCGATGAACAGGGTGTCAAGATCCACTCCCCCGGACTCGGCTCTGACCACGTCCGCGAGGCCCAGGGCCAGGGCAAGGGAGGTGTAGAACGTCTCCCCGCCGGACAGCGAGGCGGGGCTGCGCTCCTCGCCGGTGTGCCGGTCGATCACGGCCAGGGTCAGCCCGGAGCGGTCCCGCTTGGCCTTGCCCTCGTCGGTGCGCCTCAGCTCATACCTTCCCGCGGACATCGCCGACAGCCGCACGTTGGCCGCGGCAACCACCTGGGCGAACCAGTGCCGCAGCACGTAGGTGGTCAGCGCGACCCGCCGCTGGCCCTCGGTCCCACTGGCCAGCCCGGCGAGGTGGATCACCGCCTCGGTCTCCTCCGCTACGCGGTCGTGGTCGTCCTCCACGGCCCGGACGTCGCCGGTGCGCTGGGCGAAGCGCTCGGCCCTGGTGACCGCGACCTCCCTGGCCGCCGCCGCCTCCCGTTCGGCCTGCAGGGCGAGAGCCAGGCCCACCGCCGTTGCCTCCGCACGGGCCGCGGCATCTTCCGCGTGGTCAGGATCGAGATCAGCCAGATCCGGCGCGTGCGCCGCGGCGGTCAGCGCGGCCAGGTCTCGATCCCAGGCACCTATCTGGTCGGCGAGGGCAGCCTGCTCCGGCGCGGCGAGCACCGCCGCTGCCGCGTCCTCCAGCGTGGCGAAACCCCGGGCCAGGGCCTGCCTGTTGGCCCGCTCCCGCGCCCTGGCCTCGTCCGCGAGGCATGCCGCGAGCGCGTCCAGTGCCTGTCCCAGCGCGCGATCCACGCCGGCCGATCGCCGCAGCGCGGCCTGCCGCGCCGCCACCGAGGGATGCTCCTGCGCCGCCTCGCTCAGCTCGGCACCGAGCCGGTCCAGCGCGGCACGCGCTTGCCCGGCCTGCTCCCTGGCGACCGCAGCCGCCGGGCCGGCCGTGCGCAGTTCCACCGCCACCCCCTCGGCCTCGGCCCGGACGTCCGCGAGTTCGGCCTCCAGCCGGGCGGCTTCCTCCCGTGCGGCCTGCGCGTCCGCGGCCCCGGCGGCCAGGCGGGCGGCCTCGGTGGCCAGGCCGGCCACGTCCTGCCCGTCCGCCAGTGCCTCCTCCGCCGCGACCTCCCTGGCAAGGTCCGCGTGCTCCTCCTCGGCCTGCCTGCGCTCAGCCTCCGCTGCCTCCCGGCGTTCGGCGGCCTGCCCGACCTCGTCAGCGGAGATCACCGGTTCGCATGCCGCGGCCGGCTCGGGGTGCGCGGCCGAGCCGCACACCGGGCACTTCCCGCCCTCGGCCAGCCGGGCCGCCAGTTCGGCCGCCATTCCGGTCAGGCGGGCCTCCATCAGCCGCTGATGCTCATCCACCGCACGCTGGTGTGCCTCGACGGCGGCGAGCACCACGGCGGCGCGCTCGGCAAGCAGCGGTGCCAGTTCCGCGAGCCGCTCCGCCGCCGCGCGCTGCCGCTCCACGACGGCCAGCCGCTCCTGCGCCGCCTCCCGCCCGGCCCCCGCCACCCGGGCCTCGCTCAGCCGGGTGTCCAGCGTGGTGATGCGTCCCGGTAGCTCCTGCCTGGCCCGTTCCAGGGAAGCGACCTGCTCCTCGGCCGCGGCGGCCGCTTCGTCCAGCCCGGCCAGTTCGGCCTCGGCGGCGGGCAGGCCCAGCTCGGCATCCACGGCCCGCTGCAGCGTGACGGCTTCGGCCTCGGCGGCCGCGGCGCGGGCCGCCGCCTCCGGCCCGCCCCGGCCGGCGAGCGCGTCCTCGCCTGGTTCCGGCAGCAGGCCGGCCAGGTCCCCGGACGCGGCCGCTGCCGCCGCGACAGCCTCGGCGAGCGCATCGAGGAGCGGCCGGACCGGCTCGGCGTGCCTGGCCGCGGCGAGCTGACCGGCCCGCCGGTCGTGCTCAGCGCGGGTGCCCTCGTGCGCCCGCAGTTCCGCGAGCGCACCGGTCAGCCTGGCCATCAGGTCCGCCCGCCGCCGCGCCTCCTCGTCGCGGGCCACCGCCCCGGCCACGGCGGCGGCGGCTGCCTCCAGTTCCGTCCCGGTGGCCGCCACGGACTGCGCCAGGCTTTCCTCTAGTTCCTTGAGGCAGGTGTGCCGATCGGCGCGGGAGGCCTCGAGCAGTTGCGCGCCGGCCACGGCGTCCAGCCCGGCCGCCTCGGCCGCCTTCGACACGGCGATCTCGACCGCCCGGTCGGCCCGGTCCCTGGTCCGGGTGGCCTCGGTCCGCAGCCTGCACAGCCCATCGGTGATCCGGTCGTACAGGCTGGTGCCGAACAGCTTGGTGAGCAGCCTTCGCCTGTCATCGTCGCTGCTGTGCAGGAACCGGGCGAACTCGCCCTGCGGCAGCAGCATGACCTGGGTGAACTGCGTGCGGGTGAGGCCAAGCAGCTCGCTGATCACCTCCCCCGCCTCGGCCTTGTTCGCCGACACGCTTACCCACGACGCCCCGTCGCGCCGCTGCAGGTGCACGTGTGCCGCCTCGGTGGTCATCCCGTCGCCGCGCTTCTTCGGCCGCCGGTATTCCGGGCTCCGGGTCACCCGGTACCTGACGCCGCGCAGCGACCACTCCAGCTCGGCCTCGGTCCGTGCGTCCGGCGTGGCGAAGTGTGAGCGGAGCCTGTCGTCGGCCGAATCCTCGCCGGCCAGGCCGCCGTAGAGAGCGAACGTGACCGCGTCGAGCACGGTGCTCTTGCCGGCCCCGGTCGGGCCCTCCAGCAGGAACAACCCGCCTTGCGCGAGCCGGTCGAAATCGATGAGCTGCTCGGTGGCGTAGGGCCCGAGCGCGGTCATCCGCAGCCGGTGCAGCCGCATCAGGCACCACCCGCCCGGGCGGGGACCGGCCGCCCGGCACCGGCCATGTGCCCGGGGCCGTCGTCGCAGGCGTGCTGGGCGCCCTCCACCACAGCCCGCAGCACCGCGCGCTGAGCCGCGTCCGCCGGGACGCCGGCCACGTACTCGACGAACGACTCACAGATCTCGACCGGGTCCGCGGCCTTGGCCACCCGGGCCAGGTCGGCGTCCACCCCGGTCAGTCCCCCGTCCGGGTCGAACTCGAGCGCGATCGTGTGCGGCCATTTCTCACGCAGCCGCTCCATCGGCGCCGCCGGCCGCGCCGGATCGGTCAGCACCGCCTTGACCCAGGCACCGGCCAGGCCGGCCAGGTCCCCGTCGGCCCGGATGAGCAGGTCGGCGAGGCGGCCGCGCACCTCGCGCAGCGGCCGCGGCACCGGCGTGGCCAGAAGTTCGGTGGTCACCCGGCCGGCACCGTCGATCTCGGCGAGCGTGACCGACTTGGCCTGGTTCTCGGAGAACGAGAAGGCCAGCGGCGAGCCGCAGTACCTGGCCGTGGTGTGGCTGCCCGGCACCGGGACCCGCTGCTGGCCGTGCAGATGGCCGAGGGCCAGGTAACTGCAGCCGGCCAGCACCGCGGCGGGCGCGTCGCCGATCCCGCCGACCCTGATGTCACGCTCGGACTCACAGTCCTGCGCGCCGGTGAGGAAGGCGTGTGCCAGGACCACGGTACGGGCCAGGCCGCGGGCGGCGGCATCGGCACGGATCCGCTGGTGCGCCGCGGCGAGCACGGACGCGTGCGAGCGCTCCGCCCCCAGTTCGTCCATGACCGCGTCGGGCAGCAGGTACGGGATGCCGTAGATGCCGGCCGCGCCGTGGGCGTCGGAGAGGATCACCGGGCGGCCGACGTCGGCAACCCTGGTGCGCAGGTGGACGCCTGCCCGCTCGCTGAGCGCGGACCCGAACCCGAGGCGCACGGGCGAGTCGTGGTTGCCGCTGATGAGAACCACGGGGATGGCCGCCTCGGCGAACGCGGCGAGCGTCCGGTCGAGCAGCGCCACGGCCTCGAGCGGCGGCACGGCCCGGTCGTAGATGTCCCCGGCCACCAGCACGGCGTCCGCATGGCACGCCACCGCCTGGCCAGCCAGCCAGTCAAGGAACACCGCCTGATGTTCCAGCAGGCTCACACCGTGCAGGGTCCGCCCGAGATGCCAGTCGGACGTGTGGATCAGCCGCATCGTGGCCCCGTTCGCCGTGACCGCCTCAGCCGGTACGGCTCACCCGGCCGTCCGGACGCTGCTCATGATGACGCGGCGGTACGACAACCGGGGCGCGGCGTGCCGCCAGGGTCCGGATTAGTCGCGAAAAGGTTAGGGCGCGTCCCGTAGATCCATACCGTCACGAGCGGCTGCGCATGCGACCGGCCGCCGGACTGCTGCGAATGGTCATAACCAGGGATCACGCGGTCTGGCCGCCACGGAACCCGCCGGCTGGTGCGGGCCGCGGCGGCGTGGGCCGCCGTAGTGCAGCGAAATCGTGCGGGCGTGCGGGAGGGCCGCGGTCAGGGGGCGACAACCACCTTGCCGATCGCGCCCGCCTCGCACGCCTGCTGCGCGGCGACGATGTCGGACAGCGCGAACCGGTGGACCGGCAGTTCGGTCAGCGCGCCCTCGGTGAGCGCGGCGGTGATGTCCGCCGCCGCCTGGCGCAGCGCCGGGCGGGGCACGCCGTAGAGCAGGATGAACCGGATCGTGACGTTCGCCGTCATGCACGCGCGGACCGGCAGCACCGGGTCGGCGGGCTCGGCGGCGTAGGTGACGATCGCCGAGCCGGGCCTGGCCACCGCGAGGTCGAGGGACAGGTTCGCGCCGAGCGCGACCTCGATCACCCGGTCGGTCTGGCCCACGGCCGCGCGGATCTGGTCCGCGGCATCGGCGTCACGGTAGTTGACCACGTGCGCGGCGCCGGCCTTGCGCGCAAGCTCCGCCTTCTCCGGGCCGCTGGCCGTGGCGATCACCCGGGCGCCCGCCCGGGCGGCCAGTTCGATCGCGAAGTGGCCGACGGCGCCCGCGCCGCCCGCGACGAGGACCGTCTTCCCGGTCACCGGGCCGTCGGCGAACACGCACCAGTGCGCGGTCAGGGCGGGCACGCCAAGGCTGGCACCAAGTTCCAGGGAGGCGCCATCGGGCAGCGGCACCGCCTGATCCTGCGGCACCACGCTCCATTCCGCCGCGGTCCCCCACCGCCGCCCCGCCGCCGCAAGCCAGAGCCAGACCCGCTGGCCCACCCGGGCCGGGTCGACGCCGTCGCCGACCGCCTCGATCACCCCCGCGCCGTCGTGGTGCGGGACCTGGAAGCCGTCGATGGGCCGCGGGGTCGCGCCGCTGCGGCTCTTCCAGTCGGTGGGGTTGACCCCGGAGAGGGCCACCTTGACCAGGACCTCGCCCGGCCCGGGGGCCGGGCGCTCCACGTCGCGGACCTCCAGGACCTCCGCTGCCGGGCCATAGCGGTCGTAACTGGCGGCTCTCACGGCTGGCCTCCTGTAAAGGGGATCGGGGTAGTCCCTGCCGATCCTTTCAGACGCCGCGGGCGGCCACGGGGAGTCCCCGTGGCCGCCCGGTATGGCCTGTGCCGACCGCGTCAGTGCTGCTGCAGCACTGCCTCGATCTCGAGCTGGATGGTGACCTTGTCGCTCACCACCGCGCCGCCGGTCTCCATGACCGCGGTGAAGTTGACGCCGAAGTCGCGCCGGTTGATCTCGGCGATGGCGGTGAACCCGGCACGGGTGCCGCCGTAGGCGTCCGGCCCGAAGCCGTTGAGCTCCAGTGCCAGCTCCACGTCCTTGGTCACGCCCTTGAGCGTGAGCTTGCCGTCCAGGATGTAGACGTCGCCGTCCTGGCGCACGCCGGTGGACCGGTAGGTCATCGTCGGGTAGGTCTCGACCTCGAAGAAGTCGGCCGACCTGATGTGCGCGTCGCGCTGCTCGTTGCCGGTGTCGATCGAGGACAGGTCGATCTCGGCGGTCACCGCGGAGCCGAGCGGGTTCTCGCCGGTCACGATCTCGCCCGAGAAGGTACGGAACTTACCGCGCACCTTGCTCACCATCATGTGGCGGACGGTGAAGCCGACCTCGGAGTGGACCGGGTCGATCGTCCAGGTGCCGGCCACGTACCCGGGGATACCGGTGAGGGTGCCGGTGTCGGTGGTGGTCATGTCGTCCTCCTGCTGTCGCGAGGTGATTGAGTTCTCAATGATTGAATGTTCTACAGCTACCACGCTCTCTGTAACATTGTCAAGCGCTCAACTATTTCTCGTGTACACTTGTGCCATGGGGGAACCACACTGGCTCAGCGCCGAAGAGCAGGACGCATGGCGATCCTTCATGGCCGGCTGCCGCGCGCTTTTCACCGCGGTGGACGCCCAGTTGCAGAAGGACGCCGGGATGCCGCTGGCCTACTACGAGATCCTGGTGCAGCTGTCCGAGGCACCCGGCCGTGCGCTGCGGATGAGCCAGCTTGCCGAGGCGGCCTCGGCGAGCAAGAGCCGCGCGTCGCACGCGGTGGCCAGGCTTGAGGAACGCGGCTGGGTCCGGCGGGTGGACTGCCCCACCGACCGGCGTGGCCAGGTGGCCGAACTGACCGATGAGGGCTACGCGGTTCTTGCCGCCACCGCTCCCGGGCACGTCGAGCAGGTCCGCAACTCGCTGTTCGACGGGCTCACCCCGGAACAGGTGACGCAGCTCAAGATGATCGGCCAGGTGATGGCCGCGGCGTGCGGCGGGCACCCGATCCCGGCCTTCCCGCCCGGCTGCCCCGGTACCGAGGAGCCCGCCGACCTGGGCCGCGCGGAAGCCCTGGCGGATTGACCAGCTAGTGGCGCGCTGCAGGCAGCGTCGTCATTAGATCGGCGATCGCGGCCGGGCCGGGACCGGGCTCGTGGCGCAGGCCGTCCAGCGCGCCGTCCCGGTCCTCGGCGTCCCGGTTCTGGCTCAGCTTCTCCTTGGCCTCCACGGTGGCGATCGCCAGTTCGACCCCGACGATCGCCCGCAACTGCCCGTCGATGAAGTCCCGCGGCGCGTCGCTGACGTGCCAGGGCGCGGGCCGCCCGGCCTCGTGCCTGGCGGTCAGCAGGCCGACCACCTCGCGCAGCCATTCGGCGTCCCGGTGCACGGTAAGCGGCCCGGTGAAGTGCACACTGACGTAGTTCCAGGTCGGCACGACCTTGCCGTGCCTGGCCGTGCTCGGGTACCAGGACGGGGACACGTAGGCCTGGGGGCCGTGCACGATGGCCAGGGCGACCGTGTCAGGGCCCACGGACCGCCACTGCGGGTTCTGCAGCGCCAGATGGCCGAGCAGCCGCCCGTGCTCGGTGTCCCCGGACCGGTCCCAGATGACGGGGATCAGGCTGGCGACCGGTTTGGTCCCGTCGAACGTGACCAGGTCGGCCGCGCCGGCACCGTCCACGAACGCCTCGACCGCGCCGCGGTCCCTGGCAGCGAAATGCTTGGGCAGGTACACATCTGTGAGCTTATGGACTCGCCACGGGCTCCGGTACGCCGGCGGCCCCGCGACCCGGCCCGGCCCGGCATTTTTGACCTGCCTTGAATCATCTTCTAGCGTGACGGGCAATGAGCAGTGCGGAACTGGCAGTACGAGCAGAGGCCGAGGACTACGCGGCCTGGTTCCGGGCGCTGGCCGACGGCACCCGGGTCAAGATCGTGTCCTTGCTCGCCCGGCACGGCCGGCCCATGAAGGTGGCGGAGATCGTCGCGGCCGTGCAGGTGGGGCAGTCCACGGTCTCCCAGCACCTGAAGGTGCTCGCCGCGGTGCGGTTCGTGCTCGCCGAGCGGCGCGGCACCGCGAGGTACTACCGGATCAACGCCGCCTGCGTGAGCAGCTTCCCGACCGCGGCGGCACTGGTGCGCGGGCTCGCGGCGCCGCTGCCTGACCACCCGGGGCAGGAGTTCCTGCCGCCGCTGCCGCCCTTCCCCGGATCTGCGGAGCTCCCGGAGCCGATCGGCCTCGGGATCCGGGCCATGTCCCCCGCTGACGCCGAGCAGGTACTTGCCGTGTACCAGGCCGGCCTCGACGCCGGCGACGCCAGCTTCGAGACCGCCGCGCCGTCCTGGGCGGACTTCGACGCGGCCAGGCTGCCCGGGCACCGCCACGTCGCGACCGCCGACGACACCGGCGAAGTGCTCGGCTGGGCCGCCGCCAGCCCGGTGTCGGCCCGCGGCGCCTATGCCGGCGTGGTGGAGCACTCGGTGTACGTGACACAAGAGGCACGCGGCCGGGGCGTCGGCGGCGCGCTGCTCCAGGCGCTCATCGACTCCACCGAGGCCGCCGGGATCTGGACCATCCAGTCCGGCATCTTCCCGGAGAACACCGCCAGCCTCCGCCTGCACGAGCGGATGGGCTTCCGCGTGGTGGGCGTCCGCGAGCGGATCGGCTGCCACCACGGCCGCTGGCGCGACGTCGTCCTCGTCGAGCGGCGCAGCGGCATCGCGGGCACCTGACCGAGGTGGGCCGGGCGGTCACAGCGCCGCGAGGGCCTGCTCGAAATCCGCCCACAGGTCGTCGCGGTGTTCCAGCCCGACCGATACCCGGATGGACCCCTCGTCGATGCCCGCCGCGTGCAGGCTCGCCGCGTCCATCTGGCGATGTGACGTCGAGGCGGGGTGCAGCACCAGGGTTTCCGCGCCACCCAGGGATGCCGCGAGCGCGGCCAGCCGCAGGCCCGCCACGAACGCCAGCCCGGCGTCCCGCCCGCCCGCCAGGTCGAACGCGACCATGCCACCGAAGTCGCTGAGGATGCGCTGCGCCGTGGCGTGATCGGGGTGGCCGGGCAGGCCGGGCCAGTGCACCCGGGTCACCGCGGGGTGGGCGGCGAGCTTGCCGGCCAGATGCCCGGCGTTGGCGCAGTGCCGTTCCATGCGCAGCGACAGCGTCTTGAGACCGCGCAGGGTCAGCCACGCGGCGAACGGGTCCGCGGCGACCCCCAGATCCACGGTGTGCTTCCACAGCGGGCGGTGCGGCTGCTCGCGGGCGAATACCACCAGCCCGATCGTGACGTCGTCGTGGCCGCCGAGATACTTCGTGGCCGAGTGGACCACGATGTCCGCGCCGTGCTCGATCGGCCGGCACAGCACCGGGGTGGCGAAGGTGTTGTCCACCACGCAGGTCAGGCTGGCCTGGTGCCCGGCGGCGATCAGCGCGGGCAGGTCGCTGACCGCGATCGTGGGGTTGGCGATGGTCTCCAGGAACAGCAGCCTGGTCCGGGGCCCCGCCGCGGCCGTGACCTCGGCGGGATCCCGGCCGGACACGTAGCTGACGTCGATGCCGTAGCGGTCGGCCAGCGCGGTGAAGACCGCGAACGTGCCCCCGTAGAGGCACTGCTGCGCGATGACATGGTCACCGGGACGCAGCAGACCGAGCAGCACGGCGTTGATGGCGCCCATGCCTGAACTGGTGGCCAGCGCGGCGGTCCCCCCTTCGAGATCGGCGGCCACGGCCTCCAGCGCGCTGGTGGTCGGGTTGGCGTACCGGCTGTAGGCGAATCCGGCGCCAGGATCGTCCAGCGCCCGGGCGCAGGCGGCGACGTCATCGAAGGCGAACACCGAGGTCTGGTAGATCGGGACGCTGACCGGGCGGGATCCGTTCAGCTCGGCGGCGGGGGCGTGGATCGCCCTGGTCTCCAGGTGCATGGTCATGACTCCAGACTCTGCCGTATCCCGCCGGACATCCAAACTTGCCGGCCCCGGCATTGCTAGAGTGAGCGCCGGCCGGATTGTGTCGATTGGGGATGTTATGCGAGCGACGTGGTCCGTCCTATCGCGGACCGGCCACCACGGCGGCGCCGATGAGTGATCCCGCCGACGGCTGGCCGCCCAGGCCCGGCCGGCACGGCCGTGCCAGGCCACGCTCCTTCCTCGTCCGATACCGCTGGTACGGGGCGCTGCTGGCCGGCGTCGCCGCCGCCGCTCTGGCCACCGGCTCGATCATGCTGATGAAGAGCAATGACAGGCGCCTGGTGGCGAGCGATTGCGGCATGGTGAGTTGTTCCGGAGCGGTATCCGTCAGCACCAGCGCCGCCCCGGATGCCAGCCCGCAGGGCAAACTGACGGTCCGGCATGCCCCGGCGCACCACCGGGCCACCGCGGCACCCACCCGCTCCCCGTCCGCCTCGCCGTCCGCCAGGGCCCCGGGGGCGCGCTCGCCGTCGCCGGCGCCGCCGCCATCTCCCTCCCCCACGCCCACCGCGTCCGCCTCCCCCACGCCCACGCCCACGCAGGTGGATGCCACGGTCACGTACACGGTGGACCAGCGCTGGCCCGGCGGTTTCCAGGGCCACTTCACCATCGTCAACAACGGCAGCGCCGCGCTGAGCGGCTGGGCCCTGACCGCCACCCTGCCTGGGGACCAGATCGACTCGGTGTGGAGCGCCAGTTACTCCGTCGACGGGAACCAGTTGACGCTGACGGCGCCGTCCGGCCAGCCGGCCATCGCACCGGGCGCAAGCCAGTCCGCCTACTTCACCGCGAGCGGCAGCACCGTCCAGCCGACCGGATGCGTGTTCAACAGCCAGACCTGCAGCGGCTGAACCAGGCCCGACATTTACCTTCTTTCACAACAGTCGCAGCCGTCCCCTTGGTACGTTTGCTCGTCGGGCGCAACTGCCCATCGGGGAGGGGCACCGGCGGCACACAGCCGTCTCCTCCCGCCCGCGCTGCCGGGCCGGCCAGCACACCGTGGGCACCCGCGGCCCCCGCACCCGGGCGCCCCCGTCCCGGTCCCGGTGACCGTGACCTACACGCTGGACGGCACCGACCCCTGGCACCAGGCGTTCCGCGGCCACCTGACCATCGTCAACCACGGCGCCACGCCGGTGGCAGGCTGGACCGTCCAGGTGCCACTGCCCGGTGACCAGGTCGACTGGGTGGGTTCCCCCGGTGGCTGGGGCACGTTCGCGAACTGGCAGTTCAGCGGGGGCACGCTGGCCCTGAACGCGGTGTCTGGCGGTGAGACGCTCGCGCCGGGCGCCACCGAGATCGTGCCGATCTCCGCGCAGGGCGGCACCACCGTCCCCGGCGGCTGCCAGTTCAACGGGGCCGCCTGCCAGCCCTGACCGCCCGCGGCAGGGGATCCGGCCGGGCGCGCGTCCTAGTCGGGCTCGACCATGCCCGGCACGACGCACACCTTGTTGCGACCGGTGGTCTTGGCCTCGCTCAGCGCCTTGTCGGCAGCGCCGATCAGTTCCGCGAGGGCCCGCCGGGACCGGTCCAGGATGGCGATACCGATCGAGACGGTCAGCCGGAACACGAAGCCCGCGTGGGTCCCGTCCTCGATGGCGATCGGCTCCCCGGCGATGTGATCACGCAACCGCTCCGCCATCCGCCGGGCCTCGGTTTCCCCGGTCTGCGGGAGCAGAATCGCGAACTGCTCCCCGCCGAACCGGCCGACCAGGCCGGAGCCTTGCAGGTTCTGGGTCACCGTGCGGGCGATGCCCTGCAGCACCTGGTCCCCGGCCGCCAGCCCAGCCGTCTCGTTCACGCTGTTGAAGTGGTCGATGTCGACCATGACCAGGGCGAGCGGCGCATCACTGCGCCGGGCGCGGTAGAACTCGGCGGCCGCCTCCCGCTGCCACGTGCCGGCGTTGAGCAGGCCGGTCTTGGCGTCGATCCGGGCCTGCGCGAGCAGTTGCGCCTGCATCAGGTAGCGCCGGCACAGCACCACCGTTGGCAGGGCCAGCGCCATGAGCACCGGGTTGATGGCGACCACCAGGGCCAGCGCCACGGCCAGGCTCAGTTCCAGCACATCCGCGGTCAGCGATTCCCTGCTGCCGACCAGGTCACGGATCCTCGCGTCGGGATCGGAGAGCCGAATCGCCACCAGGATGAAGCCGTAGTTCACGATGGTCGCGATCATGCCGCACGCGGCCACGGCGAGCACCCAGTACAGGGCATGGCGGCCGGTGCCCGGGGACGTGCCGACCACCGAGGCGGGCAGGGAATGAAAGGTGACGGACGCAAGCCCGTAGGCCAGGCCGATCGCGGCATGACTGAAGATCCGCCGGTAGATCAGCATCCGCCGGGTCCGCCACAGTTTGTGCACGGCGAGTGGAACCGGCGCCGCGAGGGCGTACCAGGGTGGCAGGGTGATAGCGATGGCGAGGTACCAGACGGACTGCAGGTCCCTGGCAAGCGTGCCTTGAGGCTCGGGGACCGAGCGGTTCGCCTCGGTCACGGCCATCCCGCAGGCGAGCAGCGCGGCAAATACCAGCAGGTGCCGCAGTTGCCACGTGGTGGTCGTCGCCGCGTAGGCGAACACCCCCGCGTAGACCACGGGCACCGCGAGCACGTAGCAGCGCAGCGGTCCGCGCAGGTCCCATACCTGCCAGAAACGGACGGAGCCGAGTGGGTTGCCAGCGAATCGCATGACGGCGCCCGTCCGGGTGATGGAGATCATGAAAACTCTCGGAAGTGCTATGCGGGACAAGAGTTACTGATGGTTAACTATCGGTGCTGGGCTAACTCCGAATGGTGACAGACTGGGAAATCTGCTGTCAAGACAGGCATCACCTCGTCCTTTCCGCGCTCCCCAGCGTGACTCAACAGGGAAGGAGGTTCGCCATGCGTGCCGAATGGACCTAACCTCCTCATGTCCGGCCGGCCGCGGGCATCGTGTGGGCCGCCCAACGGGGCCGCCAGCGCGGCCGCGATCACCAGCCAGGGCAGCAGGGTCGTGGCATAGGTCAGGGCGGTGAGGAACGCCGACCTGGTGCAGTCGTAGACCAGGACGGTCCGATCAGGCCTTGGCAGGGGGCTCGGGCGCGGGCGGAACCGGTGGCCCGGCCCTGCGGGCCCGGGGCGAGCCCGGCCGACCGGCCCAGCTGTAGCTGGCCGAGCCGTGGCTGAGGATCTTGTCGATCGCCGCGCCGACGCCACCGTCGGAGTCGATGATCCGCCGCATCACCACGATGAGCGCGGGAATGGCCCACAGGTCGCCGCAGACCCACAGGATCGCGGCGCCGATCTGCTGGTCGGCGAACGGTGGCAGGCTGACGCCGGGCACGTGGTCATACACCGAGTACCAGGACGCCTGGGTGAACAGGCTCATCGACATGGCCAGCACCCACATCACCACGTTGGTGCCGATCAGGGCCGCGGCCTGGGACACGTCGGGCATCCGCCGCCGGAACGGCGGCGAGGGGATGAACTGCAGCCAGAACAGCACCCCGGCGGCGAAGAAACTGCCGTGCATCAGCCAGATGTGCACCGCCTGGTTGTTCTGGGCCAGGTCGAAGAACACGGGCAGGTGCCAGAGGATCATCACGGCGTTGAACAGGGTCACCGCGACCCACGGCCGCAGCAGGAAGGCACCAGCCGCCCGAAGTGGCCGGGACCAGTTGCCACGCATGGTGCCGCGGGTGACCGCCTGGCCGGTCCGCCCGGGCAGCCCGTCGAGCAATGGCTGCCACGGCGCACCGGCCACCACCAGCGTCGGCGCGGCGAACATCAGCAGCAGGTGCTGGAACATGTGGACGAAGAAGTAGTCGTCCGACCAGTAGTCGATCGGCGACTGCACGGTGAGCAGCAGCACCGCCAGGCCACCGTAGAAGAGGAACGACCGCTGCCGTCGCTGGCGGGTGCGGTCCGGCCGGGATCGCCGGGCAAGCCGGGCCAGGCCTATCTCATGCCAGATCACCACGACCGCGACCACGATCATGAACGGGTCGAACGACCAGTGATCGGTGAGATAGCTCATGACGGTGCGATCTTACGCGGCTGGCCAGGCCCGCGGGACGAACTGACCTCGCTCCGCCCGGCCGTCACGCGGCCGCGGGCGGCGGCACGATCTTGTCGAGTTCGGCGAGGTCGGCGTCCGACGGGATCCAGTCCGCCGCGGCGGCGTTGGCCTTCACCTGTTCCGGAGACGTCGCCCCGGCGATCACCGAGGTGCATCCGGGCTGCGCGGCCAGCCCCCCGACGGCGACCTCGAGCACGGTGAGCCCGCGCTCGGCCGCCCACGAGATCAGCGCCTCTACCCGGTCGAGCTTGGACTCGGTCAGATAACCGGGGCGGCCGGCGAGCCGGCTGCCCGGTGGCGGCGCCTGGCCCCTGCGCACCTTCCCGGTGAGCAGCCCATTGGCCAGCGGGAAATACGGCAGCACACCCAGGCCGAAGTGCCGGGCGGCGGGCACGACCTCGGCCTCGGCGCCGCGCTCGAGCAGCGACCAGTGGTTCTGCGCGGAGATGAACGGTACGCCGGCCGCCCGCGCGACGTGCGCGGCGTCGGCGATCTGCCAGCCGGTGAAGTTGGAGTGGCCGAGGTAGCGGACCTTGCCCTCGGCGACCAGTTCGCCGAGCGCGGCCAGGGTCTCTGCCACCGGGGTCACGGGGTCTGGCGTGTGTATCTGGTACAGGTCCAGGTAATCGGTCCGCAGGCGGCGCAGGGACCGCTCGACGGCCCGCCTGATGTAGGCCCGGCCGCCCTTGGCGCCAGCGGCCGGCCCGTAGCCCATGTCGAAGTCCTGGTGGCCGAACTTGGTCGCGAGCACGACCTCGTCACGCCGCCCGGCGAGCACCTCGCCGAGCAGTTCCTCCGAGCCTCCTCCGTTGCCGTAGGTGTCCGAGGTGTCCAGCAGCGTGATGCCCGCCTCCAGCGCGGCGTTCACCACCGCCCGGGTCGCGTCGAGATCGAGCCTGCGGCCGAAGTTGTTGCAGCCGAGCCCGGTCACGGAAACCATCAGCCCGGAATCGCCAAGCGGCCGGTAACGCATGGGGTCCCTCGTCTCGTCTAGCGCTAACACGTTCAAACAGCACTAGCGGCTCGCCCGGGTCCGGCCCGCTGACCTGCCGGTGCGGCGGTCGCGCACCCGGACCGACACGTGCACCGGGCTGCCCTCGAACCCGAACTCCTCGCGCAGCCGGCGCTCGATGAACCGGCGGTACCCGGCTTCGAGGAATCCCGTGGTGAACAGCACGAAATGTGGCGGCCTGATCCCTGCCTGCGTGGCGAACAGGACCTTCGGCAACCGGCCGCCGCGCGCGGGCGGCGGGGTCGCCGCGACCAGTTCACCGACCCAGGCGTTGAGCCTGCCCGTCGGCACCCGGGTCTCCCAGCCGGCCAGTGCCGTCTCGAGCGCGGGCACCAGCCGGTCGGTGTGCCGGCCGGTCTTCGCGGAGATGTTCACCCGCGGCGCCCACCGGGCGGTGTGCAGCTGGCGGTCGATGTCGCGGTCCAGCTGCAGCCGCCGGTCCTCGTCGACCAGGTCCCACTTGTTGTAGGCGAGGACCAGTGCCCGGCCCGCGTCGATCACCATGGACACGATGCGCAGATCCTGCTCGGTAAGCGGCTCGCTCGCGTCGACCAGGACGACGGCCACCTCGGCCCGCTCCAGGGCGCCGGCCGTCCGCAGCCCGGCGTAGAAGTCCGCGCCCTGATCCTCCCTGGCACGCCGCCTTATGCCCGCCGTGTCCACGAACCGCCAGGTCACCCCGCCAAGCTCGATCAGCTCGTCCACCGGATCCCTGGTGGTCCCCGCGACCTCGTGCACCAGCACCCGCTGCTCGCCGGCCAGCCGGTTCAGCAGGCTGGACTTGCCCACGTTGGGCTTGCCGATCAGGGCCACCCGGCGCGGGCCGCCGACGGAGTCCCGCTCCGGCGGCGCGGACTTCGGCAGCGCTTGGAGCACCACGTCGAGCAGGTCACCACTGCCGCGCCCGTGCAGCGCGCTGACCGGGTACGGCTCACCGAGGCCCAGCGACCACAG
>Ga0070734_10002358_pt1 | contig 23224 bp, 21 predicted proteins | sample Coa_R1_8_FD_66444 | JGI IMG/M metagenome (GOLD analysis project Ga0070734, IMG submission 66444) | Surface soil microbial communities from Centralia Pennsylvania, which are recovering from an underground coalmine fire - Coalmine... | ecosystem: Environmental > Terrestrial > Soil > Unclassified ...
CGCGTGCCTAGCAGATCCGGGCCCGACCGCGAGGACTGTTCGAGCACGGGAGGAACCCCCACGGCCCTCCCCCCGCGCCGGAGACGAGCGAAGCCCCGACGACCGCTTCGACTTGAAGCGGCTAGCGCGTCCGCCCGTGCTTGCGATCGAGGTAGTCGCCGAGGGCGTCGAGGCGCTGGCTGAAGAAGGCCGCGAACTCGTCGATCCAGGAGACGACCTCCTTGAGCGGCCGCGGGTGCAGGCGGTAGAGACGCCGGCGCCCCTGGCGGCGGACGGAGACCAGCCGCGCCTCCTCGAGGACGCGCAGGTGCTGCGAGATGGCGGCGAACGTCATGTCGAACGGGTCGGCCAGCTCGCTGGCGGCGAGCTCGCGCGCCTTGAGCGACACCAGGATCGCGCGCCGCGCCGGGTGGGCGATGGCGTGAAAGACGTCATTTTCCTGGAGGGGGCGCATGGCCGCTCCATTCGGGATAGCGCGCGCGCAGCTCGCCGAAGCGGGCCAGCCAGTCGGGGAGCGGCCGCCCGTCGAGCTGCGCCTCGAGCCGGTCGAGGAACGCGTGCAGGCCGGGGAGAAAACCGCGCGCCGATTGACGCGTCAGCCTCCGGTAGGTCACCAGCAGCCGGGTGGCGTCGCCGTCGGGCTCGAGCTGGTAGCGGAAGATCGCCTGCTCGCCGCGCGGCATCTCCGGCACCGGCGCCACGTTCCACTCGTACTCCAGGAGGCGCGGCGGCTCCCAGGCCAGGATGGTGCCCGTCGACCGGTAGGCGGGCGGCCCCGACACCATCTCGATGCGGCCGCCGACGCGCCCGTCGATGCGCGCCTCGGTGCAGAGCAGCCACGCGCGCAGCCCCTCCGGCGTGGTGAGCGCCTCCCAGACCCGCTCGGGCCGGTGGCGATAGACGCGCCGGAAGGTGAGCGTCGCGTGCTCGCCATCATCCTGCATCGTTCCGTCGAGCAGCGTCCCGTCAGGTCGCATAGGTGACGGCGACGTTGCCGCAGGAGAACGCGCGCTGCTCGACGAGGCGCAGGGAACGACCCTGGCCGAAAACGGTGCGCCCGGCGCCCAGCGCCACCGGGATGATGACGAACTGGTATTCGTCGACCAGCCCCGCGTCGCCGAGCTGCGCCGCCACGCTCCCGCTCCCCAGGAGGGCGATCCCCGGACCGTCGCTGGCCTTGAGCGCCCGGATCGCCCCGAGCAGATCGCCCGCCAGCAGGTGGGTGTTGTTCCAGGTCGGCGTGATGGTCCGCGAGGCGACGTACTTCCGCGCCGCGTTCATCCCCTTGGCCACCGCCGGCATCTGCTCGGCCGCCAGCGGCGTGGGCCAGAACGCCTCCATCATCTGGTAGGTCTTGCGCCCGAACAGCAGCTCGCCACCCCCGCTGGCGTTGCCGCTGACCCAGGCGGCGAACTCCGCGTCCTGCCGTCCGGCGTGCGCGAACCTCATGTCGCCGTTCGCGTCGCAGAAGTAACCGTCGACCGAGATCGATTCGAACACCCGCAGCTTCCTCATGGTCGCCTCGCTTTCTCCGGGGACCATACTATTAAGTTATAACTTTAATATCAAGTCAGGCCGCGCCGGGAGCGTCGCGCCCGCCCGGAGCGCCCGGCTCCGCTGGGAGAACCAGCCGCCGACCGAGACGAGCGCCAGGGCGGCCAGGGTCGCCGCGGTGATTCGCCAGCCCAGCGCGCCGGGCGCGCGATAGTGAAGGTGCACCAGGTGACGTCCCGGCGGGACGGCGACCGCGCGCAGGAGCGCGTCGGCGCGCAGGAGCGGCGAAGGCGCGCCGTCGACGGTGGCGGACCAGTGGGGGTCGAACCGATCTGCGAGCACCGCCAGGGCGGGCCGCGCCGCCTCCACCTCGACGTCGACGTCGTCGGGCGACCGGCGAACGAGGCGCGCGGCGCCGGCCGGCGTCCCGTCGTCGCGCCGGGGAAGCGCGACGTCGTCAGGCCCGGCCAGCAGCACGACGCGCCTCGGGTCAATCCACGGCAAGCGGGCCAGCACCTCGGCGCCGGGGACGCGCTCGGCCGCGCCGACCAGCCACGCGCGGGGCAGCGCGCCGGCGCGGCGCCGGACCTGCCAGCCACCGCCCTCGGCCGCGAGCGGCAGGTCACGCCAGCGCGCCGGCCAGGCGCCCGCGCGCGCCGCGATCCTGGTGACGCCCGCCAGGTCCAGCAGCCAATCGGCCGGCTCGGAGCCACCCAGCCCGTCGGAGACCGCCCGGGCCCGTCGCCCGACATCGGCGCGCGCGAGCAGCTCCAGCGTATCGGACGGCGCCAGCTGGTTGTAGCCGCGCAGGTCGTCGTATCCCGCCGCCTCGCCCCAGTTGAGGAGCGGGACGCTCTCGGGCTCTCCGCGCGCGTCGACGGCGTGGACCAGCACCCGGCCGGGTGACGCCGCGGCCAGCGCGGCCACGACGGCGGGGGCGGGGAACACCTCGCGCGGTGGCGATGACTGGCGATACGGGAGCCACTGCGCCGCGAGATCCAGGCAGGTGAGCGCGAGCAGCGCCCGTGTGGTGGCCACCGCGCCGAGCCGGCCGCGCAGCCAGGCGCCGAGCACGGCGCGCACGGCCAGCAGCAGCACCGCGGCCCGCGCGGCCGCCCCCGCGGCGGCGAGGTGCGCGCCCGGCTTGGTGAGGCGATCCACGCCGGACCAGAGCGCGAAGGCCCCGGCGGCGAGCGCGCAGGCCAGCGCCAGGCCGCCGGAGAGGCGGCCGCTCCAGCGCCGCGCGCGCGCCGGATCGCCGGGCCGCTCGCCGGCCGCGATGCGCGTCAGCGTCAGGCCGGCGACGACGCTGGCCACGAGCGCGAAGAACCACGAGAACCGGCAGGCGCACCGGAACATCCGGAACCCCGGCACCACCGCGTACGCCAGGTAGAACGGAGGGAGATACTTTCCGGCCGACAGCGCGAGAAATCCGAGCGCCAGCGCGGGCAGCGGCCAGACCCGTCGCGGCCGCCAGCCGAGCGCCAGCACGAACAGCGCCAGCGGGGCGACGCCCAGGTAGCAGGTCTGCTCGTGGAAGTTGTAGCCGCCGAAGTAGGTCCCCGCGAGGTCGTTGCCGTAGAGGTCGGGCGCCAGCAGGCGGGGCCAATCCCACGGGTTGAACGAGAACGCCCCCGCGAACTTCAGGCTCGAATCGCCGCCGCGCGCGCTGCCGAGCCAGCCGGCGAGCACCGGCCCGTACGCCCCGGCGAGGAGCCCGCAGCAGAGCGCCGCGCCCGCCCCCAGCCGCAGGAGCTGAGCGCCGACGCTGCGCCAGCGGGCCCCTCGGCCGGCGCGGGCGTCGTCGTGCCAGGTCCGGACCGCGACCCAGGCGAGCACGAACAGCCACGTCATGTAGGCGCCCTGCGGCTGGCCCCCGAGCGCCGCCCAGGCCTCGAGACCTCCCAGCCACAACGCCTCGCCCACGGCGCGCCGGACCACCAGGCGATCGGCGGCGCACGCCGCCCAGGGGATGAGCGCCAGGGAGACGAAGAGCGCCGGATGGCGAAAGCGGACCAGGAAGACGCCCCCCCACACGAAGGCCAGCACCGTCAGCGCGGCGGCGGCCGGGGCGGCACCGAATCGGCGCGCCAGCACCCAGGTGCCGAGAGTGGCGATCGTCAGATAGACCGCCAGGTAGAGGATCAGCCCCACGCGCTCGCCCAGATCGCAGCGACGCGCCAGGGCGCGCACCGGCTCGAAGGGGGCCGTCTGCGGATCGGCCGTCAGCCCCATCCCCAGAAACTCGTGGGGGTTCCACCCGGAGAGGCCTTGCCGCGCCAGCAGCCGTTCGCGCGGGAAGTACTGGGCGCCGAGATCGTCTCGATAGAAGGTCTCACCGAGCAGGATCGGCCGCCACAGGAAGACGAGCGGCAACGCGAGCAGCAACGCCAGCGTCCAGGCCGGACGCCGCAGGTGCGCGGGCCCCGCGCGTTCGATCGTCATTCACGGAGAACACGCGCCAGGCCGGGACTTCTTTACCGAGAATCGCCCGCGCCGGCGCCACCCGTCAGGACGCGCGCCGGCTGGCGAAGCGTTGGCGATAGACCGCGGGCGTGACGCCGAGGCGGCGCGTGAACACGCGCCAGAGCGTGCTCGCGTCGCCGAGACCGGTGCGCGCGGTGATCTCCTTGAGCGGCAGCGTCGTCTCCTCGAGCAGCCGCCGCGCCTCCTCGAGGCGCAGCCGCCGCACGAGCTCGGCGGGCGACTCGTCGAGGTGGGCGCGGCACCAGCGGGTGAGCGAGCGGCCGCTCATGCCGACGCCGCGGGCCAGCCGGTCGACCGGCAACGCCTCGTCGAGGTGCTCGAGCACGAAGCCCGAGACGTCGTGCAGCTCGGGCGGCTCTTTCCCCTGCCGCTCGAGCGCCGCGCTGAACTGCGCCTGGTGACCGGACCGCCGCAGGTAGAGGACGATGCGGCGGGCCACGGCCATCGCCACCCGATGCCCGTGGTCCCGCTCGACCAGCGCCAGCGTCAGGTCGATGCCGGCCGTGACCCCGGCGGAAGTCCAGACGCCGCGGTCCTCGACGAAGATCCCCTCGTCGACGACGCGGGCCGCTGGGAAGCGCGCCCGCAGCTCGTCGAGGAACATCCAGTGCGTGGTGGCGCGCCGCCCGTCGAGGAGGCCGGCGGCGCCCAGCACGAAGGCGCCGGTGCAGACGGAGACCAGCGTCGGGATGCGCGCGTGGAAGCGGCGCAACCAGGCCACCAGCCGCTCCTGCTCGCCGGGCCACGGCCGCACGGGCGCGCCGGGGACGATGGCCAGATCGGGGAGGCGCGCGCCACCGCGCGGGAGCGGCCGCAGCCCGCCGATGGCGATGCCATAGCGGGTCTCCGCCGCCGGCGCGCTGGGCCCGACCAGCTCCAGACGATACGCCTCCCGCCCGAGCACGTCGTTGGCGTGGCCCAGCACCTCCCAGGGGCCGGCGACGTCGAGGAGGCCCGTGCGCGGCACCACCAGGAACCAGACGCGTTTCGTCGCTCGTCCCATCCCTCGGACAGTGTGACCCGACTGGCCTGAAATGCAATCGTCTTGTCCTTTCGGCCAGGCCGCCTTCGGGCAAGCTCAGGGGAAGAAGAAACGACCAGGGAGGGATCGCATGATCAGGATCGGCATCAATGGCTTCGGGCGCATCGGGCGCACCGTGTTCCGCGCCGCGCTCGAGCGGCGAGACGTCGAGGTCGTGGCGGTCAACGACCTCCTCGACCTGCCGCAGCTGGCCTATCTTCTGAAGCACGACTCGGTGCACGGTCGGCTGCGCCGCGACGTCACCGTCAAGGACCGCTTCCTGGTCGTCGACGGACGCGCCGTCCGGGCGACCGCCGTCAAGGACCCGGCCGCGTCGGCCTGGGGCGAGGTGGGCGTCGACGTGGTGATCGAGTCGACCGGGCTGTTTCTCACCCGCGAGAAGACCACGCCGCACCTCGAGGCGGGCGCCCGGCGGGTGATCGTCTCGGCGCCGACCAAGGACGACACGCCGGTGTTCGTCTACGGCGTCAACAGCGACGGCTACGCGGGCGAGCCGATCATCTCGGCCGCCTCCTGCACCACCAACTGCCTGGCCCCGGTGGCCAAGGTGCTGCACGAGGCGGTCGGGATCCGGCGCGGGCTCATGACCACCGTCCACGCCACCACCGCGACGCAGAAGACCGTCGACGGCGTCTCGGGCAAGGACTGGCGATTCGGGCGCGGCATCCTGGAGAACATCATCCCCGCCTCGACGGGCGCCGCCCAGGCGGTGACCAAGGTGCTCCCCGCGCTGCGCGGGAAGCTGACCGGGACCTCGTTCCGCGTCCCCGTCTCGGACGTCTCGGTCGTCGATCTGACCTGCGAGCTGGAGCGCGCTGCCAGCTACGCCGAGATCTGCGCGGCGATGAAGGCCGCCGCCGACGGCCCGCTCCACGGCGTGCTCGGCTACACCAACGAGGAGGTCGTCTCCAGCGACCTGCGCGGCGAGTCGTGCACCGCGGTGTTCGACGCGCGCGCCGGCCTCCAGCTCGACCCGACCTTCGTCAAGCTGGTGGCCTGGTACGACAACGAGTGGGGCTACTCGAGCAAGCTGCTCGAGCTGGCTGCCACCGTCGCCGCCTGAGCGCCGGTCAGCTCCCCGGCAGCAAGGCGCTGATCGCCGCGTACCAGGTGTCCCCCATCCAGTCGTAGCCGGTCTGGTTGGGGTGGACGCCGTCGCCGCTCAACATCGACGACGTCTGGAACCCGGTGTTGAGATCGGCCATCACGACGTGCTTGCCGGCCGCGACCTTCGACTGGACCATGCTGGCGATCGAGTTGTTGATCAGGTTCACGTTGGCCACCTGCGACGGGTAGGGGATGATCTTGGCCACGACGATCAGGGCGTCGGGGAACTCGGTGGTCAGCGAGTCGACAGCGGACGACAGGCGCGCCGGCGCGCCCGAGGGATCGCTCATGTACGTGTCGTTGGTGCCGGCGTGCAGCAGGACGATGTTCGGCTTGTAGGAGGCGTCGTTCGCCATCGCCTTGGCCAGGATCATGCTGATCGTGTAGCCGCTCCAGCCCTCGTGGCTCTTCGGGAAGGGGACGGTCGTCCCGGCCACCATCGTGGGCCCGTTCATCTGCGAGCCGACGAAGGTCATGTTCTTGTTGGCCGTCACCGCCTTCTTGAACAGCTCGGTGCGGTAGCCGCCGTGCGAGTCCTTGCCGTTGATGCTCGGGTCGGAGGACGCCTGGTCTGCCGTGACCGTGATGAGCCCGTAGGTGATCGAATCGCCGAGCGGCAGCACCTTGCAGGCGCCGGTGGTCGGACAGGGCTGGTAGCTCGCGCTCCCGCCGCCGCTGCCGCCGCTGCCCGTCGCGCCCGCCGCACCGCCCGAGCCGGTCGCGCCGCCATTGCCGGTCGCACCACCCTTGCCGGTCGATCCACCGCTGCCACCGCCGCCACCCGTGCCAGGGCCGCCCGCCGCGCCACCCGACCCGGTCGTGCCCCCCTTGCCGCCGCTGCCGGTCGCGCCCCCCGATCCAACGTGGCCCGCCGCGCCGCCAGTCCCCGTGCTGCCGCCCGTGCCGATCGTGCCGCCACTCCCCGTCCCGCCGCTGCCGGTGGTGCCACCGGTCCCGGTCCCGCCGGTGCCGGTCGCGCCGCCGCTGCCGGTCGCGCCGCCGGTGGCGTGGTCTCCGCCCGTCCCGGTGGTGCCGCCCGACGCGCTGCCACCGCTGCCGTGGCCGCCCGTGGCGGTGGCGCCTCCGGTGCCGCTGCCCGCGTCGTTGTCGCCGCTCTCGGACGACGCGCAGGCGGTCACCAGGACCGACGCCAAAAGGACTCCGACCAGTCGCGCGGGCTGCTTCATGTTGGGGCCTCCGGCTGCTATGGGAGGTAGTCCCGCGAGACCTTTTACGTATAGAACGAAATTGCGATCGCGCACCGCGCCGCGCGATCAGGCGACATCGGCCCGGGAATATAGTCCCCACGTGGTCGACGACGTTCCGGCCAAGCCGCGTTACCAGCGGCACCCGCAGCTGGGGATCGAGACGGTCGCCTACCGCGGGCCGCTCGAGCGGATGCCGACGCACGCCCACGCGCAGTATCAGCTGACGCTGTATGACGGTGGGCCTCGCCGCTTCCGCGTCGCCGGTCACGACTTCGGCGGCGCCCCGCGCACCGCCGTCATCATCCAGTCCGGCGAACCGCACGGAAGCGTCCCCGTCGCCGACCCGCGCGTCACCCTGCGGACCTTCTACCTCGACGAGCGCCTGGTCGCGGAGGTCGCCGCCTCGCTGTGGCGGGGAACGGGGACCGTCGCCTTCCGCGCGCCGGTGATCGAAGACGCCGGCACCGTGGCCCGTCTGCTCGCCGCCCACCGGGCGCTCGACCGCGGGGATCACACCGCCGAGGAGAGGGCCTACTTCGCGCTCTGCGACCTGCTCCAGCGCCAGGCCTCGCCGACCGGCAGCCCGCTCGCGCCCGGCGCCAGCGAGGAGGGGCTGGCCGCGGCGCGCGCGCTCCTGGCAGATCACCTGACCGGGAACGTCGGGCTGGCTCAGCTCGCCGCGGCCGCCGGGCTGAGCCGCTTCCACCTCATCCGGGCGTTCCAGCGCCGGTACGGGCTGACGCCGTTCGCCTACCAGCGGAACCTGCGGATCGAGCGGGCGCGCGCCGTCCTGCGCGCCGGCGTCTCGCTCGCCGACGCGGCCGCCAACGCCGGCTTCTCGGACCAGTCACACCTCGGCCGGTCGTTCCGCGCCGTGATGGGGTCGACGCCCGGCGAGTACCGAGCGTCCTATCGGGCCGCGCCGCGCTGAGCCCGCAGGCGCGCCGCCAGCTGCGCCAGCTCGGCCGCGACGGAGGCCAGCGCCTGCCGCCAGGCGCCGAACAGGTCCGGCCTCCCGACCGGGGGCCCGCCCAGGTCGTCGAACGACTCCAGCTCGGCCACCGCCGGCGCCTCGGGCGGCGCGGCGTCGAAGAACGCCTGCTCGAGGTCGTCGAAGCCGGGGTCGGCCGCGGCCGGTGGCGCGGCGCCGGCCGGGTGGCGTTTGCGTCCCCGGGATCGCTTCTTCTTCTTCGAGGGGGTCGAGGAGATGAACAACGGCTGTGCCAGGGCCAGGTGTTTGGAAGCCATCGACCGATCTACGGAGCCCGACCGCCATCGGACGCGCGAAAAGTTCTCTCGATGCGCGCGGCCTCAATCATCGATCGGAAGGGTGCTGGAGACGGGCAGATCGCCCCGCAGCGTCGCCGTCGCGGCCCCCCCGAGGCGCAGGTAGAAGTCGGAGGGGAGCGCGCGGCCGTCGGCGTCGAGCGGCACCAGCGAGGCGCCCGCCGGCAGCGCGGCGGCCGTCGGCGCCAGCTTGAACATGGCGGTCCCCTCGTCGACCTCGTCGAACATCGCCGTCTTCAGCATGGTCGCGCCGGCGCCCACGGCGTTCGAGACCTGGCGCCAGTAGAACGCGCCGCCGCGGCGGGGAATCGCGTTCGGGGCGCCGCCGTCCAGGTTGTGCCAGGAGAAGCCGGGGAAGACGACCGGCATGAAGCGCTGGCCGGCGGCGGTGGCGGCCGCCAGATCGGCGTCCAGCCGCGCGCGGTAGGCGTCGGCCCCCGCGTCGTCGGCGAAGCGCCCCACGGTCCAGGGCGACAGCACGTCGAAGGCGCGGTAGACGGGGGCCCAGGCCGGATCGGTCTTGGCGTCGCCGTCCAGCGTCCGCCAGTGAGAGGGGACGCCGCCCACCACCGTCGCGCGGTACCGCGGATCGGCGCCGGTCGTCAGCCAGTCGACGAGCGCCGCCGCCTGGGCGGGCGTCCCGGGGCGGTCCGTGAAGCCGAGGCCCCAGAGAAACAACACCGGCTTGCCGCCGTCGTGGAGGTAGCGGGGGCTGGCGGTCACCTCGAGCGTATCGACCAGGTGCTTCCAGTCGGCCTCGAGCGTGGCGACCAGATCGGCCTCATCGGTGCCGGTGACGTCGTACTCGATCGCGAACACGCGCCCTTCGGCCTCGGCGCCCGCTTGCACGTTGCGGGTGACCTGGTCACGGGTCGCGGCGAGGTCGGGGTCGCTCAGCTCGGAGACGAAGCGCTGGAGCGCGACGCCGTCGATGCCGGCCTGCCTCATCCAGGTGAAGTGCCGCGCCACCGTCCTGGCCTGGACCGCCGAGTAGAGGCTCGCGGTCGAGCCGTCCGCGTACCGCAGATCGGTGGCGAAGAGCTCGTCGGCGCCGAGCTCGGTGGTGTCGGGCCACAGATCGACGGTCAGGTCGGCGGCGGTGGGTGTCTCGTCGCGGAACCAGTGCGTCCAGCCGTTCACCGGCGAGCCGTCACCGGGGCAGAGAAACCAGCCCTGGTAGCCGAACAGGTTCTTGTGCTCGAGCGTCGTGGCGTCGACGACCGCCGGCGCCTCGGCCGTCGCGGCGGCCGAACGGACCTCGTCCGGCGGCGCCGCCTGGCCACACGCGGCGGCGGCGAGGGGAATCACCAGCAGGGCCAGACGGCCCGCAGACAGCGGCTTCACGCTCCGATCTACGGAGCCGGCGCCGGATCGGACGGACTCAGGGAGAGACGAGCACGGCCACGGTCGCGGTGTAAGCGCTGCCGTCGGAGCCGGTCACGGTGAACGAGAACGACCCGAGGCCGTGGAAGCCCGAGGCCGGCTGGAACTGCGCCGTGTGCGAGGAGAGGGTCACCGCGCCGTTCTGGGCGTTCGCCGTGGTGTAGGTCGGCGACACGCCACTGAAGCCGCCGGTCAGCGCGGAGAGATCGACGCTGACGGACGTCCCGGCCGTGGTGGCGGCGTGCGGGCCGGCCAGCCAGTTGATGTAGTGCTCGATGTTCGCGTAGCCGTCGGACGCCTTGGTCATCGCGTCGTCGCTGCTGGTCGAGAGCCCCTTGGCCGTCTCCCAGACGTCGGGCATGCCGTCGTCGTCGGTGTCGGTCAGCTTCGTGCCGCTGGTGATCGTCCCGTAGCCGTTGTTGCCGAGGCCGGTGTCGGTCTGGCTGCCGTAGAGGCCGCCGCCGGGACCGACGGTGCCGGCGGCGGTGCCGGTGGTCCCCTTCCCCAGCGTCTGCACCTGGCTGATGATGAGCGCGTCCATCTGGTCGCGGGGCAGCGCGCCCGCCTCGGAGATGGCGACCCGCGCGCCCGAGGCCGTGTCGAGCGCCGGCACCGCGGTCGTCTCGGTCGACCAGGGGCTGGTGAGCACGGTCCCCGTCCCCTGGTACCAGTACGGCGTGGTGGTCGCGCCGTCGAGCGTCCCGTTCAGGTTCGTGTCCTTGAGGTTCCCCGAGTAATAGATCGATTGGTTCTTGTCGATCTGGTACCAGGTGTTGTCGGTCCCCGTCGAGGCGGGCCCGAAGATGAAGTAGTTGTTCAGGATGTCGTGGGTGAAGGTGGTGCTGGTGTGGGTCGTGTACCCGGCCGAGTAGTTGTAGAGCACGTTGTTGACGAAGACGGTGTTCACCTTGGCCAGCGGGTTGCGGTTGTGCGAGTTGGCGAAGATGTTCCGGTACCACGACCAGTTGCTCTGGACCGACTCGGTGTGGGCGCCGAACTGCTGCCCGGTCGGATCGGCGATCATCGAGTCCTGGAAGGTGATGTTGGTGACCGGATAGGTCTGCCAGTCGTCGCTGACGCCGTCGATGACGTCCCAGGGCGCGAACTCGAGCGAGGTGTGGTCGATGATCACGTCGTGCGCGCGGTAGAGGCTGAGCGCGTCGTCGGTCGAGCTGGCGGTGGTGCTGCCCGGCCGGATGCGGATGTGGCGGATGATGATGTTCGACTGGCTGGCGAACGAGATCTCGCCGCCCATGAACCCGATGCCGCCGCCCGGCGCCGTCTGCCCGGCGATGGTGAGGTTGCTCTTGCCTGACACGGCCGTCTTGAGCTGCACGTAGCCGCCGACGTCGAACACGATGATGCGGTTCGAGGCGCTCACGGCGTCGCGGAACGAGCCCGTGCCCGAGTCGTTCAGGTTGGTGACGTGGTAGACGGTGCCGTTCCGGCCGCCGGTCTCTTTCTTGGCGAACCCCTGGGCGCCCGGGAAGGCCATCGCCGGGCCCGGCGTGCCGCCGGTTCCCGTGCTGCCACCCGAGCCCGTGGCGCCGCCCGAGCCGGTCGCTCCCGAGGATCCACCTTGGCCCGTGGCGCCACCCTTGCCGGTCGCCCCGGCTGCGCCGCCCGAGCCGCTCGTGCCTCCCGAGGCCGTCCCGCCCGTCCCTGTGGTGCCTCCGGCGCCGGTCGATCCACCCTTGCCGGTCGCCCCGGCCGCGCCGCCCGAACCGGTCGTCCCCGACGATCCCCCCTGCCCTGTCGTGCCGCCGGTCCCGCTGCTGCCACCGGTGCTGACGCTCCCGCCCGAGCCGGTGGCGCCGCCCGAGGCCGCGCTGCCGCCCGAGCCGGTATTGCCGCCGGAGCCCGTGCTGCCGCCCGTGCCGGAGCCGCCCGCGCCGGTGCCGCCGCTCCCCTGGGTGCCGCCGGAGGCGTCGCCGCCCGTGCCGCTCTCTCCGCCCCCGCCCCCGTTGGCGCAACCCGCGCCCCAGAGAATCGCCGTCGCGGCGAGGCCAACCCGGAAGCTCCGTAGAAGGTATGCGTGCATCGACCCATGATGTTCCGGGCCGGGCGAATCGATCACGAAAAATCCGCTGGAATTACCGGGGTCTAACGCTGACGGAGTAGATGTTGGGAACGCCGTCACGGTCGGAGGTGAAGAAGAACGTGCTGCCGTCCGGCGACAGCCACGGATCGCGCTCGTTGGCGCTGGTGTTGAGGTCGGTCAGCGGCATGAGGGCGACGAACGGCTCCGTGGTCGACCGCCGCCAGGCGACGAACAGGTCGGAGGTGCCGACCATCGCCCCGCCATCGGGCGGTGCCCCGGCGTCGGATTGCGCGGCCGCGTCGGACCGCGCGCCCCCGTCGGCGCGCGACCCTGCGTCGCCGCGCCACCCGGCGTCGCCCGCGTCGCCGGCGCGGCCGGCCGGAAACAACAACGGGGCCGCCGAGTAGAAGAAGGTCAGGCCGTCGTCGGTCAGGAACCCGTCGACGATCAGCTTGTCGGGCTCGTCGATCCCCGCGACCGGCACGGGCGTGCCGAAGGCGGCGCTCGAGCCCGAGCGTGTCGCGAAGTAGGTCTGGTAGGAGGCCGCGCCGCGCGCCGACGCCATCGGCATCACGGTCCCGTGCAGCCCCGGCGGACGCGGGATGTCCTCGGCGCTCGAGTTGATCCCCACCAGATCGAGCGGCGTCGACCAGGGGTCGTTCCGCGTCGCGCGCTGGGACATCCAGATGTCGGTCGCACCCAGGCCACCGGGGCGGTCAGAGCCGAACCACAGCGTCAATCCATCGGTCGAGATCGCGCTGCTGGTCTCGAACGAGGGGGTGTTCACGCCGTCGACGAGCGCCGGCGTCCCGAAGGGCGCGTCGGTCGTCGCGCGCTTCGCCACCCAGATGTCGCCGTCGCCGGGCCCGCCGTCGCGCAGCGACGTGAAGTAGATCTCGAGCATGTCGCCCGTCAGCGTCGGGTTGTCGGTGCGCATCGCCGACGCCAGCTCGGTGACCGGCGCCGGGACGTGAAAGTGGTACAGGATCGGCCAGCTCGTGCCGAGCACGATCGTCTTGCCCCCGCAGCCGCCGGCGACGAGCAGCGCCGCCAGGGCCCAGGGGAGTCGCGAACGCTCGGTCACGCCGTCCGGTGAATGTCGCGACCGACCCCGATCGATCAGTCAAAACGCGGCGGCGCGGCCGCGCGGGGTCAGGGGGTGACGTCGAACGAGACGCGCGCGACGAGCTGGTTCGCCTCGTTGAGCAGATCGGCGCGCCAGCGGCCCGGCGCCGGCGACACCTTGGAGGTCGCCGTCCGGAAGCCGCCCGAGCGGCCCCCTTCGATGTTGGTCACGATCGGGGCGCCTACCGCCTTGCCGTCGTGGAACCACCGGTAGATGACCTGCTGCCGGTAGCGCGCGGGCAGCGACACGGCGAACCAGGCGTAGACGCGGTGAGTGCCGGTCGGGAAGCTCTCGGCGCGGCCCTCCAGGTTGCGGTTGACGATCGTCGTGCCCGCCCCCTTGTCGAGGCAGTCGGCCGGGACCGGCGGCAGGAGCGGCGCGGCCAGCACCGCCAGCAGCGCGACCGGGATCGCGCCCGCCAGGATACCGCCCAGCGCGCGCCGCGACAGGATGCTGGCGCCGTCGCTGCGCAGCGCCGCCACCGCGACGGCCGCGGAGAGCAGCGCCGCGAGAAAAAGCGACACCCGCGGCGACGCGAACGACATCACCTCCAGCGCCGGCACCAGCGCCGCGAACAGGACCGCCGCCGACCAGAGCACGCGGCGCACGGGGTGCTCGATGATCGCCTGCTGGTACCAGTGCGCGAAGCAGGTGGCGAGCGCCATCACCGCCAGCACCAACGGCGCCCCCATGTTCAGCGACGGGAAGTACGCGGCGCCGAACCAGATCGGAACCAGGAAGAACAGGATGTTCTTGTACAGCACCACCACCGCGAACGGCGCCCCCACGGTGCGCACGGCGCGCCGCCACCCCGGCTCGACGGCCCCCGCGCGCGGCGCCGGCAGGAGGCGCGCCATGATCGCCGGCAGCGTCCAGGCGACCACCAGCAGCGCCACCGCCTTGGGCGCGAACTGGATGTCGTGCTTGTTCAGCACCCGCGCCAGGACGCCCAGCCCCAGCGAGATCCAGGGGGCGTACTTGGCCGCGAAGGCGCGCAGGAAGGTCACCGGCCTCGCGATCGACGCCACGGCCGCGCCCACGGTGAACCCCGCCGAGGGGTGGGGCTCGGCCACCGTCGGCGGCAGCCCGGGCTCGGTCACCGCGGGCGGCGCGCTCTCGTCAGCCACCGCTCGCCTCGGCCGCCGGCGCCTCCGGAGCGGCGGCCGACGACCCGGGCGCCGCGGCGCGCGCCGGGAGCCGCCAGAAGAACCGCAGCGCGCCGGCCAGCGCCGCCGACAGCATCAGCGCCGCCAGCGTCGCCCGCCAGATGTAGCGCCAGGCCCGGGCGCGGATCGACGCCGCCGCCCCCTGGAACACCGAGGGGGCCACCATCTCCTGGATCGTCTCCTGCATCGTCGGCCAGTCGGCGGCCGCCCCGTGCGCCCGCGCGCGCAACCGCTCGACGGCGGGCGCCAGCCAGGCCCGGTGGTGGCGCCCGGCGGCCAGCGAATCGAACTCCTGGCGCATGAAGGCGATCACCGGCTGCGGGACCAGCGCGTCCTCGGCCTTCTGCTGGATGGCCGCCACCTCCTGGTGGCCGAGCACGTCCGAGATCCACTCCGGGGTCGCGCGCACCACGCCGGCGAGCTCGCTCTCGGATAGGCGCTTGGCCAGCGGGTAGCGCCCGAGCACGCTGGCGCGCAGCCCGCTGGCGCGCGACATCCAGGTGTCGACGGTGGCGCGGACGGTGGTCGACACCGGCCCCTCGACGACGTTGCCCAGGCCGTGCGCCAGCCCCCACAGGAACCCCGCCGCCGCGAACACCGGCGGAATGACGAGCCCCCAGACCAGGCAGCAGACGGCGGCGAACCGGCGCACCGCGACCGCCTGCGGGAGCGCGCCCTGCGCCCGGATCACCCGGGAGATCGGCAGGTAGGCGAGCACGCCGCCCAGGAGCGCGCCGACCAGAGCGCCCCCCTTGGCGAACCAGGCGACTGACGTGAACGCCATCGACAGGAGCGCTGAGTAGAGGCCTGACATGCGCGGCCGGCGCACGCCGAGCCGTCCGCCAGGTTTGCCCGCCGCCGCCGTGAAGTCAACGGGCGCGACGACGGCGCGGCGCGGCTCCGCTAGAGCTTGGTGATGTCGGGCAGGCTGCCGTCGGCGTTGCGCTTGGCGGCGGCCGCCGCGGCGGCGGTGGCCTTGGCGGACACGTCGCCGGTGTGGGCGATGTTCTGGAACGAGCCCCCCTCGTTGTTCCAGGCGCCGCAGCCGGTGCAGGTCATGCTGGCGGGGTTGCTGTTGTTGGTGAAGCCCCAGTCGGCTTTGTGGCCGCCGTTGCCGTTGTTGTAGAAGCCGAACAGGTTCGACATGACGTGCTTGGCGGAGACGCTGTTGCCGCCCATCTTGAATCCGTTGCCGTTGCTCTCCGAGCCGGCGGTGGTGGCCCCCATGTTGAAGGCCCAGGAGTTCTTGATCGTGACCGGGTCGGTCCAGGCGTAGAGGTCGTACCCGTCGTCGGAGTTGTCCCAGGCTCGGCAGCCGTCGAACACGTTGCCGACGCCGCTCCCCTTCTTGGCGCCGAACCCGTCGGCGTTGGCGCCGTTACAGCGCTCGTCGTGGTTGTGGTACGAGTCGACGTCGGTGATCGTCGCGTAGCTCCCGCTGCCCGTGTAGCCCGAGCTCGAGTTGATCAGCACGCCGGTGTCCTCGGCGTCGTGCACCGCGCAGTTGGTGACGAAGTCGTGCGCCCCCTGGACGAGGATGCCGCTGTCGTTGGAGCCGCTGATCTCGAGCCCCTGGACGCGGTACCAGTCGGCGCCCATGTCGATGCCGTAGATGTTCTTGTCCGCCGGGTTGTCGCCGCAGGCGAGGCGCGGCTGGCCCGAGAAGTCGAGGATCGGCTTCGTCGTCGCGGCGGGGTCGGCCATCATGGTGATGATGCGGCTCGAGGTGCCCATGCGCGTCTTCTTGAACTCGATGCGCGTGGAGAGCTTGTAGGTGCCGGCCATGAGGCACATCGTCGTCAGCGTGCCGGAGCAGACGGCGCCGTTGGCGGCGCCGCTGACGCCCGGGCAGACGAGATCGTAAGCGTGCTGCGGCGTCAGCACCGGCGAAGACTGCGTGCCGGGGTTGCTGTCGTTGCCGCTGGGCGAGACCCAGATGTCGCACGGACCGCTGTGCCCAGCCGCGCCGCCGCTCCCCGTCGTGCCGCCGCTCCCCATCGTGCCGCCGGTCGCCGTCGTGCCGCCGCTGCCCGTCGTGCCGCCGGTCGCGGTCGTGCCGCCGGTCCCCGTCGTGCCGCCGGTCGCGGTCGTGCCGCCGCTGCCACTCGTGCCGCCGGTCGCGGTCGTGCCGCCGCTGCCCGTCGTGCCGCCGGTCGCCGTCGTACCGCCACTGCCGGTCACGCCACCGCTGCCACTCGTGCCGCCGCTACCGGTCGCGCCGCCGTTGCCCGTGGCGCCGCCCTTGCCCGTCGTGCCGCCGCTCCCCGTCGTGCCGCCGGTTGCCGGCGCCCCACCAGAGCCCGTCGTGCCGCCGCTGCCCGTTACGCCGCCACTGCCCGTCGTGCCGCCGCTGCCGATCGCGCCACCGGTTCCCGTCGAAGAACCGCCGGTGCCCGTGCTCGAGGCGCCACCGCTGCCGTTGGACGAGCCTCCAGTGCCGGTGCCCGAACCGCCGCTACCGGTCCCGCCGGTCGCGGACGCGCCGCCCTGGCCGGACTCACCGTCGGTGCCGGGCGTGGCGCAGCCGACGACCAGGGCGATCGAAAACGACAATGACAGCGCGCGCGCCGTCGAGCGGAGCGAAACCGGTCTGGGCATGACGTCACCTCGTGAGCGGCGCTCTGGAGGAAGCGCGGTGGAAGCGGCCCGCGGATCGAACGGGACCGACATTGAGTTGTCGAACTGGGCGCGCACGGCTCACGCGGCGCAGCGAGCCGTTCCGCGCGCGAGTGGCAACCAGTGTCGCGGAGGTCTCCCATGCGCCTGCGTCTCCCCGTCGGTGAGCTCGTTCGGATTCCTGGATTGTTCGTGCTCGGGCTCGCGCTCGCGTGCGGTGCCGGCTGCGCCACGCCGAGCACGGGCAACGAATCGGGCCAGGGTGGATCGTCGGGCGACACCGGCTCCGGCGGCGACGGGAGCTCCACGGGCGGTGCGACGGGCAAGGGCGGCAGCACGGGACAAGGCGGCTCGTCGGGCGCGACCGGCTCCGGCGGCAGCGCCTCCGGTGGCAACACCGGGTCCGGCGGCAGCGCCTCCGGCGGCACGATCGGAAAGGGTGGCAACGGCTCCGGCGGCGCCACGGGCTCCGGCGGAACGACGAGCTCCGGCGGAACGACCGGCCAAGGTGGATCGTCCGGCGCGACAGGCTCGGGCGGCGCCACAGGCTCGGGCGGCGCCACCGGCTCCGGCGGCGCCACCGGCTCCGGCGGTGCGACGGGTTCGGGCGGAACCACCGGCAAGGGCGGCGCCACGGGCAGCGGCGGCACGACGGCCACGGGCGGCGCCACGGGCAGCGGCGGCGCGACCGGCTCCGGCGGCGCGACCGGGACCGGCGGCGCCGGCGTCACCCAGTCGTCGACCTGCACGATCCCGACCTGGCCCACGGCCAAGGGGACGCCGGTGACCATCTCGGGCACCAAGTCGGTGAGCGGCGTCTACGACGGTCAGATGGCGTTGCACAACGGCGACCTCAACGACTGCACCACGGGAGACCAGAGCAGCACGAAGGCGATCATCGAGATCGCCGACGGCGGGACGGTGAAGAACGTCGTGTTCGGCGCCAAGGTCGGCGACGGCATCCACTGCCTCGGCAGCTGCACGATCGACAACGTCTGGTTCCAGTACGTCTGCGACGACGCGATCACCATGCTGGGCGGCTCGGGGAAGACCGCCACCATCACCAACAGCGGCTTCCAGGGTGCGCGCGACAAGACGATCCAGCACAACGGTGACGGCAGCACGGTGGTCATCGACCACGTCTACGTGAACATCGCGGGGAAGCTCTATCGCTCGTGCGGCCAGGGGTGCAGCAGCTCGGCCAAGCGCACGGTGAAGATCAGCAACGTGGTCGCCATCGGCGCCAGCGAGGTGGCCGGCGTGAGCACCAACGACCACGCCACGCTCAGCAACATCTGCGCGTACCGCACGCCCAGCCTCTGCCGCACCTATCAACCGGGCACCGAGACGGAGACCACCACCGGCGCCAACGGGACGAATGAAGGGCCCGACGCCAACTGCAGCTACACCGGGTCCGACACGCACGCGCTCCTCGGCCAGGTGACGGGCGGCGTCCCCACCGACGTGCTCTGCCCGGGCCCGAACTCGATCAAGAGCGGCAGCACGGCGACGGCCTGCGTGAGCGGCTTCAGCTCGTGCCTCAAGGGCTGCGCGCCCGGCAGCTACGGGTTCAAGGCCGCGACCTGCAGCGGCAGCACCTACAGCGACACGGGCACCTGCGTGATGCCGGCTGACGCCAGCATCGCCGCGCACTTCGCCGGCAGCAACGCCGCCAGCGCGACCTCGACGGTGACGAACAACACAACCTGCACGACCGAGTGGGCCTGGGCCACCGACGGTAACGGCAAGTACTGCATGTGCGTCTACAAGCCCGGGTACTACCAGCAATCGTCCAGCAGCTGGACGGTGTGGGACTGTCAGTCGCAGTGGTGGTGACACAAAGTGAGCCGGAGCGCCCCGCTGGCGCTACTGCTCAACTTGGATGGACGAGCATTTCTCTGGTCACGCCGCGTTCGTGGCGACACTGCACCCCGACGACGCCGAGCGCGCCGCCGCCGAGCTCCACGTCATTTCTTGCGGAAGGTGCCGCGACGCCCTCGACGAGGCCAAATCACTGCTGACGCTGGTGAAACGGGCCTTGCTCCTTCCCCTGCCCGAGGATGGCGCCCCGTAGGCCAGCCGCTCCCCGACGGGCTAGGAAAGGTGCCCGCCGCCGCGGCCCCGATCGCCGCGCGCGAAGTGATCGATCGTATCGAGCAGCTCGTCCACGCGGAAAGGTTTGCGCAGAAACATGTCGGCGCCGGCCGCCACGCCCGACTCGGTCTCGCTCATGATCACGATCGGGATCTGCCAGAGCCGGGCATCGGCGCGCATCGCGCGCACGCAGTCCCAGCCGTCGAAGACCGGCATCATCAAATCGAGGAGGACGGCGGCCGGCGTCTCCTCGGCCGCCGCCAGGTAGTTCATCGCCTGCTGGCCGTCGTCGGCCGGCACGACCTCGTAGCCGGATGACTCGAGGATCTCGACGACCATGTCGCGCAGCCCGACGTCGTCCTCGGCGACGAGGATCTTGCGGCCCGGCTTGCTCCGCGCGTCCTGTACAACCATGGAGTGTAGGGTGAGTGCTGTAATTCGAAGCGCAAGAGCCCGTCGGGGGTGGCGCCGAGGTGGGAATCGAACGACACGGTGAGAGATCCGGCGTAGCTCAGCCGACGGGGATGTCGAAGTGGTGGACGTCCTCGCGCGTGCCGAGCGACTCGTAGAGGCGGATGGCGGGCGGGTCGGTCCGGTCGGCCTGGACGAACATGACCCAGGCGCCGCGCGCGCCGGCGATCTTGCCCAGCGCCCGGATGAGGCCGGTCGCCACGCCCCGTCGCCGGTGCGCCGCGGCGACCGCCAGATCGTAGATATAGATCTCGCTGCGCGCCTGCTCCAGCTTCTCCAGCTCGTAGGCCACCAGCCCGCCGACGACGCTGTCGCCGTCGAGCGCAGCCAGCGGCAACACGTGCGGCTTGGCGAGCAGCGTCTGCAGGTACCGGTCGGAGGGCGGGCGGGCACCGTAGGTGTCGGGCTCGCCGAACGCCTCGCCGAACAGGCCCAGCAGGGCGCGCACGAGCGTCAGATCGCCGGACCCTAGCTGCTTGAACGCGTATGCCATGGCCAGACGCTACCATGCGCCTCCAGCAGGGCCGCCCGCCCGGCCAGCAGCGCGTAGGCGAGGCCGAACAGGAAGGTCGCCCAGCTCAGCCACCCGGTGGCGCCGGTCGAGAGGGCGACGATCCAGAGCACGAAGAGGCTGACGCCCAGCGCGCCCCACCCCGCCGCGCCGGCGCGCGGCGACTCCGCGAAGCGCTCCGAGCCGCCGAAGCCGACCACGCCCGCGACCAGCAACAGCCACGTCAACCAGTGGCTCGCGTCGTGGGCCAGGCCGGCGACCCACAACAAGAACAGCCCCAGGCTGAGCGCGATCCGGATGACCTCGATCATCGCGGCCCCCCGGTCAAAGATGGCCATCCGCGCGCGCGGAGCGTGGCTCAGCCGTGCGCGGCGGCGTCGGACGTCTGGCCGGATTTGGCGTCGACGCCGCCGTCGCCGGGCGCGGCGCCCGCGCTCGAGATCTGGAACAGCTCGACCCCGTACACGCCCTGGGCGTACGGGAACGTGACCGTGCCCCCGGCCGGCTGGGCCGTGGTCTCGTAGTAGCAGAGCTCGGCGGCGTCGCGCAGCGTGACCCACTGCGCCTCCGTCGGCATCATCGGCGAGCCCATGGCCACCCAGGCGCGGTACGAGTTGGCGTGCGTGCGGTCGACGATGAACTGGCGCACGCGGACCGGACCGGTGAACGGCAGGTGGTCGAGCGTCAGCGACACGACGCTCGACTGGCTCGAGTCGGCCTGCCCGCCTGTGACGTGATTGTAGACCAGCACGTCCAGCGTGCTGCCGTCGGCGCTGAGCGTGGCCGCCGCCCCCACGCCGTCGCCGGCCGCCCCGCCGGTGACCTGCAGCTGCTGCCCGCCCATCATGTGCAGGAGGCGAAACGCGTTGAACGCCGGCTTGGCGACGTCGAACGACTCGGCGAACTTCGGGTCGCCCTTGAGCAGCAGGCCGAAGTTCCCGGCGCGGTAGGCGGTGGCGGTGCCGGTGGGGATCTCCTCGTAGAGGTCCGACAACGCCCAGTACCCGTACGACGCCGGCGGCGCCGTGGTGGTGTCGTTGCCGAGCAGGGTGATCACCTTGGCGATGTAGCTGGGCGCGACCTCCGTGTCACGCGAGATGTCCGGCTTGTAGCTGGGGCCGAACTCGTCGTTCATCACCTCGCCGGTGAACGCCATGCCGCCGATCTTGGTGCCGGCGATGGTGGTCATCAGGCCGTCGTGGAAGGCGACCGCAGAGACCGCGTCGGCGATCGCCGCGCCGTTGTCGTCGGCGTAGCGGTGGTAGGTGAGGAAGTCGAGCTTGGTGTTGGTGTTGATCGAGCCGGCGATGAGCTGCTGGATCGTCCCCGCCGACTCGCCCGACGAGCCGGCCGGGCCGCCGACCCGCACCTCGGGATCGCCCGCCACCAGCCCGGCGACGGTGTTCTTGTAGAGCTCGAAGTAGCCGTTGTCCCCCTCGGAGTACATCCACGACGGCTCGTTCCAGATCTCGAAGTACCAGGCGCGGATCTCGGCGGCCGTGTAGCGCTCCTCGAGGTGCTCGATGAACGCGGTCATGAGCGCCGTCCACTTGCCCCAGTCGTCGGCCGCGCCGGTGGGCGGGCTGATGTTGGGCGAGTGGTTGTTGTACCAGAGCAGCGTCTGCGAGGCGGTCGGGTCCGAGGCCAGCGCCTTGGGCGTGAAGCTGATCTCGACCAGCGGCCGCATCCCCGCGGCCAGGATGGCGTCCTCGATGGCATCGATCGACGACCAGTCGTAGACGGGGTTGCCGGCGGCGTCCTCGCTGTAGACGGCGTCGTCGTCGTCGAACAGCGCGTGGAACCGCACGTACTGGAACCCCGCCTGGGCGTGCGCCTTGCGGAGCGCGTTCTGGATGTTCCGCCCGTACGCCGTGCAGAGCACGGTGTGCGCGTGATCGGAGGCGACCACCTTCTCGTAGAACCGGTTCCAGGGCCGCACGACCGCGCTGGCATCGACCGTCAGCGTGGTGGTCGCGGCGGCGGTCGGCGGCGCGGCGGGCGCGTCGGCGCAGGCGGCCGGCGCGGGCGGCGGCGTCCAGGGCGCGGGATCCGAGCAGGCGTTGACCGGATGAGCGCCGCCGTCCTTCCCGGCGGCGTCGGCGCCCGGGCCGTCGACGGCGGCGTCGTGCCCGCCGGCTCCGGTCGGGCCCTTGGCGGCGTCCGACGAACAGGCGCCCAGCGGCGCCGCGGCGGCCAGCGCGAGCGCGGCCAGCAAATGGGATCGATACCAGCGGGGAAAATCGAGGGGGGACCTCATGCGCCGGACCGTACACCAAAACCCCCGCCCGAGGTCCGGAATTCCAAGCACTGCACCCGCGACACGCGTCGATCGACCTGTCCGCGTCGCTGTTTTCCTGTCAGTCTGTCCGGAGGGGCCCCGACCCGCCCAATGCCCGAGCTTGACCAAGATCCCGACCACGAACCGCGTCCTCCGGCAGCCGATCCCGTGCGCGACACGCGCGCTCGGGCGCTGCGCGATCTCCGGATCTCGGTGACGGATCGCTGCAACTTTCGCTGTCCCTACTGCATGCCCAAGGCTGACTTCGAGGGGCACCAGTTTCTCCCGCCGGCCGAGCAGCTGACCTTCGAGGAGATCGCGCGGCTCGTCCGCCAGTTCGTCCCGCTGGGCGTGCGCAAGGTCCGGCTGACCGGCGGCGAGCCGCTGCTGCGCCCGCACCTCCCCGAGCTGGTCCGGCTTCTGCGCGCCGTCGAGGGGATCGAGGACCTGGCGCTCACCACCAACGGCTCCTTGCTGGCCGCGCAGGCCGCCGACCTGCGCGCCGCCGGCCTCCACCGGGTCACCGTGAGCCTGGACAGCCTCGATCCCCAGATCTTCGCCCAGCTATCCGGTGGCCGCGGCCGCGTGGACGACGTGCTGGCGGGGATCGCCGAGGCGCGCCGGGTTGGCCTGGGGCCGGTCAAGCTCAACGCCGTCGTCGAGCGCGGCATCAACGACGCGGGCGTGGTCGATCTGGTCGAGCGCTTTCGCGGCACCGACGTCGTGGTGCGGTTCATCGAGTACATGGACGTCGGCAACCACAACGGCTGGGACCCCGCGCGCGTCGTGCCCAGCGCGGAGCTCCTGGCGCGCATCGCCGCGCGGTGGCCCCTGGTCCCGCGCGCGCCGCTCGTGCGGGGCGAGGTCGCCCGCCGCTACGCCTTCGCCGACGGCCAGGGCGAGGTCGGCTTCA
>Ga0070734_10002360_pt1 | contig 23204 bp, 22 predicted proteins | sample Coa_R1_8_FD_66444 | JGI IMG/M metagenome (GOLD analysis project Ga0070734, IMG submission 66444) | Surface soil microbial communities from Centralia Pennsylvania, which are recovering from an underground coalmine fire - Coalmine... | ecosystem: Environmental > Terrestrial > Soil > Unclassified ...
CGGGGCCCAAGACTCCGGTGCCATGCGAATCATCCACGTAGACGTCCGCGTCAAATTCGCGGGCCAGGTTGGTGACTTTCAGCAAAGGCACCAGGTCCCCATCCATGCTGAAGATCGCGTCAGTCACCACCAGCCGGCGGCGGTACTTACCCGCCCTTTCCAACTGTTTCTTCAAGTCCTCCAGGTTCAAATGCTCATAAATAAGGAATTTAGCCTTGGAGTTGCGGCAGCCGTCGATCAGGCTGGCGTGGTTCAACCGATCGCAGAGAACCGCGTCACCCTCCCCCACCAAGGCCGGTATCGCCGCCAGGTTGGCCATGTAACCCGTCGGGAAGATCAGGCAGGCTTCGGCCCCCTTGAAAAGGGCGGTAATCTCCGCCAGTTGAAGGTGGACGGGCAAATTCCCGGAAACCAGGGCCGCCGCCTGCGCCCCTGCGCCATAGCGCAAGAGGGCCTTTTGGGCCCTCTCCAGGACTTTCGGATGGTCCGCCAAACCCAGGTAGTTGTTCGTACAAAAGAGGACGCAATCCTTATGGTCGATGGAGGCCCTCATGCCGCCTAAAAGGTCGACGACCCTCAGCTTGCGGCGCAATCCCTGGGCGTCCAGCTGATGGAGCTGCTCGTGCATGTCGTCAAGCCAGTTCAAAGGTTCTCCCTTTCCATGGTCAAACAATAGTCGGCGAACCCCACTGATCGCCAAAAGCGGATGGCGGGAGTATTATCGACCAGCACGTCCATCCTCAGCCGCGGGGCTTCTATCCAGTGAAGCTTTCGCATCATTCCAAAGGCCTCACGCCCAAACCCTTTTCGGCGCAACTTGCGGGCCACGAAAAACTGGCGGATATAGGTAAACTCCGGCTCTTTTCGATAAACACAATAACCGATTGTCTCGCCCCCGGCTTCAAAGATGCAGACCTGGTATTCGCCTTTTTTGATCCACCCGCGCATGCGGCGGGTCAATTGGGGCAGTTTCATGGGGTTCCGGTGGCCCGAATCCCGGATAAGGTCGTAGTTCATCCGGGCCAGGGCCGGACTGTCCAGGGTACGGGCTTTCCTCATTTGAAGTTCTTTCATCCTAGGACCTCGAAAACAAAACGGCGCCCAACTGTCCGCCAAAACCGTAGGAAAGGGACATCACATGATCCACCTTTTGTTGAACCCCGCCTTTTTCCACATGCCGCAGGCGGCATTGGGGATCGGGCCGGTCCAAGTTACGGGTGTCCGGCATTTCGCCCCGTTGCAGGACCATGGCGGTCAGGACCGCCTCCATGCTTCCGGCCGCCCCGAGCAAATGCCCCGTCGCCCCCTTGGTGGAGCTGACCCTGGCCTGGCCGGCCCCAAAAACCGAAAACAGGGCCTGCGATTCGACCCGGTCGTTCAATTTCGTCCCCGTACCATGGGCGTTGATATAACCGATGTCGGAGGGTTGGAGGCCGGCCTTGCCAAGGACCCGCTGGATAAGGGGCGTGATGGTACGGCCGTTAGGCTCCATTTCCAAGGCGCCATAAGCGTCGGCGCCCAGGGCCCAGCCCGCCAACCGGGCCAATATCGGGGCCTTCCTCTTCTTCGCCGGTCCTTCCCTTTCCAAAACCATGACGGCCGCGCCTTCCCCCATGAGAAAGCCGTCCCGATCCAGGTCAAAAGGCGCAGGACCTCCGTCCTTTTGGCTGAGGACCCCCATATTGCGGAACCCCGCGTAAATCAACGGATGGATGGAAGCTTCAGTGCTTCCGGTGAGGACGGCGTCACATTCCCCGTCCAGGAGAAGCCTGGCGCCTCCGGCGATGCTGGTGATCCCGGTGGAACAGGCGGAAGAAAACGAAAGCGCAGGACCGGAAAAGCCGAACCGCTCGGCCAGCAGCTTACCGCCCGCATGGGGGAAAAAATCGGAAAGGAAGTCCCAATTCACGGCCGTGGGATCCATCCCCACCTCCAGAAGGCTTAAGAGCCCGCCTTTGCTGGAGGAAAAGGTCGTGGCGATGCGCCCCGGCGGCGTCTTATAAAGTCCCGCCATCCGCCAGGCTTCCTCGGCGGCGATCACGGCCAATTGCAGGGAGCGGTCCCTTTGGAGGAAACGCTGGGGAACCCATGCCTCCAGGGCCTGGGCCGCCCGGGGATCCTCAAACCCCTTCCATTCCGGTCCTTCCAATTTGTGCCTTGCCGATTCTCCCGCCATAAGGGCTTTCCAGGTATTGCCCGCGTTGGCGCCCAGGGGCGAAACGATCCCCCATCCCGTCACAACAATGGAATCGTTCATCGAAAGGCCCTCAAATTAAAAACCCCTCAGACCATGGTTTTATCGTTCGTTGTGGTTTTGCGCTCCAGGCGGACTAGTGACGGACCCTTTAACTGCGTCAAGAAAAGTCGATGCGGCGTCTCGGCTTTTTAGTCCGACGGCGCGACAGCGTCGGAAACCGAGCCGGCCACCGCGATCGCCGTGATCAAAAGGGCCAGCATGAGGAAGAGGATGGGCAGGAGGATCCAAAGCACGAAGGCGATCAAGAGGCAGTTGCGGCCGATCTTCCGCACGGTCCAATTTTCCTGATCGTAGAGGAAAAGGGCGATCAGGATGCCCGCAAAGGGAACGAAAACCGAAAGAAGGTACCAAACCCAGGTATAGGAGGTGATGCCGTCCGGCGCCAGGGTCGGAACCGGAGCCGGGATACGGGCCGGAACCTTCGGGGGGGATCCGGCGGGGACCCGTGCCTTTTTCGCGGGACTCATTTGAACACCTTGAACATAAAGGCCACGAATACCAACAACACCGCCACCAGCGAAAAGGGCAGGCCCACATAGATGCCCGCCGTCCAGCGGGAGCACTTCAGCACTTTTTCCACGCCGAAAACTTGGAAAACGAAGGCCGAGAGGCAAAACCACTTGCCCAGGCCGAAACCCAGGCCCATTAGGGCGATTCCCGCCACCGAATAAGCCACCACCTGCCGCATCGGTTCCACGGGAAGGGATTCCCCGATCAGGAAGGCGCAAAGGCGCATGAAACCGGCCCAAAGATAGATGCCCGCCGTCACCAAAAACGGCATGGCCAGGAGCATGACCACCGTAACGAGGGTAACGTTGATGACGGAACCGCCGGTCAGGATTTCCGCCAGCCCCAGCTCCAGGGCCACGAAAACACCGGTAAGGTTGGCGAAACGGAAGGACTCCTTTTCATCCTCGCCAACGGCGGTGCGGCTGAAAAACTGGGCGGGATGGAGCCACAAAAATCTCAAATTTTCGAAGTATTGCCGGATCATGAGGGCTAGAGTTTAGCAGGCTGCCGAGAAAATAAAAACAAGAACCAAAGCAGCCTGCCGACCCAAAGATTCCGTCGAATCTTTGGGTTTCAAGAACGCCGTTCGCTGAAAAGGCCTAAGCCTTTTCAGCTCCCTTTTAAAAACACAACCCTTTCTTCAAGTGTCACCCGCAAAAAAACCTTAAACAAAAAAGCCCGGGGGGAAACCCCCCCGGGCTTCATCGAATTGGCGCTATTCCTCGAGACGCTCCAAAGCCTCGTCCCAGGCGTCGTCCAAATTGTCCACTTCCCCTTCGTTGATCACCTCGGCGAGGAGCTTTTTGAGTTTCGGCGCCAGGGCCTCATCCTGGTCGTTCTCCTTGAGGACTTCCCGGACATCTTCCATGGTCAGGTTTTCCAGGAGTTCTTCCGACTCGCTCTGAAAGAGACGGCGGCGTTCTATATCCTCCACCGATTCCTTCGCCGATTCCTCGTCATCGTCATCGTCCACGTCTTCGTCGTCTTCTTCCTCTTCCTCGGCTTGGTCCAGGTCAATGGTGTCGTCGTCTTCGTCGTCCTCTTCATCATCCTCTTCTTCGTCGGCGTCCTCGTCGTCCATTTCCTCGTCATCGACCATTTCGTCGTCGTCCGCATCACCGCGCTTGCGAGCCAAGGTGGCCTCCTGATAGGGGAATTTGACTCAATGAATACTTCGAGACCGTTGAACTGTCAAGAGGTTGATGCCGGATTCAAAAACAATTTACGGGCGGGTCTGGTCCTCGGGGGGACGGCCGGAGGCTTTTCGTTAAAGTTGCCGCCGCAGGTTTTCCCACTGGTTGCGGTCCACCAGTTCCACGTTGGAAAAGCGGGCCAGGGCGCGGGCTTCCATCGCAAAATCGGCGGTCACCATCAACAATCCCCGGTGGCAAAATTCAGCCTTCATGATATGGCCCATCTCGCTCACCAGTTCGGCCGGCACCCTTTCCTCCGGCGGATACTGCCTGGCCATGACGGCGTACTTGCCGCCGGTAATGGGATGGGGGAACTCGGCCACCGCCACCACCGCCCCGCCCGGGATACGGCGGGTCTTTTCCACGCGGAAACCCAAGCACTTCAAAAAGAGGTCCGTTTCCTTTTCAAAATCCATGAGCGACATGCGGCTTAAGTCGGCGACCACGCCCTTCTCATCCACAACCCGGAAGGTCCACCGGCCGTCATAGGCCGGACCTTCCATCAGTTCGGTTAGTTTCAAGCCGTCCACCAGGTCCACAGCCATGGTCCGGGAAATGTTCCTGGCTTCCTCGGTGAACCGCCCCGTCACGATATAGATGCCGCGTTTGCAGCCCTCCTCACGGGTCACTTCATCCAATTCCCGGATCAAATCCGCGTGGACAGGTGCGGTTTCTGGGTATTGCCGGGCCAGCACCAGGAAACTCCCCCCGACGACCGGATGTTGGAAGTCCACTTGGATCTGCAGGGTCCCGCCGGGCACCTTCTTGATTTTCCTCACGTCAAAATTCATCTTCGCCAGGACCCCCACGGCCAGGTCCTGGAACTGGGCCAGGGGCAGGGAGCTCAGTTCCTTCCCCCGAAGGGTCTCCTGGATCACCTGGGGTTCTTCCACGGCCTTGGGCTTTTCCCAGCCTTCGTCCACCTTTTCCTTGGCGGTTTCATACCGGATGTTGATCTTGGGGGCATTTTCCTTGATGCGCTCGATGACCCTGGCGCCCTTGCTTTCCTCTTGGGGTATGGGCTGGGTCTCCATGCCGTCGTTGTAACGAAGGTCGAAGGAAGTCAGGGCCTTAAAGGGCGGCAGCTGGTTTTTCTGGGTGTGCTCAAAGACTTCCCTCTGGGCTTTGACGCTCAAAACCGTGCCGTCGTAGTATTTGGCCTTGCCGCTGATGAAGCTCATCATGGCGTCGGCGATCACATGGGGGATGTTCTCCGAAAGGAAAAAGGCCCTTTCGAGGACATGGAGCGTGTCGGTGAAAAGGGCCTCCCGGAACGTCCGGTAGTTGCTGTCCAGCTCCTTCATGTACTTTTGTTTCATCATGTCGGCGGCGTAGTCCTCCTTGGAATCCTTGGGGGCCCTGCCGATCAGCGCGCTCTCCCCGGTCGAAAAACGCCGGACTTGGAACCGGATCCGGGGGACCATATCCACCACATGGACGGACTTTACCTCGATCTCGGGATATTTTTCCGAGAGGTAGAACCGGAAAATTTCCTCAAAATTTCCCATGGCGCCCTTGCGCAGGTGGTTACGTTTTTCCTCTATCTTGTGCCGGTCCATCCTTTGGCGGTGCTGCGCTTCCGCTTTCTGGGCGCTGGTCCGCCGCATGAATTGGAAGATAAGGGCCAGGAGCATAAGGGTGCCGAAGATGGCGATTCCCGTCGCCTCAGCCGGGTTTTGTTGGCAGTAATCCCAAAGGCTTTGGAAGGAAGTATGGATCAGCCCATAAATAAAGCTGTTGAAGAGGATGACCAGCAGGAAAATCACGAGGAAGGCCGCGGCCACACCGCCCGTATTGGCCTCGTCATCCGTGTGACCCTGCTGGAGGAGGTGGGCCTTCACTTGCTTCGCGCCGGGGATTCGGAGGAAACGTTCGACCCATAAGGGTGAGAGCATGGAAATATCCAATTTGGAATTAAGTCTTCTTCATGTTAAAGTCCCCCCATTCCGGAGGCAAGCTTTGGATTACATGGTTCGGCTGGAAAAATTGATGACCCGCTTGAGGTCGAAAAACGGCTGTCCTTGGGACAAGCGCCAGACCCATAAGAGCCTCAAACCCTACCTCTTGGAGGAAGCCCACGAAACCCTGGAAGCCATCGACAGCGGCAACCCCGGATCATTGGAGGAGGAGTTGGGGGACCTCCTGCTCCAGGTCGTTTTTCACGCCCAATTGGCCAAGGAAAAAGGCCGTTTCAACCTGCAGGACGTGGCAAAAGGCATCGGCGACAAGCTCGTCCGCCGCCATCCCCATGTCTTCGGGAAGTCGAGCCGCCGGATCGCCGACATCAACCGCAAATGGGAGGAGCTCAAGCGCCAGGAGAAACCCGAGCGCAAGTCCGCCTTGGACGGCCTTCCCAAGTCCCTGCCCGCCCTGCTCCGGGCCCAGCGCATGCACGAAAAGGTTTTCAAGCAGGAAAAGTCCCGGGAGGACAAGGCATTGGAACGGGCCCTGGACAAGGCCTGGAAAAACTTTTTAAAAAATAAAAAAGGCGGGAAGGCGCAAAAAGAGCGGTCCGCCGGCCAATTCTTGTTGGCCTTTTCCCAGTATTCCCAGGCGGCGGGCATCCATGCCGAAATGGCGCTTCGTGCCGCTTCTGACAAATACGAGAAAAACTTCAGGCTTTCCGAACGGCGCTAGGTCAGGACTGTTTGGTTTGGTAAAGAATCCGGTGGGGCAACTGCATGGCCGTGAGATAGTTGCCGTAAACACAACCCGTGTCCAGGTCGATACGGTCACGGGTCAAGTCCACCGTTTCCACCGGCGTGTGGCCGTAAATGACCAGCTTGGGCGTTGGGCGCGGGTCCTGGATGAATTTCCGGCGGATCCAAAGCAAATCGTCGGGCTGCTGGGCGTTGAGGGGCCGGTCGAGGTTGATACCAGCGTGGCAGAAGTAATAGTCGGGCGTCTCATAGGTGTAAGGCAGGGCGTTCAGGAATTCCACGTGGGTGTGGGGGATGTAGGATTGAAGAAGAATATGGGCGCCTTCCCCACGCACTTCGTCCATCTTTTCCTTAGGCACGTAGGACTGAAGGGTCTGGTGCCCGCCGTTTAAAAGCCAATTGGCCGCCGCCAGGGGGTTGGGCGTCCCCAGCCATTCGAGCATCATCTGCTCATGGTTGCCCCTAAGAAATTGCCAGTTGGGCTTGCGGATTTCCAGCAGGTAGTCCAGCACACCTTTGCTGTCGGGCCCCCGGTCGATGTAATCCCCCAGGAACACCACCTCATCTTCGTCCTTGAGGGGCAGTTTGGCCATCAAGTCCTTCAAGGCCTTCAAACAGCCGTGGATGTCGCCGATCGCGTAAATCACTCGAATTTCTCCCGCGGGTTTCGCATAGTTTACGCTTTTTTCACCCGGCCCGCATGGATTTCCCCCACCTTATTTTTGGGAAGGACCAGGAAAACGGACAAGGGGGCGGCGCCCAAAACCAGGATGGCCAGCCTGAATCCCATATCGCCGAAATAAGATTGACCCGCCAGGAAAAACACCACTCCCAAGATCCGTCCCATGGCCAAGGGGACCTCGCGGGCGGCCAGGTATTCCATCTTCCGCTTCCCCGCCTCTTTGGCTTTTTCCAACACCGTGAAGGAAAAGGCCCCATAAACGATCTGGATCCAGGTGGACCCCACTGCGGCCAGGCAGGCATAGGCCAGGAGGGAGAAATAATTGATTCGAATGAAGAATCCAACCGAGGCCAGGCTGATCAGCAGGGCGGAAACCCAGAGTCCCCTCCACCGGTTTTCCGCGGTAGCCCAAAGGGAAAGGGCGTAGGAAGTCAGGAGCCCCAAGAGGTTCACAAATGTCGCGTAACCGCCGACCACTGCCTCGTTTTTGGAGACCTCGTAGGTCAAAAGCCCGCCCAGGAACCAAAAAAGCCCGCCCCGCAACCCGAAAAGGAACTGGACCACCATCAGCCGGTTCCAATTGCCGTTATTTTTGAAGGTCAACACCCGCCAAAAGTAGAATCCTTTGTGGGTGGGCTTGGCCTTGAACTGGAGGCTTTTGTAAACAAGAAGGAGGTAAATCGCCAGGGCAATGGTGAAGACCACGTAATAACCTGACAGGGACCCGTTCCCTGCCCCGAAGGCCGTGATCAACCAGCCGGAAATTTGCGGGGCCAGGATACAAAGGACAGAGGTGAAAAAAGTCGTGAGGGAGAGGAAGTAATCCCGCGTTTTTTCCGTGGTCATATCCAGCGTCAGGGAATGTTCGCCAAGGAAATAAAACCCGATCCCCAGGCCCGCCATGCACCCCAAAAGGCAGGGATGCCGGGAGGCGTCCGCCCGAAGGACCAGGGTCGTTGCGAAAACCAGGGCGCTGAAGACGAAACCTAACTGGTAGGAGAGCAGGTTGCCGAATTTTTTCGACAGGTGGCCGCCGACCCAAAAGGCCGGGGCGATGATCGTGAATTGGGCCAGGTAAAAATAGCTGGGGATCCGGTAATCCTCCGTGGACTTGAAGAGGAAAACGGTCATGAAAACGTTCGAGAGGGCGTAATTGAAGTCATAAAGGCTGAACATCCAGGCCAGTGTCTTTTCACGGTTGGAAAGGGGGCGCCTCACCCCCAGGTAGTTATGCAGGAAGCGGTAAACATAGGAAAAAAACAGGTCGAACATCTTGCCCCCAAAATAAAAAGAGCGGGAATACCTCCCGCTCTTGGTCGTTGAACTGCCGATTCCGCTTAGTGGAAGAGGCCTTTTAACTGATTCCCGAGGTTCTGGATCACCGGTTGGGCGGCGTTTTGGATCGCCGAACCCGCGTGTTTCTTGACGTTGTTAATGAGCCGGCCCGAATCCCAGGAATAATGGTTGTCCGAGACCAGACCCGTGAATTTCAAATCGACCGGGACGTTTCCATTGTCATCCTCCAAAAAGGCGGGATCTTTCGCCATATCGTTAAAGGGGCTTGGCAAGGCCTGTTTGAGCATGTCCGAATTGATGAAGCCCTTCTTGAGGTCGCATTGGATGGACATATCCGGCGAATAGGCCATCTGCACCACGTTGATGCCGCCCGTCTCGCGGATGGCGCCCACCTTTCCCGCCGCATTAGCCGTATAGGAGAAGACTCTGTTTTTCATGCCCAGGTTGCCTTCGATCTTGTCGAAACCCATTTCGTCGCTGGAGTCCTTGAGATAGCCGTTGATGGTCTTGATGGCTCCTCCTTTGACCTTGGCACCCAGGATGTTGTAGTTTCCAGATCCTACCTGGCTTGCCATCATCGCGTCGCCCGAAAATTCCTTGCCCGATCCCGCGTAAACCAGGTTCATGGTGCCGTAGAGCATATCCTTGTACTTGGTGTAGTCCTTCGTGGTGACATAGGCGTCGATGCTGGCATCCACGGCCTTCTGGGCGTTCACGTTCGACAGTCGGAAACCGTAACTATAGGCGTAGGTGCCGCCGTTGAAGGTGACCCCCATCACTCCCGTACCATCGAAGGCCTTGAAGGTGATACCGGGAACCTTGACGACGTTGTTGGCGCAATTGATATTGCCATTCATCGACTCTAAATAAGGTTCTTGCGGCAGGGTGATACCCACATTCTTAAGGGTGATCTGCCCATTCACGAGGAACGGCAGGGTTTTTGTTTTGGCTGAAACAAAGGAAAGGTCCAGGGTCCCTTCACCCTCCACCGTGGTATTTTTCATCTTGGGCAGCATGCCCGGCAGGCCCTTGAACGGCAGGGACTTGGAGTGCACCTGGCAGGACCAGGAGGTACCGGCGTAGTGGAAGGCCCCCGTCACCGCCCAGTCGGCGTAAACCACCTTGAAGGAGGGGACGTCGTAAACGCCCTGCTTCACCTTGTTGACGGTCTTGAAGTCGATCGTGCAGGTGGTCTTGTTGGTTTTGACGAAGAGGTCCTTGTATTTGATGCCCAACCCCGTGCCGTCAGCCGTACCCGACAACTCCAGGCCGTTGTCGAGACTGCCGCCCAAATGGAAGTCCACCTTGGCGGGTCCATCCAGGGAAAGCCCCTGCGGCATGGAGGAAAGCGAATGGGGCACCAGACCCAGGAACTTCAGAATGTCCAGGCTGGCTTCCCCATCCATATTGGGGGTGAAGTTCGTGGAAAGGTCCGAAGCGTCGCCCGTGAACTTGAAGCCGTTGCCGCTGATATCCCCGGTTAAATCCAGCCCTTTGATAGCCATGCCCGAAAGGAAGAAGCGCAGGGAACCCGTAATATCCAGCTTGCAGTTCAAGCCACCTGAGCTTAAGGGACTGTCCAGGGTGAAGGTGGTCTTTCCGCCCACCATGGAGATGTTTTTAACCTTTAAGTTTAAGTCGCTGGCCGTTGACTTTTGCGCGGGTGAAACCGTTTCGTCCAAATACTCCAGTTTCCCATGGATGATATTGAGGCTATCCACTGAAACATTAGGCGCTTTCGAGGAAGAACTTGCCTTGGTGGAAGGGGCCGTATCGGCCCAGGCCGAATCAATAAAGAAGGAGGCATAGGGCTGTTGGCTCCCTTCCGGAACCGGCAGGGACGCATGCTTCTTTTTCTTCTTGGATTTCGTTTTGGCCTTCGATTTCGACTTGGGGGAAGCTTTAGGCGCGGGTGCCGGGGCGGATGCGGCTTGGGCCTGGGTATTCCCCGTCATGTCGCTGAAATTGAATTGGTTGGGGTTGCGGTGTTCCACCAGGATATCGGGGTTGTTCAGGCGGATTTCCCCCAGTGAAACCTGGCCCCACAAGAGGGGAAAAAGATGGTAGGAAATGGAAATATCCTTTGCGGCCACCAGGGGGCGGCTGTCCCAGCCCGCCCGGTTGGCAACCACCAGGTTCTTGACGGCAAAGCCGCTCAAGACATTGAAGCGCACATCCCCGATGGAGACCTTATGGTGGAGCGCCGTCGTGAGTTTGTCCGTGGCCAGGGCCTTTAATTTGGCGGGCGGCAGGACAATGGGAATGATGATGGCTGCGGCAATGAGCAGAAGGACAAAAGCCCCGGCGAATAGGCCCACGGCCCAGAGGATAAGCTTCACGAATTTGTTCATCGGTTGCTTGGCCATTGAGGGACCCTCCCTGGAGAATGGCCCCATTGTATTCAAATCACGGCCGGATTTGAAAGAATAGCAGGGCTCCAAAATAAAAAAGGGCGCGGAGACCGCGCCCTTTACGGAATCTTTGCGGGAAGTGACTTATTTCTTCAAGGCCACCTTGGCCTTTTCCGTCGGTACAAAACCGCTTTCTTTCTTGACCGGAGCCGGGACCACCGAAACAGCCGGTACGACCGTTTTAAACTCCGCTTTGGTTTCGGTTTTCGCCTCGACCTTGGGGGTCTCCTTCATCTTGTCGACAGCCGGAGCTTCCTTCCCTTTTTCGGGCGCTGGGGCGGGAAGCAAGCCCGCCTTTTCCTTGATCTTCTTTTCGATCTGCGCGTACATTTCCGGGTGCTCCTTGAGGAAAGTCTTTGCGGCGTCGCGGCCCTGCCCGATCTTGGTCTCGCCGTAGCTCAACCAAGTGCCGCTTTTGTCGATGATGTTCATTTCCACGCCCACGTCGATGAGGGAGCCTTCCTTGGAGATGCCGTCCCCGAAGATAATGTCGAAGAGGCCTTCCCGGAAAGGCTGGGCGGTCTTGTTTTTGACCACCTTGGTCCTCACCTTATTGCCGATGTTCTGGTCGCCGCTCTTGATGGCTTCAATCCGCCGCACGTCCAGGCGCATGGAGGCGTAAAACTTCAGGGCCCGGCCGCCAGGAGTGGTTTCGGGATTGCCGAACATGACCCCGATCTTCTCGCGGATTTGGTTGATGAAGATGGCGCAGGTATTGGACTTGGAGAGGAGGGCCGTCAACTTGCGCAGGGCCTGGCTCATCAGGCGGGCCTGGAGCCCCACGTGGGCGTCGCCCATTTCCCCCTCCAATTCGGCCCGGGGCGCCAATGCGGCCACCGAGTCCACGACGAGGACATCAATGGCACCGGAACGGATAAGGGTATCGGCGATCTGCAGGGCCTCTTCGGCCGAATCGGGCTGGGAAATCAGTAATTCGTCCACGTTGACGCCCAGTTTTTTGGCGTAAACCGGGTCCATGGCGTGTTCCGCGTCGATAAAGACGGCGGTCCCCCCGGCTTTTTGGCACTCGGCCACGATATGGAGGGTGAGGGTGGTTTTACCCGAGGATTCAGGCCCGAAAATCTCGACGATGCGGCCCCGGGGTACCCCCCCGATGCCGGTGGCAATGTCGAGGGATATGGCCCCCGTGGAAATGGCTTTGACGTCCTGGGCTTTGGCCTCACCGAGGCGCATGATGGCCCCTTTGCCGTGTTCTTTCTCAACCTGGAGGATCGCGTTGTCCAGTGCCTTTTGCTTCTCAGTCGCCATTTCCTTCTTCTCCTTATTCTGGCCCGTTAAGACGGGATTTATATGTTTTTTATGGTTTTTCGGCTGTCACCTTCCCCTTTGGGAAGGCGGGGTAGGAAATGTCCTACGCGGAATATCCTAAAAGCCCCTTTTGCCGGAGTCAAGAAAAAAGTATACAGCCGTATACTATTTTATCAAGAGGGGAAAAAGATCCATTCAGGCCCCTGGCATCGGTTATGCAAGTTGAACTATTAGGGGACTTCACCCGTCTGAATAAGTGAAGCCGCCCATAAGGTAAGAACCATGACCCGGAAAATGAAAAACTTCTCAGCCCGAATCATCCTGGATTTCGTGGCTTTTTTAGCCATCTCGGGCGGGTATTGGATCGGCCGGGCCGTCTCCAAGGTCCGCAAAAACCGCGGCGGAATGATTTAACGCGTGGGGTAAATCGACCAGCTTGTCCGGTTTTTCGACAAGCTTTCAGATGAAGTCCCGGGGGTCCTTGACCCCCAAATTTTCCTTGGAAAAGAACGGCTCACCTGTCTCGGTGCCGATCATCGCCCCGAAATAACGGTTCGTGATGTTGATGTGCTCCAGTGCCCGGCTGCCGGGCTTCTTGATGAACTGGCTCGCATAGCAGCGTACCGACGCCAATTTGCGTTCGTGGTGGGCGGAGGTATCCACAATAAAGGAAGGCTGCACGTTGGGCCGCAGGTGCGAGCAGAGGTGGTAGTAAAGCTTGGGTGGGTACCAGGGTTCGCCCTTCATGGTGGTCTTGACCAGCTTGGCCCAAAACCTGGCGGCTTGCACCAGCTCGCTGGCGCCCCAATGATCGGGATGGGCATCCACCCAGTAGGGGGCGAAAACGATGGCGGGCTTGTACCGGCGCATCACCTCGGCCACCTTGCGCCGGGCAGGCAGGCTGTCCACCAGTTCGCGGTTTTTCAGGGGCAGGATCAGGTAATCATCCAGCCGCAGGACCCGGGCCGCGGCCGCGGCTTCCTTCAGGCGGAGCTTGTGGTTCCCGTAAGGGGTGGGTTCCCCATCGGTCAAATGGCAGACCACCACCTTGGCGCCCTGGGCTTTTAAGGAAAGGAGGGTTCCTCCCATGGCGATTTCCACGTCGTCCGGATGGGCCCCGAAGGCCAACACGTCCACCAGGGACCCCTTCTTCGTTGTTCCACCGGAAGCGACGGTCTCAAAGGTTTGGATTTTCTTTTTCGTTTCTTTCATGGCCGGCCTTCAAGGTTAAACAAAAAAGGCCCCGGCTATAGGCCGGGGCCTTGGAATAGGTGTCGTTTTAGGCTCCCGTCTTGGTGACGTTCGCCGCCTGCTTGCCCTTCGCCCCCTGCACGATCTCAAAATTCACTTCCTGTCCGGCCGTCAGGGTCTTGAACCCGTCGCCCTGGATGGCCGAGAAATGCACGAACACGTCTTCCCCGCCGTCCTGTTCGATGAACCCGTAACCCTTCCCAGCGTTAAACCACTTCACGCGCCCCGTTGGCATCTTTCCGACCCTTCCTTTTCTGCATCGGTGCTCCCCTGCCCGCCCAAGTGGATCCCTTCGTCGCGTTCCTGATACAGGGATGCCGGCTTAAGATGCCCCTGGCGGACAAGTCCATCGCTACTGATGCTTTCAACGATGGCATCTCAAGTGTAATGGAAAAAACCTTTTATTTGCAATGGCTTTCGCCCCTTTGCCAGGCGGGTTTACGGTTTTGTCGATTTCTGGGTTTTGTCGAAGACCAACCTACCGACCTTGTCGGTGCGGCCCCACCGCCGAAACCGGTCCTCATTCGCAAAGCTTTAACTTTTTCAATTTGGCGGCCACGTCGTCTTCCGGCCGTCCCTCGCAAAGGGATTTAGCCGTCTCCTTGGCTTCCGTCCTTCGACCTTGTTGCAGCAGAATCTCGGCCAGGTCCAATTGCAGGTCCGTCTTGAAACTTTTCCCATAAAAAAGGTCGAGGATCTCCCCCTCGCCCAGGGCCTTCCGCAATGCCCTTTCGCCCCCGGCCAGGTTGCCGGCCTGCCAATAGGCCACGGCCCTGCAAAATAGGACGTGGGGATCGTTGGGATATTGCTCCACCAGGGCTTTTGACTGGGCGACCGCCTTGGCAAAGGGCTTCGGCAAGCTGTCGGGAGGCGCCATTTGGGCCGCCAAATCGCGGTTATGGCCGTAGGCGTAGGCCGGCACGGCGGCCGACCAAAGGAAAATGAAAATTCCGGAAAAGGCGGCCAACTTCCCTATCGACTCCCAAAGGGGCAGGGGTTCCTGCTTGTTCCAGGTTCCGGACAACAACCCCGCCAATACAACCCCGCAGACGGCCCCGCCCAAATGGGCGCTCAGGTCTACGTGCTTTCCGGCGGAGAAAACCTGCGGGAAAAGGGACATGACGAAACCCGGTCCGATTCCACGCAGGATACGGCTTCGGTATATCCCGCTCGGCAATTTAAAAGCCACCACCAAGGCCGCCCCCATCAGTCCCATGATGGCCCCCGAGGCCCCCACTGATACCGAGTGCGGATCCCCCAAAAAACCGGAAGCCAGGCTTCCGCAAAAGCCGCACAGGAAATAAAGGCTGAAGAACCAGGCCCCGCCCACCATCCGCTCCAAGACCCTCCCGGTCAGGTAGAGGGCGATCATGTTGTAGAGCAGGTGCGTATCGTCCGCATGCAGTAGGGTCGAGCTGAAAAGACGGGTCCAACCGCCTGGCAAGGCCAGGAGCTCGCGGTTCAAGGCGCCGAAAAAGATCAGGGAACGCAAACTGGGGGCAAAGTCATGTCCGAGTTTTCCGAAAGCAAAGACGGCCTCGGCCACAAAGATTCCCGTCATACCGGTAATCAGGGTCCAGGTGCAGTAAAGGGGCGTGGGTTTTGCCGCCGGCGGGGGATTCAGGGGCGCCTCGATCGGGATGGCCGAAGCAGGGGAGGCGGCTGTTTCGACAGGGGCCAGGTCCTCCCGGCGGGACAACGCCGATAGCGGAAACCACATCTTGTTCATAGCCAAGGTCCGATCAAAAGCGTCGATATTCGGGCGGTATTATACCAGCCACAGACGGGCCGCCTGTTTCCTCGAGGGGTAAAAGCCCCATTTTTGAAGTTAACCCCAGGCTGTCTTTAAACCACAAGGCCAGCAACGCCGCCTCAAAACGTTCCATAGGACAGTCCCACAACGAAACCGGTCTGTGCAAGGCGCGGTGGTTTTGTTCGCAAAGAAAGACCGGTGAATTCTGCACTGATCCCCTTTCCTTTTTGGGGATTCCGGGAGCAGGATTAATTCAAGACTCCCAACGCTAATTTTTGGGGCAACCTTGAAAAAAAGAAATAGAAGAAAGGGTACCATGCCAACCGTTCAACGACCGCTTCCCGCTTCCGAAACCAGGGCCGTGGAAATTCTACTCGTGGAGGATAACCCGGGCGACGCAAGGCTCATGCAGGAAACCTTCAACCGTTCCAAGTTCGTGGTGAACTTGAACATCGTCCCCGACGGCGACGCGGCGATGGATTACCTGAGCCGCAAGAACCCCTACCATTCCGCCCCCAGGCCGGACTTCATCCTGCTGGACCTCAACCTGCCCCGGAAAAACGGGCACGAAGTCGTGGCAATGATCAAATCCTCCCGCCGCCTGAGCGGCATCCCCACCCTGATCCTGACCGGCTCGGCCCGGGACGAGGACCGGTGGCAGGCCGCCCAAAAGCGGGTCAGCGCCTATCTGGTCAAACCCGCCGAACTGCGGCACTTCGACCTGTTTTTGAACTACATAGAGGAACATTGGATGAAGGAACTTCGGCTGGACCTTCCGCCCGGGGCAGGTCCGCCCAAGGAGGGTTTATGAAAAACGAAATGGCTGTCGCCAGGCAATATGAGGTCCTGCTCGTGGAGGACAATCCCGCGGATGCGAAGCTGATCCAGGACGCCTTGCAAGGCTCCCAGCATCCGGTCCACGTCACGGTGGCGCGGACGGCCGAATCAGCCTTGGATTTTCTCCGGAAGCGGGACCCCCACAGCGCCCTCCCCCCCTTCAATTTCATCCTGCTTGACCTGGGTCTTCCCGGCAGGAACGGGTGGGAGTTCCTCTCAACGCTCAAAGGGGACCCATTCCTGAAGAACATCCCGGTCCTGATCCTGACCGGCTCACAGGACCAGCACGACTTGATGCGGGCCCAGTTTTCCATGGCGGACGATTTTTTAAACAAGCCCTTCGACCTCGCCCATTTAGGGGCCCTGGTCGGTTATTTGGAGGAAAACTGGTTCAAAAAGAAGGAACAGCCGCCGCTGTCGGCTAATCGTCCATTCCCTTCCCCTTGAGGATCTGGGGCAGCCATTTCTCGATCCTCGATTCCCGCGTTACGGATTGCTTGGCCCCGGAAAAGAAGAAGAGATATGCCCTTTGCCGCCCCGGCGTCAGGGCCTCAAAGGCCTTTTTCAAGGCGGGGTTCTTGTCCAGCCTCTTTTGGAATTCCTCCGGAACCTCGAAATCGGCGGTGGTCTTCAGCTTCACTTTCAACCCGGCCTTTTCCACCCCGACGGCTTCCCGGATATAGGCCTTCAAAACGGGAGCCAGTTTGGTTATTTCTTTCACGTTGGTAAACCGCACTTGGCGGGGCCCTTGCACGTTTTTCGTTTGCTGGATGAGGATGCCCTTGGGGTCCTTCAACAAGGCGCCTTTAAAGAACAAATAAGCGCAGTATTCCTTGAACCCATGGATCAAAACGATGTTGTTCCCCTCATGGGTATAACAGGCCTGGTACCACTTCACGTCCTCGGTCAGCCCACAGTCCAGGGCAATCCCCCGCAATTTCCCGAATTCTTCCCGCCATTGTTTGGCTTCCCGGAAGAGGGCGTCCACCCCCGGGTTCATTTGATGGTTCTTTTTCATTCGTCTTTCCATTCCTTTCGGCGGCGGTCTCCCGCCTTTTCCTTACCGCCCATCATGCGGGCCCCACCGCATTGGGGGCAGATGAATTTGCGCTTTTTATGCGCCGAGTGGGGCATCTCCCGCATCTTCACCTTGCATTTTCGGCAGAACAAAGCGCCTCCTCATCGTGAAAAAGGGTTCTTCGCGACTTTTCTCAGGTTCCCGCCACCAGCAGTTCTTCGGCATTGCTGGGCGGACGCAGGCCGTCCTTGCGGCCGGAAAAGTAAAGCCGGGCCAGTTCGGCGGCGGGCACATGGTGTACTTCCTTAAAACCGGCTTCCCGGGCCAGGGCCAGCATCTCGTCCGGCATGAAGAAACTAAGGAAGGGTGTGCCGCTGGCTGCGGCCCCCTTAACCGCCCGCTCCAGGCCGGGGCGCACTTCCGGGTCGGCCATCTCCACCGGCAGCAGGAAGCTCATGGCCAGCGTGGAGCCCTTGGCCATTTCCGCCACTTGGCGCAGGGTGGCCGTGATGGCTTCCTTCGTCAGGTACATGGAAACGCCGGTAGAAGCTACCACCGCGGGTTTGGTTCCGTCAAACCCGGCTGAGACGAGGGCGTCCTTCCAGGAGTCGCCTGCTTCAAAATCCACGGGCACGAACTTGAGGCAATCCGGAATGCCGAATCCAAGATCCTCCAAACGCTGCCGCTTCCAGGCCTGGGGACCCGGCGGATCCACTTCGAACACCTTCAGCCGTGAAGCGACCTCCGGCCGGCGCTGGGCAAAGCTGTCCAACCCAGCCCCCAAAAGGACATATTGGCCCACTCCCCGGCCTGATTGTTCCACAACCAAGTCCTCAATAAAACGGGCCCGGGCCACGATGGAGGCGCGGAAAGGCGCGGTAAAAAGGGGGTTCATGTCCGGGCGCGACTGCCAGTCCCCTTCCGGAGCCGCCAGCTTAAGGCCCACTTCATCCTCGATCACATGCGGCGGTGCGTCGGCCAAGGCATGCAAGGCCCTCCAGAGGGCCACCCGAACCGCCGTGCTATCCGGCGCCAAAGATTGTTTATCTTTCACAAAAACCCTCCCAAATCGAACCCTGGATTTAACCGGCGCTTAACAGGTAGAAGCGTATAATTCAGGTAAAGCCTCTTTCAATGTCGTCGCAGGATGGGAAATGAATTTTACCGGAGGAGCGCGTGAAACTAAAATCCATTTGCTGGTTGATGTTTTTCACCATCACATTCTTGCCGGCCGTCACCTCTCCTGTTTGGGCCGACGCCTCCGACGTTCCGTTGACGACCTATCAGGCCAAGTCGGGTGCGTTTTCCCTGCCCCTTCCTTCAGGTTGGAGTGTCCAGGAAGACTCGGTCATTGAAGGCTACAAGATCCCCTTGATCGCCTATCGCCCTTCCACGGGGGCCGGCGACACCTTCCAGGACAACATGAACGTCACCTTAGAGCCATTGCCCAGCGGCGCGACCGCCTCGGACTACCTGGTGGCCAGTATCAAGGTCATGGCCAAGTCCCTCACCCACATGAAGGTGTTGAAAACCGGCCCTCTCCAGGGCGGTTTCCCAGGGGCCAGGTACATGATCTATACCCACCAAACCGGCTTTCCGGAGAAGTTGCAGGTGGTGGCGTTTTTCTTTACGAGCAACTCCAAGGGATATGTCCTCAGCTGCACTTCTACCGCCGTCCATTTTGACAAGTTTTTCCCACTTTATTGGAAGGTCGGCAGGGGGTTCGCACCGGGGAAATAAAGGCCTTACCGGCGATACATGGGGACAATCCTCCACAGCCTATAAAACATCCTAAGACCCGGTTTTCCTACCTCAAAACTCGGAAACTCACGGAATTGATCCTGACGAATTGGCCATTTTCCATCCGGCCCAGGGTTGCATGGTGCCAACCGGGTTTCAGCATCCACCAGGCCTCCTCGGCGCCGCCGGCGATATCCGAGCCGTCCACCTGCCAGGCCGCCTTATCGCTGCCGGGCCCGCCGTTGGTCGTCAAACGGATGCCCTGGGAACCCTTGGCGGCCTGGGGGTCGATCTTGAAAACATCCCCGTCCCGGGGAAACTGGATATTCAGGCGCTTGGGCCGGTTGGGCGGGGATTTTTCTGCCGGGGCCAAGTGCACGTCGCAGGTCCGGCCGGGAAGGTTTCCCTTCCTGAAAAATTCCGTCCGGTGGTTGGGGCAAAAAGGGCCCGGCAACTTGCCCGAATCGGGGCAGATCTCCACCTCCTGGATCCCCGCGGGCCGGAGGAAGCCTGTAGAGGGGTATCTTTTTTCCACTTCCAAAGCGGCGTCGTGCAGGATGGGGGCTGCTCCCGTAATGCCCGAGACATGCCGCATGGGGTCGCCGTTGAAATTGCCCACCCAAACCGCGACGGTCCATTCCGGCGTATAGCCTACCGACCAATTGTCCCGGTAGTCCTTGGTGGTGCCTGTCTTGGCAGCGAAGGGAAAGGGTTCCAACAGCGGTGAATTGAGGCCGAAGGCCTGCATGCGGGCGTTGTTGTCCGAAAGGATCGAGGTCACGAGGAAACAGGATTCCCGGTCCGATACCCGGCGCCCCCCGGCATCTCCCTCCCCCTGCGTCATCCTCACCGGTATCCACCATCCGCCCCGGGCCAGGGTGGCGTAGGCATTGGCCAATTCCAGCATGGTCACTTCCCCATCCCCCAAAATCAGGGCTTCCCCGTATTTTTCGGCGGGTGCCTTGAGGGATTCAAAGCCGAATGAGTGCAGCCTTTCCAGGAATGCGGGAACGCCCAGCTTTTCAATCAACCTCACGGCCGGGATGTTGAGGGAGCAGGCCAGGGCCTGCCGCATCCGCACCGGGCCGTGGTAGGTCTCGTCGTAATTCTTGGGGATAAAGCCGTTTTCGGTGAAAAGGGGCTCGTCCATCAGGATGTCCGAGGGTTTGAACCCCCTCTCAAAGGCCAGGCCGTAGGCGAAGGGCTTCAGGGAGGACCCGGGCTGGCGCAGCGCCGACACCCCGTCCACCTGCCCTTGGATGGATCTGTTGAAAAAATCCGCCGAACCCACCCAGGCCAGCACTTCCCCGGTGCGGTTGTCCAGGACCAAAAGGGCCCCATTGGTGACGTGGTTGGCCGAAAGCCGCAGCAGGTCCGAGCGCAGCAACTCCTGCAGGTCTTCCTGGAGGTCCCGGTCCAGGGTGCTGTCGATCCTCATGGTCCCAGGCAACGCCTTTTGCGCCACCAACCGGGTGAAATGCGGCGCGGTAAACTCGGCGCCGGTTTTCTTGAAAACGATCTTTTCCCGGCGGGCCCAAGCGACGGTTTGGGCGTCCACCCACCCCCTTTTTTCCAGCAAATCCAGGATGAGCCCCTGCCGCTTGAGGACCTTCCCAGGGCGGCGGAAGGGGTCGTAATGGTTGGGGGATTTGGGGATGCCCGCCAGCACCGCCGCCTGGGCCAGTGAAAGGTCCCCGGCTTTGACGCCGAAATAGGTTTCGGAAGCCGATTCCACGCCCACGCAAAGGTTGCCGTAGGAAACGTGGTTGAAATAAGCCTCCAAAATTTCCTTCTTGTCGGCTCTCCGCTCCAGGCTCAAGGCGTCTTTCATTTCCTTGATTTTGCCCCAAAGGTTCCGGGGCACGGGCTTCAGGGCCCGGACCAATTGTTCTGTCAGGGTGGAGGCCCCCGAAACCACCCTTCCCGACCGGGTGTTCTGCCAGAGGGCCCTCAAGGCCGCGTCCAGGTCCACGCCCGGATGCAGGAAGAACCTTTTATCCTCCGCGGCCACCGTGGCCACCACCATCCAGGGCGAAACCGAATCCAGGGACGTGGAAAAAGAAAGGGTTTGGTCGGGGGAAAGGACCGTCCTTAAGGGAAGCCCATGGCGGTCGTAGATGCGCAGCGATTGGACGGGGGGTGCGATGGGGTCGGCCCCCAGGCCCGGGGGGGCCAGGAAGGAAGCCAGCGCGAGGACAGGGAGGAGCCTTGCCCCTCCCCCCTGCCCGCGCGACCCGCCCTCCACGGGTTACTTCTGGACCGTCACGGAGCCCGCGTCGGTGCGGCCGAAAATCTCCGGTTCATACATGCTTTCCACCCAGGTGGAAGGCAGGGTGAAGCTGCCCGGTGTGGTGGCTTGGACGAGGTAGGAATAGCTGTGGTCCCCCGCCTTCAGGAAATCCGAGAAGATCAGGATGCGGTCGTCGTATTTCTCATTCCGGTCGAATTCCCCCCAATACCATCCCCAGCGGTTGTCGTTGTTGTCGATCTTCTTCTGCTGTTCCTTCCCTTCCACCGCATAGGAAGGATCGACGATCTCGAAGCCTCCCGGCAGGGGGTCCGTGACCGCCACGAAATTATGGTCCCGGGTGGTGTGGATCTTCAACGTAACCACCGCGCGGGTGCCCGCCTTCAGGTTGTCCAGCGAACCCTCGAGCGGGGCGATGGTTTTTTCCACCGTATAGCCCGCGGACTGCGCCTTTTCCGAACCTGCCGGAAGGTAGTACCGCATGCTGGCGGTGTAATAAAGCCGCCCGTCACCGGCCTTCGAGGCTTCGAAACGAGCCGTTGTGCCCGCGTTGAAGACCGCATCCAGGGTGAGGTCCTTGATCTGGGTCATCAGCTCCCGCCCTTGGAAGCTGCCGGTCCAAAGGGGCTTGTCCGCGCCATCCTGGGTCAGTTGGGCCTTGAAGTCGGGCTCAACCTTCTCATAGTGGCGGTAGTAGTCCCCCAGGGCCCAAAGCACCGAGCCGTTGTCCAGGGTGGTCTCCCACCAATCGTAGTGGCGCTTGCGCCTTTCATCCAGCAGCCACTGGACGGCCTTTTGGTCGTCCTGGAAGCCGCCTTGGGCTTCCAAGAGGGCCTGGAGGCAGATGGCGGTGTTGTTCACATTGGTCTCATGGATCCACCAGTATTCGTTTTCGGTGGACTCATCCTCAAAATGCATCGTCCGGGCGTCCACCTTCCTCTTGTTCAAAAGCTCCTGGGCCAGGGTTTTCTCCCGGTCTTCTCCCGGCTCCAGCAAGGCCGCCGTTTTCAGGAGGTAGGCCATGCCCAGGACGGGCAGTTGGTCCCTTTTCGAATAGAGCTTGTCGAAGTAGTTCGTGGGCGACCCGCCCCAAAGGGCGTCCGCATAGACCATATAGGCCTGGCTTACCAGGTCTTCCGCCGGGCTGTAGGGATAGGCCCAGCGTTGGTCCGGCTGGGTCAGGTGCTGCTCAAGCCAGGCCCGGGCCTTGGCCGTGGAGTCCTCGTTCACCTTATAACCGGCCACCTTGGCCGCGTGGAACACGTCCAGGGCATAGGCGGTCAGCCAGGGGTCCGGGGTCTCCCCCCCGTCCGTCCAATAGCGGTAGCCCCCGCTTTCGGTTTGGAACTCGGGAGCCCGGTCCAGCACGTCCGTTTGTACGGCCTTCTTGAGGTTTTCGTAGCTTCCCAAGCCGAAGCTTTCGAGCATCTGCGCGCCCGTGATGATGGGCAGGGCCCCCGACGAACGCTGTTCAAGGCAACCGTAGGGGTATTCCAAAAGGAACCGCGCCGCGCCGGACAGGCCCGAAAGGGCCGTCGAGGAAAAGGCCCATTGCACGCCGCCCTCATCCAGGGGGGCGCCTTGGGGCAGCACCATTTGTTCCACCGTCTTTTCGGTGGTGGCCCCGGAAGTGGCCACCGTTTCCAGGTGGGTGATGGTTTCCACCGGCAGGGTCCATTCCAACCCGTCCGTATCCTCACCCGCGGCGGCGCGGAACTTGAAAACCGCCTTCCCTAATTTAAGGGCGCGGAAATGGAACAACACTTCCTTCGCCGCACCGGGCTTCAACGCCAGTTTCCGGGTAAGCGGTTCGGAGGAGTCCAGTGAAACGGCCTTGGAATCCGCATGCGCGTCCAGGAGCACGTTCATGTCCTTGGCGCTGTCGTTGTGCACCACCACGCCGCCCTGGAATTCGTCGCCGAGCCGCGCGAAGCGGGGAAGGCTGGGGCGCAACACCAGGTGCTTGTTGACGGTCAGGGCCGCCTCCCCATTGCCGAAGCGTTTTTCATCCAAGGCCACGGCCATCACCCGGAAGCGCGAAAGGTTGTCCGGGAGCGTGAAGGAAAGTTTGGCCCGTCC
>Ga0070734_10002362_pt1 | contig 23172 bp, 14 predicted proteins | sample Coa_R1_8_FD_66444 | JGI IMG/M metagenome (GOLD analysis project Ga0070734, IMG submission 66444) | Surface soil microbial communities from Centralia Pennsylvania, which are recovering from an underground coalmine fire - Coalmine... | ecosystem: Environmental > Terrestrial > Soil > Unclassified ...
GGGACTTTGTATTCTCCACATGCCAGCGTTCCTTGGCATCGCGGTAGATCCGGGCATGCGCTGGACTAACCAGCGCATCGTTGGCGAGCACGAGGGTGCACGTATTGGCATTGCGGCCGACGAAATTCTCCAGCTTGGTAAGGAAGAATCGTTGTCCCTCACCTCTGGCGGTCAATTCCACCAGGGAAGGAACTTCCTGGGCAGCAGCTACCCCCTGCCAGGCGGTGGTCTCCCTGGGTGTTTGGGGAGCTGGATCCCCCTCTGCCGGTGCCACAGAAGCAGCGCCGGTCGCCGTGTGGAAACAGTACCGGCGGCCACCGATGATGAGTTCCTGGCCGTGTTTGAGCAGCGCCGTGCCGATCCGAACGTAGGTGCCGTTGGTACTCTGCAAATCGGTTAGCTGCCAGTGGCATTGGCCGTTTTCCAGGCGGCGGCTCAGCTCGGCATGCCGCCCGGAAATCATCGCGTCGTGTGGAATCACGATATCACCTTGGCTGCGGCCGATGATGATGCGGTCGCTGCGCAGGCGGACCCACTCGCCGTCTTCCCGGCCATCGTCCAGAATGCACAGGAGAGCCATCGGTGGTCGGCGGACCGGCCGGAATGCCGCCGTGTCGTTCGCGTCTTCGGCAGGCTTGACCGAAGGCGGTCGCTCCGCTTGCAGGGCCCGGCGAATCTCTTCCGCCGACTCCAGTCGCGTCGCCTCTCGGGCCAACGGCTTGTGGTCATTTCGAGACATAGGGATCAACCCACACGGCAAACGCGCGGTTGTTGGGGCCTCTGCACTGAACCAGCAGCGTAAGTGTGTTGACGCCCCGAACGTTGAGCCGGCATTCCTGTGTTTGTCCGCTCTTTTGCAATCGCTGCGAGGTCCAGCGAAGCTTACCGTCGGCCAGCACCGCGAACGTCAATGGCGTCACGCTCGGCTGCTTCTGGGGCGTATCCTCGATGGCAACCGTGGCCTTGAAAACGGAATATTGCCTCCCCAGTCCATAGATCACCTGCGAAACCCCGTTGGCCGGGGGGTGCAAGGATAGCGCCTTGGAATGGCGCTCGCCCTGTACCGTCACGACCCCCTGGTTAAAGCGGTCGGGGTTGGCAGATTTGAGGCTGAGCTGGGTGAGATCAAAGAGAAAGATCGGCTTGCTCGCTGCGAGACTGGTCGGGCGGACCGCCGTATTCGTCGGGGTCGTTTCTTTCTCCGCTTCGCCGATGCGCTTCTCAACCTTCGCTTTGGTCAAACCGGAAAGCCGACCGACGGCTTGGCCATACCAGAATTTGGCTCGACCGCGCAAGTTTTCTTTGGCGAGGCCGGTCTCCTTCTCTGCTTTGTCCCACCAGCCATCGCCGATTTCGACCTGGGCATTGGCCTCCACGGGAAGGGCAAGGTCGCGCTCAGCCAGTGACTGGAGCAGTGGATCGTTGCCGCGGGCCAGCAGGGGCAACCCCTCATCCCATTCTCCTCTTACAAGACAGAGGTAGTTGCCCACGAGCAAATTGGCCGCCGCATCGTCGGGCTGTTCTTGAAGCGTTACCCGTGCCTGTTCCGCACGCTCATGTTCCCGGCGGTGGGCTTTCACCTCGGCGTCGCGCGCATCCACTCTCGCCAGAACACTTGCCACTCCCGATTTCTTCGCCGCCTCCCGACCCAGGTGGATGAGCCGTGCGGCCAGGTCGAAATTGCTGTCCATAACGGCCTCGGGGATAAGCCCGAGGGCCATTTCGGCCAGTACACGGCACTGTAAATCACTCGCCGACCGCCGGCAGGCCTCCAGAGTGTCGGCTTTCATCTCCAGGGCATCGATGGTGTATCGCTTCTCCATCTCCTCAATGATGTGAAACGCCAACCGGGCATTGCCTCCCTGGGCAGCAAGGTCACGGGCCTCCCGCAGGAGTACGTAATTCTCTACCTGTTCCGTCTTGCTTTGCTGGGCGCGGCGGAACAGCTTGTCCGCCAACTCGGCAGGGCGTTGTCTGGCATACTCGGGTTTGTAAAGGTCCTTGATGACTTTCTCGGCCTGGCTCTGCTCACCCGCATCGGGCACAGCAGCCTTTTCGGGGATCTTCGGAAGGAGAGTTTTGGGCGGTTCGGGCGAAGGGAGCTTGCTCCGTTCCTTGGAAAGGGGCGGCTGCTTTTTAGGCTTTGCTTCGGGTGGCAGCTGGCTCTTGGCGACCTGTTGAGGTGGCGTGGGATTGGGCCGAATCGGCGTGGTCGGCCGCAAAGGCGCTGTCTCGGTAGACTTGGGTTCCGGCACCGGACCGGTTGGCTCTGGCACTGGATGTTGGCGCGGAGGATCGGGCGGTTCGCCAAGGATCGCTGGCTCGACGTTCGCAGCAATCTCATGACGCCGCTCTGGCGGGGAAGATTTTGCGCCAAAAAAACGGATGGCCGCTCCGCAGGCCAAACCGAGGATAGCGACCAGAGCGATAGCGGGGACCAGATACCGAATCCGATTTGGTGCCTCGAATTGGTCCGTCTCTTCCGCCGGTTCGCCGGGCTGGTTGCCTCCCAGCATCGGCCGGCGGGTTTCCGCGAGTGGGGTTTCGAGCCCCGCTTGCACGGCCGGGTCACGTTCCGCGACGGTCGGCGTGTATTCGGCGCGTGCCGTTTTGCGTTCGCCGGGCGCCTGAAAGGATTGGCCGCACGCAGGACAGCGAACCCGCTTGCCCTGCAAGGCTGAAGACAGCGTGAGCACTTTTTGGCAATGCGGACAGGCGATCCGTGCCGCCGGCGCGGCTTTGGGAGTGGCTGCCGGGGCCAGGGCGATCTTGGCGCAGCCTTCCAGGACAGCCTGAGCGAACGCCATGCAGCCGGAATAGCGGTCGCTCGGCTCCCGCGCCAACGCTTTTTGCACCGCCGCGGAGACTGACCCGGGCACCGAGGGCACGAGTTTGGCCAGCGGCGCTGGCTGGCGAGTCGTTTTTTGGACAAGGATGGCCGCCGGCGTAGGGCCTTCCGCAGGCAGTCGGCCGCTGAGCAGTTCATAAATCGTGACGGCCAAGGCGTACTGATCGACGCGGCCATCGCACTGTTCCCCCATGAACAGCTCCGGCGCCATGTAAGGGGGTGTGCCCAGCACGAGACCGGTGCCTGTGTGCAGGGTCGGCCGGCTGTTTGCCGACTCCTCGGCCACGACCTTGGCGATCCCGAAATCGCTCAAGTACACGTGCCCGTGGTTATCGAACAGGATGTTATCCGGCTTGACGTCCCGATGGATGTAGTGCCGCTCGTGGATGAAATCGAGAGCCGCGGCCACACCGGGCAACCAATCGGCCAACGCCTCCGGCGACACAGGTAACCGCTGGCCATTCGAATCGCTCCGTTGTCGGTCCCGGAGACTGCCGCCCGGAAGAAACTGCATCACCGCGAATGGCAAGCCCTCGTGCTCGCCGACGTCCGTCACCTTGACGATGTGCGGATGAGCCAGTTGAACCAGGGAGCGGATTTCGCGGGCAAAACGGCCAGCGAACCCGGCGTCCTCCAACATGGCGCGGCGCGGCACCTTGATCACCACGTCGCAGTCGAGGCGGAGGTCGCGCGCACGGAATACAAAGCCCATCCCGCCTTCGCCGAGCTTGTCGGTGATCCGGTAGCGGCCGCCCGCAAGCAGCAGGCCGACCCAACCTGTGCTCTCTTGAATCATGATGCAGGAGCCTAGCGGCGTCCTTTTTCGTTGGGCCCTGCCTCTTCGCCAACATACACCGCAAGGGAACGGTGCAGGGCAATGTAGGCACGCTCGTTCCCCGTAGCCGGGGCGAAGTGGAGCCCGTTGTCAGTCATGTAACGGATCAGTTCACCCACGGTCTTGCCCCGGGCGGCAACCTTGCCGGTGAGAAACTCGACGCCATCTTTTTGTTGCAAAACCCGAATCGCATCGTCGAACTGGCCAAGGAACCGGTTGGCATCGATGTACTGTGTAAAGGTCCATGTCGCCCGGTCCCCGGAAGCGCGGGCCAAGCCGCTGAGCTGTCTTTGAAGGCCGGTTACCCGCTGGATTAATTCCTCGACAACGCCCGGGTCGATCTGGCTCTGTTGCTCCGCTTGTTTGTACGCTTGTCCGACCAAAGCATCGATCTGTTCGCATTCCCGTGCAAAAGCCTCGCGGCGCAATAGCAGCGGCCAGCTCACCTTGCCGCCGCGGAGCAGGCCAACGTTGCCGTTGCCCTTGCCCGAGGTGACGTTGATCTTGGCGACGAGCTCCTCGTCCAGTGGTAAGTCGCCGCGGGCATTATTCAACATCATTTGGGCGCGGTCGAGCAGGAAATTGAGCGAAACAGCCGACCAGATCTCTGTGACCGGTGGATCGTACACGGCCCGCTGCACCTGCTGAGAGAGATAACGCCGGCGGTCGTCCTCCGCCGTGGGCAGATTCTCGCGTTCCCAGAGCCATTGCTCCAGCTGCTTACGGCGGACATCGATCTTGGCACTGCGAAATTCTTGATACTTCAGGTATGCCTCCTGGGTCTGCACCAAGAATTGGCCTTGCGCTCGGATCACATCGGCGGCACCATGCAAGTAGCCGCCGTACGGATCGTGCCCATAGGCCTGATAAGCCGGACCATAAGTCGAATACGGGCCTGGTACTTGGGCACGGCTGGACGTGCAGAATGGGCCCAGCAGCACGAAGCCGAGTAGCGCTGCGGTTCGGAAGCGGGCGGAGACGCCATGCATGGTGAATCCTCAAATGAAGCGGCCGGCAAGCCAACGGTTCACGGCCCAATGCAAGCGTACACATTCTGAACCGGATCGGCCGACTTTGCAAGAGTTCATGCCATTCCCCGACAGGCTGCTGCACGAAATTGCACTGGCCCACAACTCCAATGTTGTAGCATCTTGTGGCAACCGAGCTTATAATGAACTCGCTTCCGTTGGCTCGGCTCCGGGATTTTAGCAGTGCATTGATTCTTGACCAATCATCCCGCGAACTCATGCCCGCGCCTTGCAGCCCGCGGGTATCCTTTACGAGGAGCTTGGCTCATGTCTCGATCCGTTTCGCTTTCCCGTCGCGATTGGTTTCGGTTGTCGGCGGCTGGGGTCATTGGCTACTCCCTGTCGGGCTGGCTGGAAACCATGGCCGCGGATTTTGCCACCGATCCCCGGCGGCGCCGCTCGTGTATCCTCTTGTGGATGAACGGTGGTCCCAGCCAGATGGATACCTTCGATCTGAAACCCGGCCACGCCAATGGGGGGCCATTCAAAGAAATCCAGACCTCGATTCCCGGCATCCGAATCAGCGAGCACCTGCCCCGACTTGCCAAGAACATGGAACAGGTGGCCCTGATCCGCTCCATGCGCACGAAGGAAGCGGACCACGGACGGGCGAGCTATCTGCTGCGTACGGGCCGAGTCCCCGGCGGCCCCGTGCAATACCCCACGCTCGGTTCCGTGCTCTCCAAGGAACTGGGCCACCCCGACGCCGAATTGCCCAATTTCGTGAGCATCGCTCCGTTTCGGGGCTTGAGTCCGGCGGCGTACGGACCGGGGTTCTTGGGGCCGCAGTACGCGCCGCTGATCGTAGGGGAAAATGCCAACAATTTCGGTGGGCCGCCATCGTCGGATTCGGACCAAGCCTTGCGGGTCGAGGACCTCGCTCTGCCTGAAGGAGTGAACCAGAACCGGGCGGCTGCGCGGGTGCAATTGCTGGATGAAATGGAGCAGGACTTCTTGGGGCAGCGAGCCTCGGCGGCGGCGCTGACACATCGCACCGCGTATCAGCGGGCCGTCACGTTGATGCGATCCTCCGCATCCCGGGCATTTAACCTGGAGGAAGAACCCAACGAGGTGCGCGACGGCTATGGCCGCAGCCTGTTTGGTCAAGGTTGTCTGCTGGCCCGCCGGCTCGTCGAACGCGGCGTGCCGTTTGTCGAGGTGACGCTTTCTCAGGCCCCCGGCATCACGGGGCTTGGCTGGGACACGCACCAAAATAATTTCGAAAATGTCCAGAAACTGAGTCAGGTGCTCGATCAAGCATGGTCTGCACTCTTGGTCGATCTCCGCGTGCGCGGGCTTCTGGATTCGACGCTCATGGTCTGGATGGGCGAATTCGGCCGTACGCCGAAGATTGCCCGCGACCGCAACGGTCGGGATCACTGGGCCAATTCCTGGACCACGGTTCTCTGCGGCGGCGGCATTCGCGGTGGCCAGGTCATCGGCCGTACCAGCCCCGACGGGATGGAGGTCGAAGAACGACCCGTGGCGGTAACGGACTTTCTCGCCACGGTCGGCATGGCGCTCGGCGTTGATGTCAGCAAACAGAATGCATCCAATGTGGGCCGGCCAATCCGTATTGTGGAGCCGACGGCGAAGCCGATCACGGAAATTCTGGCCTGAAACGATTGGTTGAGGGGCTGCGGAATCGTTCCACTTCCTACGGGGAGAACCCTTTGGCGTTCAAGTTCGCGTAGTGGCTAGAAGTGGATGAATCTCTGATTCGGCGATGATCCACAGACGGGACTACCGCACAGATACCGCCACCATGCGATCGAAGATGAGGTCGCAGAGGCACTCGGGCAATCAGGGGAACTGCGCCGAGCGGTGCAAAGGCTTATCGCAAAGCATCAGACTTTCCCCAAGAACTAACCAACCCAGCGAAGGGATAGCGCAGCTTCCACGATCTCATTCGGCAAATTCCAGGCCTACTTCGCCCTGCCGGACTTCCCCAATCACATACGCTGGCACCCGATCCTCGGCCAGCCGGCGCTGAATGCTTTCCGCATAGTACCGGCTCACGATCATGACAAATCCAATTCCCTGGTTGAACACGCGATCCATCTCGGACTGCTCAATGCCACCCAAGTGCTCCAGCCACCGAAAAACTGGCAACACGGGCCAACTGCCGCGGCGAAGGACCACCCGGCACCCCGGCGGCAACACGCGGGGCACATTGTCAATCAATCCGCCGCCGGTAATGTGAGCCAGTCCGCGAACCACTCGCTTCTTGACCGGATAATGTTCGAGAATGTGCTTCACGGCACGCACATAAATCCGGGTCGGCTCCAGCAATTCTTCCCCCACGGTCCGGCCGAGTTCAGGAATGAACTGGTCCACTCTGAGTCCGACGTGGTCGAATACGACCTTGCGCACCAGACTGTAACCGTTGGAGTGGAGCCCGGTGCTGGCCAAGCCGAGAACCACGTCACCGGGTTGAATGGCCCGGCCATTGATGATGTGGGCGCGTTCCACCACACCGACACAGAAGCCAGCCATATCGTAGTCGCCCGGTTGATAAAAATCCGGTAAGATGGCCGTTTCCCCACCCACCAAGGCGCAATCCGCTTCCAGACAGCCGTCGGTGATTCCTTTGATCAACTCCTTGGTGAGGCCAGGATCATCCCGTGGCAGGGCCAAATAATCCAGAAACACGAGTGGCTCACCACCCGTGCAAAGGCAATCATTGACGGACATGGCCACCAAATCGATGCCGACCGTATCGTGCTTCTTCAGAAGCCCGGCCACTTTGAGCTTGCTGCCCACGCCATCCGTGCAGGTCACCAGGACGGGGTGGCGATAATTCCGCGCAAACAGGCGGCTATTGTAATCCAGGCTGAACAAAGCCGCGAAGCCGCCAAAGCCGTCCAGGACGCGGGGAGTATGCGTCCGTTTGAGCAAGGGCACCATAGCGGCCAAACTCTGCTCGTAGACATCTAGATCGAGACCAGCATCGCGGTAGCTTAGCTTGCTCATGAATCGGGCTTCTCGCTGTGCCGCTCCTGAAAGGCCACCGGGCGCGACGGGGAACGAAATGCGGTTCCCTGCAAGGATATACCACGGAGGGTTGCAAGGGAAGCAGAGCAGGAGGGTGCCAGCATCACAGAGATTGAACCGAGGGCTGACGGTGGGATGCGGTCAACGCGTCTCCCAATCGATGGCCGGCTCCGATTTGCCAGGTGTTGTGGCCAACAGGCGGGCCACACGATCCGGATGTTGCCCCAGGTACCAAACCAGGGCCGAGAAAAACATCTCAACTTGGCCCAGTCCCTGCTCTGCCAGATACGGTGCCGAGGGCCCCAGGATTTGCGCCATCAGGGCTGCCGTCTTGCTATCGGTTTGCAAGAACACGTCCGCCTGATGGAAGATCAAGGTTCGCGTGGGGCCATCGGGGCGGTTTCCATGCCGGAGCAGCAGCACCGCCTTCACCGGAACCGTAGGCAGCAGCAAGCCGGGCCGCATTTTCCCTTCCGCATACCAGATACGGAGCGACGGCGCATTGTGGATCGTCTGCCAATTGATTTCACTTCCCTGTCCATCTTTCCAAACGAACCGGCCGGTGCTGCACTCCGTGATATCCGTGCACGTAGCTCCCAGTCTCCGCCAGGCCAGAACCCCCCGGTCCGGGTGGTCGAGGAGCCAGGAATAGAGCGCCGGCTTGCCGGTAAATGCTTCCGCGGGACCGTGGCTAAAGAGCGTGGGTCGTTCGATGACTTGGCGAACCCGGGCGCGCAGACCCTCGGGCAACTCGCCGAGCGGCACGCGCGCGGCCGCCTCCTGCTGAAGGCTCGAATCCGGCGGAATTGCGATGGCGGCATTTACGCAGAGCCAATGGATCATCAAGCCCAGCCAACTTGTCCAGATTGCACGGTATCCCATGGGCCACCTCTGCCTGGCTTGCATGTCCGAGGCCAAACGATCGGCGCGGAATGCTTCGGTCCGTGGCGGACGGTTTGAGCGCCGGTGAGGACTACGATCCCTCCTATTCATCGAAAATGGGACAGTTGGACATGAACGTTTTTGTTAACGCCGTCAGGCTTGACGAGAAATGGGGATTGCCTTGCCGCCGTGGATAGAGGTAAAAGACAGCCGCCTGCATGGACCGTTGGTTTCCTTCCTGTTTATTCGAGGCGTCATGGAACGACGATATTGGCCAAACCGCAAAAAGCTCCTCGTCCTCCTGTTGGGAAGCGGACTCTTGATCCTGGCAGGGGTGGGCTGGGTCGAGCGCACTCCGCTCCTCGTTTACTATGCGGTTCACCGGCTGCGGACGGCCGAAGCCAGCGAGCGCCAACCTTGGGTCGACAAGGTTGCCGGACTCGATGTGGTGGCACTGCCCCAGCTCGTCGAGTGTTTGCGCCAGGACGAGCCAGAGGCCTGTGCGAACGTGCGGGCAGGGGTCCAGGAAATGGTGCAGCGCTGGGAGCTGGACGATCCCCGACGTGTTCAGCTGGCCGAACAGCTGGCCGATCGCTTCGCAGAAATGAGCGAAGAGGGCGCATTGCTGGCCCTGGAAATCCAGGAAAATCTCTTCCGCGGTTCTCTCACCATTTCATCTGGTCCGGATCTTTTGCCGGCCGTGGCGCGGATGATCCGCGAGGCCGTGGGGACCGTAAACACGAGGGTACACCTGCGCGCCCTTGGCCTGGCTGCGACCTGCGTGGAAGCAAGACCGCGGCCGGAACTGATCGACACTTGTCGGAAGATCACACTCCGGTGTCTGACGGATCAAGCGCAAGGCAATCGGATTGAGGCCATTCGCTTTGCCGCACGCCCGGAAGTTGGCGCGCACGAGGCGGTGGTACCTTTGTTGAACGATCCTGTGCCCGAAGTGCGTCGCGCGGCCATCTTAGCTCTCGGGCCGGCGCCGGCCGCACTGAACACGGACGACTTGCTCACCTGGCTGCACGATACGGATTCGGGCGTCCGCAGTTTATGCGAAACCGCGTTGCGCAGCCGCGGCCTCGAGCCGGAGCACATCAAACTGGGCCGCCTCATGACCGATCGCCGTCCCGAGACGCGCTTACAAGTGATTGACCAATTGCGCCGGGTAAGCGATCTGGAGCCGGGCGTCTGGCTCCGCCGATTAAGCCATGACCCCGCGCCGGCGGTTCGCGCAGCCGCGGTGCGCGCTGCCGCGGAACAGGCAGTTCCCAGCTTGAAAGATCGCCTGGAACAAATGGCCCAAAATGACCCATGCCCCAGTATTCGCCAACTGGCCCAGTATTACCTATCTTCGCAAAAGTCGGGCTTTGCCGACTTGGCCGAGCGATAACGCGCGTGAACAGAAAAGCTTCCATGCATCGGCTGAAAGATTGGCGCCGGCCGTAATCTGAAGCTTCGGACTCTGCTCATCGGTTGTCGTTGCGCCGCTTTGGATCATGTCTCGAATTGCCAAGACTCATGCCAAAACCAAAAAAAATTGTCGGAAACGCGCTGGCGAACCCTTGACTGGGATAATCAGGGCAGATAGATTAATTAATGATGAGGTCTCAGTAGCGCAGGAGCACGTGCGCACTCCCAGCCGCGGCTCATGGACAGAATCCAGTCCGCAGAGACCCACGCCTGGTTCCTTCAGGGGAAGGGGATCTTCACCGGCGCGTTTCTGTGCTTTCACTCACGGCCATCCAAGCGCGTGGGAACCAGATTCACTGGAATGGTCCGTTGTCTCCGAGAAGGATAGGCGGCGATGCTAGTACTGTCAAGAAAGAAGAACGAAAGTATTGTCATTAATAACGACATCACCGTCACGGTGGTGGAGATCCGGGGCGACAAAGTCCGGCTGGGCATTGTGGCTCCGAAGGAAGTTCCCGTGCATCGACAGGAAGTTTATGATGCAATCCACGGCAAAGCGGAGGCAGAACCGGCCCCCGCGACCGTCGTTGTCAAGCCGGTGGAATCGCAAAGTCGATAATTGCCGCCGGCCATTTGATCACCCTCTTCCCGGCCGTGGGGAATGCCCACGGCTGAGAAGAGGGTTTTTTGATTGATTCCGGTCAATCAGGACTCCTCCCGCTTGATTCCGTACTTCTTCATCTTGCTGGCCAGCGTATCCCGAACGACACCGAGCATCCGGGCCGCTTGACTGATGTTTCCCCCTGTGCGGCGCAAGGCCTGGCGTACGGCCCAACTTTCCAGTTCCTCCAAATTGAGACTTGGCGGCTCCGACGGATTGGGTCCCGCGCACAGGTGCAAGTCTTCAGGTGCAACCATGTCCGACTCGCTCAGGGCAACCGCATTTTCCAGGACCGAGCGCAATTGCCGGACGTTGCCGGGCCATGCGTATTCCTTGAGCCGCTGGAGCGCGGCCGGGCTCAACTTAATCTGGCGGCCCCATTCAATCGTCAACGTTTTCAGGAAGTAATCAACCAGGTCGTCGATGTCCTCGATGTGTTCCCGCAAGGGGGGCACGCGGATTTGCAAACCCTGGAGCCGGAAGTATAGATCCGCACGAAATTTGCCGGTCTGCACGAGGGCGTCGAGATCGCGATGCGTCGCAGCGATGGTCCGCACATCCACCTGGATTTCCGACGTGCCGCCCACGGGCCGAAAGCCCTTCCCCTCAATGACGCGCAACAGCTTTGCCTGGCACTCCAGAGAGAGCTCCCCGACCTCGTCCAGGAAAAGTGTTCCTTCATCCGCCTGTTGAAAAAATCCCGGATGATCGTGAAGAGCGCCGCTGAAGGCACCCTTGCAGTGGCCAAACAGCTCCGACTCCAGCAGGGTTGGGGCGATCGCAGCACAATTAACGCCCACGAGCGGTCCATCGCGGCGCGGACTTTGATAGTGCAAGGCTTGGGCTACCAACTCTTTGCCGGAGCCGCTTTCCCCCAGAATGAGGATCGTGGACGGGTGCACGGCAAGGCGGGCGATCCGTTGCCGCAACTTCTCCATGGCTGGACTGTTGCCGATGAGCTGATCGCCTACCGGGGAATGGATGCGCAACCGTAGATTCTCGGCCTTCAGCGTCCGGTGTGCTCGCAGAAGTTGCAGACAGTTCGCCAGATGGCCAACAAGCACTTGGCAAAAGTGGCTTTCGCGCTCGCTGAACGGTTGGCCTGTTTGGTAAACATGGACGGCTCCAAGAGGAGTTTCGCCAGAGTGAAGGGGCACGCAGATGGCGTCGGTGAACGCCAACAGGCTCTCACTGGCGACGGCTCGGCTCGGCTGAGACCCGAGCCAGACAGCGCGTCCTTCGTTCTGGACCAGTTGGGTGAGATGTCGGCTCAAGTGGATATCCACGCGGGCCAGTTTGGGCAGAATGATCTTGGGAAGGGGTTCTTCAGGGTCGAGGCTGAGAAACCCAGTCACCGAGGCCCCTGTTTGACTGCGAATGGTTTCGAGCGCGTGCTGGATCAGGATGCGCGGATCGGACTCGCGGACCGAAGCTGCCATGAACTGGCACAGGGCAGTCAGCTCGTCCTTGCGGAGGACCGTTTGGTTCAGTTCGGACAAACTAGGAGTTGGTTCCTCCTCTCGAACGGGATTGCGTACATCGGGGGCCGTCGGTAGACCATCCGTCTCGCTATCAAGGGTGAAGCGAAGGGAGGTCTTCCCGATGCTGATGAGATGGCCGTTCTCCAGCGGGGCCTGGCGTACGATCGGTTCTCCGTTCACGCGCGTGCCATTCAGGGCGCCGAAATCTCGAATGAACCAATGCCCATCTTCCTGAAAGACTTCCGCGTGCCAGCGCGAAGCGTGTTCGTCGTGCAGGACAATCAGGTTGTTGCGATGCCGGCCCAGAGTAACGGTCCGGTCTAACGGCAACAAAGACTGCCGCGGCTCCCCTTGTCCAGCTTCGATTGTGAGGCTCGCGCGCATGCGTTCACTCAACTTCTGGGCGAACTAATGGCTCGAGCAAGGGCCGGCCGTTCGTTCACCGGCGAAATGCGTTCCCGACCCTTGCTTCTCTTTCATTAGAATACTCGCCGACCCGATTGGTGCTCAAGTGTGTAATAATAATCAAAGTGAAAGCGTTCCGTTGATCTCCCGGCCCCTTCACGGAAAGGGATGGTTTCCAACGCGATTATTTCGTCACGTTGGGAAGAGCAGGAGGCGGCCTTCATCGCGGCTCTTCACGGCGATGCGCAGCCAGCGAAGCAGCCGATAGGCGTCATCAAACGTCGGCGAGGGCGCGGCTTTACCCTGGAGAACGTCGTGAAAGTGTTCGAGCAGTAGCCTAACCCAGGGACATCGACGGCGGAGCGTCTGTGTCAAAGAACGTTCCGAGGTCGTCCAAGATACTTGGCCCGGAAGCTGGACAGAAGCCATTCCGTTCTCGGCCGATACTTCAAGGCGCACTGCTGGTCGATGGCCAAAGCCTCGCCGGCGCGTGATCTGGATGCCTCGCCCACCTGGGAATTCAAGGAACAGGCTGCTGAATCCTGCTCCCGGCACACTCCGGGTCGTGACGTTCAAAGGTTCCCCGTCGAGCAGTCCGGCACACCAATCGAGCAGTGGGATTCCCGCTCCACCCATCCACTCGGCTAACGCGTTCGGGTCGCAGGTTTGCCTTAGCCGGAGATGCGTCGGCTGCTTCACAGGATGCGTTATCTCGCACTGGAGTAGACGCGGTCTTCCGAGTTCACCCTCGAAGAGGGTGCGCAACCGGGCCGTCGCTGGCGCATACCGTGGCGCCATTTCCATCATAATTGGAAGTCGACGCTCTTCAACGTGGCGATGCAAGGCATCGGCATGAGGGTCATCCATCTCCAGTGAAATGCTGCAAAGGACGGGTTTGCCCACGTGACAGGCGCGTTCAAGAGGCCAAAGGCGAAACCATTGCCCGTCCAGGATCATGACGGCATCCACATCATCCCGCTCCAGCAACTGTGTTGGGCCGGCGGCCACAGCACAAGCCAATTGCTTCGCCTGCAGAACAGCTCGCTCTTGCACTTGGTCGCACAGAACGCTAACTTTGAACCGGCGCCGCAAGGCAAAGAGAGCGGGCTTGTAGCGCTTGTGCCAACGCCCACCAAGTCCGACGATCCCGATCCGCAATTGGTTTTCCATGGTGCGGGTTCCGTTGCGACCAAGCCCACCTCATTGTACACGAGTCTGGGCCGAAACGGCGCAGGAGCTCGCCTTGGATTCATCCTTGCGGCCAACGAATAAGTGTGCCTTACCCAACGTCTACCACCGTGGTGTACTGGCGAAAACCGAATCGACTTTCGATTGCGTCGTGCCGATGGAGGTTCGAAGAGTGCCGCGAGCGCTCTTGCTCTCCAGGATTCGCGTTCGCCTTTGTTGTCAAGAATGGGAGGAGATGTATGCAGTTTTCGCGATGGATGGTCTCGTCCGGGCTAATGGCGCTGCTGGCTTGCGCCGGTGTGAGCCGTGCTGAAACGAAGGTTGAGTTGACGAACGTCCACCTCTGCTGCCGCGCCTGTGTGGCGGCCGTGGGGAATATCCTCAAGGAAATCCCCGGAGTCGAGGGGAAATGTGACCAGCAGAGTAAAACGGTAACCATTACCGCCGCGGACGAAAAGACCGCCCAGAAGGCACTGGACGCGCTGGCAAAGGGCGGGTTCCACGGAAAAACGGCGAATAAAGAGCTATCCATCAAGGACGATAGCGGCGTGAAGAAGGGCAAGGTTCAAACGCTGACCGTCGCCGGGGTTCACGATTGTTGCAACTCGTGCAATAACGCCATCAAAGCGGCACTCAAAAAAGTCGATGGCGTCAAGGGAAATACGGCCACGGCAAAGAAGGATTCATTTGAGGTAACCGGTGACTTCGATGCCGCAGAGTTAATCAAGGCCCTGAACGACGCAGGATTTCATGTCAAGGTGAAGCAGTAAGCGCCGCCTCCCCTCGACGCAACGGTTGGCAGCTGCCACCGATCCGACGCCCAAGCAAGGGAAACGATTCTCTCACGTGCTTGGGCGGCGGATCGGTGGAGAGCAGCGTTTTGCCGCAGCATCGCCGCGAATGGCCAAATCTGCCCATTGGCTAGGCATGTCTGCCTTGTAGTTGATCCAATATTTCCCCCCTTCCCCAGTCTCTTTTTCAATCCCGCAGGTCGTTCCTCGATCCCCTTTCTAGCAATGTTAGCTTGTGACCATCAACGCGTTGCGGTGAATCCGCCCGAATCGCACATTGGCATGAGACCAGGTGACCATTGGCAGGGATGTCGATACGTCCTCCCTTTGGCATGCAATATGCAACCCCGTTGATTGTAAAGTGTCGTGTGCCATGAGCCGTGAAGCGGAGAGACTCCACGACTTGGCGCCAGGGCAGCAACAACATTCCAGAGTGGACAGGGTACAAGAGAAGCGCCGGAACAGAAAGAGGCTGAAATCCAAGCTGCTTCGAGACTGGCCCTATGCCTCCCCAGAAATCCCTGTGCGGGTTGTTTTGAGTACAGCTCCCCTCGATACCTACCTCAAGAACCCGACCTTCCGGTGTCTCCTCCTTGACGTGTCTTCGTTTGCCTGCCCTTGAACATGTAGATGGAGCAGTGCAATCGCCCAATGGGGCGTGCATCCAGACCAAGCGCTGGCGCGCCGGCTCAGGAGGGATTAGAGCATGTTACCGCTTGACTATCTTTTGGCCGTGGTCTTGTTGACCACACCGCCCGGGTCACCGCCGTCGGTAGAGATGCCGGGGATGTTTCCGGCGCTGCGGCTGCCTCTGCAGGCGCTGGCTGTGGAATTGGAAATTCTAGACCCGCGTGAAGTCCGTTATATCCTGGCCCGTCCCGAGGATTTTGCCGCCGATTTAACCTTGCTCCAGCGCCGCTATCAGGAATTGGCCACCGCCCCCGCGCTTGCCGACGCACTTCGTTTTCCCGAACGCGCAACGGTCAACGAATTGCTGGCGTTTAACCGCAGCTATCGTCAACACATCGATGTGCGGCAGCCGCTCGAACTCGTCCACTGGTGGGAACTGCGCATCGTGGTCGAGGAGACAGACCACCTCTATCAGGTGTGGGATAAGGTGCGCGATGCTCGTTGCCCGTACTACTATGTGACCGTGCGGCGTGACGCCCTCAAGCGCCTCCGCGAACTGGTCGGAGAGGATTCCTACTATAGCGGGAATCTGCCCCCCTGCGTGCCCTTGTGGCACTTCCAGGAAGCCAATCGACAACGGTAGGCCCGGCTCCTCACCCCGCCATCTCTAACTGGCCAGGGATGCTGCGTCTGAATCCGTACCCATTCGCTCACGATCATGGCACATCAACCTGGATCTCGTCGCCGACTACTTGCACCTTGTAGCTGGTCACCCCGCGCGTAGCTGGCGGAGACAAATGCGATCCAGTCGTCACATCAAACTCCGCTCCGTGCCAGGGACAAATCACGATGTTCCCTTGACATTCACCCTCAGAGAGGGATGCGCCGCGGTGGGTGCAGACATCCTCAATGGCGTAAAACGTGCCATTGATGTTGTACAGTGCGATCTTGCGGCCCTGAACGGTTACGGGCTTCGCTTGGCCCGGCGTCACTTCTGCGACCGTGGCAACTTTGGTGAAAGCCATGTTTGCTCCTTCGAATCATAAAATCGCCACATTCCTCCGGTAATTCTTACAGCGAAGATGCCGTTTTTACAAAGTCGTCGAGAATCCCGCCTGGCCCGTGGCGCTCCGTGCGAGACCAAAACCATGTCCTGACTATGGGTTGCGGCCGACGAGCGAAACTGACAAGAACCTGGCACGTGCTTTGCGAATATCAACGGCGACCTGACCACTCCAACGGAAACGACAGCCTCGTGGTCGTGTCCTGAACAAGCTGCTCCCCCGACAGCTTGAGCGGATTCCCCGATCCGCAGGCCCGGATCGAGAACGGTCGGTGGAGGTCCCGATCTCCCGACCCTCGACCGTTCTTGGTCCGGCCCAGACATGAACATGGGGCCACGTTTCTTCCTGCCAGAAATCCCGTCCATCCTTACCCTCTGTACCGTGGGCCACTCGCATCCCCCGGCGAGTGGCCCTTCTTGGGGCCGGTAGCATCCCGATCGGGACCGGCGCTTCGCCCCAAAGGGACCAAACTTGGGTATTTTGGAAATTTAGGCCGGAGAGGAGATTTGTGCTTGACTCAGCCCGCAGGTCTGTTACTCTTAGACCTTTATCCTCCGGGACTTCGCCCGCCGCTAGGGCGATCTGTTCTCCGTACTAGTACCGCGACTGTGAGCATGTAAGGCCATTCTGGCCAAGCCGGCTCCCTGTATTCAGTTGCGCAGGAAGGATATCGCCCCATCGGTCAAAGGTCGCGGTGGCTTGCCCGGTGGTTCCGGCATGCGCCCGACCGGTGGCCCACGCAGGCCGCGCGCATCCCACAGATTCTTACTTCATTCCGTATCGGGAGGGAACAACGATGTTTTCCAGGCTCGCATCATGGCTTCGGCAAGATGGACACGGCAAGGGACGATCGGGACACACTCTTCGGGCCCGACGCACCGCCCGCAAACCATGGCTCGAAGCATTGGAGGATCGAACTTTGCTCTCCTCCTGGGCCACGGTGGCTTCGCTGCCCACGGCCCGCGCGGCCCTGGCAGCCGCGACCGGACTCGACGGCCGCATCTACGCCATGGGCGGATTCAGCGCTTACGGCGGATTTGTGAACACCGTAGAGGCGTACAATGCGATCACGAATACCTGGTCGACTGTGGCCCCCATGCCCACGGCCCGAGCGGATCTGGCCGCGACCACAGGTGCCGATGGCCGCATTTATGCGATCGGCGGGGTAAATTTCAGCGGTTTGCTCAGTACGGTCGAGGTCTACAATCCGACCACAAACAATTGGACCACGGCTGCCAGTCTACCCGGTGGACGGCAGTCCCTGGCCGCAGCAACCGGCGCAGACGGCCGCATCTATGTCATGGGCGGAGCGGGCGGCGGCAATGTCGTTGAAGCCTATAGCCCGAGTACAAATAGCTGGTCCACCGTGGCCAATATCCCGACTAGCCGGTTCGATCTTAGCGCCGCCTCCGGCCAAAATGGCCGGATTTATGCCATGGGCGGCGAGATGGTCGTCACCCAGACTATCGGAACCAACGAATCCTATAGCCCGGCTACGAACAGCTGGTCCGCGGCTGCCGCCATGCCGACGGCCCGCAGTTCCTTCGGTGCCGCAACCGGCACGGATGGCCGAATCTATACGATCGGCGGATTGGGCCCGGTCGGCCTTGTCAACACCGTTGAGGCGTATGACCCGAACAGCAACGCCTGGGCATCGCTACCCCCTATGCCCACGATTCGCAATGAGCTTGCAGCCGCTCTGGGCCCGGACGGCCGGATTTATGCCATCGGCGGCGGCTCGGTCGCCAGTCCCCTCAGTACGGTGGAGGCCTTGACGTACGTTGCACCGCCCCCGCCCCGCGTATCCAACACGGGACTCGTTTCCAATGCCAGCTCTTCGACGCACGGTCAGGTGGTCACGTTTACCGCCACTGTCAGTCCAGCGCAGGGCAGCGGCACGCCAACGGGTACCGTCATTTTCAGTGATGGTAGCGCAACTCTGGGCGCCTCCCCGTTAGACGCTAATGGGCAGGCCCGATTCAGCACGCCGGTTTTGGATATCGGGACCCATACCATCAGCGCAGCCTACAGCGGCGACAATGTGTTCGCGAGCAGTTCGTCGCCGATCCTGATCGAGACCGTATCGGGAGCCCTGCAAACCTGGAGAGGCGGGGCCGCAGGCGATCCCACGAGCTGGAGCAACCCCGCCAACTGGCTTCTGGGTGTCATCCCGGAAGCCACGGACACCATCTTTTTCGCCGGGGGCAGCGTGGGCAGCACCACAGCCGTGGTCGACTCCGCGTTCGGCGGCGTGGTTTCCGGCATCACCCTCGATCCCAGTTGGAGCGGGACCATCAGCGTCAATCGCTCGCTGACCATCTCCAATGGCTTCAACGTGGCCGGCGGCAGCTGGAAAGGCGATGGGGCTGTGACCGTTGGCGGCTTGAGTCAATGGACCGGCGGCACGATTAGCTTGGGCATCGGCGGGTTGACCAACAATGGCACGATCGCCTTGGCCGCTTCCAATTCGTTTACCCTTGCCGGCCGGGGTACGCTGGTCAACAGAGGCGCGGTCAACCAGAGCGCGAACACCCTGTTCCTTCAAGGGGACGGCAACTCGGCGGTCACCCTGGACAATCAGGGCAGCTATACCCTCATTGGGGACGGCAGCGTCGATGGCACCAAAGGTGGCGCCGGAGCCATTGTGAATGAAGGGACGTTTGCAAAGGCATCTGGCACGGGCAGTTCTCTCATCACCGCCTTCTTCGACAATCGAGGAAGCGTGAAAGCCCGAACCGGCACACTCAATTTGTCCTCCGTTGCCCAGCTTTTCGGAGGGACGCTGACCGGAGGCACCTGGAGTGTCACCGACCCGGCAAGCCTTATTCTGAATAATGGGACGCCGATCACGACCAACAACGCCACCGTCGTTTTGGATGGTCCGAATGCGCTCTTCCTAAACTTGAACAGCCTCGCCGCGAACAGCGGCCGGCTCAGCTTCTTGGACGGTCAGACCTTCAGCACGAATGGGGATTTCAGCAATTCCGGAACGCTGACAATTGGTGCAAGCAGCGTATTTACGGTGAGCGGGAACTACAACCAGGATCCGCTGGCAACGCTTGAGGTGCAGGTGGCCGGCTCGTCGTCCTCGGGGCAGTTCGGTCAGCTCAATGTCGCCGGCACGGCGTCTTTGGCTGGCACGCTCACGGTCACGCTCCTGAACGGCTTCGTACCCCAAAGCGGGGACAGCTACACCTTGGTGACCTACGCTTCCCGCGGCAACCCGCCGACCAGCTTTGCCAATGGGCCTGCGGGCTTCAATCTGAACTACAACGACGGAAACGGCACATTGATGTTGAATGTGCCCTGAAGTCCGACATCCAGCAAGAAAACCCGGGAGGGCGGATTGATCCGCCCTCCCGGGTCTCGTGCTTGTCGTAACCATTTCATTCAAGCTTTGTGTCAGCTCGGTGCGGACCAGCCGCCGATGTAGCTGGGCGCCATGTTGTTCAGCGCCAGGGCCAGATCGGAGGCGGCCCCTTGGTTCAAGTCCATCATGGTGGTCGATCCGAGCTCATTCCATGTCTGCCAATAATTGTCGGCATTCTGGTTAGACGGCCGCATCAGCAAGGCTGACGATGGGACGGCAAACAGACCAGTCGCTTGGACTCCCGGATCGGCCACGCCGCTTCCTCCGTCGGAGGATTGTCCGGACGATTGGTCGCTCAAGCGCGAGCCGAGCAGCAGACCCGCACCCGGCGACGGGTCGGCCGGCGGCGCTGGGGATACCGGCTTCGAGCTCGGAGCGGCTCCTGGCGGCGGTGCCATGTTGGCAACCGATGCCGTGTCGGTAACGGTGACAGGCGCGGCAAATTCGTGATTGATCGTAACCGTGATCGTGAATACACCGGACGTGGCGTAGGTGTGACTATCGGTTACCGTAAACACCCCGCCTGCGCTCGGACCCGATATCTTGGCCTGGTCCGGCGAGGTGCCGTCGCCCCAATTCACCGTGGCGATGTAAACATTGGTGCCAATTTCGATCGGCCCACCTGTGTCGATAAAGGTTGCCAACACCACGCTGCCCGTGGACTGCCCCGCCGTGGCCGCGATATTGAAGCCTCCCGTTGCGTTCAACGGGGCATCGAAAATCCGCGCCTGGCTCAGAGCCGTCGCCGCTGCTCCGCTGGCGCTGACCGGCTTGATGGTTACCGTGATGATGTAGAACGGCGTTGCGGAGAGGGTATCCGCATTTTGCCCGACGTCATCGCTTTCTTCGATGTACGTGTAGCTGCCGGTAACTGTAAAGACGCCGTTCTGATCAGGACCCTTGATCGTGCCAGTCGTAATATCGTTGACGGGCTGGAAGGGCGCATCACCCCACTTGATGGTGGCCATGAAATCGCCGCTCTTCAAGGTCGGGTTGGAGGACGTAAAGGTGGCCACTGTGGCATTGGAGATCGGCATGCCCTCCACGCCGAAAATCGTAAAGCCGCCCTGCGCGGTGATCGTAACGACGGGAACATTATTGACCGTGTCCGTGACCGTGACCGGCGGAGCCGTCTCGTGATTGATGGTCACCGAAATCGTGAAGGCGCCAGTGCCTGAGTAGGTGTGGCTGCCGGTGACCGTGAACACGCCGCTGCCGCTGGGACCGGAGATCGTCCCTGCGCTGGTCGTGCTGTCACCCCAGTTGATGGTCGCCGAATAATGCGACAATGGCTCGGGCCCACCCGTATCCGTGAACGTAGCCAAGGTGGCGTTGGTAAGCGTCGGACCGGTAAAGCTGAACCCACCGGCGGCGGACAATGGTGCATCCGTGATATTGGTCGGGTCCGTGACATTGACCGAGGAGATGCCCAGGTGAGAGATCGTTACCGTGATCGTGAAGGGGCCACCATGTTCTGCTGTCCCTTCTTCCGCATACGTGTGACTGCCGAATACCGTGTACACCCCGCCTGCATCCGGGCCACTGATTGTACCCGTCGAGGTCGTGCCATCGCCCCAATTGATGCTGGCCGAGAAGTTGGAGGACGGTTCGCCCGGGTTCGTCGGGTTGGTGAAGGTGGCCAGCTTGACGTTGTTGATCGGCTGGCCCTCGACGCCATTGACCTGGAAGCCGCCGACCGCCGACACCGGGCCACCTCCATTTACGAAGTCGGTGACCGTGACCGGCGGAGCGGTTTCGTGGGTAATCGTCACCGAGATGGTGAAGGGGTTGTTGGACGCATAGGTATGGCTGCCCGTAACGGAGAAGACCCCATTCTGGTCCGGCCCAGAAATGAATCCCATGTCGATGACGCCGTCGCCCCAGTTGACCAGGGCCGTGTAGTCCTGAGGGAATGGGAGTTCCGGGCCACCGGTATCTTTGAACGTCGCTACCGTGACATTGGTAAGGTTGGGGCCCGTGAAGAAGAACCCTCCCTGGGCCACGATGGGGGCCTCGGTGACGACGAACTGCTGGGCATTGGAGGGTGTGTTGAATTCGACCACGGTGATCTGAGCAGGTCCGCCATGTTCCACTCCGGATTCCTCGGCGAGGAGCGCCGCAGGGATGGTAGCCGTCAGCTGTGTGCTGCTCACGAAGGTCGTTGGCAAATCGATGCCGTTCCAGTCCACGACGGCTCCAGGCACGAAGTTGGCGCCCATGACAGTGATCGTCAACGGGCCGCTCCCTTCCTGGGCCGTATTGGCGGACAAGCTACTGAGAGTGGGCGGGGGCCCCGTGAGTCCCATCGGTACCAGGCGCGATTCCAGCAATTCCAGGAACGGGAGGAATGATCTGCGGGAATGCGCGCGAGGGGCGGATGCACGGGAGCCGTAACGCTGGAGAAGGTTCGGTCTCATGATTCGGTCCTTTGCGGGCAAGAGAAAAGAAAATGCGTGCACCGAGCACTCCAACAGAGAGTGTTTCGGGGGCACCGGCCGCGGTCATTTGACAACGTGTCCATGATTGGGCAACGTTTCAGGCCAGAGAGGGGGCCTCTTGCGGTTCAGCGAATCACTTTCGTCGGGGAATTCCATCTCCCGGTTAAGGAATCGCAAAAGGGCTAGGCGCAGCAGAAAGTATTCCAGGCAGGGGACCGGAGATCAGCAGCGCGAGGGAACCGGGGAGAATTTTCCGTGGCGGTATGGTTACAAACCTCGACTCTTATCTGCCCCAGAAAAGTCTAAGCCCCTTACTTGCTCCCATTCGTCATCAGCGACGAACCACCTGGTCTCACGTTCGCGTGGAGTTTCAATTCAGCGCCCTCCATGCGCAAAAACCCACTGCGAATGTAGGTAATCCGACCAAAATGGCAGAGATTGACTATACTCCACAGGCTGGGAATGTCAAGCCGTTTTTCGATTTTTTTGCCGCCACGTAAACCCTGATGGCCGCTAGGTTTTTCGCATCTTGGAGAGCCTGCTCAACCTTCGATTGCCGCGTGGCGCAAGCAGCGACAAAAAAACACCCGGGATGCGGGCGCACTGCCTGAGCATCCCGGGTGCTCCGTTGCCTTTTAGACCAAAGTCTACGATCGCGGCCGAGTGGCCGGACGGATCGCGTCGTTCCTGCCGAATCGCTCCTTAAGTCATAGGTTTCGTCATGGCCAACGCCAGCTCATAGGCGACCCAGTCCGTGGGAACGGCAAGGCGGTCCGCAGCCTGCTCGTGCAAAAGCTGCCAGTAAGCGTCCTGAAGCTGGCTGGGAGATGCAGCCAGCCCAGAAACGGAAGCGTCCCCCAACAAGGCGCCCCACGCTCCGGGGGTGGGCGGTGGACTTGTGACCAGCGCGACGCTAGGCACAACGGTCTCGGCGCCCACGTTTTGGACCACCCGTTGCTGGGTACCATTCATCTCCATCTGCGGATCCATCGTCAGGGCGGAAGCATCGCCTGGCCCCTTGCCGGAACCTCGGGTTGCCCCACCCGGAACCTTAGTCGTCACCGTGGCCAGGGTCAACGCTAGCCCAGGAAATCCGTTCGCATCCGTGATCTGGATGAAAATGGTAAACGTACCGACAAGC
>Ga0070734_10002364_pt1 | contig 23170 bp, 13 predicted proteins | sample Coa_R1_8_FD_66444 | JGI IMG/M metagenome (GOLD analysis project Ga0070734, IMG submission 66444) | Surface soil microbial communities from Centralia Pennsylvania, which are recovering from an underground coalmine fire - Coalmine... | ecosystem: Environmental > Terrestrial > Soil > Unclassified ...
CAATGAGTTGGAGCAGGTCATCCTCAACCTCATCACCAATGCCCGTGACGCGATGGAGGGGTGCAGCGACGCGACCATCACGATCCGTTCTTGGGTGGAGGGAGAGCGGTTACTGTTGGAGTTTCGGGATAACGGGACGGGGATTCCAGAGGCGGCGGCGAGTCGTATCTTCGATCCGTTCTTCACGACCAAGGATCCGGGGAAGGGAACGGGGTTGGGTCTAGCGATCAGCCATACGATCCTGAAGCGGCATCAGGGAGACATTCAGGTTCGTAACGACCATGGCGCGGTCTTCACCATCATACTGCCCCTGGCGGAGGGGGGCGTGGAGCAAGGGCGAAAGGCGGCGTAAATGTTCGATAGCATCGGTTTCTGGGCAACGACGGGGGGTTGCCACTACTCTTGCTCTTTCTCCTGTCGCTGTTGGGCACGGCGCTTGGCCGCCATCAGCCGCGACATGCCTTCTTCTTCGGCAGCAGAGGCGGAAGCAGCCGGCTGAGGAGCCGCAGGAGGCGTGGGCGCGGGCGTATCCAGCCCTTCCGGACGCAGCGTTCGAGACGGCGTGACCGGGGAGGGGGCCGTTGCAGCCGGGCGCGGCGCGGATGAGGGTGGCCGGGCCTCGGTCGTGGTGAAGGGCGGTGGCACGGGCGGCGGGGCGCTGTCGGCCTGTGCGACGGCGCTGCCGTTGCCTTCGGCGTGCAGAGCCTCCTCACGCCCTGCAAGGGCTGCCTCCTTGCGGTCCAACAGGCGGCCCAGTTCCGGCGTGGCGGCACGCTCCGTCTCCGGTTTCGGCGCGCGGCCCAGCGCGGCGGCCAGGCTCCGGCGGACATCGTTCCAGTCAATTGCCAGGCGGCGCACGGCGATGTCGAATGGGAGAAACAGCATCGCCAACAGCATCAGCAGAGGGATCATGTCCGTCGCGGAGTAGATACCCGGACGGTCGCCGCCGAAGATGGCGTCGGCGGGCGGACCGATGCGCCCGCTGCCGGCCTGCGCCAGTTGCGTCATCTCATACTGATTGGACTGTGTGTCGTGGTACTCCGGCGAATAGGCGGTCGAAAGCCCGACGACAGTGGATCGCTCCGGATTGCCATCACCTGCCTGCTGAATGACATTGACCAGATAGGTACCGATATGCGGCGCATCGAACCAGCCCTCGTAGTGCCCCGGCCCGGTCTGTCGCAGAGGCTGCTCCTCCGCCGGGGTGTTCTTCAGTCCGCCGGTCAGCGGGGAGGCGATCCGCGCGTTGAACTGCAATTTGTTTACATAGTGGCCCTGCGCGTCGATGGCATCCACGACAATGTGGCCGCGCCCGCTATCCATGACGATCTGCGTGGAGTAGTCGCTGGGGGCGAAGGGGCGTAGCGTCCAGCGGACGGCCTGGGCCCAGAATTTCGCGTAGCCGGACCATCCCACCCACTGGGCGGCCCACTTGTTGCGGTCGTCGGAGAGGAAGGCGACCGAGCGACCCAGGCCATAGCGCCAGCCGGCAAAGAGCGGGTCCTTGCGGTGCGTGAGCAGCGAGAGCTCCGCTGTGGGCTTGAGGCTGCTGACATTGTAGCCCAGCAGGGGTGGGGCGGAATCCCAGTCCACGCCCTTGAATACCTCATCGCCCTCAACGGGACTGGCGCGGAAAGGCTCCTCGATGATGGGCGGCTGGCTGATGGTCTCGGTATCCTTGAGGAGCAGGCGCGGCAGATCCTGCGGGCGCTCTGCCTCATAACTCTGTCCGCCGCCGACATAGGCCATCGTCGCCATAAACTTGACTTCGCTGGCGTCCGTCGCCCCGGTGGTGATGGTGGAGAGCGTGATGCCCATGTCCCGGATCTTGCGGATATTGCCGGCAATGGAGCCCTGGCTCATTTCATTCACCGCATCGCCGTCACCCAGGAAGATGATATGCTTGATTTTCGCGTCGGTCTCGTTGAGGACGCGCGCGGCTTCCAGCAGATAGGGCTCGTACGAGGGGGGATCGCCCATCCCCTGGAGGTTCTGCATGGCGGTCTGCAGCGCCACGCGATCCGTGACGTGCTGCATCTGGATACGCCATGTACCGCTGGGGGAGGAGGTTCCGCCCCCGAACCCGAAGGACCCGAAGCCATTGCAGTCCAGCACGCCCACCTGATCCATCGGCTCCAACTGCTCTATGGTGGCCTTGGCCGCCTCGATGGACATATTGACCGACGTGGGGATCTCCAGGTCTTCGATGACCAGCGCGACGGCGACGGAGGGCATGCGCTTCTGCTTCTTGACGTCCATCGAGACCGGGAGCACATCCTCGATGGGGGTGCCGCGCCAGCCGCCCGCCCCATAACTGTTTTCGCCTCCCACCATGCCGAAGCCCACGCCGAAGTCGCGGCAGGAGACCTGCAGCGCGGTCATCTGTGCGCCGGAGAGGTTGTCCGAGCGCACGTTGCTCAAGAAGATGCTGTCGTACTTCTGCAGATCGGCGGCGGAGGTGGGCATCGAGGCGGGATTCGCGTACTGCACTTCGATATTCTGTTCCTTCAGCGCCCTTTGCAGAAAGCCTGTGAGGGCGGGGCTGTCGGCGACATAGAGGACGGTGGGCTTACCACGCACCAGCACCAGCCCTTCGCCCTTGTTGTTCTCCGCGATGGTATCTTCGGGTGCGTCGAGGGTCGCAGTGTAGCGCGCGGCGCCGGCCTCCTCGATATTCTGGTCGAAGACGACGACGTTCTTGCCTGGGTGCAGTTCGATCCGTTTCGAGGCTCCGGTGGGTTTGCCGTCTCTGGCGAGCGAGACCGTGGCCGTCTGTGCCGTCAGGCTGGTGACAACCACCCGAACAGGGAAGGGTTCGCCGATCTTGACGCGGGCCGGCATCACCAGTTTGTCGATGAGCGCCTCTTTCTCCAGGCCGACAGGGAGCGTGATGGTGTCGAGGGTGATATGTGAGGCGGCGAGTTCCGGCACCTCGGCGAGAGCATGCCCCGTGGTCTCGTTGCCGTCGGAGAGGAGCACGATGCGCTTGGCGGAATCCTTGGCGGCGGTCTCCAACTCGCTCTTCGCCGTCCGAAGCGCCTGCGCAATGTCAGTGGACGTGGTGACGCCGGGATCGTGCAGGCGAGCGGGGTCCAGGGGCTGACCGGGCGAGGACTGCATGAAGGGGTCTTGCGCAAAGGTGATTACGCCAACCTTGTCTACCGACTTCATGCCCTTGGAAGCATCCGCGAGATACTTTTCGATGAAAGGATGCGCGCTCTCGCGAATGCTGCGCGACGAGTCCACCAGGAAGATGACAGCGAGCGATTCCCCTTTTCGAACGATCTTGAGGCCTGCCAACACCAGAATGAGCAGGGTCGCGAGCAGACAGCGCATGATGAGGGCAATGCGCTTTCGGCTGCGGCTCATATCGGTGACGGTTTGGCGGTTCAGCCACCAGAAATACACCAGAACAGGTGGAAGCAGAAGCAGGTAGGGCCAGTGGGTAAACTGTATCGGCACGTTGGAGCCTCTTCTTTGCAGTCGTGGAAAACATGCTGCCCGCCATGCGGATATGCAGCGCGCAGCCGGGAAAATCTCCATGCAGATGCGAGAGCGCTCCCCGCTTATCTACTATACGGGCAAACCCGCAGCAATGGCATCACGACATTGCGGACTTTCACCCATTATCTCATGAATAAACCCCGAACGCAATAGGCATCACACTCGGTCAGGAGGCAGGGTTTCCAGTGCAGCAATAGAGGAGGACAGGAGGACCCGAATGTCGGGCCAGCCGTAGGTGATATCCGGGTAGCTATTGCCTCCGGCTTCCCATACGCCCTCTTCGAGAAACTGCCCGCCCAACCGCTCATAGAAGCCACGCGCCGGATTGGTCGCCAACACATGGACCAGCATCGCTTCAAAGCCCAGATCCAGCAGCCGTTGTGCCACGTGCATGACCAACTGCCTGCCTATCCCCTGCCGATGTACCTCCTGCAAGAGGTAGAGGGTATAGAGTTCACCGCGATAGATGGGATCGCCGTCACGCTCCGGGCCGCCGCTGGCAAAGCCGACGATCTCGCCGCCAATCTCCTCCACCACATAGCAGAAGCGGCTGGTGTCGCGCTCCTGGAGCATGTTGTTCCAGCGCTGGATGCGCTCCTCCATTGTGACGGCTTCCAACAGGGATTCCGGCAGCAGGCCCGCATACGTGGTGCGGCGGCTCATGTAGCTGACATAGGCAAGACGTTCCGCATCTTCCACCTTTGCTTCGCGTATCCGCATGATCACTCCTCCGCTTCGGAATGCAATCGCATTATGATCGAATGCTTGCGGTAGAATGTCTGCCATTTCGGCATCCATCCGGCACTCTCCTTCCTGTAAATGATGACGCATCAGCAGAGAGCAGGAAAGGGTCTGGAGCGACCGGAAACGCCTCCACGCTTGGTTGCTTTGCACCAGGCGTGGAGGAGAAAGGGAGCGTTCATCCAGCGGAATTAAGGGCGCATGGATGAGAGCGCTGTGGAGACAAAGTGATAATGGCCGGAGCCGGCGCGATAGATGGCGTACCCGTCTGCAGCACGCAAAAAGCGAAGCCCCAAGGACTTTTCCGCCGGTTGGCCGTTTTCCAATACCCTGGCGCCCTGTGCCGAAGGAACATAGAGGGTGGCGGCACAGTTGACAGGAACGGTGACTTCAAGGTCCACGCCATGATTCGGCAACTTCTTCCAGGAGGAGGAGACTTCACCCCTTACCGTGTCTACTTCGGCGCGGGCGTAGGTGAGGTCGCCAAGCAAGTAAGGCTTGATCGTGAACTCCTTAAAGCCATCCTTTCCCGGCCGAATGCCGGCAAGGTATTTGTAGAACCACTCATCAATCGTTCCGAACATATAGTGGTCGTTCGAACGGGCGTCGAGATCCCACGACTCCCATAATGTCGTCGCCCCGTGGGCGATCCACCAACCCCAACTGGGATAGGTCTTCTGGTTGGCGATAGCGTACGCGACATCGCCGTGCCCGCTCTCGGTAAGCAACGGCAGAAGATACTTCGTTCCCAAGATACCGGTGTCGAGATGGTCGCCCTTGGTGTGGATGTCCGCGATCAGATTGTTCAAGACCGCTTTTCGATCCGGTTGTGGAACCATCTCCCACACGAGAGGGAGGATACTGGATGTCTGTCGGTATCCGACCCTCCGCTTGTTATGGTACGTTTCAGTCTGGCGGTCGAGGAAATTGGCATTGAAGGCCGCTTTGATTTGAGCGCATGTCTCATTGCTCCCGGTGACTTCGGCTTGTCGCTGCTCTTGCGCCGAGATTTCACCAAAGAGCTGGAAGGCGCGGTAGGCATAGGCGGTCGCAGTAAGGGCGCCCCCCTCGGGTGCATTGGGATTGTGCCGCGCACCGCTCGGCGCATACCAGTCGTTGAGCACGCTGCTGGAGATGCCCTGTCGCAGCGCACCTTTTTCGTAACCGATGTAGCTGCGCAGTCCTGCATACTGCTCCCGCAGCAGGCTTGCATCCCCGCAGTATTGGTCGAGATGATAGGGCAGGAAGATATAGGCGCAGTTCCATTCCGGGCTGTGATCCCGTCCGAACGCGCCCGTGGGCACGACGATTGGCACCACGCCGTTATTCCCCATACTGTCTCCGATATCCCTCACCCATTTCTCGAAGAAACTGGTCAGATCGAAGTTGAAGAGCGCTGTTTCGGCAATCAGATTCGCGTCTCCCATCCAGCCGTTCTTTTCGTAGACGGGCGTATCGGTGGGCTTGCCGTGCAGGTTATTGAGGATCGTTCGGACCGTGGCAGCGTGTATTGTGTTGAAGAGGGGATTGGAACACTGGAATGAGCCGATGGGGGTCACTGCCGAATGAATGACCTTCACCTGAACATTGGCGAGTGTAAGTCGGATCGGGCAGCCGCTCACTTCGACATACTTAAACCCCTTGTAACTGAACTTCGGCTCCCATGTCTCCTGGCCTTCGCCCTTAAAGACATACGTATCCGTCTGTATCGGCCCGTCGACATTATTGATCCTTACCTTGTCGGCGGTTCCATCGGCGCTCAACCGCTCGGAATAGCGGATTGTGATCATTGTTCCCTTCGGACAGGCAGCGGTGAACTGGATCCAGCCAGTGGTCATGGGGCCGACATCGAAGAGGTAGCACCCGGCCTTCGGGCTTTTGACGCTCATCGGCTTCCGTGTCTCGACGATCTTCATAGGTGGAAGCATCTGCGAACGAAGAGCCCCCGAGGGGGGATCCATCAGGTCGGCAGGCACAAAATCACCCTGGTGATAACCTGGCCTATCCCAGCCGGTTTTCTCTTTTCGGGCGTCGTAGCTCTCGCCCCAGTAGATGGAATCGGAGCGTGTCGGGCCATCCGTGCAGAGTTGCCATGAAGTGTCGCTCACAATGCGTTGTGTCGTGCCATCCGTGTACTGAAGGAGGATCTGGCAAAGCAGTTTGGGAGGGCTATTCCAGGGTGCGGTCGTCCAGAGCCAGGGCGTCTGTTCCCGTACGCTATAGAAACCACGCCCCAGTTCTACTCCGACGCAGTTTGCGCCACGATGGATCAGATGCGTTACATCATGAGCCGTGTACAGAACCCGCTTGTCGTACTGCGTATGTGCGGGATTCAACACGGTATCGTCCATCCGCTGGCCGTTGATCCGCAGATCATACAGCCCTAATCCGCATACATAGAGCTTTGCCTCACGCACCGGCTTGGCGACAGCAAACTCCTTTTTCAGCAGAGGGGAAGGCATCGGTGCGGCCAGGTTTGCCCCCGATGTTGTTGGCGTCCTCTGGCTCGGACGCCATCCGATCCAACGGGCTTTCCAGTCGCTGGTATGGAGCATTCCCATCTCAAACATAGCGGGTGAACTCCAGGCAGAAGCCGTGCCGCCGGCATCCCAACTACGCACTTTCCAATAGTATCTATGTCCGGACTGGAGCGTATGACCTGCATAAGAGATCTCCAGCGTTCGATCCGAAACGACCCTACCGCTATCCCACACATCGCCTCTGTTAGCGGCCAATCTTTCAGAGGTCGAAGCGACCAGAATCCGGTATGCCCGTTGTACCTCTGCACGCCGTTCGGAACGCAGTTTCCACGCAAACCGTGGCTTCTGGACGTCCACTCCAACAGGATTTGCGACACATTCCGTTGAGAGTGCGTAAACGGTCATCCTGCTGGCCGCGTATACGGTCGTACTCGCGAAAAAGAGCAAAATAGATATAAGGATGGATACGTTCGGCAGTTTGTGCAAATGCGATCTCTCCATCAGACGACTTCAACGCCGTTGCGACGGCCATCGTAAATACATTGGTGAACAGTCAATGCGGGTGGTGGCCCTCGGCGAAGACCTGGATGGTTGTCGCGTAGATCTTGCGGGTGGCGGCGGCGACGCGGGGCCACGAGAACCGTTCGGCATACTTGAGGGCGTTGGCGGCGAGATTCTCCTGCCGAGCCGGATTGTCCAGCAGCGCCAGGAGCTTGTCACGGTAGGCCGCAGCGTTCCCTGCGGGAAACAACTCAAGGCAATCCACGCGCTCCCAGATCTCCTTGAAGCAGTCCAGATCCGAGGCCAGGATCACCTTGCCATGAGAGAGCGGGATCGTGACGGAGTAGGAGCCGGTCGCTTGAGTGTGAGGCACCAGTACGAAATCGCTGGCCGCCATAGCTTCCGCTACCTCCGTGTCGGAGAGGAAGCCGGTAATGAGGATCCTACGTGTCAATCCTGCCCGTTCGATGGCCGCGCGAAGCTGAGCGGCGTAAGGCTCCATATCGGCATTGCGAGGTCCGCCCGCGATCACCACCGTCACATCCTCCGGCAGGGTGGGGATCACTTCCAGAGTTAGTTCATACCCCTTGTTCGGCGCAAGATAGCCGAACAGGGTCGCCAATCGCTTCCCCTGAAGGGTGTGCTGTTCTCGGAATGACTGCCCACCCGTGGGAGCGTGGGCAGGTGCAGGGATTCCGGCGGGGACGACATGCACATAAGCGGATTGTGCACCCCGAGCAATCAACTCCTCACGTGCCGCTCGTGTATGCACAATGGTCATGGCAGTAGTGAAAGGGGCAATCTCCACGCTGTCCCGATACGCTTTATTTCTTACCAACAGTTGCTTGGCGAGCCACTTATGCGGGCGCCGCTCTGTATCCAGGCGCAGCATCTGCGCCAGCGAATAGGTAGTGTGTGCGGTCAGAACAATCGGCTTTTTGATCAGGTAGCGCAACTCCCAGTAGGAAGACGCCTTCGGCAAGATCCCACCCCAGAAACTGTGCTCATGCTGAACATGAACCACATCCACATCCGGGGCATTCAGGATCTCCGCCTGCTCGTTGTAGTGAGCGGTCGGCTGGCGGCCCTCCGTGATCGGCACGACCTGGACTTCGGTCTCAGGTAGCGTCCGCAATCCCTCGATCAGGGCACGGGTGTAGGATGCGATTCCACACCGCTCCCCGATAGTTGTCAACATCGCGATTTTCATAGTCTACTTTACGATTGAGGAGAAGTCTTTTCAGCCGGACTGGACGCCCGTTTCTTCTTTAGAAATGGTTTCTCCACGAGATGCCAGCTCAATGCCGCGCAGAGGCAGGTGAGCGGGAAGGCCAGTACAAAAGTTACTAGCGGTGTAAGGCTTCCGTGGGCCGCATGCAGGAGCAGTTGCTGGATCGGGAAGGCGTAGAGATAGATCCCATAGGAAAAGTCGCCGTACTTTGCGAAGTGATGCAGGGGTAGGTTTCGGCTGAAGGCGATATAGAAGAGTACGTAGGTCCCGCACCAGGGGAACGCAAACTCCAGCCCTCTGCCCCAAAGCGCCGTTCCTGCCAGCGCGATCAGAGAGACGCCTAGCAGCCAGGGAGAGCGGGGAATACGGTCGCGAAACAAATAGAACGCCATGCCCGCCAGGAAGTAGGTGACGAGGCGGGGATAGAGACCGGGCGCACCGATGAAACGCACTTCTTGCTCGATGAGATGCCGAGAAAGGTGAATGAGCTTCATCTTATCCGCGAGTTGCACCATATAGCCGGCAAATACCGCCAAGAGCAAGGCCAATACCATGTTCCGCTGGCGGAATAGTTGCAACAGCCCGAGGCCGGCCACCAGAAGGTAGCACCAGAACTCATAACGGATGGACCAGAGCGATCCGTTGATGGCGTTGGGAAAGACCTGATCCACAAAGAGGATTGGTGTTGCCGGCAGCGGCGGCGGAACGAGTTGGGCGGCGAAGTAGAGAGCCTTGAGGTTCAGCGTCTGCAGATAGGCGTGCACGTCGGCAGCGCCCAGCGGCCCCACGATCAGCGTGCCCAGCAGCACAACAACGAGGAAGCCGGGATAGATGCGCAGGATGCGCTTTTTCAGGTAGTCGCCCAGACCCTTGCTGCGCTGCCAGCTATGGGTGATGAGGAAACCGCTGATGACGAAGAACAGGTCCACGGCGAACATGCCGAAGTCCATCTGGCCCCTGGTGGCAATATAGAGCGGCTCTCGGAGCCGGAAAGTCGTATGGGATAGTGAGAGGGCATAGCTGTGTGAGAGGACCACCAGTGAGGCCAGCACAAAGCGCAGAAAGTCGAAATTATTCTCTCGTCGTTCATCTATGGGGGCTAATGGTTCGGTTGCGCGGATGGCGCGCTTCTGAGTAGGAGCAGCGGGGAGGGTGCGCCCTCCTTCCAGCGCCGTGGTGGAATTGGGAGGAGGCGGAGCTACGGAGGGAGCCGTGGGGGCAGGGACTTTCTCGCTCACCGGATCAACCTCGCAGCCCGGAGGCGGCGCTTGATGGCGACGCCCAGCCACAGCAGTTCGTTCTTTATCAGGCCCATCAGGATCACGCCCCGCACGGCAACCTGAGCGCCCAACCCTGCTGTCTTCTTGTAGTAGATGAGCATGCTCTTGAAGAGCCGGGCGGTCATGGCGCGGTTCTGCTGGCGCACGCTCCCCATCCAGTGATGCGTGACCCGCGCCTGGGGCACATACATGATCTTCCAGCCCGCCTTCCGGATACGCCAGCACCACTCGATCTCCTCATAAAACATAAAGAAATCCTCGTCCAGCATCCCCACTTTGTCCATGATCTCATGCCGGGTCATCAGGCAGGCGCCGGTGACGGTATCCGTCTCCCACTCCTTGTCGAAGTCCTCCCGCTCATACTCCCAGTAGGGGCTGGCGCTCTTGGGATTCAGGCGGCGCAGGCCCGAGTGCCCGACGAATTCGCGCCAGGGGTTCGGAAACCAGCGTCCGTTCGCCTGGAGCGAGCCGTCGGTATTGAGCAGCTTCGGCCCGACTGCCCCCACGTCCGGATGCGTTTCGAGGTAGCGAACCAGGGTCGTCAGTGCGCCCGGCTCCGCCTCCGTATCCGGGTTCAGGATCAGGACAAAGCGACCGGCGCAGAGGCGAAGCGCCTGGTTGTTCGCCCGTGTGAACCCGGCGTTCTCCTGATTGGCGATCAGGTGAACGTCCGTAAATTCGGACTGCACCATCGCCACGCTGTCGTCGGGGGAGTTGTTGTCCACGACGTAGGTTTCGACGGTCAGTCCCTCTGTTGCTGCGGGAAGAGAGTTCAGGCAGTCCCGCAGCATGTCGCGCGTGTTATAACTGACGATGACGATAGAGAGGTCCAATATTTTCACTCAATGAAGTTTTCGATCAGGATCATGGCCGCCGCTTGACAAGGTCGAAACCCGGATGTACAATGTTCCGTAGATGGGTTGTAAGCCAAATTTTGTCTCTGGAGGACATGCATGACATCCTATGGTTATGCTTCTAGCCGCAAGGTCCTGATCGCGTTTCTCCTGTGCTTTTTTCTGGGTTATCTGGGAGTGCATCGCTTCTATGCAGGCAAGATCGGCACCGGTCTCATCTGGCTTTTTACCGGAGGTGTTTTCGGCATCGGCTGGCTGATCGACATGATTCTGATCCTTTGCGGCGCATTCCGGGATGCCGAAGGGCTTCCTATCAAAGAGTGGACGTAGCGCTCTCAACAAAATCTAATCTGAGATGCCTCACCCTCACCCCGGCCCTCTCCCTAAAAGGGAGAGGGAGGATGCTTTGTTAGGCTCTCTTAGATCGCATGGGGCGGCCCTCCACCTGGCGATTACCCGACGAGAGTGTCAAAGGTTATTAGCGCATCATCGCGGCGATCTGCTCGGCGTATTTCTGCGCCACAAACTTACGCTTGACCTTCAAGGTCGGTGTCAGCTCCCCGCTCTCGATGCCGAACGGCTTCTCCAGTACCCGGAACCGCTTGATCTTCTCATAATCGGCTAATTCCGGCGTAACCTTCTCCACTTCCGCCCTCAGCAACTTCTGCACCTCCGGCGACGCGACCAGACAAGGGATGTCGTTGGTGGGCAGTTCCTGCTGCTTGGCCCAGGCCAGCAGTTTGTCGAAGGCGGGCACGAGTAAGGCCATGACCGTCGGCTGCTTGTCTCCGAAGAGCACCGCCTCCCCGATAAAGGGGCTATGCTTGAGCAGCGCCTCAATGGGCTGCGGCGCGACCTTTTTGCCGTTCGTCAGGACGATCAGATCCTTCTTGCGGTCGGTGATCTGGAGATAGCCATCCTGCGAGAGTTCGCCGATGTCTCCGGTGTGAAACCAGCCGTCGGCGTCAATGGCCTCCGCTGTCGCTTCCGATTTCCCATGATAGCCCAGCATCTTCCCCTGCCCGCGCATCAGGATCTCGCCGTCGGAGTCTATTTTCAACTCCACATTGGGCATCAGGGTTCCCACCGTGCCGATCCGCTGCTTGTTGGGGCGATTGATGGCGATGATGTTGGTTTCAGACAGCCCGTAGCCCTCCAGAATCTGTATGCCGATGCCCAGAAAGAAGGTTCCCGTCTCCAGATCGAGCGGCGCTCCGCCGGAGACGCAGTAACGAAAATTGCCTCCCGTCACCTCCTTTCGGATCTTCGGATAGATCTGCCACTCCGCGATGGCATGCTGGATCGCCAGCAGCGGCCCCAGCCCTCTGCCTTCCGACCGGCATTTGACGACCTCGCCGCCGATGCGCAATCCCCAGGCGATCTGGCGCTGCCGCTTCTCGTCCAACTTCGCCACGCGATCCTTGAACTTCGCGTACATGTTCTCGAAAATGCGCGGCACACAGAGCATCAGGGTGGGGCGCACAAGCTTGGTGATCTCCTCGCCAAGGGAGGAGAGCCCCTGCGAGTAGATGATGCAGGCTCCCGTGCGCAGCGCCAGGTAGTAGCCTCCGACGCGCTCTGTAATATGGCTCAACGGGAGGAAGGAGAGGAAGGTATCGCCCGGCCCGATGTCGGCGATTTTGTCGGAGATCACGCCGTCCGGGGTCTGGAGCATATTGGTATGCGAGAGCATCGCGCCCTTGGGATCGCCGGTCGTACCGGAGGTATAGATGAACATGGCCGGGGCATCCGGGTCCACGGCAGCGGTCAGGGCGTCCAGCGCCGCCTCGTCTCGTCCCTCCGCCTCGCCGCGTGCATAAACGGCGTCGAAGCGCATCACATCGTCAGCTGCCAGGGCCGCCGTCTCGCCCTCCATCGCAACCACGTAGCGGAGTTCGGGGCAGTCGGCGCGAAACTCCTTCACCTTCTTGAGCTGCTTGGCATCGGAGACAATCAGCATCTTCGACCCGGAGTCGCGCACGATGTAGGCGACCTGGGGGGCAGGGAGCGACGCATAAGGCGCGACATTGATGATGCCGAGCGACTGCGCCGCCAGGTCGGCGATGGCCCACTCCGTACGGTTCTCCGAGAGGATCGCCAGGCAGTCTCCCTGCCGCATCCCCAGCGCATCCAGGCCACGACGAAAGCGTCGAACCTTCTGGTCCAGTTCGGCGTAGGTCCAGGTCGTGATCTCGGGGGACTTGTCCGTACGAAAGCCGACGGCGGGTTGGGAGCCGTGTCGGCGGACGCTCTCCTGAAACATCTGATAGAGGGTACGGCGGTTCATTACTATACTCTCCTTCTGCGGCTGGGCGGATGGTCAGGGCCCTCTGCCGAACGGGAATGGTCTTGCTGCACCCTGAGTATAAGAAAAAAGCCCCGAAAAGAACAGGGCCGAAAGTCCTATTCTATCTCCCACCGGGTAGGAAAAGGGAACCGCCGCTGGGGCCGCCTGTAGCGGGCGGCTGTGTGGTGATCTGAGCCGGGATCAGATTGGACAGCGAGAGCCTCTGCGGCTCCATCAAATTCTGGTCTTTGGACATCACAACATATTGCAAAAAGAGGCCCGTAGTGGGTGTGGCGATCTCGGAGCGAGGGATCTCGATCAGGCCATCGAATGAGTGCGAATCTTCGGGACATTCGATGAGGTACTCACCGAACAAAAGCCCATTCTCCATGGCGTGCGGACCGGGTACCGTCTGAGCCATCAACGGCTGTGTACCGTCGAAGAAGAGAGCCAGCACACGGCACGTCTCCCCTTTTTTGCCGGTAATCACACCGGAGACCCGCAGACGCAGGGTCTGACCATCTTGAGTGAGGCTCGGCTCCAGATTGCAGGTAGCGATGGGAGTTGACGTGTTCGGGGTGGGCGTTATCTGATTGCCGGAGGCGGCGGGGCTTCCTGGGGACGAAACCTGCCCGGAAGCCGTATTGCCAGGATCCTGGCTCGGATTCGGATTGTTCCCCGTATTGGAGGTTGGAGGGGCAGATTGGGGCGTGGGAGGTGTCGGTTGGGGAGCAGGTCGCGGCGCAGTCTGGTGGGGTCGGGAGATCGCGATCCAGGCGAAGGCCGTCCCTCCCATCACGAGCAGGGCCAGCAACACAAGGACCACAAAGCGTAAGGGATTTGCCGGCGTAGGCGTAGGAGGGGGCGCGAGATTGCGGGAGGGCACACGGCCCGACCGGCCTCGGTTCGCCTCATTCAGCTTCGAGGAGATAATACGCGGCCCCGGCTCTGCAGTTGCTGAGCGATGGGGATTCTGAGCGCGTGCGGCAAGCTCATCCCGCACGGACACCAGGCCCATGGCCACATCATGGATGCTCTGAGGTCGGTTCTCCGCCTCCATCGCCAGGCACTTCGCCAGCAGACGTGATAACGCTTCGGGAACCGCCGGATTGAGTACGTGTGCGGCGACGAACTTGAATGGAGTGGCCGCCGGGTCGCGCCCCGTCAGCAGGTGGTGCAGGGTTGCGCCAAACGCATAAATATCCGAGCGGGCATCGGTCTGATGGCGTCCGAACTGCTCCGGCGGGGAGTAACCGACGCTGCCGAGCAAGGCGGTGTCCTTGATAGCGCCCTGTTGGAACCGGCGAGCGATGCCGAAGTCGATCAGCCGGATCTGCCCATCCGGCTGCACCATCACATTGGAGGGTTTGAGGTCACGGAAGATGATCGGTGGATCCTGGCTATGCAGATAGGCCAGGACATCCGCGATCTGCAGACCCCACTCCAGCACCGAATTGACATCCAGCGGCAGGCCGCCCGCCTCTTTCAGACGTGTTTCCAGGGTGACGCCTTCGATGAACTCCATGACCAGGTAGAATCGATCGTTGTCGATAAAGGCATCGGTGACCTTGGGCAGGTTGGGATGGTTGAGGCGCACCAGAAAACGCGCCTCCTGCTCATACTGCTCCAGCGAGGTCTGCTGCGCGGTTCCCGTCGCCGGCTGACTGTGGATCTCTTTGACCGCCAGGATCGCATCCAGCCGTTCATGCGAAGCCTGATAGACCGTTCCCATTCCGCCGCGTCCGATGGCGCGCAGGATGCGGTAGCGCCCGTTAAGCAGTGTTCCCTCCGGCAGTTGTCCCGTCGTCATTATGTTCCATCCCCTGTCCTCACCCAACTTCTGACCCGGTGAAGGACCTACTGCTCATATGGTAACACAAATCCCCGATTTTGAACAGAGTAGTCCCAAATCGGGGATTGGTGTTACCTTTCGGGGGCCGGGAATTAATGCGTGACCCGGGCGATATAGAGTACCCAGTCGTTGGTGTCGGGGGCGATAAAAGTGTGATAAGACCCGCCGAATGTTCCAGTCGTTTCGTTGGATTCTCCGGTGCGCGGATTGAACCATTCCGCCTTGATGCGGCCTGTCGCCTCCAGTAGATCCAGCGTGACCGAGCCGCCTTTCTCAAAGTAGACCGCATACTCATGCGCCGGGTCGGCGAGCACAAAGATCGGCCCGCTGGGAACGGCTGCACCCTTATCTGGGACAGGCGGTGCGTTCGGGTTCTTTTTGCGGGCTTCCTCCTCCGCTAACTGGCGCCGGTGGAGCTGCGCGGGCGTCAAGTCGGGACCGCCCAGCATCTCCTGGTGCGGCTCCATCCGCCAGTAGCGGGTCTTCTTGAAGAAGTCGGCGGAGTAAGCCACCCACTGTAACTGCTGCTCGCTCAACGGCTTGGCGCTGGCCCAATAGCCACCGCGCATCCGGGTCTCCCAGAGGCGATAGCGCACGCTATCCGGCGTCTCAGCAGCAGGGGGCATGGGAGGGGGAGCGGATGGCGTGGCTGTCGTCGGAAGGATTGGAAGAGCCGCTTCCGCTAGAGTAGGCATATCCACGGCGATAATGGGGCGGTTGAACTCGTATAACGCGGTCACCGTCTTCGTGTCGTACATCGGAACGGAAAGCACATCCTCCCAGGGGGCGGAGGCGGCGCCGGAAGCTGTCTGTACAAAGCGTGTCAGCGTGGTCAGCGGATGCGGGTAGGGATCGTAGAGGTGGGTCAGGTTCGCCAGCACGGAGATATGCGGATCGAGCGTCGTCGACGGAGCCTTGCCCCACCAGTTGTAACCGAACAGGTTCCAGCAGATGTCATAGCAGGCATACCGGCCCAGCACGTACCGCCAGAAGCGGCGCAGTTGTAGGTCGTCGTACTGGGTATAGAGCTTCTCTACCTCCGTGCTGATGCCAAGATCGGGGACGATCCCCTTGGCGTTGCAGTAGGTGAGGCGCTTGTCCAGGGCCTGGAAGAAGGCCGGATTGAGTTCATCCGGGTTGCCATTCAGAAAGACGTCCCCGCCCTCGTTGGTGGTGAACAGGCCGCGGGTTTCGGGTGGGGAGAGCAGGAAGTTGCCGTAAACCCGATTGAAGCCCATATCCGCGAGCGAATCGATGCGCTTCTGGAACGCGATGAAATTCACGATGGGCGCGCTTCCCAGTCCGGTCTTCAGCCCCGCGAGACTTACCTCCGGGTCGACGGGAACGTTCTGGGCGCGCATCCCCTCCGGATCCAGCGAAACGGTCGCGATGGCGGGATAGAAGGGCTGGGATCCGCCCGTGACGAAATGGCGCTGATTGGCGCGCGTCGGAGTGATTCGGAGGAAGCCCCGCTCCGCCCCATGCTCCGCGACACAGAGGAAATGGCCCTCTTTGCCATTTAGATCGTCGTTGTTGGAGAGGATCTTCCAGGACCAGGTTCCGACACTTGTGGGGACGATGCGGGCGCGGAAGGTGTTCTCGCCATCCCAGAAGCCGGGAACTTTCATCACCTTGCCGTTGGGCGTGTGGAGTTCCGCATCGAGATTGACGTCGATGTAGGGATGGGCGGCGCTATGGGCAAGGTTCAGGGTGATCTCGAAACGGGTGTAGCGAACGACATGCGGCACGTCTTCCGCTTCGGCGACTTTGCCCTGCGGGCCGATAGCCGCTGCTTCCCCGCCAAATTGGACGCGCTCGCCAAAATCGGCGGAGTAGGGCTGGGCGTGCTTGAGATCCACCACGTAGCCGATGTTGGTGTTGCTATAGAGAATGAGATAGTAGGGATCATTGGCGGCGTCGTAGGCGAGGGCGTGGAGTTCCTGCCAACCGCCGGGGCGCCAGCCGTTGCCCTGACCTACCTGGATCTCATGCAGCGGACTGACGCGCAGGCCGGTCAAAGGCTTCGTTCCCTTGCCGGGATCCGGCGTAAGCGTCTGCCCGTTGGCGAGGGCGTTTCCCAGGGTGAGACTGTCGATTTTGCCGCCCTTGCGAGACCAATCCTTGTAGATGAAGTCGCCTCCTGTATAAGCGGGCGGCGGTTGCGTAAGGAACGGGCTTGGGAAGGTCGGTCTGTCCCCGGCGGGCGGCGGCCCGTACTGATAGTCTCCAACGAACGGTACCGTGAGCAGCGCATTGGTCGGATAGAAATAGAGCCAGCACCAGAAGTTACGACCGCTATCGTCCAGATAGCACCAGAGCAGCACGAACTGCTCTTTGTCTCGCGCCAGAAACCAGGCCAGGTGCTTTGCATAGCCATTGGGGCCTGGGTCTGTCTGAAGATAGGCGAGGGGCAACTTGGTCTCAGGATCGTTTCCAATGGCCTTGCGGGTGAAGGTGCCGCTCGTTCCATTCCAATCGATACGATACTGTCCGTCCTGGGTCTGGGCGGAGATCTTTGCGACGAGTGTCGAAGCCGCCGCTGGCGGTTTGGTCGTTTGCGCCCCTGCAATCGGCCCGAAGCCGATGCCGATCCCAATGAGAATTCCTGCCAGCCCCCACCATCCGGGCCTCGCTGCTCGCTCCATTCAAACCTCCTGCGGTCTTAGCCGTGATAGCCTACGAGAGGTTAGACGCACAAAACGCCTCTGCGTTTCTCAAATAACGCGGAATTGGGACAGGAAGGAACTTCAGCCTCGCAGGGCGAACAGAAGGGCATGTGGAGAACCCTCTTATTGACGATTTTGCTCATCCGGATCACTCAGCCGGTATGGGGGGCCGAACCGCCTGTGCCGAAGCTTCTGGCGAACGGCCTGCGCGTGGTCGTGCGGGAGCGGCATACCAGCCCACTGGTCGCAATAGACCTGTGGGTCCGGGCCGGTTCGCGAGAGGAGCGCGCGGGAGAGAACGGCTGTGCGCACTACCTGGAGCACACGCTCTTCAAGGGAACGCAGACCCGTGGAGTGGGGGAAGTGGACTTCGCCATCGAGAACCTGGGAGGGGTATTGAACGCCTCCACAGGCGTGGACTACGCGCACTTCTACACGGTCGTCCGCCAGGACAAGCTGGAGCCGGCCCTTCGGATCGTGGCGGACGTGGTGCGGAATGCGACGCTTCCGGAGGCGGAGATCGAGCGGGAGCGCAGTGTGATCCTGGACGAACTGACGCAGCGGGAGGCAGACCCGGACGACGCCCTGTTCGCAACCCTCTATGCGACGTCGTTTCACGTGCATCCCTACCGTTTCTCGCCAGGCGGACAGCCCGAAGCGATCCGGGCTCGGAAGCGGGAGACGCTGCTGGCCTTCTATCGGCGTACCTACGCTCCGGAGCGGTGTACGCTGGCGCTGGCGGGCGACGTCACGCCGGAGCGCGCCCTGGAGGTGGCGCAGCGCGTCTTCGGTGATTGGACACGGACGGCGATGCGGGAGGAGGGGGGTGCGGTGATGGAGCCGGAGCCGGCGGCCGCCGCGCAGGAGATCCCTTTTCCGACAGCGCAGGCGCGGGTAGGGATAGCGTTTCGCGCGCCCGCCGCCTCGGACGCGGAATCCACCTGTCTCGCCCTGGTGACCATGGCACTCCTGGGAAGTTATGAGGAGGGGGGACGGTTCGGCAATACCCTCTGGACAGGAACCGGGGTGGAAGCCCGCTATACCCCGCGCCGGGACCCCAGTCTGCTCCTGGTGACGGCAGCCGTTCCGATCCCCGTGCCGCCGCGTCCGTTCACGGCACCGACGCCTCCAACCTTTCCCGACGTTCATGCGCTGGAAGCGGCGCTCCGCAAGACGCTCCAGACAATGCGTGACACGCCTCCATCGCAGACGGAACTCACCGCCGCGAAGCGCCGCCTGCTCGGCAAGATGCTGTTCGACCGGGAGACGGACGCCAGTTGGGCGCGCGCTATCGGGATGGCCGACTGCATCGGCGCGGAGCCTGTGGAAACCTTGACCCGGCGGCTGGAGACGGTGACCCCCGAGCAGGTTCAAACCTTCGCCCGCCGCATGCTCGATGCGTCGCACTGCATTACGGTGCGGATCGTGCCGGAGGAGAAGGCTTTCTCCTCGTACTCGTGTTACACGCCCGTTGCGGTCCCCATCGAACCGAATCGCGTAAAGCTGCCGAATGGAGTGCGGCTCATCCTCAAGCCGGAGCCGGAGAGCGAGGAGGTGGCGATTCAGATGTTTGTCCGCCATACGCCTCCGAAAACGCCTGCGGAGGCCGCCGTCTGTGCCCTGGTCTCGAAGGCGCTCTTCTATGGCAGCGTCAACCGAACCTTCGACAGCATCGCTGGCTCCGTCGCCAGGATCGGAGGCAACCTCTCTCCACGCGTCGCGCCGGATTATACGGTGTATTCGTGTGTCACCAATGAGGCGCAACTGCATGAGGCGATTTCGCTCCTCTGCGAGGCGCTCAAGAACGCCGAGTTTACCCCGGAGGCGCTGGAGCGCGCCCGACAGGTGACGCTCCGGGAGCAGCAGCAGCGCAAGGAGGATCTCTTCTACTCGACCTATGAGGCGCTCTGCCATGCGACGCGGGGAGAAGTGGAACCGGACGCGGTCGCCCTGCGCCATATCACGCAGGAGCAGGCGCTCGCCTACTATCGGGCCAACTACGTTCCGGCGAAAACGGTCATTACGGTGGTAGGGAAGTTCGATGCGGCGCGGACACAGAAATCCTTCGACGACAACCTGTTCGATTACGAGCGGGCTGCGCCTACGAATGCCACCTCGAAAGGGACCACCGTCTGGGCGGATACTGTGGCATTGGCGTTTCCGACGACTGGCAGCATGGCCTACGCCCTGATTGCTCAGCCTGCGCCGCCCGTCACCGATCCGGACTATCCGGCCTTTACGATCCTCTCGACACTCCTGGGTGGCGGGCATGCCTCCCGGCTGTTTCACCACATCCGCGATGAGACCGGCCTGGGCTACAATGTCGGCACGTTCTACCAGGCGGACAACGCCGACCCGCTGGTCGCCTACCTGCAGTGGGATACCCGTCGCGCCTCAGTGCGTGCTTCCACCCCCAACTCCGGAGGAGGCGACGGCGCCAGATCGCCCACCCCCGAGGAGGCGCTGAGGCTGCTTCAGGCACAACTGGACAGTCTGCTCAAAGCGCCGCCTTCCGAGGCCGAAGTGACCCGCGCCCGCAACTTCGCCATCGGACGCGACGCCCTGCGCCATGAGCAAGTGCGGGAGCGCGCCTTCCTGCTTGGGTGGTACGAAACGATGGGACTGGGCTATACTTATGACGCCCAACTCCCGGACCGCCTCGCCGCCGTTACCCGCGACGACCTCCTGCGCCTCGCCCGATCCTATCTCACCCGTCGTGCCACGGCGGTCACGCATAACGCCGCGCGGTAACGGGTCCCGTGCCTAAAGCCTTGCGTCCGGAGATTGTGTGTGCTATACTGCGTCGTCGTGTGAACGGACGCGTACCGCGTCACGTATCCTGGGAAAAATCAGTGATAAGGCGAGTGATACGATGGCTATGGATACCCCCTCTCCGAAAATCAATGAGATCGAACGCCGATTTATGGAATTGTACGGCTCGGCCCCCACGATTGTCGTGCGTGCGCCGGGGCGCGTGAACCTGATCGGCGAACATACGGATTATAACGACGGTTTTGTCTTCCCCGCGGCCATCGACCGCGATGTGCTGATCGCCGCATCGCCCCGCCCCGATAGGCAGGTGCGCGCCTTCGCCCTCAACTTCAACCAGTCTTCCACCTTTTCGCTCCAGGGGGTTCAGCCCGCGACGGACGGAAGGGAGCGGTGGAGCAACTACCTGCGCGCCATGGCCTGGATCTTTCAGGAGGAGGGGATGTCGCCCCAGGGGATGAACTGCGTGGTGCTGGGCGATGTGCCGCTCGGAGCGGGGCTCTCCTCCTCTGCAGCGATGCTCGTGGCGAGCGGCCTGGCATTCGCGGCCGGCTTGGGCATCGAGGTGGAGGGCGTGCGCCTGGCGCTGCTGGCCCAGAAGGCGGAGCAGCAGTTTGTGGGCGTGAATGTCGGTATCATGGATCAGTTCATCTCCGCGCTCGGCCAGAAGGACCATGCCCTGCTCATTGACACCCGCGCCCTCACCTATGAGGCCGTGCCGCTGCCGCAATCAGGGGTCTCCATCGTGATTGCCGACACCAACAAGAAGCGCGGCCTGGTGGATTCCGAGTACAATACCCGGCGTGCGGAGTGCGAGCGGGCGGTGGAGATCCTGCAGCAGTTTCTGCCGGGGATTACCGCCCTGCGCGATGTGAGCCTGGCGGAGTTCGAGCAGTATGCCGACCGCCTGCCGGAAGTCATCTGCCGCCGCGCCAGGCACGTCATTTCTGAGGACGACCGTACGCTCCGGAGCGTGACGGCGCTGAAGGCGGGCGATATCGCCCGCTTCGGCGAGTTGATGAACGCCTCGCATGAGAGCCTCAAAAACGATTATCAAGTCAGTTGTAAGGAACTGGACGCGATGGTGGCGGCGGCGCGCGCCATCGAGGGGGTCTATGGAGCGCGGATGACCGGTGCAGGCTTTGGCGGCTGCACGGTGAGCCTGGTGCGCACGGAGGCGGTCGAGACGTTTCTGCGGGAAGTGCCGCCCCGCTACAAGCAGGCGACGGGCCTCAATGCAACCATCTACGCCACCACGGCGTCGCAAGGCGCACAACGGATTAAATAATTCACAAGGGAGAAGGACGAATGCCGAACAACGGCCACAACACGACCATCGGCGGAGGCGGATTTCACCATCTGGCCCTCCGGGCGCTCGATTACGACGCGACGCTGACGTTCTATTGCGACGGGCTGGGCTTCCGCCGGGTCTATGGCTGGGGCGAGGATGGCAGGGCGAAGGGCGAGAAGGATAGCCGGGTCTGCCTGTTGGACACGGGCGACGGAAACTATCTGGAGGTCTTTGCGGGCGGCACAGAGGTGTTGCCCGAGGGGGTCTTTATGCACTACGCCCTCCGCACCACCGATTGCGATGCCGCCATCGAGCGGGCCAAACAGGCCGGCGCAACCGTGACCATGGAGCCGAAGGACTTCACTCCGGCCCACCCCGATGAGCCGGTACACACCTTTCGCATCGGCTTTGTGCGGGGCCTCAACGGCGAACTGATCGAATTCTTCCAGCACGATACTCTCTAAATTCGTTTCAGAAGGCAGGTGGAGAGCGGTGTCTCTCATACCGAGCGGATCGAAGATGCGTTTGCGTAGGAACCCGCCTAGGGATTGTCCCAACACCCGCGCGATCAAGACAGGAACGTCGTCATATTGACTGACGAGCGCAACGAGCCCCGGCATGTCTTTACGTTCGATGTATCCCGACAACACGCGATGCATGCGCTCGGTCCGCGATTTCGTAAGTCCTGTGATACTCATTTTGCTCTCCTCTTGCGCATTGTAATGCTACCTGGCATCTTTACCAGTGGATGGGTCCATGCACGAAGGAGGAGGTGATCCCTTTCAATCGCTTACTACGAGATGGAGGGACAGACCGGAAAGTAGGAAGGCCTGCTAGGAGAGCGGGTTGATAGAGCGAGGGAGCGGTGGTTCCATCCGAGTTGGCAAAAAAGTAGTTCACCCTGTAAGATTAGCAGGATCCTGATCGTTTCTTTGAATGAGTGCATGTTTGCAATATGCATGCTTTTGGTTTGTACCTTGTTAGGAGTAAGGAGAAAAAATGAGCCATCCACTAAAACATCCCCGTCGGCACCACGTCCCTGTACCAACGTGGCCTTCCTTCACGGGAACGTCGCAACTCGTCGGTACGAGCCCTAGCGGCCGTGCGACCATCTATTACGACCCGACGCTCGGGCAGCAGGGACTGCAAAATGCTCAGGACCTGGTTCGCGATGCCGACCGCGTCATGATGGCCAATGACGCGTTCTTCGGCGCAACCGGAGGAGCCGTCAATGTTATCATCTTCGCCTTGAATGGGGCTGTAGATGGAACAGGCGGCGCGGACCATGCCAGTTGTAACTTTGTTACCGGAAACAATATCGAAGTGAGCGCCTCCTTCGGTAATAGCGCGCGCGTATCTGGTCTCTTTGAGGCCGAGTTGTCCGAATGCTCGATGGGCGGAAATCTGTGCGGTGTCAGTACGGGAGAAGCGCTCTCGCGCTGGTGCGCTACCGTTGTCAGCAACAATGCGCTCTCCGATTTCGCCACCGGGCCCACATGGGCACAGCAGGGCAGGCCGGATTTCGTGAACCAGACCGATCCGACGGACCAGAATCCGGTCAGCACAGGGTGCGGAATGGTATTCCTCTCCTGGCTCCAAGGTCCACCGGCTACAACGGGGCTGCTGGAGTTCACTCTGCCAAGAATCGCACAAGCCCTGGTAGCTCTCGGTACGGATGGCACACTCGCTCAGCTTTACGCCAACCTCACCGGAG
>Ga0070734_10002367_pt1 | contig 23126 bp, 13 predicted proteins | sample Coa_R1_8_FD_66444 | JGI IMG/M metagenome (GOLD analysis project Ga0070734, IMG submission 66444) | Surface soil microbial communities from Centralia Pennsylvania, which are recovering from an underground coalmine fire - Coalmine... | ecosystem: Environmental > Terrestrial > Soil > Unclassified ...
TGCTACTGGAAACAGCATCTCGCCGGAGCCCCGGCCCTGCTGGAGCTGCCCACCGACCGACCTCGTCCGCCTCTGCAGACCTATCGGGGCGCTCGCCTGCACCAGGAGTTCTCGGCAGAACTGACGCGTGGGCTGAAGGCGTTGTGCCAACGGGAGGGCGTAACGCTGTTCATGACGCTGCTGGCGGCTTTCCAGACGCTGCTATCGCGTTACAGTGGTCAGGATGACATCGTGGTGGGCACTCCGATTGCCAACCGCACTCAGGCTGAGAGCGAGGGCATGATCGGCTTCTTCGTCAACACGTTGGCGTTGCGCACCGATCTGTCGGGGGAACCGAGCTTCAGGGAATTGTTGGGTCGTGTTCGTGAGGTGTGTCTGGGAGGGTATGCGCATCAGGATTTGCCGTTCGAGAAGCTGGTGGAGGAGATCTCTCCCACGCGAAGTCTGAGCCATTCCCCCCTCTTCCAGGTCCTGTTCAGCCTCGCCAATGCCCCCAATACCGGACTGGCGTTGGAGGGCGTTGGCATCGAACGGGTGGCAGGGGAGATTGTGAGTGCGAAGTTCGACCTAAGCCTGGTGATGTTGGAGACGAGCGGCAAGCTGGTGGGAGCTCTGGAGTACAACACGGATCTATTCGACGTGGATCGAATGCAGCGACTGTGGGGGCATTTGCAGACGCTGTTGGAAGCGCTGGTTCTGGATGCAGAGCAGTCGCTCTCGCGTCTGCCCCTGCTGACGCAGGCGGAGCGGGATCAACTCAGAGCGTTCAATGCCACCTATCGCGACTACGATCTCCAGGGAGGCATCCACCACCTCTTTGAAGCGCAGGTGGAGCGTACTCCGGAGGCGGTGGCGCTCGTCTTTGAGGGGCAGCAACTCACCTATCGAGAACTCAACGCCCGCGCCAACCAACTCGCTCACTATCTCATTGCGACGGGAGTGGGGCCGGACGTTCTCGTGGGTTTATGTGTGGAGCGGTCTGTGGAGATGGTGGTGGGCCTGCTGGGCATTCTCAAGGCGGGGGGAGCCTATCTGCCCCTGGATCTCTCCTATCCGCGCGAACGCCTCGCCTTTATGCTGGAGGATAGCAAGGCACGCGTGCTCGTGACCCAGCAGCGGCTGCACAGCAGTCTGCCGCAACACTCCGGACAGGAGATCTATCTGGATCGGGACTGGCAGACGATCCAACAGCAGAGCGCGTTGAACCCATCAGTAAGTTTCGCCCCCAAAAACCTGGCGTATGTCATCTACACCTCGGGTTCCACGGGAGTGCCCAAGGGAGTACAAATTCCTCACCGTGCGGTGGTGAACTTCCTCTCTTCGATGGCGCAGCATCCAGGAATTACACGGGAGGATACACTGCTTTCGGTAACGACCTTGAGCTTCGATATCGCCGGTCTGGAACTCTACCTGCCTCTGATGGTGGGAGCGCGTGTGGTGGTGGCGAGCCGCGACGCGGCGGTGGATGGCGGGAAGCTGGTACCGCTCATTGCGCAGAGCCGGGCGACGATCCTGCAGGCAACTCCCGCCACCTGGCGGATGCTGTTTGCCCTGGATTGGGAGGGCTCGCCCAACTTGAAGGTGTTGTGCGGAGGCGAGGCGCTGCCACCGGATCTGGCAGCCGATCTGATTGCGCATTGCGGGGAGTTGTGGAACCTCTATGGTCCGACGGAGACGACGATCTGGTCGAGCGCCGCGTGCTTGAGGGATCAGAATACTCCGATCACGATTGGTGGTCCTATCGCCAACACCCAGATCCACCTTCTGGATGCTCGGATGCAGCCCGTTCCGGTGGGGATCGCCGGCGAGTTGTACATTGGCGGGGAGGGGATGGCTCGTGGCTATCTGAACCGTGCGGACCTGACAGCAGAGCGTTTTGTGGCCGATCCGTTTTCTGCGGAGGCAGGCGCTCGGATGTACCGAACGGGGGATCTGGCGCGTTACCTGTCGGACGGGAGCATCGAGTACCTGGGGCGGTTGGATCATCAGGTAAAGGTACGCGGCTTCCGCATTGAACTCGGAGAGATCGAGAGTGCGTTGCGGGAGCATGCTGCGGTGCGTGAGGCGGTGGTGCTGGCTCGGGAGGATGTACCCGGAGACAAACGCCTGGTGGCTTATCTGGTGGGAAATGCTGTTGGATCGGCGGAGAGCGGGGAGCTGCGGGGATATTTGAAGGAGCGCTTGCCGGAGTACATGGTTCCGTCGGCGTTTGTGTGGCTGGAGGCGTTGCCCTTGACTTCCAACGGCAAGGTGGACCGTAAGGCGCTGCCTGCCCCCGAAGCGCCGAGCCATGGCGAGCACCAGGAGATCCTGGAGCCGAGGACCACTTCGGAGGAAGCGCTGGTAGAGATCTGGGAAGCGTTGCTCCAGGTCCGGCCCATCGGTATTCGAGACAACTTCTTCGATCTGGGAGGCCACTCTCTGCTGGCGGTCCGCCTGCTCGCGGAGATCAAGAAGGTCTTCGGTAAGACCCTGCCTCTGGTCAGCATGTTTCAGAATGCGACGGTGGAGCGTCTTGCCGAACTGTTGCACGCAGAGGAGCAGACCGAATGGCCTACCCTGGTGCCCATTCAGCCCCTGGGAAATCGGCACCCGATCTATTGTATCGGGATACCGAACACCAATGCGTTGGGGTACGCTTTCCTGGGCCGACAGGTCGGACCCGATCAGCCTCTCTTCGGACTGCAGGCGCAGTATCGTACAGAAGATCTTGAGCCGTATAGCCAGGAAGAGTACGATTCTCTCGCAGCCGAATATATCGCGGCGATCCGTACCGTGCAGCCGGAGGGTCCGTACCACATTATCGGGATGTGCCAGGGCGCACACATCGCCTTTGAAATGACCCGGCAGTTGGAGGCGCAGGGACAAAAGGTCGCTCTGCTTGGCATACTGGACGCCTGGCCGTTGGAAGAGACGGTCTCTTATCCCAAGTGGAAGCTCTGGAGATACTGGAGAGCGGTGGCCAACAACACCAATCGCCTGCTGGCCCGATACCGACGCACCGCGCCGGTGGCCCGGACGCCATCCGCAGCGATTGCCGCAATGTCGCCTGACCGGTTACGCCAGGCCCGTGGGCGAATTACCAAGCTCTGGATGCAGCGCTATTGGCCCGGCCCCGACTGGAAACCGACGGTCTGTGCATGTCCGATCACGGTATTCAAAATGCGTAGGCAGCGCTTCTACCGGATCAAGGATGCAACGTTGGGCTGGCACAACCGGACGACCGGCGGTGTCGAGGTGATCCCCATGCCCGGACATCATACCGCGATATTGCGAGAGCCCTATGTCGCGACCCTGGCTCAGCACCTGAGAGATCGGATGGACAGAGCGAAGTAGACGGCCCCTCCGGCTCTTCGCAAGTGGGCGGCCCGCTGCCTCAATCGGTCAAAGCATTTCTCAAACTTGCCTTGTTGAGTAGGGAAGTCTGTAAAACGGGCGGTGAACGCTCACGTTGGCGAGTCAGAGGGAACCGACAGAATAAGGAGATGGGGAGGACAGGATTCGAACCCCTGCACCCTTGCGGGTGGCCTGTTTTCAAGACAGGCATCTACCATCCCGTGCCATCTCTGTAAGTACTTGCTATCCCCGATTATACCTCAAATCTGGTTGTTTCATCCCTTCCTATGGTCGTTCATCACGCCCTCTACCAAAGAGCATGTTAGCAATCCGTTAGCAGAAGTTAGCAGGAAGCGAAAATCTTGCCATACGACCTTCTGGTGTGCGGTACGCTCCCAAGCCCTTGGCTATGATTTCAAAAAGGAGAGACCGAACGCTTCCCGTATCTAGATGCGTTCGGTCTGATCTTACTGCGATGGTTGATTGGAGGGCTGCGATGGTTGACTGGGTATCAAAGCAAGATATCCTACCAAAGTGCCGTTGGCATCCCAAAAGTCGGGATCGGACGGGTCATTACGAGTCCCGATCACCTGACCATACAGAAACAGATGCCCTTCATCGTAACTGGCTACGCTGGAGCAATCCACAGGGGTCCCGCTTTCGATCACAAAAATGTGCAGAGACGGGTCATCCGCTCGGACAGTACCAGGAGTAAACACAAATAGACAGAGCCACCCAAAAGTCAGGCAGCACAGTGCAGGAATAGTCCACCACCTAAACTTGCGCGGGGAGGCACTGTTGTGACGAGATTTCAACATACGATGCTCCTTTGGGGACCTGCGTTGGCAGGTCGCAGGTTAGATAAAGTTCGCGATAGTAGCGAATCTTGCCATCTAAACCGAGAAGGAACAGGTATAATCATTAGGAAGTCCCTTCAGGGCTTTCGAAGAACGGTCCGCCCCGCAACCTTGGCCGGGAAGGGGCGGGCTTCGTTATGGTGACCTTGCCAACACCTGGATACGACAGGCCCGCGCAATCACCACAACCAACATTCCTGCGTCTACGGTGCATTGTCCGTTGGCTGGAATCTATATTGAATGACCCTCCGGGGATAAAAAAATTACCATGTTTAGGGAGAACAATGTTGAGGAGACGGAAAACGGGACGGTAGAGGAACCTAATGACGCATTGGAGGGAGTACGGGAATAGGGCGGTTGAAGGAGCGGATAGGCTTATCGCCCACTGATCGCGAAGGAATTTAACAGAAAGACAGCAATTTCAATACATGTGTCGTCACTTCGTTTGGCAGCATCTGCCGACCTTGCTCAACAGCAACATCGAAGGCGGATGTACCCAGAGCATTCTGCACGCGTTTTCGTGTGCGCCCATACCTAGGAATGACTTTAGGGGGCAGGGGGAGTTGGTTACGTTCACGCAGCGCTTCTCCTGCCCCGATAAGGACGGCTGCCGTTTCCATTTGCCCTTGTTCCACAAACAGTGTTAGTGCATTCGCCAATCCATGTGCCAAACTTCGGGGGCTTTTGAGTTGCTCATTGAGCGTGAAGACCTCGTACAATACTTCCGGAAGCTCGCTCAGATTGCGGCTTAAGATAATGCTATTTGCCAGGTTGTTTAGGGCGAGGATCAGATTCTGCAAATCGCCATGCGTGCGAAACTCCGTGATGCTTTCCCGATGCAGCGTAATCGCCTCATCGTAACGCTGTTGATGGGTAGCGATATTGGCCAGGTTCCCAAGTGCCAAGCAGACCCCCCGTGAATTTTGTAGTTGGCGAAACAGAGTCAAGCTTTCTTCCAAATAATCTTTTGCCCCCTGATAGTCCTGTTCTCCATTCGCTACGTTAGCAAGCCCTCCTAAACTGATCGCTTGATAATAAAGGTCCTGATGCTCGCGACCGATGACAAGGCATTCCATGAAGCATTGGCGTGCTTCGGTATAGTCTGCGTCAAGATACGCTAAATTGCCTGCTCCGTTCAGAGCGCTACAAAGCACCGTATGAGCAACCCCTGTCTTATCTCCCAAAGCCTTATTCAGCCATTTCCGCCCTTCCTTTACGCTCCCACGAATGCTCCAATATCGCCATAAAGCAGCAGATAATGTAAGGGCCGCCGCATGATCTTGGTCCGATACATACCACTCCAGGGCCGCTTCGTAGTTGGGATAGCCTTCATCCAGGATCCGTAGGCATTCCCCTTGTCTGGCCTCCATCCATAAAGCTTCTAACTTGGTCGCCAGTTGCAGATAATAGGCAGCATGACAGCGATGAAGACGCCAGGGATCGTCTTTCTGGGTACATTGCTCATAGGCATATAGCCGAATGGGTGCGGTCAAAAAGTAGCGCGAGCGTCCTTCGTTAGGCACATGTTGCACCAGGGACTTCTGAATAAGTCGGCGGAGAATGTGATTGACCGCCTCTTCGGAGATGGCATCTTCATGCAGCGCTGTTGCAGCCTCCAGGGTCCAATATCCTTGCAAAATAGACATTTTGCGCAGAAATGCCTGTTCCTCCAACGTCAAGAGATCATAACTCCACTCGATCGTGGCTTTTAGTGTCTGATGGCGCGTGGGTTTTGAAGAGGCATTTGGCGTCGCCAGAAACCAGAAAGAGGAGCGCAGTTTCTGAACGAGTTCCTGTTCGGTTCCTATATCAAGGTTTGCTGCAGCCAGTTCCAGAGCCATTGGAATGCCGTCCAGGACATGGCAAATCCACGCGATTTCCATGGCGTTCATTGGTGTCACTGTGAAGTTCAATCGGGGTACGCGAGCCACAAAGAGCTGCACGGAGTCTGTCTTCAGCAACGCTTCCGGCAGATGAAATTCCTCTGGTGCAGGAACCGAGAGAGAGGGAACGCGATAGGCTTGTTCTCCTGGAAGCCAGAGTAAATCGCGGCTGGTTGCCAACACATGCAGATCGGGACAGGAGTTTAACAAGCGTCCGGTGATGTTTACACAAGGAGACAGCACCTGTTCACAATTATCCAAAATGAGTAGAAAATGCCGGGGAGCAAGTGTCTGTAGCACGGCCTCCTGGAGAGTCTGGGTCGGTAATTCCCGGACTTCCAGCGCCTCCGCAATCTGGCGCAGAACGCGATGTTCGTTTGCACCTGGAGGGATAATAGAAAGATCCGCAAATGCGATTCCATCTCGAAATAGCGAGTCTGCACGGCGCGCTACCTCCTGTGCCAGGCGCGTTTTCCCTACCCCTCCGGTACCTACAAGTGTGATGAGTCGCATGGCAAGCAGACGCCCCACAACCTCGCTTACTTCGCGATGCCGCCCAATGAGCGAACTGGTGGACACCGGGAAATGAACTATGCGAAAGAGCGGTTTGGAAGGTTTTTCCGCCTGGTGGAGCGGCTTGCGTTGGTCTGTCACTTGCAGATAAAGTTGGACGATCTGCGGATCGAGCGTTTCGAGCGCTCTATTCTCCTGAAGCGTCACCCTTAATTGATGGTAGAGGCTTAGTGCTTCCGCCGGGTCCCGCATCACCATGATGGTCATTAATTTTTTTACGGCAGACTGACGCATGGGCGCCTGCGCCACTGCACAGGTCAACAAGCGGATCGCCTCTCGCTCTTCCCCTTGCGCCAGCGCCTCCTGTGCGAGTGTTTCCAAACATACCAGATATTCGTCTCGCATTAACTCTTGATATACATGCACCCAGGTACCATTACACTCTTGCAGCACTGGCCCACGATATAGCGCCAGCGCCTCCCTTAATTGAATAATGTCGTCAGAATAGCGTCCTTGCTTTATGGCTCGCTGGAACTCTATTGTATCTACAAAAGCCCCCTCAACATCGATCTTGTAATAGGACAGGTTGCCTTCGCCTTCGATCTTAATGCGCCTGGCTTCCTCTTTCAGGCTATCTCTCAGGCTCTTCAGTTGCCGCCGAAAGTTATTGTTGCGACGCTTTTCTGCGTTGCTCTCGTCTTTTTCCGTAGGATCATTCAAATATTCCGGCCAGAGCAGATCTTCGAGGACCTCTCGTCGGGTTGGTTGCTGCCTCAGAAGTAATAAAGCCAACAGCCATCGCGCATAGAGCGACATCTCCTCGGCGATATTCTTCCCGGAGAGCCAAACTTCCATTTTTCCAAATAGGCAAATTTGAAGTGGAGGTTCCATTCCATCCCTTCTTCTGTTGGTAATCCAGTGCCAGCATCGTCGGACGGAACTTTTCCTGAACGGTTTAAATCTGGACCTGCCGATTTTTAAAATTTGTGTGAATCACACAAAAAGCTATCTCCAGTCACCGGCCAGTAACAGCAGGCACAATATAATATCCTGTCCGTAGCGATTTCTGTTATGGAAATAGCCGGGCCGAGATGTCCAATTACTCTCGAAGCCTTGCCTGATGCTGCAAATAACAAATAGGCATCAACGCAGCCATTGTAACATAGATATTGAGGGGTTGTCACTAGGTTCTCACAGGGAAACCGGGATCCAGCCGGAAATAGGGCAGAGTGATTCCATCGGCCTGCAGATCCGCTTCGGCAACCCTGAAGTTATATTCTATCCCGAGGGATTTCATCTGTGAGAAGAACAAAAAGAGAAGCCTACAAAAGATCGAATGAAATCATAAAGGAATGGGTGACTGGTACCGCCCTGATCGGATGGATTCCCGGAAGCCCTGCTTGCTTAGGCGCAGGGGATATAAAGATGATTCGCCAAGTTGCGGATGTCTTCGGCATGAATAGCTTCGATGAGGCGGCCATCAAAGCCCATTTCACAGGGATATTTGACTGTATTCTGGGCGGCGTTACATCGGCGGAGCTTGTGGGATTGATTCCCGTGGCAGGTTGGGTCGTGAAAAGCGATACTCTGGTCGTCAAGGTGCGACTGATTGGGGACGAGGTTATCAATTACTTCAATGCGCGTAGTCCCCTCTCGGATTAGAGCAGAAGTCCGCAAGCCTACCGAGCGAGGGCCGTTATTCCCGCAGGAATATGAGCTTAATGTGTGGAAATTATGCTTGAGCGGTTCCTTACACGCAGAGAACTCCTCCTAGAACATGGGATCTTAAGGATATTCGGAACAGAATCCATTCCAGATGAAAGAGAGCCTGTTCAATGTCTTCTTCCTTCCAACGTGACAGTGCCGAATTTGAGAGATGGTGGCTTGCTGTCAGGAAATCCTTATGGTACTGGTGTTATCGTCAAATACATACACGCGATGACACGGAAGACCTGGTTCAAATTGTCGCCATGCGCGCATGGAGGGGATATGCCGATTTTCGCGGGGATAATAGCAATTTCTATTCGTGGGTGATGGCTATCGCGCGTCGAGAGGTCGCTACCTACATCAAACGCAAAACGCCCATCGTGGACATAGATGACATTGTAGATACCCTCCCTGCTCCTGATAACCCTGACGATTCAGAACCGGATGCTGCTCTTCGCCTCAAGCGGTTGAAAGCGCTTTTGCCGTCCGCCCTTCAGAAGGGAGACCTGACTCCTCGCGAAGCGAAAGTACTGTATATCCGATTTACCTACAGTAAGAAAGATTTCAGTGTGATCGAGCAGGCTTTGGGGCTGAAAGATGGGCATGGCGCAGTACTCCAATTTCGCGCCCTGCCAAAATTCGGCGCCTTTCTCTGTATGTATGCTCAGGAGGAGCTAGGCGGACGTTCGGTTGTCGAGGAGGCTTTCGAGAATATTTCCAGGTCATCATATCCCCTCACGGAGGAGGAGGCCGATATCTTTCGATTGATTGTTTTGGAACCGCCTCCGCGTGGTCGCCCTTCCCATAAGCGCGCCACATTTCGCTCGGCTTGTGAGCGTATCATAAAAGAATGTGAGCGCATCCTGCGCGAACCGGTATCCCAAATTCTGAGGAGCAGTATTCTATGAACTCCCCTTCTTCCCGATTGCCGCGCTTTCCCGAATTTCAACGGGGGGCGTTAGAACCGGGTTCGATAAATGGACCCGAAATCACTCTCCCCGATGGCACATCTGGAATCTTGACCGGCAGCACACCAGATCTGTTGCAGCCATTACCGCCGATCAGCGCGCCAGAAGGAACCAGCGCTTTTATCGAAGAGGCCCTGGGCTTCTGGTTGGGATATACACATGAATTTTCGATACAGCCGCCTGAAGATTCGGTTTCCTACTCATTGGACCAGTTAGCTGTGCGTCTCCGCGCATGGGGGCTTGAGACAAAGGTGGAAACTGCGCAAAGTATCGAAGATTTGGCATGGTGTCTGGAAGAAGAGGATCACGTGATCATTGCTGTAAATGCGGGATTATGGCAACAAGACGCGGACCTATTCCACTTTGGCGAATGGAACCGGTTGGAAGTCGTCATTGGGCTGGTGCGAGATTCCGGAGAGGGGCTGATCCAGGGCGTTTATTGTGCCCAGGCCCGACCAGGCGAGAAAGAGGATTTGAAAGATACGGAAACATTACAGGTAGGATGGTTGCAAACGGGAGGCGTGATGCTACGCATCACTCTTCCTGAAAAACTTTAAAAAATATTTCACGAATCCGGTAATATTTTCTTTTCTCCCCACTCTGTATGTTTAAACCGTTGTCCGAAGGAGGGAACGGCGATGAAATGAGGAGAGAATCATGAGCGATCTCAATTGGAACCATTCCGATATAGTGCCTGATGCCGTTGACTATTGGGGTGAGATTCTTCAGGAGATTCCCTATCAACGGGACATCACGCCGGAGGGCGATGCGGTTCTGGTTTTTGGCAATCCACGAGGGGATAGCCAGTTCGTTCATTTACAAGGAGACAATTCACTGGGTTTGCGTGGAACATGCGGGTTATGTTCGGTAGAAGGGGTGTTGAATCAGTACGGAATCCATGTCACCGAAGACGATGTCGTACGCTATGCAGCCGAATATGGCTTGTGTACTCTCACCGATAACCCCCTTGAGAGCGGCGGTTCCTCTCCTTTGGATCAAGCCCGCATTCTGACGGATTTCGGTGTTCCTGCGCATGCGGAAATGAATTTGTCGCTCGATGATTTGGCGTCTCATGTCGAATCCGGCCAGAGTGTCATCATCGAATGCAATGTCGGAATGATGTTTGATAATGCGGATGCGGTTAGAAATCCCTACCAATACAATCATGCGATTGTGGTTACGGGAGTCGCGCGCGAAGCGGAGACAGGCGAAATCTTGGGATTATATGTCAACGATACCGGTGGATTCTGCACCAACGAATTCGGTCAGGTTCAGGGAGGCACGTTTGTGGATGCCAGGCATGTTCAGGCAGGCTGGAGTAATGTCGGTGGACATGCGGTAATACCCGATGCCGTGCGCGTCTGATCGAAGGCCAAACCGTTTCCAAGAGGTTTCCAATTAAGAACTTTTCGCAACTATGGAAGGGACGATGCCCTTATGAGATCTTCACCAGTAATGTCTTACACAACAATGCGCAAGCGTTTACAGACCCATCCGCTACGGCAGGGAGAGATCCCAGTAGAGTTTACTCTTTCGTTGTTGATGCCGACGCATCGAAGTGGAACTGCTGCCTATGCCTGTTTTGCCTCGCCGGCAAGTTATCTGCCCAACCAACCGCAGACGCAGGGCGCACCCGAGGCATGGTGTTTGTTGGAGGCGCGTAATGGGAGACTGCTCCTATTTGCCCGTACCGCCTTACAACCGTTTTGGGAGGGCGACCGGTTTGAGACCGTCGAGTTACCCAGAATCACTCTCTCAGTACAAGAGTTGAAAGCGCAAATGGATGAACTGGAAACACTGATGGATACAACCGCCAGTGCTTTTTTCGCCGGAGAAACCCTCCTGCCTGAACCGCGAACGGAGCTAAAAAAGGCGCTTGATAGGGCGATTCCCGAAGTGCTGATGGCGCAATATCGCGCGCTAGCCCCCGACTTTTTTGCCTGGCTGGAGGCTGAGAGCATCTGACAGGTCTTGATACCCTTCTCTTCTTGGGAGAGTACCTTGGGTTTTTGAGAGCGTTTGTTTGAAGGATTATCTTAGCCTATAGATAATCCAAGGAGTAAGGATTATGTCATCCGAATATGCTGCATTGGCGGTGGAGATTCATCAGATTGCCGTCGCTCATTGTTGGGAACAGACCGAGCGAATCTCCATACAAATTCAAGACGATACGCAGGATATTCCATTGTTGATAGCAACCCTGCCGCAAATGGAGATCGCTCCGCTTACACACTGGATCGATATACAGGGGCAGCCGACAGGCATTGTTCAACCGCTTCAGGGTATCGAGGAGACCCGATTATCCGCCCTGTTAGCCCAGCGTGTCTTGATTGCAATCCCATGCGGCCAATTGCTGGATTTCCAGGATGTGAGTGTAATCGAATGGCTGATTCAACACCGTGGTACGGGGCCGTATGCCTTTGTTTTGACCCAGGTCGAACAAATGGCCGACCCTGAAACACTGGATCGCAGCCTGAAGGGGTTTTGGCGACTATTCATTCCAGAGCCGAAGCCCGATTGGAATGGGCAAGACCTTTTGGCATATCGCGTGTTTCTCTGGAGTGCGGTTACCCCCCCCCCGTTTCTTGCCGACCGTGTGAAACGCGACAGTCTTGCATTGGCCGACTGGCTTAAATCTCCATTGCCCCCTGCGTATCTTGGAAAGATACGCGCGCTGAACTATCTTATGGAAGTTGCCGAAGATGAGGCCGAAGAGGAAAAGACACACCCCGTTCCAACTCCGGTTCCATCGCATGCGCTGGATGCGATCCGTGAGACCATTGCGTCTTTACGTCGCCGTTTGCACGACCGCTTCGACAACGATGCCCTGAGAGTCGAGCGACAACTCACCACCTCGCTTCAGACATTGGAACAGAACTTATTGAAAGATCTCCCCAATGCACTCCACAAGGTCGGCGAGAGTCCACGAATCAGTGCCAGCGAAAACTTGCAAAAAGAATTGGTAAGGTTTGTGCAAAATGGGGCGCAACGCTGGCGTGAGGATGCAGAGGTATTGATTCGACAGAGCGAACTGCAATTTACACAAGAGACGGATGCGCTGTTGCAAACCGTAAACTGGCAAGAGATCAACGACCTCCTGCGTCAAAACGGCTCCAATAAGACGTTTCCCGATGCCTTGTTATGTGATTTGACCTGGTCATTGGGCAGCTTCCAATTCTTGCTGCAAAATGAGAATACGCTCAAGTCCGTACCGTTCGCCCCTCTGGCAGACAATTCGTTCCAAATCGCCGCGGCATGCGCCGCAGTCCTCGCTGTAGGCGGGTTTCTATTGGGACTAGGCCCGATTGGAATTGCCGCAGGCATTATCGGAGGGGCCTTGGGTGGTACGCTGGTGCGACAGCGCGTTCACCAGAAACAAGTGCATTATAAGAGCGAACAGATTGGCAGCGATGTCATCATAGCCGTCATGCGAGAAGCCTCCTCACAGGTCAGACACCAGACTTATCAAGCATTTCTACCGTTGCACAAAAATCTGGACATCTCGCTGGATGAACTGGATGCGTTTATCCGTACCTTACAGATCCGCGCCTCCACACCCTCCATCGAGCCGCAAAATACGCATCAAATCCTGCGTGATCTTCAGACCAGGGTGGTAGAACTGGCTCAGTCCGCATCGGCTTAAACCTTTGCTGTGTAGCAAGAATCTATGATCTGAGGAGAATTTCGATGTCACTTTCAAGTATGCTCGATCCTAAGACCATTAAAGCAAGCACGCTAACGCAAATCCAGAAATTGTCCGGTATTGCACAACAATTGGATATGAAGGAGACCCAGAAGCGGCTACAAGAGATCAATACCGACCTCGATTCGGACAACTTCAGAATCATTATTGTGGGGCGCTTTAAGAACGGCAAATCCACCTTGATGAATGCCCTGCTGGGACGCTGTACCGGAAACATCCCCGAATTTGCAGACAAGGGGCCGATGCCCGTCGACTCACTTCCCGCCACTGCGGTATTGACCAGTATTCGGTATGCGGATCGCTCCTATGTCCGGATGCATCGGATGGATAATGGGACCGAGGAGTGGACGCTTGCCCGGTATTTGCGCGATGCGGTGGTGAAAGATTCGCGGGAAGAGAACTCCCAATTCTTCAAAAACATTAAACACTTCGAAGTGGGATTTCCTGTAGAACTATGCCGTGCGGGAGTTACTCTGATCGACTCGCCCGGTTCGGATGATACCCCGGAGCGCGACGAGATCACCCGGCAAGCCGTACAACGGTGCGATGCCGCGATTGCAGTCTTTCGGAGCGACTCTCCAGTAGGCATGGTCGAACTGGATTTCATCGAACGCTATGTCAGCGGGACTGGAACAAAAGTGTTTACGGTGATCAACGTCCACGGAGAGGTGAGTGAACGGCTGAAGGGAGTGATCTGGGACAAATTGGTCACCCAGCGAGGCGGCCCTGCCTATCTCGGCCAGAGTTTCATTGAGCGCGACATTTACTTTGTCAACGCGAAGATGGCCTTCGAGGGCAAAATGGCTCAAGACTTGGAGAAGCTACAGAAATCGGGGATCCTAGCGTTGGAAGAGCGCCTGGGCAAGTTTCTGTTGACGGAGCGTCATCAAGTCCACATGGAGCGATTTGTCAAGAGCGCTGATATGGAAGCGGGAGGAATGCTGGAGAAAGTGGGACAAAAGCAAGCCGCTCTGCGTCTTGATGCTGCTCAACTCCAGGCAAACTACGATAATGTTAAGCCGCAATTGGCGGCTCTGAAAAATCGTAGTAAGATGATCGCGCCGATCTTCGCCAAATATACCCGCGATGTGCGAATTGGCTTGACAACCGGCTTTACTCAGTTAATCAATGAGATACGACAGGAATTGCAGGGAGAGCTGCGTCGCCGTATGCCGGACGATGCGGGATGGTTCGATGTGTTCAAGCAAAAAGTCTTGACACAGGAAGCCATCCAGCACTGCAAAGATTACATCGAGAAGCGGATTGACGAATGGAGCAAAAATAGTCCCGATAAGCCGGGAGCACAACAATTGATACAGCCCTTGATGGACAGCCTTCACCGTGAGTTAGAGGCCCAGGCGCAAGAATTGGATCGCCAGGTAAAGAAGGTTCGCTTCGATCTGACCGGATGGAAGCCTGATTTGGATGGACAGGTAACGGTGATCAGCACCACGGAACGTATCCTTTCCGGGTTGGCAGGGCTGATAGTAGGTGATTATTCAATTCTGTTCGGTGCAGCTGGAGGATGGCGCGGTGTCGCCGCGAATTTGGCAGGCCAGGTCCTTGCCGCTTCGATATTGGCCGCTGTAGGCTTATTGGCGGCTCCGCTCGCCATCCCGGCGATCATGGTTGCGGGTATCGTGGCCAGTCTGTTTGGTGTCAAGTACAAACTGATCGAACGTATTCAGGAGAAAGTCATCGCGCATGTTGATGAAAATCTGCGCAATGCTCCTAATGAGGTCAACCGGGTGATCGAAACCGAAGTCGACAAAATGTTCAGCGAGATGGAAGAAGTCACCTCGCGCACCATGGATAAGATTGTCGCCGAAGAGGAGCGAACGATTCAGGAAATCATGGAAGATACCCTTCGCACTAAAGAGACGCGTACCAAAATGCTCGCCAACCTGGAGGTGATTGCTGCCGCGATAACTGCCATTCGAAAGAATCTCAAAGAGGCGACGGTACAGTACAAACAAGCTGCCTGAAGCGATCTGTGTTTTAGGCGGGAGCCGCCTCGAAATCGTGGTGGCCATATTACTGAAACAATTTAAATTTTGTGGTAATCGCGCACAAATGTTGCCCCTCTATAAAGTACGAGACGCCCTCGCTGGACTGTTGTTTGTGAGGTGAGCAGAAAGTCATTCCAACGAGGGATATTGGGGAGATTTCGCTGTTATGTTGACACAAACTGTATCCGTCGAAACCTCGGAGGTTTCGCAGTCGCCTCTGCTCCGTTCTCATACTCGTCTTACCGAGTCGGAGATCCGATTGCTCCTCAAAGAAAGCCGGGCGGCCTTGTCGCTCTGTCAACGCCTTGCAGAGAGCGTTGCTCCGCAACTGGCAAACGAATTTGACGTGGCAAAACGCCAATTGGAAAGCGATACGGTGGGACTGGTCTTTGGTGGCTATTTTAAGTCCGGCAAATCGTCCACGCTGAATGCTGCTCTCCGGCGCAACCTGTTATCCATAGGTTCGTTGCCTGAGACGGGAGCGATTTGTCAAATTGAGGGAGGGGCTGCAGATAGGGCGATGGTCGTCACGACGTCTGCGCGCTTTGAAATCTCCTGTGAACCCGAATCTATCCAACAATATACGACGCTTGTGGACGCATTGGGGAGGCGCCGCGACACGCGTGGAGTGTGCCGTATAGAGATTACGTTGCAAGGAAGTGTGCCACCTAAAGGACAACGGTGGGTGGATTCCCCAGGCATTCAGGATACGGAGGCAATGGACGATTGCGCCCGGCGTGCCGCTTCAGAAGGAGATCAGCTCTTTTGGGTATTCAACTCCAAGCAGCCGATTGCCAGCACAGAGCGCGCGTTTTTGGCAGAACATTTCGCCAAATACGGGCATGATTCAGTGGTATTTGTTCTCAACAGCTTTCTGTCGGAAGATACTCCGGAAGCGTGGGAACGCTTTCAACAACGAGAACTAAAGGTGATCCAGACTCGCCTCAGCGAAGCCGCTGCCGATTGGAATCTTCCTGCCGGGAAACTGCAGTTGGTGGCGTTATCGGCACGCGCGCTCACAACACAATCCTCACAGGAGTACGGGCGGGCAAATTTAGAGGCTTTGATGCGCGATCTTGGACAACCCAACCATATTCGTATTCTCCGCACGCGCTTGTTTCGTCTGCTCGCGCTCCTTACGTCTGTGGAGGCTGTCTGCGAAGACGACCTCCACAAAAAACAGCAAGCGAGGGCGCGACAGCAGCAACAGATAGAAGCCGCGCAGCGCGAGGCAGCCAGGCAACAGACGTTGTTCGAGGAGGATGTTCGCAGTGCGATTCGACGCGCTATCAGTCAAGCCAAAATCAATGTCTTGAATGAAGGAACACAGGCTACCAACTCCCTTCTCCAGGCGGATTTTACCTATGGAGACACACATGGCGACAACCTGAACCAAACCCTTCGGACCGCTTGCGCTTCAGCACAAAAGGCATTTTCTGACGAGATTGCTCAACTCTGCAACAAACACAACCGTATGGTTTTGACTCCCTCATCATTCAGGGAGTTGCAGAGCAAGCTTGTTCCTAGAAGAGTATCCGTTGACACGCCATACTCGACACGTCAGGCATCGGACGGGACAAAAGAGGCGGTTATCGGAGGGGCGCTCGGGGCGCCATTGGGATTTTTTGGAATCGCAGTGGGGGCGGCGATTGGGAAATGGCTGGGTAGCAACGATGGGGAAGTTGCCGCGCGCGCCGCCGATTATAACAGCACCAAGGCGAATATGCACGCTGCCACGCAAAAAGCCCTCACGGATTTGGATCGTTGCGAACCCCCATTGTTTGGGGATGTCATGACATTTTGTCCCTCTAAGGATTCCCTACCTGTTCTGGATGACACAGCATACCACCTCGTTGAAACACGCTTACAAATGGCACAGCAAGTCCGTCGGGTATTTTTAGACCTTTATCAGCGGAGTCAAGCATGAACGCATTTGGAATTGATTGGGGACGTTTGTTCACCTTTGTTTCCCTCTTTGAACAGGGCAAAAGACAGAACTTGCTCTCCGTTGATGATGGGCGACGTAAGCGGATAGCGCATGCGGTGGAAAGAACGCGCAAGCTGTGGGGCAGCGAAGCCGTTGCCCTTGCACCGGAAAGTTTCGATGTTTCCGATGTAGGCGAAGCAGCCTGGTGGCAGCCCTCACAGAAGAGCGCTTTCTTCTGGAAATGTCTTGCCAAAAGGCTTGAAACGTATTGTGGAGGCTTTGCTGCCGCAATAAATTACGAAACACGGATCGCGGTTCAAGCGTTGGCCGATAGTCCGCGCTTGACCGAAGTCGCTCAGATGGCCCAGGATGTCGGATTACCGAATGTTCAGGCAGTGTCAGCGACCGATGCGTTGCTGGCACGATGGCTCGGCGAGGAGAGGCCATCCGAGGAGTGCCATGTCGCCGCAGTCGTCGTTGGCGATACTGCTACCCTGCTGACGCTTATGCGCCTGCGCCCTGCCGATTCCGGAAGCGTGCGCATTCATCGTACACTTCAAACGAGTTTACCTTATGGAGCATGGTCCTGGGCAACGCATCTGCGTTATTTAGTGAACCAACGAATGCACGAATCACTACCCGCGACCTGGGAAATTGCCTGGCAAGATGCTTTGCAGGAATTTGGACTGCGTCTGTCTGAGGCGTCAGAAACCCAGGAGGTTCTGTGGAATGGACCGGGGCGTGATCGCAGCTATGCGCCTTTTACTCTCACCCCCAGACAATGCTCGGAATGGGAAACCGTGAGGGGCTTTCAATCGGATCTGCGTGTAGCCCTGGGATCGCACCCCAGGCCGAATTGGGTTTTGCTGGGTGGGTTGGGAGCCGAATGGCCTTTTGCACGCAATGTCGCACGCACATTGGCTCTATGCTGGCAGACCACGTCACCGAACACCGCGATTGCCGAGGGAGCTGCGCTACTCCCTTCGCTTGCCCTGACGTTCGTGACCGCATCCGATGCCTGGCCCATTGAGCAGACGACTGCCTTAGTGACACCCTTCGAGGTCGCAGCGTATCCCCCAGTAGAGCCAATGGGAAACATGTTTAGCCTTGATCCCACATTGTCGCCTGACGATCATCCGGTCGTGCTTCCGTTTCCGGACGAAACAGTGGTACTCGATCCACTGCCCAAGCCGACAAAGGAGATCCTATGAATTCGCAATTACCACTACACACTTTCCTTTCAGAGGCCGGCTCAGCATCTCAAATTCCTTCGAGTACGGTATTGCAGCAACTTCCATCCCTGCTTGCGGGACTCCTGGAGAGAATTTATTTAACGTCCGAAACCCTCTCCGATTGGCAATTAGACACGAGCAAAGGCGATACGGCCCGCCCGCTGTTACGAGAAGTCACCCGGTTGGGACGCCCTAGCTCGGACATGGAATGGGCTTCCGCGATGCCCTATACGCTGACTGCCTGCCACAATTTCGGTCACGCCTTGATGATGGTTCTGCACAGCGAAGGCGAACAACAATGCCTATATTTAGGCGGGCGACGTCTTCTCGGTGAGGGCGGGTGCAGCACCGAAGATTATCTCAAAGGGCAGGAGAGTGCGTTCAAGGCCTACTTTTCGGGATTACAGCTTGGAGTACCGTGTCCGCTTGACGATCAGGGAATACCAGCACTCACGGCCCACTTACAGACAGCGCCCTTGCTTGCAGCGATGACCGGAATCCCTTCGCCGCGTCGTGGCGACCTGCCGATTGACCTTCAAAGCATTGATCGCCTGGTACAAGCTGTGGGAAGCCAGCGGTACTCCCTGATGGTCATCGCCGAGCCGATGGACACGCACCACATCGAGACGACTTTAGATCTCTGCCGTCGTCTCAAAAGCGAGATCCATGGCTATGTACGCCAGAGCCGTTCCGCAGGAACGAGCCATTCGGAGAGCCAATCGCACACCAAACAGGAGGAGGTAGGTACAACCACCGACCTTCTCCCTGGGATACTGGCAGGGGTTGCCATGTTCGCTTCGATTGTGGGCATTCTGGTTCCGGGCGGGACTGCATTAGGGGCAGGCATTCGTTCCCTCGCCGGGTTGAGCCAACCCCTGATGGGTATGGCGACGATGACCAGGATGCAGCAAGGCCAGGAACGCCATGCCCAGGCACAACAGATCACTCATGGACAAAGTTGGTCGGAAAACCAGACCCATGAGTTGCTGGATGCGCATGCCGAAGCCTGTGAAAGTCTGCTGGCGCAAACGATTGCCCGCCTGGAGACGGGGCGGAGTTTCGGCTGGTGGCGCACGGCCATCTATATCGCAGCGGAAACCGAAGCAGCGATGCAAAGTGTCGCGGGAGCCGTTCGTAGCCTATGTAGCGGGCAAACCTCCCGCCAGGATCCGATCCGGCTGTTGCCTCTGCCGGCCCACCGTGTGCGCACTGCGTTCGAGTGGGGGCAAATCTTGACATTGCACCTCAAACAGGGGGAGCTTGGGCATCCTCTGGGCGAGGCTTACAATGCGCTGGCAACCTGTATTCAGTCGGAGGAACTGGCGGTTTTGATCAATCTACCACGTCAGGAATTAGCGCGTGTTCCCGTGCGCGAACAGAGTGCTTTTGCGTTAGCCGTTCCTCCGCCCACCTCCCATGCGTTGGAATTAGGAAAGGTTCTGAATGTGCAGGGGCGTTCGGTTTCCCCGCTCACCGTGTTGTTGGAGACGCTGAATCGGCACGTTTTTATTACAGGAATGCCCGGCTTCGGCAAAACCAATACCTGTATGCATCTGCTTCACGAGGCGTGGAGAATACACAACATCCCTTTCCTGGTGATCGAACCTGCTAAAGCGGAATATCAGATGCTGGCTAGCATATCCCCGTTGAACAGCCTCCGGCGTTATGTGCTGGGAACGTTGGAAGGCCATCCCCTGCGAATCAATCCGCTGCAACCGGTACGCAATATCCCACTGAGTCGGCATATTGATCTACTCAAAGCGGTTTTCAATGCGTCGTTTTCTATGTTTGCCGGTATGTCCTATGTCTTGGATGATGCATTGCGCGAAGTCTATACCGAGCGCGGTTGGAGCTTGCATACCTCGCAGAATCGCTTCCTTACGCCGCAATCCACTCGTGATGAGAGTGCATGCTTAATGCCCTGCCTGGAGGATCTTTATGAGAAAATCGAGATCATTTTAAAGCGGAAAGGATATGGGCAGGAGATACACCAGAATATGGGAGCGGCTTTACGTTCTCGTATCGGAAGTCTAATGCAGGGTGGCAAAGGGTTGGTTCTGAATACACGCCGCTCGACGCCGCCGGAAGAGATTTTTGGGATGCCTGCGGTTATTGAATTGCAAAACCTGGGAGACGATGAAGAGAAAGCGTTTGTGATGGCGATTGTGTTCGTGATGCTGTACGAATACGCTCAATCTCGCCAGAGCGAACTGCCAACCTCGCTTCAGGAGAAGTTGCAGCATCTCACGCTTATCGAAGAGGCGCACCGTCTCTTGACTGCGACGCGAGGCGCTTACAACCCTGAGATCGGCGATCCACGGGGCAAGGCGGTCTCCATGTTTACCGATATGCTTGCCGAAATGCGTGCCTTTGGCGAAGGCTTTCTCGTCGCGGATCAGATTCCGACCAAGTTGGCTCCTGAAATCATCAAAAATACCAATCTCAAAATTGTACATCGGCTGGCATCTGAAGATGACCGCCATGTTTCCGGTCGCAGCATGAACCTGACCGACCGCCAGATTCTTCATCTGAATACTCTGGAAAAGGGGCAAGCCGTGGTTCATGATGAACGGATCGGGGAAGCTGTGATGATACGTGTGCATTCGCTCAAGGAGCATCTGGTGCTGCCGACGGCTTCGACCGGAACGGTTCCCGAGATGCAGGCGACGCTTATGCGCCACTCCGGATGCAGACGGTGTTCCGCGCCCTGTACCTTTGCTCCGCTCTGGAGTGAACGCCCCGCTGCCGTTTCCCTGCGTGAGGCGGCATTTCCATTCTGGGAAGCTGTTAGATGGGAGGATGCCGAAACGGCATGGCAGCGCTGGCAACATTGGAACACTCAACTGATGGAGGAGATGACTTCAGAAGATATGACTATGCGCCAAGGGTTGACTTACTGTGCTGTGATGCAGTCGGCGTTCGACTTTATCGGAAAGCAGTTGGCGGAAAACCGTGTATCGGAGGGCAAGACTCCGGGCGAACTGACACCGCAGGACCATTTGACTCGCGAACGAGCCATAGCTGTTTTGCCTTCGCTAATGGTGGGGCTACTATCCGCTTCGGAGCTGTCCACCGAATTGAGAGAGCGGTTTGTACAGGCGCAAAGTGCGCTGAACGATCAGATCCATGCCAGAGCTCCTTATCCGGAGTGTGCGGAATGCCCGCAACCGTGCCGAATGGGTTCTCTTATCCGCCGTACTCTGCCTGGCCACGATAAAGATGTGCGTACCATACTCAAGATTCCGCTCTCTGTCGAGGGGTACCACAACCGCCTGGTAGCGGCTATGGAGGCAAAAGAGGGAACGTTCGCTGGAAGTTCTCCGCGATCAAAGAATACCGCGGTGTTCTGCCTGCTCACCCATTTTAGCAGACAACCGAATATTTCCTCCGAAACGAAGGAAGCGGTGATGAAAACGGAAGAGACGGTGAAGAAGGTGAAAGATTTCGTAAGCGACATGGCTTCGAGTTAAACTGCAAGCCTGGGAACGACACGGCACAGGAGGAAGGACGCACTGGAATAGGAGACGCGATCAAACCAATCGCCACAAAAAAATATTTTTGATCGCTGGAAAGTTGTTATAGACGGATGCATTGGCGAGTCTCTATGTTTGCATAACCCGGAAAGTCATAAGTCGCATTTCCGATAGAGAGACCATTTGCGCATGGTATGACAGATTGTGAAGGGTTAGCATCTACAAATCTTCTCGTTTGAATCAGGAGAAACCCGATGAAATCCAGTGCAAACACCGTCAAATTTACCACAATCGTCTTCGTCCTCTTGGGACTATTTGTTCCGTGTTGGCCGATCAGCCTGCCTTTGTTCTGGTATCTCGCCTATTGCTCTTACAAGAGCGAATAGCCTTTGGTTGAGAGAGAAATGGCAGATCCACTTCCATCCTCTCCCTGGAATACCTGACGGACCATGTCCCTCTTCCTTACATAAAGGTGGAGGGACTGGATACATCAAGTTCCCCCTATCTTGGTAAGCGACTCAACCAAGCAGCGAATGACCTGTGAATAGTTTACATTCCTCATTTGAAGGGAATCTTACGCACATGCCTGATCAACCCGAAGCATCGCAACCAAACAACCAGCCCCGATCACAAACCATTCAAAAGATCCTGGATGGAAGAAAACCCTATCGCGATAAAGTCCGTACCCTGCACGTACAACTGACGACCCTGCTTGAAAAACTGAAATCCATCGAACAATTGATTCCGCAATTGGCGGCTTTAACGCCGCCGTCGGAAAACTCACAGAACTCTGTCTCCCCTCAAGAACAAACATCTGATCCCTTTGCGAAACTGTGTCGTGATCTCAAAGAGCAGTTACGGTTTCTGAATTTTCTAAAAAGACGCTATGAGCGCGAGACGTTGAACGTTGCCGTCGTCGGCAGGAAAAGGTCGGGCAAGAGCGAACTGCTCGGTAGAATGTCAGGATTGTCTACAGAGGTCATTCCACGTCGCGATACTGTGGATCCCTGTACCGGAGCGCGCAGTATTCTCCTGCATAGAGAGCAACGCGAAGTGACGGGCACCGTGTACTTCCATACAGAAGAATCCATGCTGGAGATTATCCATCTCTACTGGGCCGAGTTGGAACTGCCGAATAGACCGGTCTCTCTTAAGGCATTCATAGAGATGACCGGCCTTCCTGTACTTTCCTCTGAGATGAAACGAGATGGTACCTTGATCGAGTATTATAACTCGCTGGAAAAATATCGCCGTTTCCTGGGAGCATTATGGACAAAATATGGGAACCATAAACCTCTCGATATTCATGAGGCACAAATCAAAGAGTATGTGACGCAGCCCGTGAATAACCCTCCCGACGCGGACGCTTACAAGTTCCTAGTCGTAAAAGAAGTAAAAGTCTTTTGTAAATTTCCCGGACAGGACAAAGATGTGGAAGGGCTTGGTCTCATTGATCTTCCGGGACTTGGAGAGGCCACTCTAGGTGGATCGGAACGTGTCCGTGAGACCCTGGAGATG
>Ga0070734_10002368_pt1 | contig 23122 bp, 16 predicted proteins | sample Coa_R1_8_FD_66444 | JGI IMG/M metagenome (GOLD analysis project Ga0070734, IMG submission 66444) | Surface soil microbial communities from Centralia Pennsylvania, which are recovering from an underground coalmine fire - Coalmine... | ecosystem: Environmental > Terrestrial > Soil > Unclassified ...
TGCAACCAAGACCTCAATCATATAAATAAATATAGTGAACGCAATTGAAAATGGTGCAGTTCCCCAACCTGCAGACGTGCTCAGGTTAGCAAAAATAAATATGAGTGAAATGAGGCATATAATAATAATGTGACCCGCAACCATGTTTGCAAACAACCTGATGATAAGAGCGAATGGCTTGATAAAAACGCTGATGAATTCAACCGGCACCAAAATCAGTTTCACGCCAAAAGGAACTCCAGGCGGATTGAAAATATGCGCCCAGTAATGCGAGTCGGAGCTGAAAAGAATAACAACAAATGAAATAACACCAAGCACTGCAGTAAAAGCAATATTGCCAGTTACGTTTGCTGAGCCGGGGATCAATCCGAAAATATTATTAATAAGAATGAAGAAGAAAATAGTGAGAAGGAAGGGCAAATATTTATCTGACATCGGGCCAAGATTCGGTTTTGCCACTTCATCGCGAACAAAAGTGATTACCGGTTCTAACAAACCTTGCGAGCCTTTTGGTGCAGAAATTACTCCATGACCCATTTTATATTTCTTCGCAATCCTCAGCATTATCCAGGTGAACAAAGTCAATGCAATGAGCATCTGCGCAACATTTCTTGTTATAGAAATATCATAGATACTGATTGAAGAATCAATTTGGCCTTTGTCATCTAAAGCAACGATGTCCTGTGCATTGTATTTTGTCGGGTCAAGCTTCAGCTCTTCGATTTTTTCATCCGTCAGCATCATATAGTTATGATATGTTTCTTCACCATGATGAAAACGGGAAGACATAAAAGCATCAAAGCCTCTTTGTTTGGAGTAAAGGATGACAGGAAGTGGAATGGAAACAGGCGATTTTTCGCCATTGTCGCCAACAATATCCAAAATGTGAAAATCGTGGTTATTCAGCACGTGCCCGAAAATAACTTCTTTGGCGTTAAAGCCTTTTTTTTCTTCTTTTTTCCCATTGTCTTCGTTGGCATAAGCTGAGCTGAAAATTCCTGCGCTCAAAAGGCTGAGAGCCGCTACCAGTAAAGATTTGAAGCATTTTGGCATCATAAAACCACCCTGAAATTTGCGCAAAGATAAGGGGGTAGCATCGAAATATAAAATCGGGTTTTAACTATGAGAATTACGTTTGATTCCGATGGCATTCTCATTATCTTGGCGACCACAATATCAAGGGAAAAACCAGGGTTTAACAAATAGAATACACTATTGTACTGGTTTTTTCGTTGTTGTTTGTTCAGGCAATCAAAGAATAAAAACACAAATAAAAAACCATGAAAACAAGCTTCAAAATCCTCTCGGGGAGCATACTTCTTGCATCAGCCATCACATTCATTACTGCTTGTAAAAAAGATAGCAGCTCTTCCGGTTCAACAACTACAGACAATAACGGAGCAGCGTCAAACATGTCAGCAAAAGGCGCAGCAAGCGATAACGCTTATGACGACGTGTTTAATCTTGCAGTTCAGACAGGTTATGACAAAAACCTCGACAATCTTATGCAAAAAAGAAGTGGCGGCGCAACATTAGGCTATGGCTTTTGTGCAAATGTTACTGTTTCAGGAAGCTCGTTTCCAATAACGCTAAAAGTAGATTTTGGAGCTGGATGTACAAGCAATGATGGCATTCAGCGCTCAGGTTCTATTACTTATACTTTTACCGGAAAGCTCAGCACAGCCGGCACAACAGTTTCTGCTCAATTCGACAATTATACGGTGAATGGAGATACACTTTCGGGCACTTATTCAATCTCGAACACGACAACCAATATTCTTTCACCTACATTTACTACAACTGTAACTGATGGGCACATTGGTTACCAAAACGATACCGCTTATAGTTTTTCAGGTACTAAAACAGCAGCTGTGTCAAGCAGTACAAACACCCCTGGTGATGTTACAAGCTTGATATTTACAGTTACCGGCAATTACTCCATCAGCAACTCGTTTGGAGAAAGCCTTACTGCTAATGTTACAACTCCCTTAATCAAAAAAGTAGCTTGTGCGCATATCGACACAGGCGTCATCGCTTTCACATACACAAAAGGCACTGCAAGCGTTAGCGGTACTCTTGATTACGGAAACGGCACTTGCGATGCAAATGCAGTAATCACAATCGGTTCATTCACGAAGAATATTACGCTGCCATAAATCATTTTTTATCATCACTTATAAAAAAAAGAGAGCATCTGCTCTCTTTTTTTATTTGTATTCATTGATTACTGAATGTACTTTAAGCTTTTACAGGATGCAGTTGTTTATTGAACTGCATCTCATGCAATTTACTATAAAATCCGCCCAATGCTAATAGCTCTTCGTGTGTTCCTGTTTCTTTTATTTCGCCTTTGTCAAGAACGATAATTTTGCTGGCTTTTCGAATGGTTGAAAGCCTGTGAGCAATCACAATAGAAGTTCTTCCTGCTACTAATTTGTCAATGGCGTTTTGTATTAATAATTCTGATTCTGTGTCTACGGATGAAGTTGCTTCGTCCAAAATGAGAATGGAAGGATTGTATAATAATGCTCTGATGAAAGATAATAATTGCCGTTGACCAAGTGATAAAGTGCTTCCTCTTTCCATTACATTGTAATCATAACCTCCGGGAAGCTCCATAATGAATTCATGCATGCCCATGAGCTTTGCAGCTTCGATTATTTTTTCTTGTGGAATAGCTTCGTTCCTTAATGTGATATTATCTAACACTGAACCTGAGAACAGAAACACATCCTGCAGCACGACTGCAATATGGCTTCTCAACGAATCCAATTTGTAATCTTCAATCTTTACATCATCAATTTTTATTTCACCTTTTTGAATATGATACAAACGATTGAGCAAACTGATGATGGAAGTTTTTCCGCTTCCTGTGTGACCAACAATTGCAATTGTTTCGCCTGGTTGAACGATGAAAGAAATATTTTTCAGCACATAACGGTCATCTACATACGCAAAACTTACATGGTCGAATTCAATTTTGCCTTTTACTTTTTCAGGAGAATATGTTCCTTCTGTTTTAATGTAATCGTCATTGTCCAACACTTTAAAAACTCTTTCGCTCGCCACCATTCCCATCTGAAGCACGTTGAATTTATCTGCAATCACCCGCAGCGGGCGGAACAATAAATTCAGGTATAAAAAGAAAGCAATTATTTTTCCTGACAACTCTTTTGCCTGCTGTTCCGGAATTTGTAAAACCTGTCTTGCTCCCCACCAAACCAACAAACCAGTTGAAACAGCCAGAATAATTTCTACTAAGGGAAAGAAAACCGAGTAAGCAAAAATTGCATTGATGTTTGCATTGCGATGTTCTTTATTAATCTTTTTGAATTTGTTGAATTCTCTTTCTTCTGCGGCAAATGCTTGTACCACCTGCATGCCGGTAATATGTTCCTGAACAAATGCATTCAAGCTTGAAACCGCATTGCGCACACGAATGAAAGATTTGTTCACGCTTTCTTTGAAAACATAAGTAGCCACAATCAAAAAAGGAAATGGCGCCATACAAATCAAAGTCAGTTTCCAATCCACATAAAACATAAATGCAAGCACAGAAATAATCGAAAGCAAATCTGCAATAATCGGGATTAAACCATCAGAAAAAATATCGTTGATAGCCTCAATATCATTAATCGTTCTTGTCGTGAGTGTTCCAATCGGCGTTTTATCAAATTGAGAAAGATTGAGACCAAGCACTTTTTTGTAAACAGTCGTGCGTAAATCTTTTACCACAGTTTGTCCGAGCCATGCAGTGATATATGAAAAATAAAAACGGCAAATAGTTTCAATCAATAATAACCCGATTTGAAAAACAGTAATCCAAATCACGAGCTTAGCCATTTCTTGTCTGAAAGAAATATTATCGGTAACACCTTTGCGGATATAATCATTAACTGTAAGCTGAATCAAAAAAGGGCGAAGCGGGGAAACAATTGCAAGAACAATAGAAAGAATAACGGAGATATACACACGCTTTTTATAAGGCGATGCATATTGAAAAACTCTTTTTAAAGAGCTGAAATCAAAAATCTTTTTTCCTTTAACCTTTTCCGACATAGAATTTGCAAAGATAGGACAGTTTCGAGTTTCAAGTTTGCAGTTTATAGTTGTCTGAACTATGATTTATCTGATTTATGTGATTCGCCTGAAAGCTTTTATTAATTAAAATCAGATGAATCAGGAAAATCGATTAAAATCAGTGGTTCAGAAAGTGGTAAATAGAATTACAACTGTACAAGAGTGCGACGCAAGGATGCTTAATAGTAGCAATATAGCTTAGGACAAAATAAAAAAGACAAAAGATTAATAAACTAAAATTTTATTGAGAATTTCGAAGTGCAGAACTACAAACCACAAACTACTTTTCCATCGCTTTTCGATATGCTTTTATAAAAATCGCGCCGAGGTTTTTGTATGGCGGGATGTAATCATCAAAACGGTCTTTGGCAACTGCATCATTGCGGAATTTGAAGCCGAGGTCTTTCCACATGTTGAGCCAATCAATATTTTTTCCCGAAATCAATGTGTTATTAATCGCCTGCAAAATCGGTTCGTTCACTGTTCGTGTTCCAACTTGTTTGGATGAAATAATATGCGCATCATTACTAATCTTCAGCACTTCGCTCAGATTATTATAACCACCGCAGGAACCAAGTACCACAATTTTCGCAGAGGATTGCAATCTCTTCAACGTGGATGAAACATGATAGCTGTGACCGCGATGAATATAAATGGACGGCTTCATGTTTTTTGATTCGAGATAATCATTGAGAGCATCCGTTGCTTTTTCGTCAGGGTCATCTTCTCCGTTCAATGGTTTGTTGGCATAAATATAAACCGGTTTTCCTCGCGTAGATGTAATCGTTACCCATTGCGGGTTCTCGCTGATTTTCCATTCAGGCTTCCCACGGAAAAGACCCATAAAATCTGCGAATGAATATTGCCCGTCTTTATCTTCATCACCTCCATAAAAAAATGCCTGCTCCACCACCCGACCCGTAGAATCTTTCAACGAACTATAATCTATTTTATAAATCGGCGGAATGCCAAGCTTTTCAGAAAGGTCAATTTTCTTTGTGGTATCTGCTGATTCAAAAAGCGTTTGCAGCAAATTGTAAATGATGATTCCTTTTTTATTATCTGCAGCCAGATTTTTTCTGTAGTTCCATTTCACTTCGCTCAGCACAAATTTTGCGAGTGGTTTATTTTTTTCAAAAATGCTGCTGTAAGAATCGGCAACATCCACCGCATCTTCTTCCGATGCTTTTTCAAGACCGATAGCAAATGCTTTCATCACGGTGTTTGCATTTTCTTTGTCCATCGTTCCTAAAAAATTATCAAGCGTGTTATAAGCCGCAGCCATCTTGATAAATTTCCTGAAATAATCGCCATGCGTCCACATAATCAAACTGTCGCCACGCGGTGCTTTCATGCGCTGAAAAATTTGAGGATATACACCACGCACATAGCTCGATGTATAAATCACATCTTCGCTCAGCACAATCAGATAATATAATTCTTCTGCAGTTAATTGTTCAAGCACTTTAAAACGAACTGCATCCGGCTTATCATGCAAGCCATTGATTTCATTCACAAAAATTTCTCTTGCTTTATTTGATAACATCTGTGTGAGCGCTGTCATTTCCAGCGCGGTGTCTCTTGCAGGCGGAAGCAATCGTGCAGCATAATCCAATCTTGTTTTCACCAACAGCTTATAATAATTCGCACCATCATCTTTCACTCTGTCGATGTCTTCAATCGTTATTTTTCCTTTCAGCAGATTATCTAAAAAAGGAAAATACAACTGACCGCTTTTGCTGATTGCCATCTGACCAATTACATGAACGAGTGTGTCGCGGCTTTCGCGGATACGCGCACCGAGCGAGTTTCGCGCAGCAGCATAATCATATAATTGGCGCATGTTATTATGCCCTGCAACAATAATCAAACTATCAGTGAAAGGAACATCCAGATTATTCTGCAGTTTGTTCAGAATTTCTGTCGGATGAAGCCCGCAATATTTTCTGAATAAAATATATCGTGATGGTTTGATGCCCGCATTTTCATAAGGCAGCAAAAAACAATCAATCAGGATTTCTCCAATGCCATATACATTTTCTTCAACAACAGGTTCGATGCTCTGGTTTTTTCTATCGAGCATCATTGCTTTTTCATAAGCTGAAACAAGACCCGGAGCGATAGAAGGCGGGAAATCTTTTTTGTTCACATTATCATTAAAGCCGCGAATCATGAATTCCAATCCGCGCAAATATCTTTTTTTATTATTGGTATTAAGAACCGTGTCCTCTTCAATTTTTTGCTGCAGCTCATCCACTTTTCTTATCAGCGCATCGTTCATGCTAAGTTTCACATTTTCATCTTTCAAACCAATGCTTTTTTCTTCCAGGTTCAAAAACCTTTTTTGTTCTTTATTGATATCATCATGAAAAAGCATGCGATCCTGCGCCACTTTGTAAGGATAAGGGTTCTGCGCAATCGCGGAAATGCTAATGGCAATAAAAAATAAAAAAATGAAATGAAAGCGGGAATTGTGAAGCAAACTGTTCATGAACTGTTTCTTCAAAACCTGGCGGAACCTGACAATAAATACCGAAGCTGGTGTTTCTTTCTGTGTAAAATCAAACATGCAAAACCGTTTCAAAAGATTAATTCATCGGGATAAGGCAGGAACAAAAATACTATCAATATCAATTGAATAACGCAAAAAAAGGCAGCAAGTTGTTTGGGATGGAGCTTTTGCCACAGATTACACAGAAGAGCACAGATAAAACAAGACAAAAATTCAATATCCAAGCGGCTTTAGTTCGTTGCTGATTGATTATTTTCCTCTTTGTGTTTGAAACATCTGTGCTCTTCTGTGTAATCTGTGGCTATTCTTATAAATATGAATTCATTTCCATTTTCGTCTCTTTTTAATGCTATTTATATATTAAGAAATTGTGAACTCGCCAACCTATTCCATCATTAAGTGTTATTTCGAGTAGGTTTGCGTAAATTTTGAAAATGGACACTAAAGGCAAGAAAATACTGATAGCTGATGATGAGCCGGATATCCTGGAAATTATTCAATACAACCTTTCTAAAGAAGGCTATGAAGTGGCGACTGCAAAAGACGGCGATGATGCGCTGGTAAAATCAAAAGCATCCAAACCTGATTTGATGATATTGGATATTATGATGCCGAAAAAAAGCGGCATCGAAGTTTGCGAAATATTAAGGGCTCAGCCGACTTTTAAAGACACATTAATTGTTTTTCTGACTGCCATGAACGATGAGAACTCTCATATCAAAGGTTTGGAAATGGGCGCTGATGATTATGTGAACAAACCCATCAGTCCAAAAGTTCTGGTGAGCCGCGTGAATGCATTGTTCCGCAGATTTGGCAAAGAACCTGAAGGTAAAATACTGAAAATCGAAAACCTGACCATCGACCCGGAAAGATATGAAGTGACAGTCGGAGATAATAATATCACACTTGCGAAAAAAGAATTTGAATTATTATATCTGCTTGCTTCAAGACCTGGAAGAGTTTTTCTGCGCAACGAGATTCTGAATCAGGTTTGGGGAAATGATGTGATTGTTGGTGACAGAACCATTGATGTTCACATCCGCAAAGTGAGACAGAAACTCGGATTGGATTGTATCACGACAATTAAAGGGGTTGGCTATAAATTCGACTTATAAATTCAGCATTCAGGTTTCTTGAAAAAATGTTTGAACTTGCATTAAATGTCCGGCGATCGTCGTCTGACAACCGATGACCAAAATGTTTTCTACCAAAAATCTTTCACCGAGACAATTATCAGCATTCACAGCAGCCGTTATTGCAGTGCCTATTTCCATTGGGATTTATTTTTTAGATAATAACTGGAAAATCAGTCTTCTTTCTCTCATTTTAATTTTTGGAGTTGGCTATTCGCTTATTCTAATCACGCTTGAAACTTTTATCTACAGAAAAATAAAACTGATTTATAAGCTCATCTATCAAACCAAGGCAACTAAAAAAGAAGAAGTTTATTTCAAATATATCCTTCCCAAAAAAAGTATTGATGAAGTGCGTGAAGATGTAGAGAAATGGGGCGAAAGAAGGAATGAAGAAATTGAAGTGCTGAAAAGAAATGAAGCATACAGAAAAGAATTTTTGCAGAACCTCGCACATGAATTCAAGACACCGATTTTTTCCATACAAGGTTATGTTGATACATTATTGAACGGCGCGATGGAAGAGCCTGAAGTGAGCAAGAAATTTTTAGAGAATGCTGCAAGAAATGTTGACAGGCTCGTAAACCTCGTGAATGATTTGGATGAAATATCAAAATTAGAAAGAGGCGAACAGCTTTTGTACAAACAGAATTTCGTGATTCAGGATTTGATTAAAGAAGTTTTTGAATCGCTTACTATTAAAACGCAGGAGAAAAATATCACTTCATTCATCAAAAAAGGCTGCGAATTTCCCATCACTGTTTTTGCTGACAAAGAAAAAGTGAGAATGGTGCTCATTAATATTATTGAAAACGCCAGTAAATATGGAAGAGTAAATGGCTCCATCATGGCAAGCATTTATAAAACAGATGAAAGCCATGTGCTGGTTGAAATCAGTGATGACGGCATTGGGATTGAGGAAGAACATCTACCCAGGATTTTTGAAAGATTTTATCGCACCGATGCAGGCAGAAGCCGCGACCGTGGCGGCACAGGACTTGGTCTAGCCATTTGCAAACATATTATTGAAGCGCATGGTCAGCGCATACATGTAAGAAGCACACCTGATGTTGGCACTACTGTTGGATTTACGCTGGAAGGAAAGAGAGAATGAGGTTTCACGCAACGGGCGCAAAGAATGCAACGAAACAAAGAAATTTATAAGCAGAATTTTTAAACAAAACGAAAATCCAGCGATTTTTCGTTGCGCTCGTTGCGTGAAAAATGTCTTTGCGTGAAACACTTTATCTTTGCCTCTTAAATTTTTTTACAGTGGAAACGGCAACTCAAACATTCGATTACGCTAAATGGAACAGCGAGCTTCCTGCCTTGAGCAAGCAATACCAATCTGCAAGCCCATATCCTCATATTGTGCTGGAGAATTTTTTAAACCCTGAAGTGCTAGATGAATGTATTGATGAATTCAATAAGCTGAATGAATCCGATGGCTGGATTAACTACACACATTACAATGAAAAAAAGAAAGGTCTTAATAAATTAGATGCATTGCCTGAAACCATCAAAGGCACTATTAATGAATTGAATTCTCCTGAATTTTTAAAATTTTTGAGCGAACTAACGGGCATCAATAACCTACAAAAAGATGATTTTCTCGAAGGCGGCGGCATTCATCAATCTACCAAAGGCGGCTTCTTGAATATTCACGCAGATTTCACTGTTCATCCTCATCATAAAAACTGGCAGCGTAGGGTGAATGTGCTGGTGTATCTGAACAAAGATTGGAAAGAAGAATGGGGCGGCAAGCTTGAATTGTGGGACAAAAAAATGAAAGGCTGCGAAGAAGAAGTGCTCCCTGTTTTTAATCGCTGCGTGATTTTTAATACAGATGCAGATTCTTATCACGGTCATCCGTTGCCAATGACTTGTCCTGAAGGAACTTTCAGAAGGTCAATTGCATTATATTATTATTCCATTGAAGAAAACCCATTCCGCCGCGCCACTTATTATCAGGCACGCCCCGGTGATGGCAGCAATAAATTCATGGTGAAGATTGACAATGCGATGGTAGCAACTTACACCGCCATTAAAGGAAAACTTGGCGCGAATGATAAATTCATCAGCAAAATTTTGAGGTTTTTTTCGGGGAAGAAAAGATAGTCGAGAATATCTTAATCATTAGTAGTTTTTGTACTTGCAATACTGATTAATTGATTTTTCTGCTTCTTCAAAACCTAAGTCCTTTGCGGAGTTAAAGTCTTGACATGCTTTATTCTTAAGATTCATTTTTATTTCACACTGCCCACGATAATAATAGCATTTAGAGTTGCCTGAGTTTATAGATATTGATTTGGTAAAATCATCCATTGCCTCCTTCCAACTTTCTAAATTAAAAAAAGCCAATCCTCTATTATAAAATGCAATATCCTCGTCAGGTTTAAGATTAATTTCTTTGGTAAAATCAACAACTGCATTATTAAACTGATTTAATTTTAAATACACATTTCCTCTTTGATTATACAAATTAGGGTCTTTCGAGTCTAAAACTACAGCTTTATTAAAATCGCTTAAAGCAGAATCATATTGATAAATGTGATATCTAAAATTTCCTCTCTCAAAAAAACAAATAGTGTTTTTAGAATTTATATGAATAGCTTCATTGAACCATTTCGAAGCCAATTCTTTTTCATTTAGTTTTGAATAAGCCATTCCAATATGTAAATATGTCATCTCATCATTCGGATTTAGTTTGCACGCTTCGATAAAATCATTAAGAGAACTACCAAACTCATTTGATTTATATTTCAATAGCCCTCTCATATAAAATGCGTCAGGATTGTTCTTATTCAATTCAATTGCTTTAGAATAATCTTTTACTGCTTCGTCATTTCTTCCCATTTTATTTTTTGTATTCGCCCTGTTATAAAATGCCAAAGCATCTTTGGGATTTAATTTTATTGCTTTATCGTAATCAATAATTGCTGCTTTATAATTTCCTAAATCATCAAACAAATTTCCCCTAGATACATAAACATCTTGATTTGAAGAGTATAATTGTATAGACTTATTATAATCATTCATCGCTCCTTTATAATCTTTAAGTATTTTCCTGGTTTGTCCTCTATAATAAAAAGCAAGGTCGTATTCTGGATTTAATTTTATTGCAAGATTAAAATTGATAATCGCTGCTTTATAATTTTCTAAAGACTTTAATGACCTAGCTTTAGCTAGATAAGCTCTTTCATCTCCTGAATTTAATTCTATGGATTTATTGTAATCTAATATTGCATTTTTATAATTGCCTAATGCTGCTTTTGCAAGACCCCTATCTATATAGCTTTTATGAAAAGCAGGTTTTTGCTCTATCTCTAAATCATATTCTTTAATAGCACCTGTATAGTCGCCTAATTGATATTTCTTCATGGCACTGTCATAATGAGAGATTTTTTGTGCTCTAGAAAATGCACCAGACACAATGAGTAGAAAAAAAATAGATGAAGGTTTAATCATAAAGCAAAACTCAAAATAATATTTAATTAATGAAAGACGACACCATAAATCAAATGTAAAAAATCGATGTCGAAATTCATAACTTGAACCATTCAGGAAACTTAATTTATTTCGGCACATCCCGTTTCAAAAACACAAACCCATTTTTCCGATACAATTCTTTTAGCTCGGTATATTTTTTGAAATTATCAATCCTGTCAACTTTCGAGACGAAATAAACAGGCTTATCAATATTTCCCGTGAGCAGCCATTGCTCATTATATGAATTTTGATTGGTTGGTATTTCTTTCTTTACATAAAAAAGCTGCGCATAGCTGAAATAGCCAAGCGTGTTCACGTAACAATTCTCGCCTTGTCTTTCAATAAAAAAATCAATCGCAGCGCCTTGAGAATATCGCTCCACTTTCGGGACAATAATTGCTGATGCCAGAAAAATAACGATTGCTGTTCCGCCAAAAAGAACCCACGCTGCTTTTTGAAAATTGCTTTTTCTTAATTGTATAATCCCGACGATAATAGATATGACTAATATAGTACCGACAATTCCTTCCAATCCGTTCCAATGCACTGCTGCTTCCATATTTCCTTGTGCAAATTTATCTTCCACATAAGGAGCTAATTTTTTTACGTTCATTCCAATGTAAGGAACAGCAAGCAACAGCAATGAAATGATGCCGCCGAGGATTGCAATAAAAACACCGACATATTTTTTATAGCTCAACTGTTTCAAATCCCATTTGTAAATAGAGTAAGCAGCTAGAAACGTAAGTGGAAACCAAGCCATCGATGAATAATGAATAATGCGTGACTGAACAATCGTGAACAAAATCGTCACCACCCAAAATAAAATCTGCATCCATTTTTTAAAATCTTTGTCGTACCTGCTCGTGTAATTCGTTTTGAAAAAAGATGGAATCGCAATCAACGAAGCAGGAAAACATCCGATTAATAATACAACATAATGATAGCCCAAAAATCCTTTCTGGTCTGCGTCGTGAGTAGTGAATAACCGATATTGATATTTCAAAAACTCTTCAATAAACCATGGACCGTTCTTTGCTGTTTCATAACCATACCAAGTGCATGTAACCGCAGCAGTGAGTATCAAAAATAAAATGGCATGCCACCAGTTGAAATAAATTTTAAAACGATTATAAATTAAGTAAGAGCCGAGGCACAATAAAAAAACCATTAATGAAACTTGTCCTTTTGCAAGCACTGCAAGCCCCATAAAAATGCCGGACCAAATCACATATCGGATAGGTTTTTTATTCAATCCTTCTTTATCAAAACCATTCCTGCTCCAGTAATATAAAATAAAATTGAACAGTGCGAGAAAAGTAAACAGATTAAACCATGGGTCAATGATACCTGATTTAAAATACATATTCGGAAAAAGAGAGCCGCCATAAGCAAGCGCCCAAAGCACACCAAATTTTTTATCATAAATTTTCGAGCCGCATAAAAAAACTACAATCAGTGTAACGATACCGCAAACTGCATTTGGAAAACGCGCTGCAAATTCCGTGACACCAAACATTTTCATCGACGCAATCTGCATCCACATAAACATTGGCGGCTTTTCCCAGAAAGGTTTAAAGTTGATATACACCCTGCTGTAATCATCCAACTTCATCATCTCGCGGGAGCATTCTGCAAAATTGATTTCATCCCAATCAAACAAATGAACATGACCAAGAAATGGAATAAAAAAAATGGCAGCGAGTGCTGCGATGATAAGAACGATTTGTGATTTCGATAATACCATTCTAATGTACGATTTACGATGTACGATTTACGATGTCTGCAAATCATACATGCACTACAATTATTAATTACTAATTATCAATTATTAATTCCCTCTCGGTTCATACATCTTCCTCTTCATCAAACCCCATTTGCAAAAGCGATGAACGCATGAAACCCGCAGCACACCTAATCCATAAGTGATGCTTCTTTTCAAGTTAATGCTCGATGCTTCTTCAAAATATTTTGTAGGGCAGGTAACTTCAGCAATTTCATATCCGAGGTAGATAATCTGCGAAAGCATTTCATTATCAAAAACAAAGTCTTCCGAGTTCACTTCATAATTGATGCGCTGCAAAACTTCTCTCGAAAAAGCTCTATAACCTGTATGATATTCTGCAATCTTTTGTCGTAGCATCACATTCTCAAAAAAAGTAAGCAAGCGGTTTGAAATGTATTTATATAAAGGCATGCCGCCTTTCAAAGCGCCTTTGCCAAGTGTTCTTGCACCAAGCACCACCTGATACACATTGTTCGCAATTAGATAAGCCATTGAAGGAATCAACTTAGGTGTATATTGATAATCGGGATGAAGCATAATCACAATATCGCCGCCAATCTCCAGCGCTTTGTTATAACAAGTTTTCTGATTACCTCCATAGCCACGGTTTTTGTCATGTTTGATAATATGTGAAATGCCAAGTTCGCGACCGACTTCCACTGTTTTATCGCTGCTGTTATCATCCACCAAAATCACATCATCCACAATATCAAAAGGAATTTCCTGATACGTTCTTTTCAACGTCAGTGCCGCGTTGTAAGCCGGCAAAACAATCACTAATTTTTTTCCATGAATCATTCTGATGTACGATTTACGATGTACGATTTACGATGTCTCATAAACATACATTCTTCACTTAATTATTAATTACTAATTATCAATTATTAATTCCTAACGTTAATCCATATCCATTTTTCTCATTTCCAGTTTTTCAATCCATGATGGGCGACTATCAATAACGAAATAAACAATCAATGCAACAGGAACACCAATCAATGCGCCCGCTAAGACATCCATCAAAAAATGCTGACCGAGATATATTCGTGAATAACCAACCAATATGGCTGCTAATAAATAAAGCAGGCTTATATTTTTATTTTTTGCGAATATGGAAAGAATGGTGACTGTACCAAATGCAGTTGCCGTATGCCCGGAAGGAAAACTTGCATTCCCAACATGTGTTAATCCATGAATAAAATACGGGTAGCTTGTGTTTCCCAAAAGTGTTTGCGGTCGTGGCATTGGGAAAATATATTTAAGAACCTGCACCATTAATCCCGCTAAAAGAAAAGTAAAAACAATTTCCCAACCCGGCAATGGCTTTCTAAACCAAAGCAATAATAAAAACAAGCCGATCGAATAAAGCCCATCGCCGATATTTGTGTAAATCATGAAAAATAAATCAAGCGGTTGACTATGGTAGGAGTTCAGTAAAATAAATCCGTCTATTTTGGAATGTAGCGCCAAAAATATAATGGACGCAACCAGAAATAAAAGATAACCGATAAAAAAACTTCGGTTTAATGAAATTACGTTGATGATTTTTTTCATCCTGCCTTATGAATTTTATTTCATACAACGAGACATCGTATTACAAAAGCCAATGTTGTGCTCTTTATATGAAATTATATAAAGCTGCAAAAGTAAATATAAACCGTGAAGTGTTCCGAAATCGTTGTATCAGTTATTTCGCAAGCTCAAAGCATTAACCGCTCTTTTTTTGAGACCTTGCCAACGCGCATTTTTCAAGCCATTCTTTACTAAATGGGTCTATCTGACCAAATCTTGTAATATCAAACTCAGCGAAATCAAAAGGGTTTGGCTTGCCAGCAATCATTTCTGCAAATGCAAGCCCAACGCCACCTGCAACGGATATACCTGCGCCAACATCTCCTGTTGCACAGAATAAATTTTTAACGCCAGGTGCTATCCCCATAGTCAAATTATTATCAGGGGTGTAGCCGGAAAAACCTGCAACATAATATTTCAAACCGGTCTCATACACCAACGGAAAAAAACCTGCGAGCGAATCAATCACTTCTGAAAGATCATGCATGCCTTTGTCTTCACTAAAAACAAAATGACTGATATCTGAAGGAATTTTTTTTGGAGAAACTGCCAATGAATTTTTTTCGCGGATGCCAAATAATAATGCGCCGCCTTCAGGTCTTGCATACGCCTGCGCATCCGGCAAAATAACAATACATGAATTTTTAAAAAGATCATTTCTTTCTGTGATCCAATACTGGCTTCGTACAGGAGCCATTGGCAAACCAACTCCTGCCTGTGCTGCAAATATGGGCGACCACGCTCCTGCCGTAATTACTACTTTATCTGCAAAAATTTTTCCGGAAGAAGTAGTAACACCAACTGCAGTATCGCCATCCATGATCAATTCATTCACTTCAATTCCCTGCCGGATATCTGCACCCTGCATTTTTGCGCATCGTGCAAAAAATGTTCCGAGTAAATATGGATCGCAATATGCTTCTTCCGGCATGAATGCTGATCGGATTATTTCATCTGTTTTCAGCCATGGCGCTTTTTTCTGTGCTTCTTCATTTGAAATGTATTCAACTGGTTCATGAAATTCTTCTGCAATCTTCATCAGCTCTTCCAGGGCAATAACACTGTTTTCACTTGCGGCAACATGCATCACGCCAACTTTTTTTATATCCATGCTTTCACCCAATTGCTTTTCCATGTCGTCTATCGCACGATAGGTTTCCATCGAAAGCGGAATGAAATGTTTTTTTGAACGAATGAGTGTAATTAATGCGGCAGCACGGCTTGTAGCGGAATTGCAGATCTCATTCCGCTCGAGAATAATTATTTTTTTTCCAGGATTATTTTTTGTGTAATAATATGCGATTGCACAACCAAACAAGCCGCCACCAATGATTACTACATCTGTTTTTTCAGTTGACGGATGCATGATGTTTTACTGGATTTTTTCGAAGTACTCTTTTATCGCTGCAACTAATGCTTTTACATCGTCAGGAAATATTTGACCGATATTTCCAATGCGGAATGCATCTGCTTTACTCAACTTGCCGGGATAGATCACAAATCCTTTTTCGTTGAGTACATTATAGAACTCACTAAAATTGAAATTCTTTTTATCAGGATATAAAAAAGAGGTGATGATGTGACCTTGTATTTCCGGTCGTAAATATTGCTTCAATCCAAGCGCAGCCATTCCTTCATCCAATATTTTTTTATTTGTTTTATAACGTTGCTCTCTTGCACTAATGCCACCTTCTTCTTCTAATTCTTTCATGGCTTGTTGAAATGCCATCAGGCTTAATGTAGGCGGTGTAAAACGAAACTGCCCGTTTGTTTCCAAGCCATTCCATTGATCATATAAATCGAGGCTCAAAGTTCTTGCTTGTCCTTTTGCTTTTACCAATTCACTCTTCTTGCATAATGCGAATGAAAATCCGGGAACGCCTTCAATACATTTGTTAGATGATGAAACCAAAAAATCAATATTCATTTCTTTCATATCCATTTCCACTCCGCCGAAACTGCTCATCGCATCAACAATAAAAACTTTGTTATGCGCTTTACTTATCGAACCAATTTCTTTTACAGGATTAAACAATCCGGTTGTTGTTTCACTGTGAATGCATGCTACATGCGTTATCTCCGGGTGCGCCTGTAAAAAATTTTCTACATCAACAGGAGAAACAATCTGGTCCTCATCAAAACGAAGAATAGCATGATTCAATTGATGAATAGTTGCCATCTTAATGATCCGTTCTCCATACGCGCCATTTGCAAGAATGAGCAAATGATCGTTCTTGCCAACAACACTGCTGATCACACTTTCCACACCAAATGTTCCCGAACCTTGAATGATCACACAATCATACCCATCTTCTTTGGAAACATGTGCCAGTTTCAATAAACCATTGCGGACATTCTTAACTGCATCAACAAACAAATGATCGCGTGAGCCCATATCTTCAAGCATCGCTTCTTTCACTGTTTTTGAAGTGGATAATGGCCCGGGAGTAAATAATAATTTTTTCATGAGAGAATCAATTCGATCGTTATATTATTTTTTATTTTTTGTAACCAGCATTTGTAACTCCGGTTGAGCATCGTTGCGTCGCACACTTGTACAGCAACAATTCTATTGAGCAATCGTTTGAACCACGATTTTATCCTGATTTTTCTGCTTACCCTGATTCTTACAATTACAATCAACCCACGTTTTCAATTCTTCATTTTCAATTAGCGTTGTCAATTATCCATTATCAATTTTCAACTCTCTGCATTATCACATTATCTCATCATCAAATTATAACATTACCCTCTCACCACGGCATCGAAAATGTTTTCACAAACGTAAAGCACTTCATCGCTTCGATAACACCTTCTTTAATTCCTAATCCGGAATCTTTGATTCCGCCAAATGGCGAACTTTCAATTCTGTAGCCGGGCACTTCATTGATATTTACTGTACCTACTTTTAATTCTTTTACAAAACGCAACGCATAGTTCATATTGTTTGTAACTATTCCACTCGATAATCCATACGCAGTTGAATTGCTCAATGCAATGGCATCATCAATATCTTTAAACGTAAGTATTGGCGCCAGCGGGCCAAAAGATTCATACACCACCATATCGGCATTACGAGGCACATCAACGATTACAGTTGGTTCTAATAAAGCGCCGTTACGTTTTCCGCCTAATAAAATTTTTGCTCCTTGTTCAACTGCTTTCTTCACTACACTTTCCAAATAGATTGCAGACGCTTCATCGATCACTGTTCCTACAACTGTTTTCGGATCAGACGGATCGCCGCAGATATATGTTTTTGATTTCTCTACAAATTTTTCAATGAAAGCGTCTTTTATTTTTTCATGAACTAAAATGCGTTTCACCGCAGTGCAACGTTGCCCGCTGTTTCGATAAGAACCTTCGGCAGCGAGATACACAGCGGTATCCAAATCTGCATCTTCCATAATAATGATCGGATCGTTCCCGCCTAATTCTAAAATCACTTTTTTATATCCTGCTGTTGCTGCAATTCTTTTTCCGACAGCAACGCTTCCTGTAAATGAAACAATATCCACTCTCGGATCTTTCACCAATGGTTCTGCAATTTCATTGGTTGGTCCTAACAACACGCTAAGCATGTGATGAGGCAAGCCGGCTTCATATAATAACTCAACAAGTTTAATTGCAGTGAGCGGAGTTTTTTCAGATGGTTTTAAAATTACCGGAGTACCAACAGCAATAGCAGGCGCAATTTTATGCGCAACCTGGTTCAACGGATGATTAAATGGCGTGATGCAAACCGCGAGTGATAATGGCTCACGAAGTGTAAAAATTTTTCGTGCTTTTCCTGATGGAGAAATATCACAGGAAAAAATTTGTCCATCATCTTTCAAACTTTCGATAGCTGCAAACATCAATACATCATGCGCACGCCCTGTTTCATAAATGGCCTCACGAATAGCGAGCCCGGATTCTGCGCTGATGCAATTCGCAAATTCTTCTTTGCGTTCAACTAATAAGCTTCTTGCTTTTTCCAGAATAGCATAACGATCGTAGCGCGTTAATTTTTTCCCGCCAGCTAATGCTGCATCAATCGCTTGTTGTGCGTGTGATGCGTTTGCCAATGCTACCGTTCCGACAACACGTTTATCATAAGGGCTTTTTACTTCAAATATATTTGTGGAATCAACTTTTTTCCCGGCAACATAACAATGCATATTCAAGACCGCATCGTTTTTCGCTACTGATTTTTTTGTTGTTATATCTGCTGCGCTCATAATAAAAATTTTATACTCAAATAATTTTATACAACCCTATCTCCGTCATTTCGAATCCCGCTTAATCATTTTAAATTCTAATCACACTTGCGAGGGATAAGAAATCTCATTTTCTATTTATTCAGCAGATTTCTCACTTCGTCGTTAATCGTGCCTGACGCATCTGATGGCTCTATATCTACAATTTTACAAGCATGAAAAGCCATCAGAAGTTTTATCTTAATTCGTACCATTAATTGTAAAATCAAAAATATCAAAGTTGCGCGGGTCCCTTGCTGCTTTCATTTTGTATGCAGCATTCAACGGATGCGAAATGATCATCGGCACCATCTCTTCATATCTTCCGCCATGCGAACGCAATGTTCCATCTAACGCAGACAGATCATGATACTGTGGTCTTCTTCCGACCACAACATCACGCGCAGACAATACAACCAGGTCACCAATGCGGTCTTCAGGTTGTTCAAGAACACGAACTGCTGTTGCACGATCATACACTTCAGTAATTCCCGGCTGAACTGACAACCATTTTTTTATTTCTTCTACTTTTGAAATATCCGGAACATGAACAACCACATACGATCCTAATGCACCGTGATGTTTTACATATGGATCGGTTATCGGGCAGATCACGCGAAACCCTGCACCAAATTTTTCTTCCAGCATATCTTCTACATATAACACATTCGGCGAACCATCAGCTTTTATTTTTGCATTCATCCCATGATCTGCAGTAGCGCCGACAATCGCTCCGGCTTTTACAAGCTCACCAATTTCTTTATCCATTGCTTCATAAAATGCCAACGATTCTTCTGCATCTGGCGCATACGTGTGCTGCATATAATCGGTGAGTGAGAGATATAGGAAATCACCCAAACCTTTTTTAATGAATGCAACACCAGCACGCAACACAAACAAACTTGCATCTGCACTATAGATAGCCGGTGTTTTATAGCCAACGATTTCTTCTACATTATCAATTCCGTGTGTTTCTGTTTTTGCCTGGTTTGCTTTTTCTGCAGAGATCGCAATGCCTTTCATGTTGAAAGAAAGTATATCGCGCAATTTTTCTTTTGCAGTTACTACAGCCATTTTTCTTCCGGCATTTGCTGCTGCTGCAAGCAAAGTTTCTGCACGCAGGTACTCAGAAGAATTCATCATCACTTCTTTGTCGATCGATGTATCATAAAAAAAATTTCCGCAAATACCATGTATTGCAGGAGACACGCCCGTAACGATAGAAGAATTATTTACATTGGTGAACGAAGGCAATGCGCCACGGACCATTCCTCTGTAACCCTTTACAGCCATGCTTTTGAGGTTAGGCATGCGATCGTGTGCCATAGTTGTATCGATGTATTCATCCGCAGAACCATCAATGCAAATAACAACGATTGGCTTTGGAGCAGGCGAGTAATTGATTCCGTTAGCAGAAAAAGATTTCGTGGAAATAGACATGTTGAATATTGATTTGAAAGATGATGATGAAACCTAAAAAATGATTGAAGTATCAGATCATTTATTGGTCTTATAAATTTTTGCAAATATAGTAGAGCCCCACAAAACAAGTATTATGCCTCCTGCAGCGGAGATATAAAATATCCATGTAAAAAAATCTACCCATGAATATTTGATAGAAATAAATTCTTTCACCAACAATACAACTACGGTTCCTAAATATCCAAATGCATCAGCGATGTAAATCACAAACCCAACATTACCCGGAACTTTATATGCAGCAAGCATTCTTTCAAAATAAAAACAATTGTACGGAACATAGCCGAGATACAAACCCGAAGCTGCGCATACTATCCATATTACAGGAGAAAAAACTTTTAAATGAAATAAAAATGTTGCCACTGCGGCGAGTATAAAACCGAATACGATAATTACATTGTTTAATTGAAAAGCTTTGTAATTATTTTTTATAACAAAGAATCCTCCAATTGCAGCCAATACGATTAATGATATGACAGTGCTGGTTTGTGCAAAAATTCCTGCGTTGTTCTGATAACCTGTTTCTATCCATAATTCATTGGCAAAATCTTCACTGAAATCTCTCAAAATTGTCAGCATCACATAAGCGATGATCACAGGGGCCAACGCAAAACCAAAACGCTGAATGAATGCTTTTCTTTCCGCTTTATCCATCGGCTTGCGGACAGTTCTCGCTGCCTCATCTTCTTTGGTTGGCGGCGGCGTCTGATTCAACAACCATGTGCTTATTAAAAGCGGCAGAATGAATAATGTTCCTGCAACAAAAGGCATCCACCATTCATTGATGCCAAAATTGATCATCACCCATTTGCCGGCAGTTTTTGCCAACCCTGAAGCAAAGATGAAACTGGTTGCCAGCACTGCGCCCATTATTTCGGTAACTTTTCTTCCTTCCAAAAAACCAAAAACCAATCCCCACACCATTGCTAAAGGAAAGCCATTGATGAACAGAAAAATAAAATTATACGGAGCCGGCACCAGTGCAAATAAAAATAAAGACACCCATGCAATAAAAATGAGTTTGATAATTGTCTTGGCCCGTTTGGATGGATTTAATGAAGCGATAAAACGAATGCCATAAAATTTTCCAAGCATATAACCTATAACCTGCGATATTACCAGCACTACTTTGTAAGAAATCCCGAATAAAGTCAATCCGCTGAAAGATGCGGAAGTGAATGGTTTGCGAAAACCATACATGCATGTATAGACAATAAATGATGACAATGAGACATACAAAACAAAAGCCCAGGCAGGAGAATTTTGCAATCTTGATTTCAATGTGCTGTTTTCATTTTCAGGCAATGATACTGATTGCATGTTTTTAAATTATGATATACTAAAAATAAATCTTAATTTTTTTGAGATTCAAGATGATGCAAAATCATTTTTTTGTAATGAACAAGCGCCGGTAAAGGTTTATGCTCGATTTTCGCCTGCTCATCCCATTTGCGCATTTTGATGATCAGATCAAACAATGGATACTGTTCAAATGCGTTCGCTTCATCTTCTTCCATCCTTCCTCCCTGATATCCGAGTGTTTTTTTGCTTGCATCAGACAACTGCTCGTAGTACTCAGGGTTCTTGAATGTAAGATATCTTTTTGCTTCCACATGAGATTGCACCAGGCGCACAATTTTTTTGGAAAATCCTTTTTCTTTTAAAAAATCAGCACCGATTTCTTCGTGATCTTTTATTCCGAATTTACCCATCGCATTATCATTGTGTTGTGTTTCGCAGATATGGCCGATATCGTGCAAAAAAGCTGCTAATACTATTTCTTCATCATAACCCTGTTCTTCTGCCAATTGCGCTGCCTGCACCATGTGCTCAAGCTGTGTAATTTTTTCTCCGGCATATTCTTCGCCGCCATGATGCTCATAAAAACTCATAATCTCTTCGGCAATCTTTTGCGCTTTTTCTTTTTCCATAAAAATTTACTGAGTGATAGACGATATTGCTTCTGCAGTACCATGATCAGGCACAAATTTGAAACCTAACAATGCAGCCAGTGTTGCTGCAATTTGTTTTTGATAAAGTGTCACGGGAGTTTTTACTTCACCTGTAGGCTTTGTATCAGGGCCGATTGCTGCAATCCAGATATGCCCTGCATCTTCCACTTTTTGCCCGTGATCTCTCCATTCGTCTTTTATTTTATCACCACGCCCATGGTCACACGTAATGATCAATGTTGTTTTGTTTTTATATTCCGGCATTGATTGCACTAAATTCCAGATGTCAGCTATCATGCCATCTTCTGCATGCGCCGCAGCGAGATAATGATCATAGTTTCCCTGATGTGCATATTCATCCGTTTCATCAAAAGAAATATAAAGCACTTTGGGTTTATGTTCTTTCAAATACTCTCTTGCTGAAATATAAGTTAAGATGTCCAGTCTTTCTCCATTTGGCTTCATCGAAAGCTTTTGAATATCGTTTAAAAGTTTTGCAGTGGATGAACCAAAGTCAATAGAATCCTGGTCTGAATTCACATACAAACCGTTTCTCCATTTATTCAAAAAATATGGAGGAACATCCCATGTGCTGAATGATGCGACTTTTCCTTCATAACCTTTTTGCCTGTTGATAAATTCAAGAACATTGGTGTTCTTGTTCTTTATTTTATCATTTGAATTAACGGCTGTGTCAGGATAGCCGGTGAATATTTCATTATATCCCGGATAAGAAAATTTGTAAGGGTTTGCATTATCAACATTGCTGCCGATATTCCTGTTGCCATATAATTGTCCCTGTGATGCAATTGTTGTCCATAAAAAAGGGAATAATTTTTTTCTTCTTTCATTAGCATCATTATTCCATAAAAGTTTTTCTATTT
>Ga0070734_10002369_pt1 | contig 23120 bp, 19 predicted proteins | sample Coa_R1_8_FD_66444 | JGI IMG/M metagenome (GOLD analysis project Ga0070734, IMG submission 66444) | Surface soil microbial communities from Centralia Pennsylvania, which are recovering from an underground coalmine fire - Coalmine... | ecosystem: Environmental > Terrestrial > Soil > Unclassified ...
TCGGTGGCGCTTTCTTCAACTTCGGATCGGTAATGGTCGAAGTGACGGTGTAAGTTCCACCCGCGACGCCGTTGGTGTCAATGCTCGCGGTGTTGTTGTTGCCGGTGACTTTGCCGCCGTTGCCACTCCAGGCATAGCTCAGAGTGTGCTTGGGGTTAAAGTTCGAGGCGGTTGATGTTGCCGTAACCGGCTCGCCGACCATGACTTCGGAAGGTTGAACCGAGCAAGCCGCAGAAGGTGTGGTTGCCGGCGGGTAGCCGAAGTTCCACAAAATACCGGTGCGCAGACGCAAACCTTCCAGTGAAGGACGGCGCAGATCGGGGAACGAGGAAGAAACTTCCGTCGCGTAGTTGTGACGCGCCCAAACGTAATCGCCTTCGATCACGCGCAAAGTGATGAGGTGCGTCAGAGGCATGTCAATGCCGCCGCCGAGAATCGCGCCGATGCCGCTATCCGAAGGAATTCCGGGCGCGCTCAACTGGTTCCAGCCCACCAAAGTGTGCAGGAAGAAGTTTGCATTGTCAGTGCGGAACATGAGGCGGGGACCAATCGACAAAGTCTGCTCGTTGGTGCCTTTGCCGTCGGTCGTCCAGTTCTTGCCGTAGTCGCCTTCGAGGGCGAGGTAACGATTGAAATTCCAGGCCGCAGCCGCGCCTATGCCCCAGGGAGCGTCCGGCAGGTTCTGGCCAACTGGGGCGTTATAAGATCCGAAAGGAGACGGCACGGTGCCGCCCGGGTGCGCCCATTGATATCCGGTGAAGATGTCGTATTTTGGAACTTGTTGATCCTGGGCAAAAGCACTGAGAGACAACAGACCCATCAGCGCCATCATCATCAAACTTACCCACAGTGAACGGCTGTTGCGGGCTTTCGTACAATCCATGTCAAAATCCTCCAATGAGAAAAAGCTACAGTAAAACGGTTCAAAAATTAGCCAATAAACCCGTAGGAATAGGCCACCTTACCGAAACTCGCGATTGAGTCTCCCCGGCCCGTCATCTTTGAGAACCAATAACCACAGATGAATTTTTAGACTGTATTAACACTTTACACTAATTGATGCTCTCCCAAACCCGGAATGTTTAAAAAAGTTTCGACAAGCCCTTTAGTCTCATATTGATACAAGTGAACCCTGGCGCACTTTGTCTTCAAAATGAACATAACACTATGCAGAAAGAGTCGAAATGGGAGCTTATTATGGCCCCTTCACAGTACAATTTGCGGAACACATTACTGCGCCCCTTCCCAGGAACACTAGAAAACGTAGTTGCCCTTCACCATATCGCTTCGCTTTGCGCGCCGGAGTTTTGTCTTAATATGGAAGCCGGATTGGAAACTTATGAGCCAAGAGAAAGTACTCATTGTTGAAGATGAGGAAAATGAACGCACCGGCCTCGCCGAGTTGGTTACATCCTGGGGCTACCGCGCTGAAACTGCGAAAGATGGAGTCGATGCTTTAGAAAAGACGAGCACATGGTCTCCATCCATCGTAGTGACCGACTTGAAGATGCCGCGCATGGGCGGCATGGAATTGCTCGACAAGCTGGCGGCGGAAAAACATCCGATGGCGGTAGTGTTGGTCACGGCGCAAGGCACGATTGATAGCGCGGTGCAGGCAATGCGCAATGGCGCATACGACTACATCACGAAGCCGATTGACACGATCCGCTTGCGGACGATTCTGCAAAACGCCTCGGCGCTTCTCGAAAGCCGCGCGGAAAATGAGGCCTCTCGGCGCAAGCTGCGCGACGGCGGCTTCCTCGGTTCGCTGATTGGCCCATCCAAGAAAATGCAGGAAATCTTCCGGCTGATTGAGATGGTTGCGCCGAGCACAGCCTCCGTTTTAATTACGGGAGCCAGCGGAACGGGCAAGGAACTGGTGGCCCGGACGGTGCACGAACTAAGCCCGCGGCGAAATAAACCGTTCGTTCCCATCAATTGCGCGGCAATTCCCGAAACCCTGATTGAGAGCGAAATTTTTGGCCACGAAAAGGGAGCATTCACGGGCGCGCTGGAACGGCGCATCGGATGTTTTGAACTTGCCGAAGGCGGAACATTGTTGCTCGATGAAATTGGTGAAATGCCGGTGGCGACGCAGGCGAAATTATTGCGCGTGCTGGAAGACCGCAAACTCCGCCGTCTTGGCAGCAAAGTCGAAACTACGATTGATGTTCGCGTGCTGGCCGCAACCAACAAGAACCCCGAAGAGGCGGTTGCCCGCGGAGAGTTGCGCAATGACCTTTTCTACCGCTTGAACGTATTCAACATTCACATGCCGCCGTTGCGGGAGCACAAAGAAGATATTCCCGATCTAGTGCAGGCGTTGATTGCGGACATGGGCAGCAAGCACGGACGAAAAGTCGCGGCTGTGAGCGAAGCTGTGCTCAACGCATTCAAAAGCTATTCATGGCCGGGGAATGTGCGCGAGATGCGGAACACGCTGGAGAGAGCCGTGATTGTCTGCGATACCGCGATGATTGAAACCAGGCATTTACCGCCGAATTTTGGGCAGGCGCGGCCTCCGGTGGATGGCGGCGATATGGTTCACGTGGGCGTGGGCACGACGGTGGGCGAAGCCGAGAAATTACTGATCTTAAAAACGCTCGAAACCACTGGGAACAATAAAACGCGGGCCGCGGAGATGTTGGGAATAAGCCTAAAGACCTTGCATAACAAAATGAAGGAGTATGGCAGCGCAAGCGCCGAAGCGCAGGAAGAACCAGCCGACGACGCAGCCCTCCGCTAAATGCTTCGCAGAACAAAAATCGTGCTCGCAATCACGGTGATGGTCACTGTTTTGGCTGCGGCATTTTCCTACCTGTACATTTTTCAAATTCTGAACCAGCAGGTTACGACCGCCCACGATACGGCCGCCTATCTTACGACCCAGCTTGCGTATCTAGCCGCGGATGCAGCGCCTGACTTGACCAGCACGCGAACAAATACAAGTAAGCCCGAGTCGGTGAGACGGGCCACGGCTTACTATTTGGGAACAGACAAGGACCTTAACGTCATGCTGGCGTCGGTAGTCGGCAACTGGCCCACGGTTTACGATGCGTCTTTAGTTGACCCTGACGGCAAAGTCATTTTGCACACCGATCCAGAATTGGTGGGCAAGCAAATTCCGGATCGCCCGGATTTTCAACAAATCCAGAACGCTGGCTTCCGACGCAAACTGAGACTCATCTACAACCCGCCCACGATCTATGACATTCGCCTGCCCCTGCAAATTAACGGCCAGCCGTTTGGCACAGTTCGAGTCGGCATTTCCACCGTGCTGGTAAGAAATGAGTTGACGCCGCGATTGCGGCACGCATTTATTCTCTCGGCGATTGCGATTCTGCTTTCCCTGATTCTTGCAGCCGGCCTTTCCCGTCTTGCTCTCGGGCCTCTCGAACAAATCAGCCGCAGGCTGGACAGCGTTTCCACTGGAAACGAAGACGAGATTAGCGCGGATGAAGCCGGCAGCGACGAGTACGGGCTGGTTTCGTTGAAAATCGCGCACCTTGGCCGCCAGATGCGGGACGCGAGAGAAATCTTCTCCGCTTTGAAAGACAACGTGGATCAACTGATGAGCAATCTGCAAGATGGCCTCATGTTGTTCACGAGGGATTCGCGTGTGGTGCTGGTGAGCGCCTCGGTTGAGAAATTCCTGGGAAGGCCGCGCCATGAGTTGCTGGGCCGAAACGTAAATGAAATTTTCTCCACGGACACTGCGCTGGGAACGATGTTGCTTAATTGCTTTCAATCACGAAGTGCACTTGAGCCGCGAGAAATTGATGCGCCCAATGCCAAGAGAATTCAAGTTGCGCTGGATTTTATTCAGGAGCGAGGCACGCCGATTGGCGCGTTGCTAACTTTGCGCGATGCGGAGTCGGCACGGCGGATTGAAGACGAAATCGAGATGTCGCGGCGCATGTCCGCCAGCGGACGCATTACGCGCGGCGTGGCGCATGAAGTGAAAAATCCCATCAATGCCATTGTTTTGCACCTGCAATTGCTGCAAAGCAAACTGCAACGCGTTGACCCTGACACGCGGCGGCATATGGACATTATTGACAGCGAAATTCACCGGCTCGATCGAGTGGTGCAAACACTGGTGGAGTTCACACGACCGCGCGATTTGCATTTGGAACAGATTGACCTGCGGCGGATTCTGGAAGATGTCGTGGTCCTGGCCATGCCGGAGGCCGAGCAGCGCAACGTCACAATTACGCGAGACTTTGAATCTGCCCCGCTTCGCGTGAAAATTGACACGGACTTCATCAAGACGGCCATGCTCAATGTGGTCATGAACGGGATTCAAGCCATGCAAAACGGTGGCGTGTTAACGGTTTCTCTGCACCGGGAAGGAGATATGGCATTAACTGAAATTCGAGACCAGGGCATGGGAATTCCGCATGAAGCACAGGACAAGATTTTTGAACTTTACTTCACCACCAAAAAAGATTCCGGCGGTAACGGCATCGGGCTGGCGCAGACCTACCAAGTCATGCAGTGGCACTATGGCTCGGTGGATTTTGAGTCCATTGCCGGGCGAGGCACTACATTCGCGTTGCGCTTGCCGTTGATTGAATCCGTAGCGGATGCGACGAATGAATCAGTGTCGGCTAAAAGCACAGACTTTCCCACGAAGGCTGTGGCGAGTTAACGATGAAGCCTGCGACACAACTCGCGCTGGCTTTATGTTTGCTTGGCGTTGGCATTTTGCGTTCAAGCGCGCAATCTGCTGACGAGCCCGCGTCCCCAGCCACGCAAGAATTTGCCCCTAGCCAAAATTCTTCGAATTCGCCAGCGAAACAACCTTCGTCGGCAGGCGATTCTCAAAAGAAGATAGTTCGGAACGGCGGGACATCCGACCCCAGCATCAGAGTCGCACCTATGGTTTCCGCACAACAGGAATCGGAGCAGACCCAAAATACGCAACGCCTACTTTCAGTCGCGGAAGCAAATCTGAAGATTCTAGCGGGCCGTCCGCAGGAAGGAGGCTTGCCTACAGCGATTTCTGAAATGAAGAACTATGTAGAGCAGGCTAAAGCTGCACTGGACGGCGGCGACATCGAGCGCGCCCATAAAATCGCAGTCAAGGCAAGCATCCTGACCAACGACATGGTCAGGCACCCCTGAGAATTCTATTTCGCGTGCGGACGCGCGGCATTTATTTTTGCCAATAGATCTTTAGCCGGTTGCTGCATAGGACCTGCAATGGAGGCCGCTTCAGCCAAGGCTGCTTTTGCGTCGGCAACTTTGTTGATCTTTGCTTCGGAATATCCAAGCCGGTAGAGCACGATGGCGTACTGCTGGTCATCCTGTCCTTTCAGCAAGCTGGCTGCGGTTTTTAATTCGGGGATGGCAGCCGCGGTTTTATCCTGCTTCATCAATACATAACCCAGCGTGGAGTGAGCGGCCCCGGCGGAAAGTTTGCGGGAACGGTCAGCATCTGGGGCGTCGGCTTTGGCAATATCAATGGCTTTCTGCGCATAAGCAGTCGCTTTAGCTGGGCTGGCCGGATTGGAATCTTCGGAGTATGCATTTGCCAGCAACAACAATGCCGGCAGGCTTTGCGGGTTCGCTGCCAATGCCTTCTCGCCGTAGGCCACCAGCCGCGGCATGTCTTTAAGCTCGGACAACGACATCATGGCGTAGGAAGAAATAGGATCCGCGAAGCGGGAGTTGGGGAAAGCGGGAGTGAAACGTTCGATGTATGTCATCCGCTTTTGGGCATCGCTTTCGGCAGCGATGGTATTGAAGGCAGTCACCTCGAGAAATTCGTAAGAATTTTTCGCGGCGTCTTTGTCCTGGCTGATTCGGTTGGCGAAATCAGCATCACTCATGCCTTCCGGCTTCGGCTGCTTGTCCAGCGTGCTGTAGGTATTTCCTCCGGCGACGGCGCAATTCATCACCTTATCGGAGTTTTTTGCCTGCTGCGCAATGCTGGCCTGCGTGACCAAAATATCGAGATCGCGGGGCTCGGCGGCAATTGCTTTATCGCCATATTCGAGCGCTTTGGGGAGATCACCCCCGGCTTGCGAGATTTGTGCCAATTGCCAGTAACCATAGGCAACGGCCTGAGAGTTCGAAGAAAACTTTTGGATAAAATCCGTGTACATTGCGGCCTTCTTCTGGGCATCCGCTTCGCTGGAAATCGCGTTGAGGGCCTGGTCTTCCGGGGTTCCTGCGGCAAAGACAATTTTGGTAATTTGCGCGGAGGAGTAGGAGACAAGAGTTATCAGAGACGCGAGAAGAGCCAACAATCGGATGCGATGCATACGTCACCCCAAGCAGGAATTTTCAGCGCGGGAATCTTAGCTCCGAGCGCGTTGATATGCAAGTTACATGAATAGCTTCCGCGACTTTACATGCTGTAGTCTGAGTTCATGGCTGATCTTGCGACGAGCCGATCGTTAAACCAAAAGACATCGCCGTATTCTTCGGCGAGTTCGCGCAAGCTGACGCATTCGATTTTTTTTATTGTGCTCGTGGCATTCTTTCTGCGGGTTGCGGTCATCACCGTTGGACACACCTACAAGATCACGCCGCGGCGCGATCATTTTCAGTTTGGATGGGAGATGGGGCGCTTGGCGCGGTCGATTGCGCTGGGAAAGGGCTTTAGTAATCCGACTGATTTAACAACTGGAGCGAGCGCTTGGGCGCCGCCGCTTTATCCGTACATTTTAGGTGGTGTGTTTAAGGTTTTTGGAATCTACACTGCCGCGTCGGCGTGGGTGATTTTGACTTTCAATAGCATCTTTGCTGCACTCACCTGTCTCACGCTCTATTTGATCGCCCTGAGAATTTTTGACATTCGCGTTGCTCGGGCGACAGCGTGGACATGGGCGCTTTTCCCTTATGTTTTGTATTGGCCGACGCGCGTCGTTTGGGAAACCAGCCTTACGGCTTTTTTGCTGAGCCTCGCGTTGCTGATGACACTGCGGCTGGCCGAAAACGAATCGCAAAACACTCTGGAATGGATTGGCTTTGGCGCGCTCTGGGGCGTGATATTGCTGACCAACACTGCCGTGGTTTCTCTGCTGCCCTGTTTTTTATTGTGGTTGTTGTGGAAATCACGCGAGCGCGCGAGGCTGCTTGCAAAAGCAAGCATGTGCATTGTGGTGGCGGCGATTGTGGTGAGCCCGTGGCTGGTGCGCAATTACCAAGTTTTTGGCAAGTTAGTTTTTGTCCGCGACAATCTGCCGCTGGAATTGCACATGGCCAATAACGAGCACTCGGAAGGATTGTGGACGCGCAACGAACATCCGGGAAATGACGCTGACGCGATGCGACAATTCCAGGAAACCGGCGAATTGCGATTCATGGAGCAGAAGAAAATCGAATTCAATCAGTTCGTGCGGGAACATCCTGGCAATTTTGTTTGGTTCAGCCTGCAACGAGCAGCGTATTTTTGGATTGCGCCGCCATCGTTCACCAACTTCAAAGGTTACGACCTGGAAATTTCGCGCCACATGAATTTCTTTCTCGGGGCAGCGTTTGCCTTTGGAGGCTTGTGGCTGGCGCTACGCAATCGAATTCGCGGCGGATTTTTGCTGGCTTGTTGTTTGCTCGTGTATCCACTTCCCTATTACATGGTGAATCCGTTTCCCCGCTACAAACACCCCATTGAGCCGGTGATGACTTTGCTCGTCGTTTATCTGATGATTGAAGCCAGCAAAGTACAAATTCATTGGCCATTCAAAAATAAATAGCAATTAAGTTACAAAGCAGCCTCGAACGTCGCGCACACCAACCTGCATCATTTAAAGTAAATTATGCGTTCCATCCTGCAGAAACCCGCGCTGCGCTATATCTTCACGGCCAACGTGATCTCCATGTTGGGGAGCGGCATGAACTCTGCCGCGGTGGCGTGGTTCATTCTGCAAAGCACCCACTCCGAAATTGCGCTGGGAACGTTCGCCGTTGCGACGACGATTCCGGCAGTCATTATGCTGCCGTTTACTGGTGTGATCATTGACCGCGAAGACCGGCGGCGGCTGGTGATGATGCTCGATATCTCCCGCGCGGTCGTGATTCTTGTCGTGTCCATTCTCGCGTTCATGGGGAAAGCACGATTGTGGGAGCTTTACTTGATGAACATGCTGGTCGCGGCTGGGTTCTGGATGTTCTGGCCGACGATTACGGCGCTGATTCAGGAGCTAACGCCGGGCGAGGAGTTCGTTCACGCCAATACTTTTCTGCTCGCGGGAATTCAGGGTGGATGGTTGATAGCTGGATCCATTGTTGGATTTGTTTACAACAAGATTGGGCTCGGCGGCGTGCTGCTGATTGATTTTTCGACTTATGTGATTTCGTTCCTGTGTTATTTCGCGGTGCGCAAGGGACGGCATGTAGTACCGCGTCCGGAAGAGTTGCGTAGTGATCTCATTGCCGCAGAAACTGCGTTGCAACGATTTGTACGCGAGTTGGGCGAAGGACTGGAGTTTTTGCGTGGACGACGGCAATTAATTTTCATCGGAATCAGTTGGGCGCTGTTTCTTGGCGCCATGATGACGGGGATTGTGGTCATTCCTGCGCTGAGCGATCAGGTACTCCATAAGGGCGCAGTCGGCTACGGCTGGCTCAATGCCGGATGGGGTACAGGCGCGTTTCTAAGTGCGATTTACGCGCCGATGATGATCGGTGCGCTAGGCGCACGTAGGGCTATTGCCGTTTCGATGGGATTGCTCGCGATTTGCATGACACTGGCGCCATTGTCCCCAGGCATTGCGATTGCGGTGATTGCTTTTGCCATTATGGGATCGAGCCGCGGGGTAAGCAGCGTGGCCATGAATACAACGCTGATGGAACAGGTGCCCAAGCACTTTATGGGGCGGGTGCAGAATACATTTTATTTTGCGGGGACGTTGTTGCAAATCCTGCTTGCGCTTCTGGTGGGCGCTGTCTCTCAATATAATCTGGCAGCCGGGTTCTCGATTATCGGGATGGTCTATGCCATTGCCTTTGTGAGCGCCGTGTGGCCGGTGGAAACAAGTGAGCCCGCGTGCGCGGCAACGCCAGTGGAATAGCTTCAGGTGCACTGCGGCGCTGGAGGTTAGGATGAGTTATCGGGGAATGGTAATCGGTCTCCTCTGGCTGCTTGCGCCGGCGGTTTGGGCAAGCGAGCCCGCCAAGCAACAAGATCAATCATCTCGGGTCGAAAATAACACGTTCATTTCAATGGATAATCCGACCATCCGAGTGAAGGTCAATAAGAAATTCGAGTACGTCGGTAGCGTGCCCTTCATAATCGACAACGAGTCCGCCGGGAATCGTTACATATTTGTTCGAGCAGCCGCTGACAAGCATATTCGGCAGATGTTCATTATTCAACAGGAAGGATTTCTTCCTTCGTCGAATGACACTTACAAATACAGGATTACGACTCCTGACACATTAGGAAACTCAAAGTATCAGCACTCGGTAATCTTCGAAGACAACGAGGCAACTATCCGCGAGGAGCCGGGTAGGGAGGCCGATGTTACTCAACAATTTCTTACGGCTCATGGGTACGTTCTGGAGCCTGAGCTAGTTATGTCGCGGTTTGCGCGCCCGGTAGATTCTTTGCGCAGACACGAAATTATCTTCTTCTGCTTTGAAAACCTTTCTTCGTACAGACAAGAACTGGCGGATTTCTCTCCAAATGCCGCAAGCCAAGCCAAAGAAAGTATTAAGCAAAAGGTCGATCACAACTGCCGCAGTATTTTTCGGGTGAAGGATTAGCAAAGGATTCTTGCGGCTAGCGACTGCCGAGATTAGACCCAAGCTGTTATTCTTTTCTTTAAATTTTGCGATCTAAATTTGCCAGGAGCTAGCATGTCATCCACCCTAGAAGGCCGCATCGCAGTCGTGTTCGGCGTAGCCAATAAGCGTTCCATTGCGTGGTCCATCGCGCAGGGCTTGCATCAGGCGGGCGCGAAAGTCCTGATTACGTATCAGAACGAGCGACTGGAGCAGGAAGCGAAAGACTTGATCGAATCGCTCCCTGGCGCGGAAGGCTACATGTGCGACGTTTCCAGCGACGCCGAGATTGACAAGCTCTTCGCTCAGCTTAAAGAGCGTCACGGCAAATTGCACGTGGTCGTGCATAGTGTTGCGTTTGCGCCTGCAGACGAATTGAAAAATGACTTCATCAACACGACGCGTGAAGGCTTTCGCATTGCGCATGACGTCAGCGTCTATTCGTTGATTGCAGTTTCGCGCGCGGCAGCCCCCCTCATGACAGATGGCGGCAGCATCATCACCATGAGCTACTACGGCGCGGAAAAAGTCGTACCGCATTACAACGTGATGGCGGTGGCCAAAGCGGCGCTTGAGTGCACGGTTCGCTATCTCGCCTTCGATTTGGGAAAACATAAGATTCGCGTAAATGCGATTTCCGCGGGACCGATTAAAACGCTGGCCGCACGCGGCATTTCAGGATTGGGAGACATGCTCAAATCGCATGCCGAACGCGCACCTTTGGGGCGTAACGTGGAAGTTGCGGAAGTGGGATCGACGGGCGTCTTTCTCGCGTCGGATGGCAGCTCGGGGATTACCGGCGAAGTGATTTACGTAGATTGCGGCTACAACATTATGGGGTTTTAAGATCTAATCGCATTTATTGTGGGCCGGATGCTTCGCAGGTCAACTTGTACCAGCTAAGTTGCGGATCGAGATTGCGGCTGAATACAAGAGCGCCACTAAAATCTTCAGCGAAAATGACCGTAGAAAAATAGGTGTGATCTAGCCCGATAGAAAAAATCGGTTTGCCATCCAGTCGAATGCCCTCAATCCCCTCCTGGGAGTCCACGACAACGCAGTCGCCGCTCGGAGAAATTGCCACGGGTCGCCCGTCCACATGAGGGAAGACTTTCAAAATTGAACCATCACGTGAAAATACTTGGACATTTGTCTCCAGTGGCTCTTCCAGATCTTCCCGCGTCGGATTTTGGTTGATCGCGACACGTGCGACAATCTTGTCACCAGCGCTGGTGATCGCGGCACTCGGCCCATCCGACAACTTTTCCCAGATTGTTTTCCCATATTTGTCAAGAACTGCTATGCCCCCCCCGCCGGGACCATGGTTTGGTTCTGCCCAGGTAACAAATGTCTGGAGATCTCGTGAGGCATTCATGCCTTCCGCACCAGACGTCCAGACTACTGAACCATCTCTCTGCAACACGCCAGCGCCTCCCTCACGGATTAAGAGAAATCGGTTATCGGCAGAGAATGATATTCCGGTGGGCAAACAACACCAAGGCTGGAAGATTTTTTTCCATAGCAGTTTGCCATCAACACCGTAAAGGAGAATGCTATTGCCTCCAGTGCCTACTGCAAGGGACTTGTCGTCGCGATCAAAAGCTACGCTAAGAGGCGTACTCGACATGCTTAGCGGCTTTGCACGGCCGCGCCGGTCAACCAACCACACTTTCTTATAGCCTGAGTATCCCGCTAGCGCCACTTGGTCGCACATTGGAGATACCGCCAGGGGCCCCGCGACGATGAAACGGTTAATCGCGCCATAGTTCCAGTTCCAAAGAGTGCGCCCGTCTACGCCGAGAACTTCCAACATGCCTTTCCCGGCAATTGCGGAGCACCGCGCATTCGAGGACAAGGCGACAGAAATCCACGTTAGCTCTGTCGGTACCAGCTTGAGATTTGCGTAAGGCTTACTCCAGGCCGGTAACAATACGGCGGCTTCGGATCGTGTAGCGTTGGCCTGACCGTAGGCCGGGTCGAGGAGGCCAAAAACGACGAGGACAAGCGTTGCAAGTAGCTCTAACCGTAAGTCCGCGGGATGGGCACGCGCGTGACATTTAATTGGGTCAACGTGAACCGATATATCGGACGCCATCAGAACATAACTCTAACACTCGCCGCCAAGAACCCTGATTCGCCGTTCGTCTTCGCCGATTTTCTCAATCGCAATCTCTACATCCCGGTCACGGACGAAGCGCTCAAATTTCTCTCCCCACTCGATGAGCAAAATGCTGTTGTCGGAAATCAGATCGTCAAGGCCGAGGGTTTCGAGCTGGCGTGGCGTATCCACGCGGTAGAGGTCAATGTGATAGAGGCTAGCTTGCGGGCCGCGATATTCGTGGATGAGAGTAAATGTCGGGCTGGTGACGTCTTCTTGCGAGGCAGCGCGAAAGGCTTCGGCAACGCCTTTGATCAAAGTAGTTTTGCCTGCGCCGAGGTCGCCGCGCAGCAGGACAAGTTTGGGCGGCGCGAGATATGCCGCAAGTTCACGCCCAAGGGCGATGGTTTCTTCTGGTGAATGAGTGGTGAATTCGCGCGTCATGCTGGAAGTTCCAGTATAGACGCGCGCGTAAATTTACATGGTTTTCGGCGCCCACTGGCTGGAGCGCATGCCGTGAAAGCTGCGGTCCGCTGCAGACTCAACCGTCATGCGCAAAGTGCGATGGTCATCGTCGCCCAGCGCAATGAAGCGAAAAGGTTGAAGCGTTCCTTCTCCGCCTCGCATTGGAACCAGCATCTCAGCCATGCCACGCACGGAGCCGGATTGCGTCTGAAATGCGACTTCGACAAAATCGCCCTCGCCCAACGATTTGGCAAGGCGTAAAAGTCCGCCGGTAACGGACACGGTTTGAAGTTTGCCCTTGGCGCGCTGCCCGTCTTCAAGCATTACCAGCGCCCCAATCGAGCCGCCTACATGAAGGCGCGGCGCACGTTTCTGCGTATTGGTTTGGGGAAAATGAGTCATAAACAAAATCAATATGCCACGAGGGAATGCGGGCGGAAACATTACGGAAGCGGCTGTCCAGATTCCAAAGAGGATTTAAATCACAGCGTCTGTAAGTGGCTTGTATGGATGGAGATAGCGAATGTTAACAACTTGATTAACGTCCTTCGGGCCACTAGAGAGAGCGGCTGATTTCTACGGTTTTGCTGTTTGCCAGTACACGGGTGCGGCGAAAAGCGTCGGGTAATCCGGCCAGCAGATCGGTGGCGATAAGGGAGTGTTCGCCTTTCGACTCGCAAGCAACATCGCCGGCAAAACCATGCAGATAAACGGCTGCAATCACGGCTTCGAATGGCTGTTTTGGATGTTGCGCCAACATGCCAGCAACCATGCCGGTAAGAATGTCGCCGGTGCCGCCGGTCGCCATGCCGGGATTGCCAGTAGTGTTGACCCACACGTCGCCATTGGGATGAGCAATCAAGGTGCGATGCCCTTTGAGGACGACGATGAGTTCGTGTTCACGGGCAAAATCGCGAGCGACTTTGAGGCGGTCTTTCTGGACTTCGGGAATGGTTGTATTCATGAGCCGCGCCATTTCTCCGGGGTGAGGAGTGATGACAAACGTCTTATTTTTCCCATTCAATTCATCGCTCTTTCCCTCAAAGGCGTTTAGGCCATCGGCATCGAGAACGACAGGCACCAATGTTTGTGCGACCAATTTTCTGACGAGGGCCGCAGTTTCTTCATTGCGAGAAATTCCAGGGCCGATGGCGAGTACAGTTTTTCCTTTTGCCAGAGCCTGCAATGAATCGAGCGCGTCGGAGGAAATGGTTCCCTGCCCGGTTTCGTGCAATGGTTCGGTCATTAGTTCAGGATGAAATCCAGCAACGGTGGGCAACATTGATTTCGCCGTGGCGACCGTGGCTAACCCTGCCCCAGAACGAAGGGCTGCAATACCTGCCATCGCGACCGATCCGGCTTTGCCCAGCGAACCGCCGACAACGAGAACATGCCCGAAACTGCCTTTATTGGAATCAGCGGGACGCGGGCCGATCAGGGGAGCGATATCGTGCGGGGTGATTAGACTCAGACTGAGTGACGATGCAATCGCCTCGTTCGGTGAGCCGATCGGAGCAATCACGGTCGGGCCGGCAACAAGCGATCCCATCACAAGGGCTGGCTTCGGCGCAGTAAACGTCACCGCGGCATCAGCGCGCGCGACGACTCCGGATTGTTGACCGATTGCGTCGGCGTCGGCACCAGAGGGAATATCCACGGCAACGACAGGTTTGCCGCTCGCGTTAAGCGCGGCAACGGCGTCAACGTAAAGTCCGCTAACAGGTGGACGAAATCCTGTGCCAAGAATGGCATCCACTAAAACATCCGCAGATAGAGTGGCTTGCGCATCTTTTTTCTGAAGATCGTCTGATGATTTGACAACCACTGGCGTGATGCCAAGTTTCGAGAACATCGCTGCCGCATCGCCTCGTAATTCCGATGGATCCGCCAGCAAAAGTACTCGCACTTCCTTGCCGTTTTCGCGAAGCTTGCGCGCGGCTACGAAGCCGTCACCACCGTTGTTGCCTTTACCGCAGATCACGCCGATGGTCTTCGCCTCGGGGTAGCGCGAATGGATGAAGCTTGCGACGGCGCTTCCCGCGTTTTCCATTAAAGTCAGGGAGGGAACACCGAAACGCTCCGTCGTGACACGGTCAATTTCGCGCATTTCCGCCGCAGTGACGATCTTCATGTTTTAACTGTAAAGCATTCGCGCAAGGTACGGCGGGGAAGATTGAGTGGCGCCGTGGTGGCAATCGCACCTGCGGAAACAGCTCAAGACCAAGGCGGCGGCTTGCCGAAATTCACAAGCCGGCGATGTTCATCCGTCACAGCTTTGCTTTCTTTATCGGTGTTAGGGTGGCCTTGCTATGAGAAATTCCCTCTCGCTTCGGACAGCATACCGGATGAATCAATCTGTATTGGTCGGAATGGCGATTTGTTGCCTCGCGCTCTCCGCCCACGCTGCTGTGACCGAAATCCGTAAGGATTTTCCGGCACAGACCGCGCTACTGAATAACGTGCCAGTCTTATCGGCGCCTGCTTCTACTGGCGAATATTTGATCAGCGCATACCTCGATCAGCCTAAAAACAGCGCAGTAACGGCCACGCTTTCATGGCTCGATGAAAACGGCACGCGGCACTACGAAACATTGGGTACGCCAAATGCAATCAGTGGGAGCGTTCTGGTGCGTGTTCAGGCGAACACTTCGCCCACCATCAGTACAAGGGGTAACGTCACCGGCACTTATGACTTGTATGTGGTCGGGCTGGGATTCTGGCCGGCGGGAAATTCAAGCCAAGGCGGTATAACGGAGCCTGTCAACTATAGCGCTTGGCCGCTGACTTCAACCACGCTCGTCAGCACCGCTTTCGATGCAGACTACTACGCGCTCATTCTCGTTCCAAATATCGGTTCGCGGACGCTGTCGCTTGATTGGACGGACGCTCAAACCTCGCATTCTCTTATCGTAAAGCAGAACGCTCTCACCACTACGGGTACAAGTTTCCAACTCATCCACGCGGTGGCCGGGTCGAGCGTGACGATCAACAGCAACTGCACGGAGAATTGTCCGACGGCCACGATTGTCCTCGTAGATATGGGAATGCCCGCTTCGGGGTCCGGCCCACTCAGCGATCACGAACATTATCTTCTCGGCTGGACCGACGCGACGTACCCAAAGCAGGAAACGGTGGTGAGTCAGGGCTCGACGACTGGCATAGGGCTATTTTTAGCAAACATCACCGAACCGATTGCTTCATCCTGTAACGGAGAGACGCTCTATGCCATCACGCAAAGCACTGGCTATGCCATGCAAATTCACGCCAACTGCGACGGCAAGCCTTACTCCTTGATTTTTCCGTCATTCATTACGAGTGGAAGTACGGCTGCAATCGAAACCGAAAACTGGCAGGGAAACTTATGGGGAAGCTCGCCGACATACAGCGCGGAGAGCATCGTGGTCGAGTTTTAGCGTTCGAAGACGGCAACGGCCCTGCCGCAGGACCCGAACGATTGCCAGTCATACAAAAAGGCCCTCCGCTCGGCGGAGGGCCACGAATCCGTACAGAATGATTCTAGTCGGCCATTGCGCCTTTGTTCGACGCCGCGTTCATAGCTTGCACCTTGCTGTGTTTTTGCCCGTAAGTGAAGTAAACGACCAAGCCAATCACCAGCCAGATGATAAGCCGCGCCCAGTTGATCCAGCCGAGCTTATACATCATGTAGCCGTTGAACAGGATACCCATGACCGGAACGAATGGCACCCAAGGCGTACGGAAGGGCCGCGGCTGATTGGGGTCGGACTTGCGGAGCATAATCACCGCAATACATACAATGACGAAAGCAAGCAGCGTGCCGATATTGACCATCTTGCCGAGCTGGTCAATCGGAGTCAGGCTGCCTAAAACGGCCGCCAGAGTTCCGACTAAGAATGTATTTTTCCAGGGAGTGCGCCATTTGGGGTGAACGTCGGCAAAAAATTTCTTGGGCAGCAATCCGTCGTTTGCCATGGAATATAAGACGCGAGTTTGGCCCAACAACATCACCAGCATGACGCTGGTAAGTCCAGCTAGCGCGCCTAATGTGATGATATGCGATGCGCCGACCAGTCCGCGATCCAGAAACGCACGGGCGACGGGAGCTTCGATATTTACGTTCCGCCATGGCACCATCCCCGTTAGAACCGCAGCCACCGCGATGTAAAGAACTGTACAAGCAGAGAGCGAAGCAATAATGCCGATGGGCAAATCGCGCTGCGGATTCCTGGCTTCCTGCGCAGTGGTGGAAACTGCGTCGAATCCGATGTAGGCAAAAAAGATATATGCTGCGCCAGCGCCGATTCCGGCAAATCCCATGGGTGCGAAGCTTGCCCAGTCGCTGCCCCAGTTGCTGGTGTCAACAAAACGGGAGCCCAATCCAATTACAAAAAGCACAACCGAAACTTTAATCGCAACGATGGTCGCGTTGAAGCGCGCGCTTTCTTTAATGCCGATGGCAAGAACATAAGTAATGATGAGCGCGATGATGAATGCTGGCAGGTTCCAGCCAACTTCCATTCCGAAAATCTTCGGTGCCCCTAAAACCTCGTGCGCACGCTGCAATAATTCAGGCGATTGTGCGGCGATGATATCAGCCACGCGGTTCAGAAAAGCTTGCGTGCCGGGTACGAGCGTCGAGTCCGAGGCGACCGCCATCTGACGGGCCACGAAGCCTTCGGCTACACGCAGGCCGGTCCAGTGGTCGTAAGCAAGCCAGAGCGGCATCTTGACGTGAAAAATATCCAGCAGTTCAATAAAATGGTTCGACCAGCCTGAGGACACGGTGCTCGCACCCATGGCGTATTCCAAGGTAAGGTCCCAGCCGATGATCCAGGCAAAGAGTTCCCCCAAGGTCGCATAAGCGTAGGTATAAGCGCTGCCCGCTAGCGGAATCATGGCAGCGAATTCCGCATAGCAAAGGGCGGCAAAGGCGCAGCCCAAGCCGGAGATGACAAATGAGAGCATCAGTCCCGGGCCGGCATAGTGCGCGCCCAATCCCGAGAACACAAAAATTCCTGCGCCAATGACTGCGCCTACGCCAAGCGCCGTCAATTGCACCGGCCCGAGCGTGCGCTTCAGGCTATGGTCTCCGGTTTCCTGCGCCTCAGACATCAGCATCTTCAGCGGCTTTTTTACAAACAAATTCGCCATCTATAAGTTCTCCTTATGCCTTGCCTTCGACTGCAAAACCCGCGCGCCGCGACCAGGCATAGTACACCGGAATCCCCAGCAGCACGATGATCAAGCCCGGCCAAGTGTACTGGGGCTTGAATCGTAATAGTACGACATCCATGAATAAAGCCATCACAATATAAATGATAGGCAGCACGGGATAGCCGACCGCGCGGTAGGGGCGCGGTGCGTTCGGCTGTGTGCGGCGCAACACAAAAAGTCCGTAAATCGTGAGAATGTAAAACACGAGCACCGCGAAAATAATGTAGTCGAGTAGTTGCCCATAGCTGCCGGAGACGCACAGAACACATGTCCAGATCATCTGAACCATCAGGGAGACAGCCGGCGTCTTGTAAGTGGGATGCAGTTTGGCCACGCTGCGAAAGAACAATCCATCTTTGGCCATGGCGTAATAGACACGGGCTCCGGCGAGAATGAGGCCGTTGTTGCAGCCGATGCTCGAAAGCATGATGGCGGCGGCCATGATGTACCCGCCAATTCCGCTGAACATTTGCGTGAGAACGGCTGTGGCCACGCGATCTTCGGTTGCATACTTGATGCCGCGATCAAGAATGGTCGCGCCGTTCTTTATTCCGTCCAGCGGGAGAACGTTCAGATAGATGACGTTGCAGGCGATGTAAAGCGCGATCACGACTCCGGTGCCAAGCGCCAAAGACAAGGGCAAATTCCGGCTGGGATTTTTTACTTCTCCCGCAGTGAAAGTCACGTTATTCCAGGCGTCGGCAGAGAATAACGATCCTACTTGCGCGACGGCGAGAATGGTCAGTGTTCCAACTAGAACTGTCGGGCCGCCGACGCCGACTTGAACGGCGTGCTGGGCGCTAAGTCCGGCGTTAGCCCAGAAGTGGCCGTTGAAATTTGCCGCGAGGGCTTGAGCGTTGCGGCCAATGAATAATCCCAGGATCGTGAGTCCGAGTAGTGCCGCGACTTTGGCCGAGGTAAATACGTTTTGAATGGCCGCGCCCAGCTTCACTCCAAAAATGTTGATGATCGAGAGCGCGATGACCATCAGAATCGCCATCAGATTTTGCGTGTTCAGGCCGACATCCATGTTGCCCAGAACCATCGGGCCGATATGAATGGGCGGAATCTTGGCGAAGTGAATAATCCAATTGGAAGAAGAAATGGACGGAAAGAAAACGCCGAGAAACTTGCCGAAGGCCACGCCCACGGCGGCGATCGTGCCGGTCTGAATGACCAGAAATAAAGTCCAGCCGTAGAGAAATCCCCAAAGCGGGCCGAGCGCTTCGCGGAGATAAACATATTGCCCGCCAGCGCGGGGCATCATGGCGGCGAGTTCGCCGTAACAGAGTGCGCCGACGATGGTCATAAAGCCGGTGACCATCCATGCACCGAGCAGCAAAGCCGGCGAATTCACTTCGCGGGCAATTTCGGCGGAGACAATAAAGATGCCGGAACCGATCATCGAGCCCATCACCAGCATGGTGGCGCTGGTGAGGCCGAGGCCTTTGACGAGTTCTGTGTCTTGCGAGGGCTTTTCTAGTTGAGTGCTCAAAGAGTTTGTGTGGCGCGGGCGCCTCGCCCGCGAGTCCTGCGAAGTTACTTTACCTTAATATGCGCAAAAATTCCTCTGCTGATTTGCGCGGATCGGTTACCAGATCGGATATCACCGCGACCGAGTCGGCCCCAGCTTCGATGACCGAACTGCAGCTCTGGCGGGTGATTCCGCCGATGGCGACGAGTGGTTTCGATGTAAGTTTCCGGGCTGCACGAACTCCATCTAAACCAACCACAGGATCGGGATTGACTTTACTCGAAGTGGAAAAGACCGGCCCGATGGCGATGTAATCTGCTGAAGTTTTGTCTGCTTCTCTCACCTGCTCGGGATTGTGCGTGGAGACGCCCAGCCAGAGTTTCTCGCCGATTACTTTTCGCGCGCTCGCGGGCGAAAGATCGTCCTGGCCGACGTGAACGCCGTTGAAATCCGCGGCAAGGCAGAGGTCGGCACGGTCATTCATGATGAGTTTGAGGTTTGGCGCATTCGTTGGATTCAATCGGCGCCTAAGTTCGCGTGCGTGTTCGAGAATTTGGCGGGCGGAGCCGGTCTTATTGCGATATTGGAGAAGGGTGATGCCAGCGGCGACTAGATCGTCCGCGGCGGTCAAAAGGCTCGCGGCATCGGCGAAGCATGAAACGTCGAGGATGGCGTAGAGGCGGGGAAGGATGAACATATATAAGGGCTTAACAATTTTACGACACGGTCTCAGTTACTCGGGTGCGCAAAGACTTTCATCTTGACGACAGAATTGAATGGAGAGAAACTCTAGCCTCGTAGGTTTGCGGAGGAGTCAGAGAAATGAAAAGATGCGTGATGTTCGCAGCTATTTTGGCAATCTCTATGATCGCATTTGGAATTGATTCACCCGCACAAACCTTCACTACTCTTGTTGATTTCAACGGTTTCAATGGAGAGGAACCCTATCTCGGCCCCATAACTCAAGGGGTCGATGGAGCCATTTATGGAACCACCGAGTCGGGAGGGGCTAACTGCACTCCAAATGATAGCTACGGGTGTGGTTCGATCTTTAGAATGACTTCGACGGGACAACTAAGCGCGATCCGTTTGACTGAGGCCCAGGGATACATTCCTATCTCCGGACTGCTCTTTGCAACGAACGGTAGTGCTTACGGCACATCCGAATTCGGCGGGCCAAATATTCATTGCAACGGCGGTTTTAACGCTTGCGGGACTATATATCAAGTTGACCCTTCTGGGCTGGTTACAGTTGTATATGATTTCTGCGGTCAAACTGAATGTGTGGACGGAGCCGAGCCTTGGGGGCCGTTAGTCGAAGGGTTCGACGGAAACTTTTATGGTACAACCAAGGCTGGCGGCGCATATGACGTTTGCACTGTATTCAAGATTACGAAGAGTGGGATTCTTACAACGTTACACAGTTTCTGTCCGCAGATACCTTGTCAAGACGGCAGTGAGATGCAATCAGCGTTAATTCAAAACAGCGATGGGATTTTTTACGGAGCAACTGAATTTGGGGGAAATGCCGAATGTCCCGACCTAGGCTGCGGCACAATATTCAGAATTACCCCTAACGGAACTTTTACAACGATACACAAATTCAACGGCCATGATGGGTGGGATATTAGTGGCTTGAATCAAGGCAACGATGGCAATTTCTATGGAACCACATTCTTGGGTGGCGATTTGACGTGCGATCCTCCTCGTGGGTGTGGTGTGGTTTTTTCCATCGCGCCTAGTGGTACCTTTCACGTTTTGCATGAGTTTGAGTTGACTGATGGTGTTGGGCCTGTTGCTGGATTGACTTGGGCCAATGATGGAAATTTGTATGGAACTACAAGCGGCTATGATACTTATGGGCACCGGATCAAAAGCAGCACAATATTTCGGATATCTCCTGGTGGCACTCTAACAACCCTTTACATTTTTACGGATGCGGACGGCGTAAGACCGACAAGCAGCCTTCTACAAAGCACTACCGGTATTCTTTATGGAACTACGCTTGTTGGGGGAAATCTTAAATGCAATCACAAGGAGGGATGCGGGACGGTCTTTAGTTTTGACCTAGGCTTACAACCGTTTATCTCGTTCGTGCAACGCTTCGGAAAGGTGAACTTACTCATTGGCATTCTTGGCCAAGGATTTACTGGAACTACTTCTGTCACGCTGAACGGCACTCCTGCAAACTTCACAGTCGTTTCCGACACATTCATCAAAGCCACAGTTCCCGCGGGTGCGACGACGGGATATGTTACGGTCACAACTCCGAGTGGCACGCTGACGAGCAATGTTCCGTTTTATGTTTTGCCGTAAAACCACAGCAGATTCCTCGTTGCTACGCTCCTCGGAATGACAACGTGGTCAGTGGCGAGGAGCGGGATAGCCCCGTTAGTGCTTGCCCGAGGTGATGCCGCTCTTCGCCAGGAACCTCTCGATGAATGTGGTATCGAAATTCCCGGCTTGAAAATCGGGATCCTGGAAGATTCGTTGGTGAAGTGGAATCGTGGTGAAAATTCCTTCGACAATGAACATATCCAACGCGCGGGACATGCGGGCGATGGCTTCGGTGCGGTCTTTGCCGCGGACGATCAATTTTGCGATCAGCGAATCGTAGTAAGGCGGAATTGTGCCTTCGGAATAGGCGGCTGTGTCCACGCGGACGCCGGTGCCTCCGGGCGGATTAAAGACCGTAATCTTCCCTGCCGACGGCGTGAACTTTTCCGGATGCTCGGCGTTAATGCGACATTCGATGGAATGGCCGCGGTGAACGATAGGCTCGGTAATGATGCTGTCCAGCCGCTCGCCGGAAGCGATTCGCAACTGCGCCTTGACCAGATCCACATCCGTCACAAACTCCGTGACCGGATGCTCTACCTGAATACGCGTGTTCATCTCGATGAAGTAGAGCTTGCGATCTTCATCCATTAAAAATTCAATGGTTCCGGCGTTGACGTAGCCAATTTCGGAAAGCGTTTTTTGCAGGATGCCGCCGATTTCCGCGCGAAGTTCAGGGCTGACTTGAAGCGATGGCGATTCTTCGATCAGCTTCTGATGGCGGCGCTGGATGCTGCATTCGCGCTCGCCGAGGCTGAGCACGTTGCCATATTGATCGGCGAGAACCTGGAATTCGATGTGGCGCGGGCGCTCGATGAACTTCTCCATATAGAGATCGCCGTTGCCGAAGGCCGAAGCGGCTTCCGAAGAAGCTTGCTTAAATAGTGCGGGCAATTCGGCCTCGCTGCGGACGATGCGCATACCGCGGCCACCGCCGCCCGCTGAGGCTTTGATGATGACGGGGAATCCGACTTGCCTCGCCCACTCGAGAGCTTCGCCTTCATTGGCGAGAACGCCATCCGAGCCGGGCAGAATCGGCACGCCATATTTCTTCACGGTAGCGCGGGCACGCTCTTTCACGCCCATCATGCGCGTGACTTCGGGCGGAGGGCCGATGAACTTGATGTTGCAAGCTTCGGTCACTTCGGCGAAGTTGGCGTTTTCGGCGAGCAGGCCGTAGCCGGGATGAATGGCTTCGACGTTGGCGATTTCTGCTGCGCTAATCACAGCAGGAATATTCAGATAGCTCTGGCCAAGCTGGGGTGGGCCAATGCAGATGGCTTCATCAGCGAAACGGACGTGGAGCGAGTTGCGATCGGCTTCGCTATAAATGGCGACGGTACGGACGCCGAGCTCTTTGCAGGCACAAATGATGCGCAGGGCGATTTCCCCGCGATTCGCAATCAGAATTTTCTTAAACATTGATGTCGATATTTACGTCTATGTGGAAGATCATGCCGGGCGGATGGTAAACAACTCCTGCCCGTATTCAATGGGTTGACCGTTGTTGACGAGGCGCTCCACGATTTCTCCGGCGACGTCGGCTTCGATTTCGTTCATGAGCTTCATGGCCTCGACGATGCAAAGCACCTGGCCCGCAGTGACTTTGTCGCCGTTCTTCACGAAAGGCGGTGAGCCGGGTGAAGGCGACTCGTAGAACGTGCCCACAATCGGCGATTTCACGATGTGCAAACCAGCGCGGGAAGCAGCGGCCTGCTCTTTGGTTGTTGGTGGAGCAGCCGTAGGAGCGGAAGGCGCAGCCACTTGTGCGGACGGTGGCGCCGACATCGGAGCCGAATGCACGGCAAAATAGCGCGGGTC
>Ga0070734_10002370_pt1 | contig 23113 bp, 14 predicted proteins | sample Coa_R1_8_FD_66444 | JGI IMG/M metagenome (GOLD analysis project Ga0070734, IMG submission 66444) | Surface soil microbial communities from Centralia Pennsylvania, which are recovering from an underground coalmine fire - Coalmine... | ecosystem: Environmental > Terrestrial > Soil > Unclassified ...
ATCCTGATACCAAGGCGGTAATCTCGCACGTGGCAGCAGTCAAGCCCAAGACATTCAATGATTTTGAGGCTGCCGCCAAGGCCATGCGTGAGCAGGAAGGCCGCAAGGAGTCCATCTTCCGCCAGGCCGTGGATGCGCAGAAGAACAATGCCAGCCTGCTGGAAAAGAAATTCCAGGAAGCTGTGAAGAAGGCCAAAGAAACGCCCGACGAAGGCCGCCCGCTGCGCGACTTTGACCTAGACTAGCTGACCGCATTGCCCGCTAAACTCTTACTGCTCGGACATCGCGGCGCCCGGCTCTACGCGCCGGAAAATACCATCCCGGCTTTCGACCTCTGCCTCAAGCATGGCGTTGACGGCTTTGAGTTTGATGTCCGCTGCACCCGCAACAAAGAGTCCATTATTTGCCATGATAGAAAATTCAACCGCATTGCCGTGCGCACGCGCACCCTCGAGCAGATTCATGCAAAATGTTCGGTCGATGGCAGGCCGCCTTGCCTGGAAGACGTGCTTGAACTTTACTCGCGCAAGGCCTTCCTTAATATTGAAGTGAAGGTGCGCGGCATGGAGCAGGTGGTTCTTGACGCGGTCAATCGCTTTCCTCCGCAGCGTGGATACTTCATCTCATCGTTCCTGCCCAGCGTTGTGCGCAAGCTGCATGCTCTGGATCGTTCGCTGGTTCTGGGCGCGATCTCCAAATCCTATTGGCACCTGCGGCGCTGGAAGTCGCTGCCCGTCAGCTACGTTGTGCCCCACTACACATTGCTTACTTCAAAACTGGTGAATGAGCTGCATGCTGCCGGCAAGACCGTGATCACCTGGACGGTCAATGATCCGCGCAAAATCCTCCAAGCCGCCGCAATGGGCGTGGACGGTATCATCTCAGACGACACGAAGCTGCTGGTGGAGACGCTCGGCGATGAGTAGTTAGTACTTGCTATTTAGCTTTTGTCTCGAAAATATTGATTGGTTGTCGACGGACGAAAAACCACAGGGTCTGCGACGCTTTGCCAAGTACTAACTACAAAGTACCAACTACTGCTTCCACAAAAAACGACCTTCCTGCCGGGCCGCGACAGGAAGGCCAAGTCACCTCAATGGATACAACTAAGCAGCAGGCTTAAGAGCAGGCGCAGCTGCAGGCTCAACAAACTGTTCCGTCTCGGTAGATCCTTCCATCGCCGTGATGGACGACTGCCCATTGGCGATAGTTTGTGCAACTTCATCAAAATATCCGGTGCCGACAAACCGCTGGTGTCGGACCGCCGTATAACCTTTATCCGCGCTCTTGAATTCTTTTTCCTGGAGCCGCGAATATGCCGTCATCCCTTCACGCGCGTAGCCATGCGCAAGTTCAAACATGCTGTAATTCAGCGCGTGGAAGCCGGCCAGCGTGACGAACTGGAATTTGTATCCCATGGAGGCCAGCTCAGTCTGGAATTTGGCAATGGTAGCTTCGTCCAGCTTCTTCTTCCAGTGGAAAGAAGGCGAGCAGTTGTACGCCAGCAGCTTGCCGGGGAACTTCTCATGGATTGCCTCGGCAAAGCGCCGCGCTTCTTCAATGTTCGGCTCTGACGTTTCACACCAGATCATGTCAGCATACGGCGCGTAGATCAGGCCGCGCGCAATCGCCGCATCGATCCCGCCCTTGAAGCCGAGATAGCCTTCAGGGGTGCGTTCACCGGTCAGGAATTCCACATCACGCAGGTCGCTGTCTGAAGTGATCAGCTTGGCGCCATTCGCGTCGGTGCGGGCAATCAGGATGGTGGGCACGTTCTGGATGTCAGCCGCGAGTCTCGCCGCCACCAGTTTCTGTACGAACTCCTGTGCGGGAACAAGGACTTTTCCGCCCATATGACCGCATTTTTTTGCCGAGGCCAACTGGTCTTCAAAATGAACCGCAGCTGCGCCAGCTTCGATCATCGACTTCATCAGTTCAAACGCGTTCAGGTTGCCGCCGAATCCGGCTTCTGCGTCGGCCACGATCGGAGCAAACCAGTACATACCATTCTTGCCTTCAGCGTGATGCATCTGATCAGCGCGCAGGAAAGCATTGTTGATCTCCTTTACCACGTTGGGAACGCTGTTGCAGGGATAGAGGCTTTGGTCCGGGTACATTTGTCCTGCAAGATTGGCGTCGCCTGCCACCTGCCAGCCGCTCAGGTAAATGGCTTTCAGTCCGGCCAGCACCTGCTGCACGGCCTGGTTGCCCGTCATTGCGCCCAGCGCTTTTACAAAAGGTTCTGTGTGGAGCATGTCCCAGAGGCGCAGCGATCCCAGACATGCGAGCGTGTATTCAATCTGCACTGTGCCACGCAGCCGCACCACGTCTTTTGCCGAGTAAGGCCGTTCAATGCCCGCCCAGCGGGGATCTTGTATCCATCTTTCCTGTAAGCGTTGTTCTGGGGTCTGTCTCACGGTGAAGCCTCCGAATTGTCTGTCTATGATTGCGCGGGGAAAAAGAGAGCTTTCTTTCCGCCGCCCCCATTAGATGCGCCTGCAGCATAGGTTGCAAACTAAGTCGTCCGATTCGGACGAGTTGGACAAAAAAGTGCTATCATTCTCAGCACTGTGGCAACAGCCCGGCTCAATAAAAAGCAAAATTCTGGCGTGCCCCGTCAGCTTCTCCAGGAGTTGAAGCACAACCTGGTGATGCGTCACGTTTCCAGCGGAATTGAATTGCTGGACCGCCATGAGCACCTCTTTGCAGCAGTTGGCCCGGATCTGCCGAACGCAGCCGCTTTTGTCGGCTGCCTCGCGCAATGGGTCGATATCGGCTACGGCGAGCCTGCTTTGATTGAGCAAGTGCTTTCGCGGTTTCCGCGGGAAAAGCGCGGCCATCTCTCCGTAAGCGACTATCTTCAACTTCGCATGGCGGAAGGACTGCTGGCGCTTCTGCGTGACAATCCTGACGAGGCCTTGCGGCAGTTCGACCTGGTGCTTTCCATGCAGGACGAGATTGAAGACAAAGAAGTGGTTGCGATCGCCCACTTCTGGAACGCCCGCTGCCACCGCAAGAAGGGCGAGTATGATGAGGCACTGAAGCGCGCCGGAGTCGGACGCGAACTGGCGCAGGTCCTTGGATATCCCAACATGGCTGCGGTCATGCGCGTCCTGGAGAGCTGGCTGTTGTTTCAGAAAGGGCAATATCGCGATGCGGCGCGCATTCTGGACCAGGCCGAAGCGGCGCTGCGCAACAGCGACGACCACATTACACTGGGTAACATTTATTCCGCGCATGGCCGCATGGTGCGTCGCCAGGGACATTATCAGGAAGCCCTGAAGTTCTTTTCCCGCGCCATTGAGCATTTCCAAAAAACGAATCCTCACCACAGAAATTTGGCTCGCACCCTTACCAACATTGCTTATGTGCAGAGATTGGTGGCGGTCCAGGTGGGCAAGCAAATTGATGCGGAAAGAGAACGCCGCCAGGGCGCCAAGAGCCTGGCCAGTCGCGACCAGAAGCAGACGCAGTTGCGCCAGCATGAGGAACTGCGTACCAATGCTTTTGCCAACCTGGATTTGGCAGAAAATATTTATCGCCACCACAACCATCATCACGGAATCGGCAGCGTGCTGGAAAATCGCGGGCTGCTGTATTTGGATGTTGGCGATCTTGATAATGCCAGCGACCAGGCCGCGCAGGCATTTGAGCTCGGCAAGCAAGTCAATGATTCCATTCTGATGGCCCGTGCGCGGCTCTTGCAGTGCGAAGTGGAAAACGGAAAGCTGGAAGAAGAAATTGAAGGCAGCACGCACACCTGGGAGCATGCGCAGGCCGCCCGCGACTATGCCCGCGAAGCCGTGGAAGCGGCCAAGCACACGCAAAACCATCGCCTGCTGGCGCGCGCCTACATATGGCGCGGCCTCACGGCTTGCCATCCGGCGATCCACGATACTGAGGACGCCAAACGCTGCTGCGAACTCGCCAGCTCCTTTTTAAAAGCCGTGGATTACGACGATCTCTGGGAAGAGCTGCAACAATTGAAGCAGAAGGTAATGCCCAAAGGCAGTATCGATCCATTATTGCGTGCATGGTCTCAGGGAATCACCGGCGAGGAGACGTTCCAGGAATTGACTGAGCAGTTTGCCGAGATCGTGATTCCCAAAGTCTGGGAAAAGGAAGACAGGAAAGTCGCTCGCGTCGCTAAGCGGCTTTCTGTCTCACCCAAGAAGGTACGCCGGATTCTTGCCCGGGCAGGGAAGAGAAAGAAATAGACTTCGGCTATGCGTCTTTATTCAGAAGAACAAGTCCGCCAGGCCATCAACATCGATGACGTGATCCGCGTCATCAGGGACGCATTTGCTCGCGGTTTTGCGACCGTCCAAATGCCTGCGCGGACCGTGTTGAACATGGATGATGCCATTCTTCTGGTTATGCCTTGCTATGACAGTGCGCTAAGCGCGGCAGGAGTCAAACTGGTCAGCGTAAGCGCGAAAGCAGGAGTTCAGGCGGTTTATGAACTGCTTGATCCCAAGACAGGGATTGCTTTAGCGCGAATGGAAGCAAATTACCTTACTGACGTGCGGACTGCTGCCACGTCCGCTGTAGCAACTGACCTGCTGGCGCGCAAGGAAGTGGAGACGCTCGGCATCTTTGGCAGCGGAAGGCTGGCAGTGGCGCACCTTGCCGCGATTCCACGAGTGCGGAATTTCAAGCGAATTCTGGTGTGCGGATCGGGAAGATCTGACGTCGCGGCATTCTGCGGCAAAATTAAAGCTGAGTTGGGCCTGAATGTTGAGACGGCCAATGCTGAAACGGTGGCGCGAGAATCTGACGTGATCTGCACCTGCACCACCGCGCATGAGCCGTTGTTCGACGGCAATTGGCTGCGTCCGGGTACACACCTGAATCTGATAGGAGCGTTTCAGCCGGAGACGCGTGAGGTTGATGACACTACGGTTAAGCGCGCTCGGGTAGTGGTGGATACTTATGAAGGCGCGCTGCAGGAAGCCGGAGACTTGCTAATACCAATCAAGAATGGAACCATCGCCCGTTCACATGTCGCGGCTGATCTGCACGAGGTTGCTTCAGGCAAGAAAACGGTGCGCACCAGCGCGGAGTCGATTACATTGTTTAAGAGCGTGGGATGCGCCATGGAAGATCTGGTGACAGCGCAGTTGATCTGTCAGCATGCCGATCGAAAATAATTGTGAATAACAAAACATACGATTTCGCTGTGGTGGGCGCGGGCGTCTTCGGCGCGTGGACGGCGCACTTTTTGCGCCAGAGTGGTGCGTCCGTCGCATTGCTGGATGCCTATGGACCTGCGAACAGCCGTGCCAGTTCCGGCGGTGAGACCCGCGTGATTCGCATGGGCTATGGCCCGGACGAACTTTACACGCGCTGGGCCATGCAATCATTGCCGCTCTGGCGCGAGTTTGCCGCGCGTACCGGACAGGAAATTTTTCGCCAGACTGGCGTGCTCTGGCTCAGCAATGAGGCCGACGTTTATTTGAAAAGCCTCTGCATCGTGCTGGCGCAGGCGGGAGTCAAGCGCGAAGAACTTGAGGCCGGAGAGATTGCGCGAAGGTGGCCTCAACTCCGTTTCCACGATGTCACATGGGGTGTGCTGGAGCCGGACAGCGGCCTTCTGCTTGCGCGCAATGCGGTGCAGATACTGGCGAAAGAACTGGCAGCAAACGGCGTTGATTGCATTCCGTTTGCTGCGAACGCGCCTGCGGGAAATGGCAGGCTGGCTCACATCAAGAAGACAGACGGCAGTTCAATTTCTGCAGCAACATTTGTTTTTTGCTGTGGGCCATGGCTGCCCAAACTTTTTCCTGAATTTTTAGGCGATCGGATATTCCCTACCAGACAGGAGGTTTTCTTTCTTGGCACTCCGGGCGGTAGTACTGACTTCCGTCCGCCTAAAATGCCTGTATGGCTGCATCGCACACATGCTGCCTTGCCTTACGCGCTGCCTGATATCGAGGGACGTGGATTCAAAATCGCTTTTGACCGTCACGGCGATCGTTTCGATCCCGATAACGATATGCGAGTAGTAGGGGAATCCTCTATAACCCAATTGCGAGAATATTTACGGCAATACATACCGCAGTTGGAGCATGCGCCCGTGCTTGAGACGCGCGTTTGCCAGTATGAAAATACCTGGAATGGCGATTTTTTGATCGACCGCCATCCTCAGTTTGAAAATGTGTGGATTGCCGGCGGAGGCTCCGGGCATGGTTTCAAGCACGGCCCTGCGCTGGGCGAATATCTGAGCGCGCGAATCCTGCATGGAACTCCCGGCGAACCGCGCTTTTCACTCGCTGTAAAACAGACTGCGCCAAATCGGGCTGTATATTGAAGCTGATGGGTTCTCCATCGACTACCGAGAATCCAGTTTGAGTGAATTCAGCGGGGTTGTTATAATCGAAAGCGTTCCGTACGCACAAAGTCTTCAACCGTCCCACCGAAGATGCACGTATGTAACCCACCCGAAATGGCCAGGTAGCTCAGTTGGTAGAGCGCAGCCCTGAAAAGGCTGGCGTCGGCGGTTCGATTCCGTCCCTGGCCACCATTGCTTAGAAAATTGAGGAGAACCCCGGCAGAGGTTTCACTCTATGCGGCCTTGGCAAAAAGATTCTCGCTTGCCGTTACCGGTGGGTCGGATTTCCATGGCCAGAACAAACCCCACATAGCGTTGGGAACCGGCATACATGGCAATATTGTTCTGGAACAATTATGATTCCTCACTTAAATGTCCAGAGCCGGAATCACTCCGTCTGCCTTGAACCCTGATTCAACTTGCTGTCTGTTGCCGACGCAAAGTGGTTGAGGTCAGCTTCCTTGAGGAGGAGTTTTCCTCGCAATACGATCTGTTCCACAGACTGACCCACTAGGATGTCAAACTCTCCCGGATCAATATGCCACTGTTTTAAGTTGATGTCGTAATAAGAGAACGCGCGATGACCAAGGTTTACCGTAATACGCCGAGTTTCACCAGGGTGCAGGTGGATTTTCGCAAAGCCTTTCAGTTCCTTGGCAGGACGAGGAACTTTTGCATGCTTGTCACCGACATAGATTTGTGCGACCTCATCCCCCTGGCGCTTCCCCGTGTTGCTGATATCGAAGGAAACAGCAACGTTGCTTCCAACTCGCGCCACAGAGAGATTACGGTAACCAAACGTGGTGTAGGAAAGCCCATAACCGAAAGGGAATAGCGGCTTGGTTCCATTATGTTCGTAGCCTCGATAACCCACGAACACTCCTTCTTTGTACTCTACGCGCTTGGTACCATCGCTGGGATAGTAGCTATCGTGCACGGGATTATCTTTCCATTCGCGTTCAAACGTCACCGGCAAGCGTCCTGAAGGATTTACATTGCCGAAAAGAACTTCTGCCATGGCCGTTCCACCTTCCTGGCCGGGATACCAAGTCTGCAAAACCGCAGGGACTGAGTTGAGCCATGGAGTCATCTCCACGGCCCCGCCTGCTGTGATCAAAAGGACAACATTTCTGTTGATCGCGGCGATCTGCCGCACCAACTCGTCCTGCCCCGGAGCTAAATGGAAAGTCCGGTCGGCGCCTTCGCCTTCGGTTTCCGGATCAAAGCCCACGGCCAACACGACAACCTCCGCGCTTGCCGCCAATTTTTTCGCTTCGGCGCTTACCACAGCATCATGCTGCATGATTCCGAGTTGCAATCTGTCTCTCGGCTGGCGTGAGCGGCCACGGTGTTCCAGGACGATCTTATGAGGCGAAGTCTCAAAGGAAAGAGTGGTCCACGGCGCCATGGTCATTCCAGCGCTCCAATGATCGAAAATCAACTTGCCATCTACATACAGGCGAAAATAGCCGCCGTCTTCACCGGTGGAGGCGACAAAAATATCGTAAGATCCGGCGCTTGCTGGAATGTAATACCCTGTCCAGCGATCGGACGCCGTGCCTTCGGGCATGACAGTTTTGGAGTCGGGATCAAAATTAATATGCTGCTCGGTTCGTGTAACGGCGGCGGGTCCTTCTAACTTGAGTCCTTGAAAGTATTCAGCTTGCAGTCCGCGTTGACCACCGGTCTCTGCGGTCATAAATTGCGTTGCCTCTGCCCATTCGTGCAGGGTGGCCAGGCCGGAAGCATAGAAAACTTTCCCCGGCTCGCCAAGATAGCTGCTGAGTCCTTCAAGAAAGCTCACTGACTGGAAGGGGTGCACGCACGCGCTGCCTCCTCCAACCGGCACCGCAGGGTATGCGTCCGGACCAATGACGGCGATAGACTTGATGGTTTTCTTATTCAACGGAAGCAGGCTTCTCTCATTTTTCAACAGCACCATGCTTTCTCGTGCAGTCTGGAGTGCAACATGACGGCCCTGTTGGTTGTAACGAGGGACCGAGAGATCAAGCTGGTCGTGATCCAGCCAGCCAAAACGTGCGCCGATGCGCAGGATGCGGCGCACTTTATCATCAATGGCGGCCATTGAAATTTTCCCCTGTTGAATCGCAGGCAGAAGATTCTCTCGATTCATGTGGAGCGCAATCGGCATTTCCAAATCCAGCCCGGCGCTGACTGCATCCAGAGTGCTGAAAGTGGCAAACCAATCGGACACGAGTATGCCATCGAACCCCCACTCTTTCTTCAGCACCTCGTTGTCCAGATGGTTATTCTGCGCCATGTACTGCCCATCTGTCGGATTATAGGAGTTCATGACGGCGCCGACGTGCGCCTCCTTCACCGCGGCCTCAAACACAGGCATATAAATTTCTCGCATCGTCCGCTCGTCAATGACGGAATCCGTAGTGTGCCGGGCAAACTCGGAATTGTTTCCCAGATAATGCTTAATAGTTGCACTCACTCCCTGGCTTTGGACACCGTTGATGAATCCAACCGTGATGCGCGAGGCAAGATACGGGTCTTCGCCAAAATACTCAAAGTTTCGGCCATTCCAAGGTGCGCGATAAATGTTGACACCAGGCGCCAGAAGAAAATGGACGCCTTTAGCCCTTGCATCCCGGCCGAGTTCTGTCCCCACCTCCTGGGCGAGTGCTGGGTTCCAGGTGGCCGCCAGCGCAATTCCACCCGCTACAGCGGTGTCAGGACCAAAGTTACGCACTCCAAACGGCCCGTCCGCCATTTTGAAGCGCGGCACATTCAGCCGGGGCACGCCACGGGTGAGAGATCCATCAACTCCGCCCAGGAGGTCAATCTTCTCCTCAAGGGTCATCTTGCCGACGATTGCCTCGACCCGAGATTCAATGTCAGCAGATGTTGTCTGTGCGGGCGCCAGAGTAGCCAGAAGTAGAACCAGTACGGTGGTTCTGAGCGCAAGAAACACATGTGAGGGCGGTTTAGTTATGTTGCGCATGATAGACAATAGTTGGTCTTTTCGGCTCCGATCTTTTAGTTACATGTACAGATATCGCCACGAATACCAAGAAGCTCCAAACTAAAACCATCACTTAAGCGGCAGCTTCGACATTTGCTCAAGATGGCTCTCCGGGATCTCTTGTGCCACAACAGCGGCAACTGGCATTGAATCTGAGAGCGGCATCCGGACATGCTCTAAGCCGCCATCCATGTAAAGCTTCCGGAAGTAGCGGTGACGCCGCTTTCCGCTCGACGTTTTTGCAAGCGTACCCGATGGGACGAGGACGATGTCGCTGGGAGTGATTGCTGACTCCAGGAAACATTTGCGGGAAATCGTCGCCGCGAGTTTCTTGAGACTCTCCGTGACAGGAGAGCGCACTTCCCCGACTATAATCAGACGCTCTGTTCCCAACTGTTCGTCCTGTACGCCAAAAGCGGCGAAGCAGCCTTCGCGAAGGCCAGGCGTGGAGGCGAAAATGCTTTCGAATGCGCTGGGATCAATCTTCTTGCCGTGAATCGTTATTCGCTCCCTCGATCGGCCTACCCAGAAGAGGTGGCCATTGCGGAGGTAGCCGAGGTCTCCCGTATGCAGCAATCCGCCACGGAGTGCGCGGCGGGTTTCGCGCGCATTCTGGTGATAGCGGAGCATCCGCGATGGCGAATCGAGACAGATTTCGCCCACGCGGCCATCGGGAAGCACGCGGCCCCGGGGCGAGAGAATTCGGATGCTAAGAGCAGGATGCGCGACGCCTGCGCTCATCACGACGACCTTCTCCGCATCTTTTGCCGCTGGTGACACTCGCGCAATACCCCGCTCATCCAAGACGTGGCGATCAATATGCTCGCGAGGCGGCAATTCATTTGCGCCGCTAAAAGTCGCTCCGCCGATATTTTCAGCGCAGCCGAAGTTTGTTTTAAGAGCTTCTCGTCTTACACCCAGGGGCGCGAATCGGTAATGAAACGCGTCGAACGTTTCCGCATGAATACGCTCTGCAGCGTTAAAGAACGCTCGAACATGGTCGAGGCGCACGCTCTCAAGCTCGCTCTCCTGGGCCTTGCGTGCAGCAAGCGCGAACCCAAAGTTGGGCGACCAGGTGATCGTAGCGCCAGTTTGGGAAAGGCTGCGCAGCCACAGTGCAGGCCGCCGGACAAATTCTTGCGGCGAGAGCAAAACCAACGGAATCCCGCGAGCCAGGCACAGGAAGAAATTGTTGACCAGACCCATGTCGTGGTAAAGCGGAGTCCAATTTACACACAGATCAGTGGCTGAAAGCGCCATTGCTGCCGCCATTCCATCTAACGCCGCCAAAACCCCTTTGTGGTCCCACACGCAGACTCGCGGCGCTGCGGTTGTCCCGGAGGTGAGTTGCATGGCAGCGATATCCATGGGTGCTGGAAGCGCTGGCGCAAACGGCTCGTTTTTGAGTTCCATGCCATCCACATCCGGAGGAAACACAAACCTGGTCGCTGGAGAGCTAGCCTCAAAACCAGCAACCTCGGGCTTCATCGAAGGCGAGCAAACTACCACGCGCGGTCTGGTTGAGCGAAGCACGCTATGCAGGGTCTGGTGCAGTTCCAGATTTCCTCCAACCAGTGTTGGTGGCGCAATGAGGAGAGGAACCGCGCCAAGCAGCAGAGTTGCAAGGAGCACGTTGGCAGAGGTCTCGCCGCTAGGTAGAACGATGATGCAAGTATCACCCGGGCGAACGCCCTCCTGTCTCAGATGTTGCGCAACAGCGACCGACTTGCCATAGAGTTGTGAACGCGACTGCCAATGAATAGTCTCCCGCGCCTCGTAAAAGCAGATGCATCGCTCATCGGGCGATTCACTGAGCCGCGCCAGAATCTCTGCCTGTAGAGATCCGCCGTTCACTGATTCACCAATCGTTTCCCGTTTTTCAATGCGAACTCCTCAATTTGATTGCAGGCTGTAACGGCTGATGGGATCTTTGGCAAGCTGTCCTTGAATGCCTGCACGTTATTTCTGAAGAGCGGATTTTCCAGGACCTCGGCCACGGCGTCGCGCAGCAGGTCGACCGTAAGATCGGTTGGATCAATATACTTTCCCAGCAGCAGTCTCTGGATCTGCTGGGCACGAAGCAACTGTTCCGGGATCTGGGGAACAACCACCATAGGCGTCTCGCAGTAAATTGCTTCGGAAACACTGCTATCCCCTCCATGCGTCACAAACACTGATGCCTTTTGCAAAACATCTGTCTGATGCACAAAATGACATAGCTCAACATTGTCAGGCACCTGGCCAAAGTCTCCCGGCGAGAAGTGCCCGCTCAGCGAAATGATGGCCCGCCTGCCAAGCATTCCGAGTGCTTCGATGCACGTTTGAAAGAATGCCTTGTTATCCACGAAAACAGATCCAAGTGATACATAGATCAACTCGTATGACTTTGAATATTTCTCTATCCGCACCGTGGGACCGACAAAGCTGCAGTGCGAAGACAGGCTTGACCGGGCCGGCTGAAGCATTTCCAGACCCAGCACCAGATGCAGGGCTTCATCGTTTACAAAGATATCGTCTGTGTTAAAGCTGCCGTTCAGATGCTGGTCGTAGAACCTGGTTGCTCTCCTTTGGAAGCGCAGGAATGAAGACACATTGGACATGGCAACCGGAGACTGCTTTTTTCTTTCCGCATCCAGGATCGTACGCGGATCAAGGACAAATCCATTGGTCAGACATGCAGCCGGAATCCCATGCTTCCTGGCAACGATCTTGGGGGCAGCCGTGAATTTCGAGTGTAAGATCAGGTCCGGCGATTCGCGCAGAACCTCAGCCTCCACAAAGTCCACCGTATGCTCAGCCGTTTCCAGCAACAGTAACCCAAGCTCATACAAGTTCATCGAGCTGTGAAATCTGTTTGGAAAGTAACCTTCATAATTGCTGTAAGCGATAAAGCTGAAAGGCGCATTTTGAACATATTGGCGAAATCCAGGCTCGTTGTAATGAACCACCTGATGACCGCGCTCCTGTAGCTCCAACAGGATTGGCTCAATCGCGTGGTACATACCAAGGTTCGGGATATGAAAAAACAATATCTTCATGCCGAGTTTACTCGAAAAAGACGTCCCATCTGGTATTGCGGAAACAGCTCTTCAACTGCTCATAGTTAGCGACTGTTTCCCGGGGAGACGCAGGATTTTGCTTCTTCATTCGTGTTGTTACCGATTTATACGGGACCTTCAGAAAGGCGAAGATCAGTTGCAGCGTGGCCTGCTGTTTCTCGATCAGATCTTCATAAATTACGTTGATCTTGGGATGTTCGGCAAAGGCTGCATCCGCTTCCGCAGCAGAGTCGCTTAACTTTTCAAAGTATCGACGGCACTCTTCTGGATCCACGTGCACAGGGGGCGTTGTCTGCAGGCCGCTTTTCAAGCTCCACCATTGACTTGTCACGAAGGCCCTTTTTAGTGATACCAGTGAATGCAGCATGTTCCGGCGCTGCAAATGAATCACTGCCAGAGATTGATCGGCGCGAAGAAACTCCCACGTTGTCCGAAATCGCTCATCGAGAATCTCCCATGAATAATTGCTTTCTATAAAATTTGAGAACTGAGTATATTTCTCCTGTAATTGCGGGGCGGCATCGGACACATCAACAGGCTTTATGAAATAATCCCTCGTCAAATGTTCGTAAAACATCTTGAAACCGATAGCCGCAATTTCCAATTTATGGTTTTGGTACACTCTTTGCCGCAGGAATGTGACGGGATCATTAAGAACTTCAAGCAGGCTTGTTTCAGGCAGCATGTCCAAATTGAACAATTCGCCATAAGTCTTTATGTGTGGGTGAGCACTCAACAGGGAGAGCAAAAGGTTGGAACCGGTTCTCGCTGATCCCAGGACCATAAACCGTTGGACCTTCAAGTTCGAATCCGTAGAAATGGCGCTCAGGTTGAGGTTTGATGTGGTCACTGTGTTTCCAATAAGGTCCTAAGTTAATACGTATTCACGGAGTTTTGAGGAGCTTGCACGACAGCCGATGTTAATTTCTGAATTTGAGCCGCAAAGTTCTGTCCGCAAGCTTCAGAGAATAAGTCGGCTTTGTACACGAGCCGGCACAACAGCGTTCCCCCCTCATGGCGCAGGTGCAAACTCAGATCCGCAAATGATTGAAGCTCCATAGGAATCGGGAGAGGTTCCGTCCGAATGCCGGCCCAGTCACTATCCGCCCCCGCCAATGTTGGCATGAAATTGAATACAACTTTGTAAGCCGGCCGGGTGGCGATGATCTGCCGCAGATAACCGTATGGCAGGTCTTGATGAATGCACGCATCAACAAGGCTGCGACGCACACGATCAAGCAGATCGAGGAACGCCAACCCGTTGGGGACTGAGGCTCGCACCACAACGACATTCATGAACAGGCCGATTATTTCTTCGAACTCAGGACGACGGCGGTCCGACAGGGGCACGCCTACGGCAACATCATCTGAGCCGCAAAGCCTGGAGAGAAACAATATGAAGACCGACAGCATGGTTGCTGCCAGGGTCGTCCGCGATCGGCGACTCAAGACCACGAGGGAACTCACCTCATCTTGCGGAATCGTGAACCATGAGGTTCCGGACCTTGTCGAGATCTCCGACCTGCAAACGCCGTCGTACGGCAGCGTAAGAACAGGCAGGCCGCTTAGCTTATTTGTCCAATAGGTGCTGAGCTTGTGGCCGCGCTCGCTGTTCAGTTGTTCTCGTTGCCACAACACATAATTTTGGTATTGAACAGGTAATGGACGGATACCCGGCTCCGAGCCGTTAACGAAGGCACAATAAAATTGCCTGAGTTCCAATTCCAGCAACCGTCGGGACCAGCGGTCGAAGACGATATGGTGCACTGCAATCGCCAGAATGTGCTTATCGCTGCTGAGCGCCACCAGCGCAGCGCGGAGGAGCGGGCCGCAAGCCAGATCGAACTGCTCCAGCAGCGGCTTGATCTCCTTCACTACGATTTCGTATGGATCTGCTGGCGTGCAACTCCGCTTGTCTATGGTCGTAAAGCTGAATGAAGGGGATTGGGAGATCAACCTCACCGGTTGTCCGTTTCGCGCCACAAACCTGGAGCGCAGCACCTCGTGACGCTGAACAATGGCTTCAAGGCTGGCCCTCACGGCTTCCTGGTTCAGTGGGCCATGGAATTGCAGTACCAGCCACAGGCTTCGCGCACAATCGAAGAACGGCAAGGCCTGCGGATCGCCCACGTCAGACTGCCACATCAGCTCTTCAGAAAATGACAGTTCCATGCCGGACCCATCATTAGCCCTGGGGATGGCCTGCATAAGCGATCCTCTATGCTCGTGAATCGGCAATCCGCCAACTACAAGATCGCTCACGCGTTCTCTCTCGCCACAATTTGTCCAGCGGGCTGTATACTCGCGATCTCTGAAGCAACCTGTGCGATAGTTGCCGACTCTATCAGAAACAGGTCAAGCGGAACCTCAACGCCAAACGTCGCGATGATCCGATTAATACAGCGCATTGCAGCCAAGGAGTCGCCTCCCAGGCCCAGGAAATCGTCATGAATACCGATTGGAGTTGGAGCTGTATTCAGTACTTCGGACCAGATCTGCAGCAAAGCCCTTTCGGTTTCGGCATGGGCTGAGGTTGCCGAGTTCCCATTCATGCTGTTTTCCGTCATTCCGCGCGACTCTCCAATCTGAAACACTAGTTCGCCAGCGATTCGAGCGCAGTCGCGAGAACCCGCCCCGTATAATCTCCGTAGAGAATGCCTTTCCTGGTCAGCACGATTGCGGCATCTTGAACCGTGATGAAATCATCTTCTTGAAGCTGCCGTACTGTAGGCTGACAAAGCCTTACCAAATCGAATCCGTGCCGCTTTCTGAATTTGTTACGGTCAAATCGAATCAGCTTCATCCCCAGAATTACGTCGCGCGTCATCAGTTCAAGGTCGTTGTATACATACCCTCGGAACAATGGCAGTTTTTCCTGCTCCACCAGCTCGGAATAGCGTGCCAAATCATTCGTATTCTGGTACGCCCAGTTCCCAAGCGACCCAAACGCTGAGCTTCCAAAAGCGTAAACGTCAGTGCCTTGCCACTTGGTTGTGATGTGACGCTGGGTGTATTGATCGCCTCGGTTAAAAGTAAAGAAGTTAACCGGCTGGAGGCCGGCGCTGGTCAACTCATCGAGCGCGTAACGGGCCAGCTTCAACTCCTCGTCATCAGAAGGAAGGGTGATGTTCTGGCGTCTCAGGTTCGCGTAATACTCGGTGTTCGCATAAATCTCAAGCTTGTACACGGTGATGCTGTGAGCCCCGCTTTCGATGGCGCGGCGAATAGAGTATGCCCAGGTTTCAGGAGTCTCCCCCTGCAAGCCGCTGATCAGATCAATATTTACCACCGCGCCGGTTGAAAGAGCGGTCTCGATTGCCTTCATGGCCTGCTTTTCGGTGTCTTTACGGCCTGTGCGAAAAACGACTTCATCACAGAACGATTGAATGCCGAGATTGATACGGTTCACCCCGTGTTGCGTGAGTATCTCGGCCTTGCGGGCAATCAGGGACACCGGTTCTGCCTCGAAGTTGATCTCTGGATCGACAAGCGTGAGGTTCTGGCGCAACGTCTGCATGATGCGCTCAATGTTCGCGGCGCTCAAAAGCGAGGGCGTGCCACCTCCGAAATAAACTGAGATCGCAGGCCGCTCTCGTAAATGGAATCGTTCTGCGGCCATCTTGATCTCGCGACACAGCGAATCGACATAGCGATCAATTTCACTGAGTTCCGTTTCGCGCAGAGTTGTGGTCTTGTAATGGCAATAAGCACATCGCTGAATGCAATAGGGAAAGTGCAGGTACACGTTCAGTGGTTGTTTGTTCAGGCCTTGTTCTGCGGCCTCCGGGCGCCACTGCCGAAAGTCGGGGTAATTCGTTACAAACCCCCGCCTGGTTACTTCCAAGTCATCCTGTATCACATTCAGCATTTTGTCACCTGAGGTTGGCTGTTTCCTGAATTGCACTGAGCTGCCTGACGCTCTTGAGCTACGAAGCCAGCTAGAAGGGTAAGATTATTGAATAGTTCGGCATCCAGCACGCGATCATCAAAGTGGAGCCCAAACCGGTCTTCAATGCGGGCAATCAGTTCAGCTATCAAAATAGAATCGAGACCCAAACCGCTCTCGAGTAGAGAATAGTCATCAGGGATCTCCTCGCGGACCACATTGAGTTGCATGTCCTCCACCAGAATATCCTTAACTTGCCGAATAATATCTGTAGTTTCAATCAACTTATTTTCTACCTTCCTCAATCACCGTGGCCCAGATCCGCTTCAATGAGGGTAAGCGGGCTGTCATTAAGTCTTTCTAATCACAAAAGATTCGCTGCCACTTGTACTTGTCAATAGCAGTAGAAACGCGGTCTTCACCTGCTCTGGTCCCATTTGCAGAACACCAAGATACTCTAAACCGAGCTTGTCCGCCAGAAATGATTGGCGTGCGCAGATTAGATTCGTCCTGACAAGCTCCAAATCTATATCGGCAACGCCACTTAATCTTAAAGATAATCAAGTTTCAAAATGGAACAGCAAGTTTCAAAATGGAAAATTAGTTTCAAAATGGAATAGCAAGTTTCAAAATGGAATAGCAAGTTCCAAAATGGAATAGCAAGTTCCAAAATGGAATTGCACCCCCCCCACCCACTTATAGCCTCACTTGACTAGATATCTTAAGGAGTGCTACCTTAGCGACCTTTGGAGCCTCTAACGGCGCAAGCTTTTCAAGAGCGAACTAGCCAAGGGACTTACCCCAATTACTAAATTCTCGACGATGGGGACGGCCTCTTCACAGCGAGAACAAAATCTCGTAATCGCATGCATAATGGCCCAAGAAAGTTGAGATAGGAATTTCGGGTTCTTGTTTGTCCTTGGATTTAACATACTGCGGCTTCGGATAATAAAGTCAATCCGCAAAAGGAATGTTGAGAGCCCGGTTCCTGGAGGCCCTGCTTGAATAGGCAACATAATGGGATGGTTGATGCCTCAGCTTAGGGGTATTCTACGGCGCCTTAGTCGTGCACCGGTATTCACGGCGGTCACATTGGCTGTTCTAGCCATGGGAATCGGAGCAACCACGGCCATTTTCAGCGTCGTTAATAGCATTGTGCTGCACCCTCTTCCTTATTCGCAGCCGGATGAACTCGTTGATGTAAGAGTTACAGCTCCCCGCATCGGGATCGACATTCTAACCATATCGTCGGGAGCCTACTTCACGTTTCGGGAAGAGAATCACGTGTTCCAGGATATCGGGCTCTATGATCCAGGAATCAACTTTAACGGTCAATCCGTGAGCATTACCGGGCTCGATGAACCAATGCGCGTGGCCGCCCTTCCCGTAACAGCTAATGTGTTACCCATTCTGCGGATTACGCCGCTGTCTGGACGATCCTTCACCCAGGAGGACGAGTTACCCGGGGGCGCTGACACGGCGATCCTGACTTACGGCTATTGGCGCAGTCAATTCGGTGGCCGTCCCGTAATTGGAAAGACCATCGACGTGGATGGCAAGCCGCACACGATCATCGGCGTGTTACCACAGAGCTTTCGTTTCCTGGACAATACCGACATAGCCATGCTCTTGCCTATGAAGCTAGAGCGTGCAGGGCCCGCCCTCAACAACTGGGACTATGTGGGCATCGCCCGACTCAAGCCGGGTGTGACACTGGCGGAGGCGAATGCGGATGTCACGCGAATGCTCGAAATAGTAGGCAGGCGCTTGTTCCCATCGCCGGCCAGCCAAAAAAGATGGAGTCGCGCTGGGTTCGCGCCGAAATTGCAATCTCTGAAGCAGGCGATGATTGGGGGCGTGGGCAAAATCTTGTGGATTGTGATGGCTGGCGTTGGCCTTCTTCTGTTGATCGCCTGCGCCAATCTGGCCAACTTGCTTCTGGTGCGTGCCGAAGGGCGAAAGGACGAGATGGCCATTCGCGTTGCGCTGGGAGCAAGCGGCAGACGCATTGCCAGGGAACTTTTCTCGGAGAGTCTCGTTTTGGCGGTGCTTGGCAGTTTGTTGGGACTGGGACTGGCTTACGGAGCTTTGCGAATCCTGGTCGCGGTAGCGCCCCCGAGTCTACCTCGGCTGAATGAGATTGGGATCGATGGAAAGGCCATCTTGTTCACACTGGCGGTGTCCGTAGCTGCTCTCCTGCTTTTTGGTTCTGCCCCAGCTCTTCAATACGCGGGTGCTGGTTTTGGAGGCGGGCTGCGGGAAGGTGGACGGTCTATGAGCGAAAGCCGCGCGCGGAAACGTTTGCGCAGCCTGCTTGTCATCGTCCAGGTGGCGCTGGCTCTCGTCTTGCTGGTGAGCTCAGGGCTGATGGTCCGCACATTTCGTGCCCTGACCAGAGTTAACCTGGGATTTGTTGGCCTTTCGGAGGTGCAGACGTTCCGCATCGACATCCCAGAGACGATGATAAAAAACCCAATGGATGTGACCCGCCTTCAGGAGGAGATTGCGCATAAGCTCGAGGCTATTCCGGGCGTAACCTCAGTGGGTTTTTCCAGAAATCTTCCCATGGACGGTGGTCAATGGGGTGAGCCGATCACGGTCGAGGGCCGTGTCTATGGTGCCGGCGAAATCCCCCCGCGTGCCCGGTACGGATTCCTGGCGCCGGGTTTTCTTAAAACTCTGGGGATACCGCTGGTCGCAGGTCGCGAATACACCTGGACCGACATCTACAATATGCCTCCGGTAATTATGGTGTCCGAGAACTTCGCGCGCCAGAATTGGGGCAATCCTCAGAATGCACTGGGCAAGAAGGTCCGCTCGGTGAAAGATTGGCGAGAGATTATCGGTGTCGTGGGAGACGTTCGCCAGGACGGTGTCGATAAGGAAGCGCCTGCTTCAATGTATTGGCCGATCTTGACGTTTGAGATCGACGGCAATCCAGCCGAGGGAGTACGGCGCAAGGTGGCTTTCGCCATGCGCACCCAGCGCACTGGCTCGGAGAGTTTCGACAAGGACGTGCGGTTCGCCGTGCGATCCGTAGCTCCCAACCTTCCGATCTTCGACATGCGCACACTGAATTATTACTACACTAAATCGATGGCGCATACTTCCTTCATGCTAATGATCCTCGCTGTTGCAGCGGGCATGGCGCTGTTGGTTGGAGCTGTCGGACTTCATGGCGTGATCGCATACTCGGTGGTGCTGCGCAGACGTGAGATTGGTATTCGCATGGCGCTGGGCGCACAGAGGCGTGACGCGCTGAGGCTCGTGGTGGGCGACGGGCTGATTTTAGCGTTTGTGGGCATCGCCATAGGAATCGGTGCGGCTCTGGGCTTTACCAGGTTCTTGTCGAGCCTGCTGTATAGCGTTAAGCCCGCCGATCCTCTTACATTTGCTGCTGTCAGCTTTTTCATCATGGCAGTGGCCTTTTTCGCGAGCTACGCACCCGGACGCGCAGCCGCCAAAGTTGATCCGGCGAAAACGCTCAGAAATGAATAGTTGCACCACTGGCACTTAGTTCGCGATTTTTGTTGCAGTAGCGCCTCTGGCAGGACCAATGTCCGGTGCTCAGGCCCCACGAAATCTTTGGTCTTGGTAAACATGGAACGTGTTCGAAAATCTAAAAGAATGGTAAGCCATGCGTCCCAAGCGGATTTCTCCCTCGCGAAGTAGTAAATGGTTCTGTATCGCATTCCCTGAAGCAATCGCCAATTGCCTTGTGGCAGTGTATCGACATCTTCTCAACTGCGCGAGGTCAATGCATCAAGAGACCAAGCGATGAATAATTCCAGAATTGCACGCCCGATGGTTGGATCCGGGGCCAGTGCCCGTGCCGATGGCCAGTTATCGGCATCGGCTGCAATCCCGAGGGTCGACTGTAGAAGAGATTTACCTTTGTCGTTTGCGCAGGAACGGTTGTGGTTTTTGACGCAGATAGAGGGTGGTAGTAAGGCGTATCAGAACCTTCACGGTCTCCAGTTGCGGGGAGAATTGGACCGGGCCACCCTTCGGCGAGCGTTGAATCAAATCGTGGCACGGCATGAGGTATTGCGCACAGTTTTCACGTTGGTCGATGGCAAGCCTTTACAACGCATTGCGAGCAAGGATGACAGTCAGTTTCACCTGGTAGAGCACGATCTTCGGGAATGCGACGGGGCCGCGGCGGAGCTCGAGCGCCTTATAGCCAAAGAGGCCGATACATCTATCAACCTGGAAGCAGGTCCGCTGATTCGTGGACTGTTGATCCGGCAAAGTGAACAAGAGTACGTATTACTCATAACCATTCATCATATTGTCTCGGACGCGTGGTCATTCGGGCTTTTTAGCAAGGAGTTAAGTTCGTTGTATGGGGCGTTTCTGCGCGGCGAGGCCAATCCCCTTCCAGAGTTGAAAATCCAATATGCCGACTATGCGGTTTGGCAGCGGAAATGGATGGAAGGCGAGGTACTGGGAAAGCAGGCCGAGTACTGGAAAAGAGCTTTAGCCGGAGCGCCGGAAGTTTTGCAATTACCCGCAGATCATGTAAGGCCAGAGCAGCAAAGTTATAACGGTGCGGCAGCCAGACTGGTGCTGGATGAGGAGCTGACAGCGGGGTTGAGAGGACTGAGTCGGAAGCACAGGACAACGCTGTATATGACTGTGCTGGCGGGCTGGGCAGCGCTGCTGGCGCGGCTTTCGGGCCAGCACGAGGTAGTGATAGGCACGCCGGCGGCCAATCGCAATCGAGTGGAGATCGAAGGTCTGATTGGATTTTTCGTCAACATGCTGGCATTGCGACTGTGCGTTTCGGATTCGTTCGACGTTGGCGAACTGGTGGCCCACGTTAGAACGCAAGCTGTTGCCGCACAGGAGCATCAAGGCATTCCGTTTGAGCAGGTGGTGGAGATCGTTCGGCCGTCACGGAGTCTGGCGCACAACCCAGTGTTCCAGGTGATGTTCGCCTGGCAGAACGCTCCTAAAGGAACGATCAATCTTCCTGGGCTGCAGATCAGCCCCTTTACTGCCATCCCGCATGACATATCGAAATTCGATTTGACGCTCTTGTTACAGGAAAAGGGCAATCAGATTGTAGGCGAGTTGGAGTATGCGACTTCGCTGTACGAGCGATCGACGATCGAAAGATATCTAGGATATTTTCGCAGGCTGTTGGGAGCTATGGTCGCTGACGACAGGCAGAAGGTGGATCGTTTGCCCATGCTGCCGCAAGAGGAGCGGCAGCAGCTTCTCTATGAGTGGAACGCGACGGAAGTGGAGTATCCGCGAGACAAGTGCGTTCATGAGTTGTTCGAGGAGCAGGTGGAGCAGAGACCTGGAGCCGTGGCGGTGGCGTATGAAGATGAGCAACTGAGCTACGAGGAATTGAACCGGCGCGCCAACCGGCTGGCGCATTATCTGCGGAGTTTGGGAGTAAAGCCGGATACGCTGGTGGCCGTTTGCGTGGATCGCAGCCTGGAAATGGTCGTGGGGTTGCTTGCAGTGATGAAGGCAGGAGGAGCGTATGTGCCGCTGGATCCGGCCTATCCTGGGGAGCGATTGCGGTACATGGTAGAAGACAGCGGGCCGAAGGTGTTGCTCACACAAGGACATTTGCGAGAGCTGATGCGGGGAGTAACGCGGGAACTGGCGGTGATTGATCTGAGCGATCCGGGCGTGGGGTGGCAGGAGACCAACCCGGGGAAGACAGGTGTGGGACTGACAGCTGAGCATCTGGCCTATGTGATCTACACCTCGGGTTCCACTGGAACACCCAAAGGAGTCATGGTCGCGCATCGTGGAGTGACGAATTTTCTCTGCTCAATGCGGCGAGAGCCAGGTATCGAAGCGGATGATGTGCTGCTCTCGACCACGAGATTGTCTTTTGACATTGCGGCTCTGGAGTTATACCTGCCACTGACAATAGGAGCACGCTTGCGAATCCTGGGAAGCGAGGCCGGCTTGGACGCCATTCGTGTTTCCAAAGAAATCGAGCGCGGCGTAACCATGATGCAGGCGACACCAGCCAGTTGGCGCATGCTTCTTGATGCAGGATTAGAGGGAACAGGGCGGATCAAAGTGCTTTGCGGTGGAGAAGCGCTGAATATTGATCTCGCCAGGACACTTGCAAGCAGAAGTCACTCAGCCTGGAATCTGTATGGGCCTACCGAGACCACCATCTGGTCGAGCGTAGAGAAACTCAAAAAAGACCTAAGCGGTGTTTCAATCGGGCGACCGATTGCGAACACGCAGATTTACATATTAGACAGCCACGGGGAGCCTGTTCCTATAGGAGTGGCAGGAGAAATCCATATTGGGGGAGCGGGTATAGCGCAGGGATATCTGAACCGGCCAGAGTTGACCGCGGACCGGTTTGTACCGGATCCGTTTTCCAATAGGCCGGGTGCGCGGATTTACCGGACGGGCGACCTGGGACGGCGGAGGAGTGATGGCAACATCGAGTTTCTGGGGCGGAACGATTTTCAGGTAAAGGTCCGAGGGTTCCGGATCGAGTTGGGAGAGATCGAGGCGCGGCTAAGCGAACATGAGGGAGTGCGGGAAGCAGCGGTGCTGGCCCGTGAAGATACGCCGGGCGACAAACGACTGGTGGCTTACTACACAGTCCGGGAGCAAAACAGTGTGGGAGCCCAGGAGTTGAGAGCACATGTCGCGACGAAGTTGCCGGAGTACATGGTGCCGGCGGCATATGTGAAGTTAGAGTCGCTGCCGCTGACGCCGAATGGGAAATTGAATCGGAAGGCATTACCTGCGCCGGAAGACGACGCTTATGGAGTGCGGCAATATGAGGCGCCGCAAGGGGTGATTGAAGAGTTGCTGGCAAGTCTTTGGACGAAGTTGCTCCACCTGGAGCG
>Ga0070734_10002372_pt1 | contig 23107 bp, 17 predicted proteins | sample Coa_R1_8_FD_66444 | JGI IMG/M metagenome (GOLD analysis project Ga0070734, IMG submission 66444) | Surface soil microbial communities from Centralia Pennsylvania, which are recovering from an underground coalmine fire - Coalmine... | ecosystem: Environmental > Terrestrial > Soil > Unclassified ...
TCATCATCGTCACGATCCTGCTGACGCGCGTGACGCCGCTGCCTTCGTTGGCTCAGATTCACAGGACGATGCAACGCGCAAGGACCATTCACTGGACCCTGCACCTTCAGCCGCCCGACCTCACGGGAAACCCCATGGCGGCTCCGGCGACCGATGCGCCAAAAGCAGTGTCCCGTCAATTCTGGATGCGAACCGAGCCACCGGCCCTTGCGATGGAGGATGATCGGGGCAAGTATCAACTGTTGAGAGCCCTCAATCCCGGGAGTATCGGCGTCACTACAGGTGGTCCCGGCCCTATATCGGACGGGACTGCGGACGAGGCGCTGGACCTCGGCCTGATCTTCTCTCCGGAGATGCTGAAGCGTGCAGGCGTCTCCGATAGCCCACCAAACGGAGAACCGGCCTGGACTACCGACCAGGTGACATTGGGGAACCGGCGTCTGATTCGATACACCCGCCTGGTAGTGAAGCCAAACGCGCCCTCCTCACAGAATCCTATGAGTTTCGAGGTGCAACGCCACCAGGTTATCCTGGTGGATCCGACTACCGAACGCATCTTTCAGGTGGAGGATAGCATGAGTATCCGGTTTGGAGAGAGTATGACGATCCCCGGTCCCACGATGCTTATGCAGGATTTCCAATACGATCTGCCCGCACCGCCCGGTATCTTCCAGTCGCCCTCTCACCCCCCACATCAGCCCTGAGAGTGCGTGTGGAAACGCTGCGCTTCGGTATTGTCTCCACGAGGTCAAAACCTCGTGGAGACAAACCCTGCGTCTGTCTGCTCTCCTCACTTTCCTCCCGCAAACAACGAATCAGATGTTTTCAACACCCGGTCCCGGAATTCGCACCCGTAAAAAAATAGCAGCGTGTATCCCAACAAACGCGCCCGCAGATGTCACTCTCTCTGTGGAGGCCGCTCATTGGCCGCCGGCTTGCGCCGCTACACAACGGCAGCGCGGGACCATCAAACCATCGGGGGGAAAAACTATGTGCCACACCAAACGTGCGTTCACACTGGTTGAGCTACTGGTCGTTATTGCGATTATCGCTGTTCTGGCGGCGATCCTGTTCCCTGTCTTTGCTCAGGCCCGCGAGTCGGCGCGACAGACGGTCTGCGCCAGCAACGAGAAGCAACTCGGGCTGGCGATGCGGATGTATATGAGCGACTACGATGAGCAGTGGTTTCCGGCCCAGACCATCGGCGACATCGGACCGGGATTCTCGCACCTGCAGCCCTGGATCGGCTATGACAATAACAACGTGCCGCCCATAGGCGACGACAACCAGCCCGCGATCCATCCGATCCATCCCGGTGCGATCGATCCCTATATCAAGAACGAGGGGATCAAACGCTGCCCGGATACCCCCAAGCAGTGGCAACTTGCCTATGCCATCAGCATCTGGTTCCCGGCTGCCGGCCTGCCCTACTATACGACCAATCCGGCGGCGACGGGCAACGAGTTTGGCCCCGCAAGCCGCTATGTCGCCCCGGACCCCGCTACCGGAGAGCCCATCTACCTGGGCGCTACCGATGCGGAGGTGGATCAACCGGCGAGCACGCTCATCGGCTGGGAACATAACGCCCCCGTACCGCTGTGCGATTTTCTGCAGGCGTTCGACTGGCTGAACAGCCCGCCCAGCGACCCCTTGTTGAAAGAGCATTTCCACTTCCTGCACCGCAACGGCTGCACCACGCTCTGGGCGGACGGGCATGTGAAGCATATGATCTATGAGCAACTGCGACGCCCCATGTTCTCGTGCCGCAAAGACATCTATCCCAACCCTTAATCGGCAGGCTTTGCCCTCCGCCACGAAAGGAACTCTTATGAGATCTCATCCTATCCCACAGCGCGCGCTCCCAGCCCTTCCCTGCGCGCAACCGCTCTGGTGTCCCGGCTTCGCGAGGTCGGTATCGGCGGCAATCGGCTGCGCCCTGGCGCTCACTGTCGCCCTGCCCCCGTCGGCGCGCGCCCAGGCCGGAGCGGCGCATCGGCCCCCCTCCGCGGAGAAGCCTGCTCTCACCGCTTCGGCCCTGCCGTCGCCGCATTTTACCGAGATGACCGGCAAGGTGCGCCCGGTTGTGGCCGGTCTGGAGAAGTATCGCTGTTTCGATACGGAGTTCGGCTGGATCTTTGCGGGCGATGCGATGCAGGCCCGCCGTATCGCCCAGGATATACGCGCCGCCGCTGCCGCGTTCCAGCGCGCCTTTGGGGTCGTGCCCGGTCGGGGCGCGGTGGTGGCCGCCGATATGGGCACACCTCTGCCAGCGCAAGGGCTGGCCCAAGCGGGAGCGCACTGGCTGATGCCTGCACTCGATGAGGCAAATCTGAACAGCCCCCTGACCGAAAAGGGCATCAAGGAAGAGATCCGCCGACAGATGGGAAGCGCCGCCACGGATGAGATGATCGCACAGATGATGCAGCAGATCCGGGCGCAGATGCAGTCTCAGGCCGGTGCGTTTCGACCGCTCCGCCATGAGTTGGGCCATGTCTGGCTGGCACAGGAGGTGTACGGACAGAACCTGATGTCCGCCATCGGCGCCCACTATCGTCCGCACTATGGCGGGACGGCGCCCGGCTGGCTCAGCGAGGCCGCCGCCCTGCTGATGGAGGATGAGGCCACCACGACCCAGCGCCGACGCCAGGGCGCCATGCTCCTTCACGCCGAAGCGCAGGGCGATAGCCTGATCCCGCTTCAACGCTTCTGCACCATGGAGCAGCCGCCCATGCAGGCCGGCATGCGGATGATGCCCGGCGGCTCCGGCGCGCCGCCCTTCCCAGGCGGAGGCAATCCGCCTCCCTTTCCCGGAGGGCAGCCGGGCAGAGAGGGAGCGCCTTTTCCTGGCGGAGGCGGCGCTCCCTTCCCGGGAGGGCAACCGGGCGGCGCGCCCTATCCCGGCGGAGGCGGCCCACCGATGATGATGCCGCCCGGTGCGGGGGGTGGCATTCCGGAGTATGTCCTCTTTGGGATCCAGTGCCGTAGCCTGATGGACTTTCTGATGGCGCGCACCCACTCGCCACGGATCCTGCGGGAGATCGTGGAGGCGGATCGCCGACAGCAGCCGATAGCTGCCTGGCTGGCGCGCCATGGGGCGCACTACGGCCTGCCGACCTCGCTGGCCGCGCTTCAGACCGAGTGGCAGCGTTGGGTGCAACGCGAGGCCGCCGGTGCGCCCGCGTCGGAAGATCCCGCGTTCGGCGCAAGGGGGACCGCACCCGCGCGGTCCATGCAGTGTACGCAGTCCGCACGGCACGCCGAGACGCCCTACGCTCTCTTTACGGCCGGTCGCTTTCAGGAAGCGCGCCAGGAGTATCTCCAGGCCGTGGCGACGTCACCTCACGATATGGCGCTCAGGAGCGGCCTGATACGCACCCTACTGCGCCTGGACGACTGGCAGGAGGCGCTGAACCAGGCGCGGAAGGCGACCGGGATCGCGCCCAAAGACCCCGACGCACACGGCCTCTATGCGCTGGCGTTGCTGCGCGCCGGTCAGCCGGACCGGGCGGCGGGCGAGGCGGCGGAGGCGCTTCGCCTCGCCCCGAAAGGCTACTGGTCGCTGATGGCACAGGGGCGTATGGCGCTCTGGAACGGCGATCGGGAGCAGGCGTCCGGCGCGATGCACCGGGCCACAGCCCTTAACCCGAACGAACCGGACGCATGGCTCCTGCTCGCCACCTCCCTACCGGAAGCCATCACGTCGGAGGCGCTCAAGCCGATGGATATTTATGAGGGCCTGCATCCGCGGGGCTATCCACACGATCTGATCCTCACGACCCTGCCCGCGAACCGCCGGCTGTTCCACGGCATGCTCGGCGAGACGCCTTTTGGGATCGCCGACCCGCAGATGCAGCATCGGCTGGCGGAGGCCGACGCCGGTCGCACGCCTCCCGTCACCTTCCGACTGCTCTGCGAACAGCAGGCGGACATGGTCTTGCTGCCGGCGACGCTGCAGGGGCGTAAGCTGCGCCTTCTGTTCGATACCGGAGGCGGAATGGGCCTGCTGCTCGGCCCCTCCGCCGTCGCGGATCTACATCTGACGGCATTGGGCAACTCCTTGGTCCAGGGCGCGGGAGGGGCGGAGACCTCAGACCAGTACCGGGCGGACTCCCTGGCGCTCGGCGATCTGATGCTGAGGGCGGTCCCGATCCACGCCGTCCACCGCGATCTGGGGATCGCCGACGGCATTCTCGGCGTCTCCAGCCTCTCGCAGTATGTGGTGACCCTCGACTTCACCGAACATATGGTCGTTCTGGCGCGGGGCAAGAGCGCGCAGACACCCACATCGCCCGGTCGCCGTGTGGTGCAGATCCCTTTCCACCTGCTCGGCGGCAACATCCTCGTCCCCCTTCAGGTGGAGGGCCGCGCCATCTGGGCCATGGTGGATACGGGAGCCTCGGCAGATCTCCTGTTGTCCATGGATCTGGCGCACAGGATCGCCTCCGAACGCGCGCCGGATGCCTGCCGCGAGATGGTGATGCCGGGGGGAGGCGGCGTCGGGAGCACCGTCCCATCGCAGCGGATGCTGATGTTCCGGGACCCGGTCGAGGTGCGTCTGGGAGAGATACATAAGACCTCACCCGGCATATCCACGCCTGCGGCGGGGGCGGGCCTGTCTACCACGCCCTCCTCCGCGCGGAGCGGGGAGAAGCCGTTTGCCAACGCATTGACGATGGTGGCGGGCAGCGCAATGCTGGATCGGCAGGTCAGCCCTGCCTATGGGTTTGAAATCGGCGCGATCCTCGGCATGCACGCCCTCTCCCAGGCCACACGCGTGACTTTCGACTATCCCCATCGCCTCCTGACCCTGGAGTTCTGAACCGGGCGGCGCACTCCTCCCCGAACAGGTTTAGCTCCGTTCAGAATCCATAATGGACGACTTGCACAAGCCTGTGCTGAGATTGCCAAAGATCCAAAAAGAGCCGCGCAACAGGGCGCGGCTCTTGCGTCAATCTCCTATGTCGGCCTCGCTCTGTCGGCGGGCTTCCAGCACCGCATCGTAGTGCGCTTCGGCCCATAAGCAGAGGTTGTGCAGAGGCTCCCAGAGCGTTTCGCCGAGCGGAGTCAGGGAGTACTCCGTTTTGGGCGGCACGACGGGATAGACCTTGCGGGTAATGAGGCCATCGCGCTCCATGTGGCGCAACGTATAGATCAGCATCCGCTGCGAGACGCCCTCGATCTCACGCTGCAGTTCGCTATACCGCTTTGTCCCTCGCTTGAGTGCATGGATAATCAAGATCGTCCACTTATCCGATACCAGTTCCAACGCCAGTTGCGCGCCTAACCTGGCAGGATCGCCCTTTGCATCCATCTTCTCTTCCCTCCCCATGAAAACATAGTTACATGGGTGTTAGTATAGCACATTCCTGTTTGTACTTCTCAAATAGATAGGTATTGTGTATACTGGAGGTCAGGCTCCTGGCCTGCACCCCCCGACGGCCTGCAGGAGCCAATTCCTCTCTGGAAGGAGAAATTATGAGCGTCAGCATTGATGTGTTGTATCCCGACAATCCGAAGCGCGTCCTGATGATCGCCGCCAACCCGGCGGTATCCCCGGTAACCGGGTGGCCGGTCGGTGTCTGGGCCTCGGAAGTCATCCATCCCTACTACGAGTTTACCGAACAGGGGTATCGGGTCGAGATCGCCAGCCCGCAGGGCGGCAAGCTCGAACTGGATAGCTGGAGCGACCCGCGCGATGCCAGCAAATACTCCGAAGACGACCTCATCAGCCTCGGCTTCCTCTCCTCACCGAAGTACGCTCCCCTGCTGGAGAACACCAGACGGCTCGACACGGTCAATCCCGCGGATTACGATGTGCTGTTCGTCTGCGGCGGGCAATCTCCTATGGTCACTTTCATCGAGGACACAGCGCTCCACAAATTCATCGCCGACTTCTACGAGTCCGGCAAAGTCGTTGCCATCATCTGTCATGGAACCTGTACCCTCCTGAAAATCACGCTCTCCAACGGCAAACGGCTCGTGGAGGGCAAGACCTGGACGGGCTTCGCCAACTCCGAAGAGGACTATGCCGATGCCTTTGTAGGCCGCCGCATCCAGCCGTTCCGGATCGAGGATGAGGCGCACAAACTCACCGGCACCAACTTCATCGTAAATAGCCGTTTCCGAGCCTACGCCGTGCGGGATGGTCGGCTGATTACCGGCCAGCAGCAGTACTCGGCTCGGGAGGCGACCCGGCTGGTCGTCGAGGCGTTGGGGAGATGAGCCGCCGAAACGCAATGCGTGGGGCAGGAGAGGAGGGTTCTGCTCTCCTCCTCATGCCAAAAGAGAGGAGAGAAAAACATGAAAATCGGCGTCCTTGGCGCGGGCAATGTGGGAGGAACGCTGGGGCGGCGCTGGGCACAGCAGGGGCATGAAGTCGTGTTCGGAGTCCAGGACCCGCAAGACCCGAAGCTGGCGGATCTCCTGGCGCAAACGGAGGGGCGTGGACGTGCGGCGACGGTCGCGGAAGCGGCACGCTTTGGGGAGGTGGTCGCCCTGACAGTCCCGTGGAGCGCTGTGCCGGATGTTCTGAACGCAGCGGGCGACCTGAGCGGCAAGATCCTGCTCGACTGCACCAACCCCAACTTCGCTGCCGAGCCGGGCGGGCCGGCCTCCGGCCATCTCAACTCCGGGGCCGAGCAGATCGCCGCCCTGGCTCCGGGGGCGCGCGTGGTGAAGGCGTTCAATACAACGGGGTGGGAGAACATGGCCGATCCCCGGTATGGTTCCGAGGTTGTGACCATGCTCTATGCCGGCGACGATCCACAGGCCAAGTCGGCAGTCGCACAACTGGCTGCCGACCTGGGTTTCGACGCGGTAGATGCCGGACCGCTCAGCTTCGCCCACCATCTGGAGGCGCTGGCGCAACTCTGGGGCCAACTCGCCTACGGGCAGAAACTGGGGCGCAACATCGCCTTCCGCCTGCTGCGTCGCTGAGGCTACTTATAATGCCGGGGTACGATGGGTACCCCGGCAATGGAGAAGAGGGCGCATCCTCCTTCCTACCTCAGCTACTCTGCCTATCCCGCTGGACTTGCCATGCCTTCGCGGAGACGCCTCGCGAAGCCCTCGAACTCTCTTGGAACAACCGGTTTGATGAAGCATAGGTCGAAACCGGTTATCCACGAAGCAAAAACGCTGATTTGTTTGGTCTCCTCATCGGGCGGATCGAGCGGATCAAGAAAGAGACAGTGCGCTATCACGGCGTTGTTCTCCTTTTCTGCGGCTCGCAGAATGAGATGGAGTTCAAATGCCGAACGACTTCCTATGCGTTCGTCAAGGATAACCAACTGGGTTCCTTGCAAGGCGGCGGGCAGGGAGTATTCCGCTGCCACACCTAAGCCTGTCTCTAATATCTTGAAATCGCCGGTCGAGACGACTTTGCGGAAGTCGTCGAAGCGATTGACGCGGCTGAATCCTGCGGCACGAAGCGCATCTGCCAGGGAGTTCAGTACGGATGGTTCCAGGTTGGTACTGACGATAGCGGCGGTCCATTCGGTGGGTTCGGTTGTTGACATAGGAGCATACTCCTTCATGGATTGGGCGAGTTGTCGGCGTCCGTAATGCAGCCAGGACTTGATGGTTCCTTCCGGGCGACCGACACGCTGAGCGATTTCGTGTATGGAGAGATTTCCCAGATAGAACAGGGCGAGTGCATGGGCCTGGTCAGCGGGCAGGCGGCGTAGGGCCTGCTCGACATCCAGACGCATGGCAGAGATTTCCGGCGGGGCAGGCAGTTCCGATACTTCCTGAAGACTAATGTGTGCCATAATGCGGACACGCTGTCTCTGAATGCGCCGCGCCTCGTTTCGCACGATGGCCTGCATCCAGGCGCGGAAACGCCCGGTATCACGCAGGTCGCCAATGTGCGAACAGATACGCACCAACGCGGACGCCACGGCGTCCTGAGCGTCCTCATAATGCTGCACGTCCGCATAGGCGACGGCAAAGAGCCGCAGCCGCAGCCGTTCCACTAATGTCGCAAGGGCATCGAGATCACCATTGCGTGCCTGAACCGCCAGTTTATACTCTTCCAGTTCGTTGGGTTCCATTATCAAAGAAGACCCATCAGGAATCGGAAAAGGTTGAGTTGGAGCAGAAATCTTTTTGTGTTTTAGAATCCTGTCTACTGCCAGGCGGGAGCAGATTGGAAAATTGGCCCTACGGAAAGGAGGCATCGCCGGATGGAGCAAGGTTTGAAATGGCTTGAGATTCGCCCTGCCGGAGAGGAAGACGCTCCCCACATCGTCGCGCTCTACAACCTCCAAGAGCGCGACATGGTCCCGCTGACGGTCGCGCGCTACCGTTCAGAGAGCGCCGAGGAGAGTGGAGAAAAAGGGGGCGAACGCCATGTTGCGCTGCAGGCAGGCCGTCTGGTCGGATACGGCAGTTGCCGATGGGCCTGGTGGACCGGGCAGCCGGGCATCTACTCCATGGAATTGCGGGTCGCTCCGAGCCATGCGCGCCAGGGGATCGGGACCCGCCTTTTTGAGCAGATGCGCGCACGCCTCGCGTTATGGAAGGCTGCCCGTCTTGTCGGTTGGATACGGGCCGATTCAGAAGAGGGTCTCCGCTTCGCGGCACGGCTTGGCTGTCACGAGACGGGACAGGTGATCCAGGAGTATCGCATGGCGCTTGCCGACGCCGCAACCAATGCTTACCCGGGGCTTGAGGCGCGTCTCCTGGGTGAGGGGTTGCGCTTCGTCTCTCTTGCCGAGCTGGGAAATACCGATGAGGCGTTTCTGCATGCGCTCCAGCGGCTCTGGGCGGATTCCGGCGCCTCGTCGCCGGATCCGGATCTACTCCCCAACTCCTTTGAGTCCTGGCGACAGCAGGTGCTGCTTGCCCCCGGATTGACGCCCGATACCCATTGGATCGCCCTGGAGGGAGAACGCCCTGTCGGGATGACATTCCTGAAGCGATTGAGCGACGATGCCTTCGAGAACGACTACACCGGCGTGGCCTCCACGCACCGCGGGCGTGGGATCGCAACGGCACTGAAGCGATGCGCCATCTCCTGGGCGCAACAGCAGGGAGCCCGCTGGTTTTACACCTCCAGCGAGATCGGCAACCAGGCGATGATCACGGTCAACACACGGCTTGGATACCGTCCGGGCGTACAGCGGCAGGAATTTGCCCGCGACCTCCCCTAGCCCGAATCCTTCAGGAAAGCTTCTCGATCAGGATCATTCCGTTCGGAGAGAAACTCGCTATCTTTTTTCTTGACATATGTCGCTGAACATGATATAATGCCTAAGATTACCTTGTAGCCCTGGAAAGGAAGACGATAATGCCTGAAGATCGCGATCTGTTGCGCGGCAACATTCCCACGCTGATCCTCGCGGTGGTGAGTGAAGCGCCCCTGCATGGCCTCGCCATTGCTCGGGAGATCAACCAGCGCAGCAACAACGCCTTACAACTCAAACAGGGCACGCTCTATCCCGCGCTCCATGCGCTGGAGCGGGACGGCTGGATTACCGGCGCGTGGGAGCTTTCGGACAGTGAGCGCCCCCGCAAAATCTACACCCTCACCGAGGCGGGAAAGTTGGAGTTGGAGCGGAGAATGGAGGCCTGGGGAAAATTTGCAGCGGCTATGGACAGCGTGACAAGGAGCCGACGCCGTGAACAACCCGCTTAAACTCTCATGCATTTCCAACGAACTGCAGGCGCAGCAAGGGCAGTGTGACGAGCGTTTGGAAGACTACCTGGATCATCTGTGCGCTCCCCTGATCGGCATTGTGCCTTATGCCGAGCGCAGGGCCTTCCGCCTGGAAGCCCATACCCATATCGCCGGACTGATCGGCGAATATCAATATCAGGGCCAGGAGCTGCAAGCTGCGACCGAATCCGCGCTGCGGGAGTTCGGGGAGCCCTGGAAAATCGGGCAGGCGTTCTTACAGGAGTGGTGTCAGGGAACGCCCTGCCTGCGCCCTGTCGGCCTGATCCGCAAGGCGACCTGCGTCGCCTTCGCCCTCTTCGGCATCGCCTCGATGCTGACCCTCCTGGTGTTGGAGCAGTCTCTTCTTGCCCCGCACCAGGACGCCCTGCTGCTCCTGAGCGGGATGCTGGCGTTCTTCTCTCCCCTCCTTGCGGGATGCCTGACCGGGATGGCAACGCCCGCCCAGGCGGAGCGCGGCGTCCGCAACGCCATGCTCCTGCTGCTCCTGCACTCTTTTACCACCGGCCTGCTCCTGCTGCCCAAGGTGGAAGGACTGGCCTTTGCCGGGTGGCAGTTGCTCTTCTGGCTGCCGGGAGGGCGCGTGAGCGCCTCCCTCACCGCTGCCTGGTTGCGGCATATGCGCCGTCAACGGTTCTGGCAGATCGCCCGCTAAACAGAATATTCAGAAAGGAAGAATGATGGACACACGTACACAGCGCCTGGCAGGCTTTACGCTTATCGAACTACTGGTAGTAATCGCTATCATCGGTCTTCTGGCAGCCTTGCTATTTCCTGTGTTCGCCAAGGCGCGGGGGAAGGCGCGTCAGACCACGTGCGTCGGAAATCTGCGCCAGTTGGGGCAGGCCTTTATGCTCTATGCGCAGGATTACGACCAGCGCTTTCCGGAGCAGTGGAAGGGGCGCACTCTGGATCTGGCTACCTCTTCCCTCACCACGGCCTGGGAAACCTACCTTCGCCCTTATACCAAGAACACCGAGATTAACCGCTGTCCCGACGATCTAACGTCCACTCCCCTCAAGATACCGAACACCAACATCGTACTCTTCAGCTCCTATGCCACCGCCTGGAACGTTCAGGGCAAGTCGCTGGCCGAGATCCCTGCCTCCGCGCTGACGGTTCTGCTGGTCGAGAACCGGCAGAATGGGGCCTTAGGGGATCCGGATTGGCTGGTCCAGCAACTTGGCAAAAAGAGTTTCGTGCCGGAGGATCTGGGGGTGATCTATGAACAGCCGGACTTTCGCCATAACGAGATGGGCAACTATCTGTTTGTGGATACGCATGTGAAGGCCTTGCGTGGTCCGAACCCGAAGTTTCCCGGCTACCAAACCAATCAGGACGGCGTCGCGCAGTGCGGCCACCAGTCGCCCCTGCCTCAATAACGTCTCTCCTTTGCGTTCCGCCCATAGGAATCTCCTGCCGTCAGGAAGAAACTATCCCAACCCTTGTTATGGAAGAGGGAATGCCTGCATCAGGAGGACCGCATGTCTGTATTCAGCTTGCTCTGGCTCCTGCTTCTCACGGGAGGTATGAGGATGGAGAGTAAACCGGCCTGGACGATCCTGGGGCCCGGCGGGGGAGGCGCGCAGTTCCAGCCCACCATCAGCCCGCACGACCCGCGCTTTGTCCTGGTCGCCTGCGATATGACCGGCGCTTATGTGACGCACGATGCCGGGGCCTCCTGGCGCATGTTCAGTCTGCGCCAGCCCGTGCGCTTCTTCGTCTTCGACCCGCACGACCCGAAGACGGTCTATGCGCAGTCACTCGGCCTATGGCGCAGCAAGGATGCGGGCCTCACCTGGAGTTTGATTTATCCTTTACCTGCCGGTGTGCTTGGTGTGAACATTGCGGGCGACCATGGCGAGACGGACCTTGTGACCCGCGACGGTTCGCAGGAGCAGGTGACGGCGCTGGCGATAGATCCAACGGATTCCCAGGTTCTCTACACGACGGTAGATAGGCAGAGCGGTTCCGTCCTCCTCCTCTCGCGGGATGGGGGCAAGACCTGGCATGAGGAGGGTAAGCTGCCCTGGCTGTGCCGGCGGCTCTACATAGATCCCTCCTCGCCGCGCACCGAGCGCGCGCTCTATTTTTGTGGGGCGGGAGAGATCGCGCGGCGGCAGGGAGGGCAGTGGAAGCCGGGATCGCCTCCCTCCGGAGAGGGGAGAGTACGGGACATGGTCCTGGGCTTCCCGTCAGGGGGAGGCGCCCCTAGAGCCTACGCCATTACAGACCACAACCTCCTGGTCTCGGACGATGGCGGCGCAACCTGGCACGCTTCCGCGCTGCCGGGAGACGCGCCCAGGTTTTCTGCCCTCGCGACCAGCCTCCACCACCCGGAAGTAGCCTACGTCTCCTTTGAAACTCTCAAGATCGGAACCGACACCGCGCACGGCGTCGCCCGCACCGCCGATGCCGGACACACCTGGCAGATCGTCTGGCAGGAAGTGGGCGGCAAACCGGCGGAGAACGTCCACGACCCCTGGATGACCGCCGCATTTGGGCCGTCCTGGGCCGGCAATCCCTTTGCGCTCGGCGTCGCGCCCAACGATCCCAATATCTGCTATGGCACGGACTTTGGGCGGACGATGCGCACGACCGATGGCGGCAAGACCTGGCAGGGGGTCTACGCGCACACGCTGCCGGATGGCAGCTACGCCACCACCGGGCTGGATGTGACGACCTGCTATGGGGTCCATTTCGATCCCTTCGACCCGCAACGCCTCTTCCTCACCTATACCGACATCGGGCTGTTCCGGAGCGAAAATGGCGGTAGGGGCTGGCTGCCCTCCGCCCAGGGCGTGCCACGCAAATGGCACAACACTACCTACTGGGTGGCCTTCGATCCGGAGGTGCGCGGGCGGATGTGGGCCGTCATGAGCGGCACTCACGACCTGCCCCGCCCCAAGATGTGGCGTCATCGCGGGCCGGTAAGCTTCAACGGCGGGGTCTGCCGCAGCGACGACGGCGGCGAGACCTGGCAGGTGAGCAACACGGGGATGCCGGAGACGGCGGCGACGCATATCCTGCTGGATCCGCACAGCCCGGCCTCGGCGCGCACCCTCTATGTCGCCGCGTTCGGGCGCGGCGTCTACAAGTCCACCGACGGCGGGGCGCACTGGACCCTCAAAAATGCCGGGATCGAGGGCGCGGAGCCGATGGCCTGGCGGCTGACGCAGACCGGCGACGGCACGCTCTACCTGGTGGTCGCACGCCGCAGTGAGGATGGGAGTTTCGACAATGCCGGCGATGGCGCGCTCTATCGCTCGACAGATGGCGCGGAGCACTGGACCAGAGTAGCCCTGCCGCGCGGGGTCAACGGCCCCAACGGCCTCACCTGCGACCCACAGGACTTCCGACGGCTCTATCTGGCGGCCTGGGGGCGCGATGCGAACGGCAAGGCGAAGGACGGCGGCATCTTCCTCTCGATGGACGCCGGAGCGACTTGGAGCCACGTCCTGGCGGAGGATCAGTATATCTACGATGTGACCATAGACCCCCGCGACCCGCGCACCCTCTACGCCTGCGGCTTCAGCTCCTCGGTCTGGAAGTCGGCGGATCGGGGCGCGACCTGGCAGCGGCTGCGGGGCTATAACTTCAAATGGGGCCACCGGGTGATCCCCGACCCGCAAGATCCCCACAGGATCTATGTGACCACCTTCGGCGGGAGCCTCTGGCATGGCCCTGCGGACGGCGACCCGAACGCCTCCGAAGACATCCTCACGCCCGCCTTGCGCTACTCCCATTAGATCTATTCGTCTGGAGAACACTCATTTTTATCCATTCGCTTTCCGCCTTAGCCAACGAGCGCGTAGTATCTCGGTAGGAAGTTGAACCCAGTCAGAGGAAGCTTTCCACGGCTTCCCGCCTCAACGCGTTCCTTCTATCATAGAAAGGTCGGACCATGAAAAGCGAAATTCGTCTCAGTTCTGTTCAGTTAGCACTCATCACCTCTCTCTCGGCGCTCTGCAGTGCGGGCTTGACGCTCGCTGCCGGAAGCCTACGGCCCTCCGCTGCCAACGCCGCAGAGCGCAGTGACATCTCTCAGCCAGCCTCGACATCGAACCTTGTTGCCGCCGGTGCGGATGATGAGAAGAGCAAGCCTGGAAAGTCGTGTCCCGTCGTACATTTTGAAATCGGCTGCAAGGAGAGCGCCAAGACGAAAGCGTTCTATTCGCAACTGTTCGACTGGAAAATCGACCAGCAGGGGCCAGCGGGCATGATCGACACGGGGAGCAAAGAGGGGATCCAGGGGCACATCACCTCACTCGGCCACGAACCGGAGCACTATGTCACCCTCTATGTTCAGGTCAGCGATATCAAGGCCTACCTGGACAAAGCCGAGAAACTTGGCGGCAAGACACTCATTCCTCCGGTTGTCATCCCAACCGGCCAGTTTGCCTGGATCAGCGATCCGGACGGCAATATTGTAGGTCTCCTGCAGCCAAAGAGAGGCGCCAGCAAGTAACAACATACGCAAGAACGCACTGTCGTGGCCGTCAACTGCGAATTGACGCTAATGCATTGGCATCTGGGCAACCGCATTTTGCGCAAGATCTTGCAATAGCAGCGAAGAGGCCAGGACGTAGCAGGCGAGCGCTCGCCTGCTGCTGGGAACTTCCGAGCGTGTCGGGCCGCTTTGTACAGATGTGAACATCTATATTCAAACCCTCAACGCCTTTCTTGAAGATACCTGCGTCCTGGTCGTGATCGCGTATCTCCTTGCGCGAGGGCGCTTGTTGGTGACCCTCTTTGAGGTGCGCTTATCCGGACGTAACACCGTCACCCTGGGGATCGTTCTGGGCCTGATCGGTCTGACCGAAGCCCTCTTCCCCGGCGCGCGTTACCCCTATGTGACGAACACCCTCATCATCGCCTTTGCCGGGTTTACGAGCGGGCTGTCGGTCGCCCTGATCGCCGCCGGAGTGATGGTGCTGGGGGCCGCCGTCTTTCAGTCGCCGGTGATCGTGACGGAGACCCTGTGCTCTGTGGTCATCAGCGCCCTGGTCGGCAGCCTGGCGGGGCGGCTTGTACGGGACCGCCATCACCCGTTCTTCGGATTGTTGACCGGGCTGTTCGCGCAGATGTCCGCGGTGCTGCTCCGTTTCGGCGTGGACCGATTGCTGCACGGCGACTACTCGCTCTCCCATGCGCTCATCAGCGTACCGGCCAACGGCTTCGGGGTCATGGTGCTGCTGGTGGTCCTCAAAGACGCCCGGGTGCGCGCCGACAGTGAGCGGCACCGCGCCGAGGCGGAGCGCGCCCATGCCCTGGCGAGCGAGGCGCAGCTCCGCGCCCTGCGTGCGCGTATTCACCCCCACTTCCTGTTCAATGCCCTCACCTCCATCTCGGCGCTCTGCGGACTAACGCCGACGAGCGCGCAAGACGCCCTCCTGCGCCTCAGCCAATTGATGCGCCGCGCTCTGGAGACCCATCCCGAAGCGCCCCAGAGCCTGGAAGTGGAGCTGCGCTTTGTGGAGAGCTACCTGGAGATCGAACAGCACCGTTTTGGACCACGGCTGAACATCCGGTGGGAGATCGATGCCGCCTGTAGGGATGTAATGTTGCCTACGTTCGCCCTGCAGACCCTGGTGGAGAACGCCGTCAATCACGGCCTGGCCTCCAAGATCGGCGCAGGCACGATCCGGATCGTGGCGCGCCGCCGGGCCAGGAGGGTATTGCTGGCGGTGGTGGATGATGGCGTCGGGATGAATGAGCGAACCGTACAGGCGTTGCGGATCACCGAGGGGTGTTACGACCATGGGTTGCAGATCTTAGATCAGCAGTTGCGCCTGCTGCACGGCGCGGCGGCACGGCTGCGGATCTTTAGCCGCCCGGACCAGGGCACGCTGGTCGCCTTCGCCGTGCCGCAAAATGCCATTACCTATCGAGGAGGGAGGCCGTGACCCTACTGACCGCCCTGATCACGGATGACGAACCGCTGGCGCGGCTGCATCTGCGCCGCCTGTTGGAGGCGGCGCAGGTAGAAGTGGTCGGGGAAGCCGACAACGCCGCCGTAGCCCTGCAACTCACAGAGGATCTGCGCCCCGACCTGCTCTTTCTGGATATTCAGATGCCCGGTCTCTCCGGGATGCAAGCCGCCGGCGCGCTGCTCTATCTGGAGCACGCCCCGCTGTTGGTCTTTGTCACCGGCTATTCCGAACACGCCGTGGCCGCATTTGAACAGGATGCGCTGGACTATCTGGTCAAACCTGTCGCCCCCGACCGCCTGGCGAAGACGCTGGTGCGCGCTCGGGAGCGCCTTACCGATGTTCGAGAGCGACAGCGTGAACAGCGGCAGGTTCTGGAGCGCGCTGCCGCCCAGCCCCTGCAACGCCTGCCCATCCGGGAGGATTACGCCGTGCGCCTGCTGCGCGTCGAAGAGATCGTCTGCGCCGTTGCAAGAGAGAAGCGGGTCTTTGTGCGGACGCAGGCGGGCGAACACCGCACCTACTACACGCTCACACAACTGGAATCCCTGCTGCCTGCCGACCTCTTCTTACGCATCCACGATTCCTGTATCGTCAACCTGAACCTGATCGAAGAGGTGCTCTTCCTCGGCAACCACTCCTACGCCGTGCGCCTCTCTATCGGGCTGCAGCTACCCGTCGGACGCACCCGCTACCCCGAGCTGCAGCGCCGCCTCGGCCTGGACCTGCCCTCCTCCTAACTCAACCTTACCCTGCTTCAAGGGGTTGTAAACACCTTGTCCGTCGGTGTACGGGCAGGCCCCTGTGCCTGCCCTATAGGGGCAACCACGGGGGGTTGCCCCTACTCTTCGAGGGGCGTGATCACATAGTGCGGCATGAGTTCGCGCAACTCATCGAGGGTGAAGATCGGGTTCTTCGACAACACGACAAACACAACGGCCTGTTTGCTCCCGCCCTCCACCTTATTGGCATCGACATAGTGGACATGCAGCCCTCGCTTTGCAGCGGCTTTGTGCAGTTCGGGATGCATGCGTGGGGCCGTCCAGCCCGGAGGCAGGTTCCCCACGGGATGCGTCTGGATCACGTGGCTATGATGGCCCTTGTACCGCATATGCTCTATCGCATCATCCACGCGTGACAGCCACTCCACCTCCTGGGCGAGATGCTGTTGCATCACCTGCAGGTCATGTTCCAGCGTGTCCCACTCCTCTTTTTCGTGCTTGGTGAGCGTCCGCGTCTTGATTTCGGTGACATGCCCATTCTGCACCTCGATCGTCAAGTGCCCATCCAGAGTACGATAGACATAACGACTGTGGCTGGTCGTTACTCCATTGGCGATATTCGATGCCTCGGTATACGTCCAGGGCTCGCCCAATGTGGAGCGCACTTTGCCCTCCGGAATACCGAGGGTGACTTTATCCCGGATCTCTTCGATACTGCCGTGTGTGATGGCCATTCGATCCCTTCCCTTTGCACAATCTGGTCCGTGCGCACGCATTCATTAGTAACACTAAACGAAAATGGTAGGCCGCATAGTTCCAGGGAACAGCTACCTGTCCCTGATATGCACTACGTTGGAAGGCCTACGAATCGGTTCAAAAGTTCCCCGAAGCCCCTGATTTGTCCTCCTTGAGTTCCATGTGAGGCGTGATGCTGCAAGTACCACGGGACGTTGATGACTCCAACCTTCTCAATGAGCAGGTCACGCTTTCGCTCCTGCCATCCGGGAATTTGTGTCGTTCATCCGGGATGAAGTACAGCCCATCCGTTAACTCCCCTCCGACCCCCTCCCCTCAGTCATACTTATTTTCTGATCTCATTCCATAGTCCCTTTCCTGATGAGGAAAATACGATGTCATGTTGCGTACAGAGGGTTTCCGTTCTCGTCATCCTGCTCTTCACCTCGCTGCCCATGCTCTCCGGTCCGGCGCAAGGGCAGGGACAGTCGGAGACCCAGGGGCGTGCGGCCACTGCCGCACAATCCCAGGCGCAGGGGATTACGCCGGGCCTAGGCCAGGATGTGCCCCTGCCGCCCCTGCCGCCGGAGGTTCCCCCCGCAGAGCGCATGACCCTGGTACAGGCCGTGGACTTCGGCCTGAAGCATAGCCCTCAGATCCTGGCCTCCCACTATAACGCCGAAGGCGCGCGCGCCAACTATGTCGGACAGCGGTCCCCGGCCAATCCCACCTTCAACTACTCCGGACTCAACAACTCGGTGACCTCCTTCGACTTCGCCAACCGCGCCAACTATAGCCTCTATCTCCCCGTCGAGACCAGCGGCAAACTCTACTGGCGCTCCCGCCAGGCGCAGAACCAGTGGCGGCAGAGCCAGGCCGACGCCCAGACCACCGGCCTCTCGGTACGCCAGAGCGTCGCCAACGCATACATCGCGCTGCAGGTCGCCAATCGGGGGCTGCAGGACGAACAGGAGGCGTACGATACCGCGCGGAGACTGCGCGACCTGACGCTCAAACAGTTTCAGGAGGGCGCGGTCCCCCAGACCAATGCCATCCGCGCCCAGGTGGCGCTCACCCAGGAGGCGGGCAACCTGTTCCAGGCCATCACCGCCGTCAGCGAGGCCCGCGCCGCCCTCAACGTCCAGATGGGGCGCGACGCCTCCACGCCCATCGACGCCGTGGAATCCCTGGCGTACACGCCGATCCATCCGAGCCTGCAGGCTCTGCAGACGCAGGCGCTCAAGAGCCGCCCCGAACTGATCTCCGCCGAGTATACGCGCCAGGCGCTGGCGGCCAATGTGGGGTTGCAGCGGGCGGCGTTCTACCCCGACCTGCTCTTCGGCACCGACCTGCAGGCCCTTGGGGACAGCATCTGGTCGGTGGGCTTTACGATCCCGCTCGATCTGGGCAGCATTCGCGGGGCGGTGACGCAGGCGCAGAAGAGCGTCAAGGCGCAGGAGGCGCAGCAGGTGCAATTGCGGCAGAGCGTGCAGTTGGATGTCCAATCCGCCTATGACGCGCTGACGCTGGCGGAGCGGACGGTAGAGGCGTATCAGAGTGGGGTGCTGCCGCAGAGCGAATCGCTGTTTCAGCGCATTCAGCAGGGCTATGTGCTGGGCGGCAACACGATCCTAGACCTCATCGATGCCCAGAACACGCTCCGCACCGTGCGCATCGCCTACTATGCGGCCATCGGCCAGTATCGGCAGGCGCTGGCGCAGATGGAGCACGCCACCGGCCACCCTCTCCCGGAACTCAGCGGCAATGCCGTAACGCCCGCTACCACTCCGATCAAATAACCCTGGTTACATCAACCTTGCGGTGAAAGCCTCGTGAATAATATGAAGCAAAGCACAAACACGCAGCCCAACACTCCCTTGAGACGCCAGATCCTTACCAGTCTGGGGGTGGTCCTCGTCCTGAGCGTGATCGGGTTCTTTCTGATCCGGCAGGCCCGCTCCGAAACTCACACAGACGCCGCGCCCGCCGCAACCGACACGGTAGAGGTGTCGGAAGCCGGACAGGACATCACCCGCATCTATCTCTCTCCCGTGCGTGAGGAGGCGATAGAGAGCAACCTGAAGGCCACCGGGCTGATCTCCTATCCCGCCGATAATACCGTGAAAATCAGCCCGCGTCTGCAGGGACGGATCCAGCAGGTCTTTGTGCGCGTCGGCGACCATGTGAATAAGGGAGACACGCTCGCCATTCTGGACAGCGTGGACGCCGCCTCCGCCATCACCACTGCCCGCCAGGCCGAAAACAAGCTCCGCCTGGCGGAGAACAACCTCCATCGGGAGGAGCGCCTCTACCAGCTTGGTACGCCGGACGTGACCCAGGCGCAGGCCAATCTGGACCAGACGAAGGCGCGCACCCAGGCGACGGCGGACGCCCTGGCTCGCACGCGGGAGCAAGCCCGGATCGGCGGCTTCACGGAGAAGCCACTGGAGGATGCCAAAACGGCGGAGGTGGGCGCGAACTCCGACCTGGCGCAGGCGCAGTCCGATCTGGCGCAGGCCCAGCGCGACCGGGACCGCAAGGCCAAGCTCGTCGACATCGGCGTCGCCGCCAAGAGCGACCTGGAGGCGGCGGAGAACGTGCTGGAGAAGGCGAAGGTCGCGGTCCAGTCCGATCAGGAGAAGCTCGCCCTGGCGAAGCAGGCGGTCGAGCGGGAGCAGAAGGCGTTCAAGACCAATCTGTATGCGGACCAGCAGGTGCGCTCCGCCGAGAGCGATGCCCGCCAGGCGCAGTTACAGGCGGCGGCGGCGGAGACCGCACTGCGATTGGCGAAGGCCGCCGTGCTGCGGGACCTGGAGCAGGCGAAGAGCGACTATCAGTCCGCACAGGTGGACGCGGAGAATGCCCGGCGCGTGCTGCAACTGCTGGGCATGCCCGACGCGAACGGCACGCTCCGGATCACGGCGCCGATTGCTGGGGTCGTCACCGAACGCAACGTCAGCCCCGGACAGCTTGTGGATCAGTCCCAGATGACCCCCTGGCAGATGTTCACCCTCAGCGCCACCGAGACCGTCTGGGTGGATGCCGATGTCTATGAGAAGGACATCGCCGACATCACGCCGGGCAAGCCGGTGCGGATCCACATCGCGGCGCTGCCCGGCCAGGAGTTCACCGGGACCGTGCTCCATATCGCGCCGACCCTCGACCCCAAGACCCGCGCCATCAAAGTCCGCGCCGAGATCGCCAATCGCAGCGGCCTGCTCAAGGATGGGATGTATGCGGAGATGACGGTGCTGTTGGGGCGAGGCAAGAAGACCTTGTGTGTGCCCCTCGCGGCTATCCAGCACGACGGCGACAGCGACTACGTCTTTGTGGCGGAGAGCGGCAAGTACCGGAAGACGCCCGTAAAGCTCGGCGCACAGCTCCAGGACAAGTGCCTCATCGCGGAGGGTCTGCACACGGGCGAGATGGTGGTGGTCCATGGCGCGCTCTTCCTCAGTAATGAGGCGAACGGCGGATAACAACCCATGATTGACCGTATCGTACAATTCGCGCTGCGGATGCGCGTCCTGGTGCTGATCGCCGCCATCGCGCTGCTCTGCTGGGGCAGCTTCAGCTTCTTCCAACTGCCCATCGAAGCCTACCCGGACGTGATGAATACGCAGGTGCAGGTGATCACGCAGTGGCCCGGCCACGCCGCAGAGGAGGTCGAGAAGCTCATTACAGTCCCGCTGGAGACCAGCCTGAACGGCGTGCCGCGCGTCTCCAGCATCCGCAGCCGCTCGCTGTTCGGGCTCTCCGTCGTCTACTTGATCTTCGACGATGGCGTGGACGACTATTTCGCCCGCCAGCAGGTCAATGAGCGGGTCGCGGCGGCGGACATCCCTCCCAATGTGCAGCCGGCCCTCTCGCCCCTCGCCAGCGCGACCGGAGAGATCTACCGCTACACGCTGACCGGCGCCGACCTGACGACCCTGCGCACGCTGGAGGACTGGACGCTGGAGCGCGAATTCAAGTCCATTCCCGGCGTCGCCGATGTAAACACCTTTGGCGGCACGATCAAGCAGTACCAGGTGCAGATCGACCCGGCGAAGCTCAAAGCCTACGACATCACCCTCAAAAACGTCACCGACGCCATCGGCAGCGCCAATGCCAACGCGGGCGGGAGCAATATTGAGCGGGGCGGCGAGGAGTACGTCGTGCGCGGCGTGGGGCTTCTCCACGATGAGAAGGACATCGAGAACGTCGTCGTCACCACCCGGAGCGGCACTCCGCTGCGCGTACACGATCTCGCGACGGTGCGGATCGGCTATCAGCCGCGCCTGGGCAAAGTGGGCTGGCGACCGGGCGGCGGCGGGCCGGAGACGGATACCGACGACGCCGTGGAGGGCATCGTGCTCCTGCGGCGCGGCGAGAACCCCGACCCGGTCCTGAACGCGATCCATAAGAAGGTCGCGGAGTGGAATGGCGGGCGGCTGCCGAAGGGCGTGCAGATCGTGCCCTTCATCGATCGCACGGACCTGGTCCACACCACCTCGCACACGGTAGAGAAGAACCTCATCGAGGGGATGCTGCTGGTCATCACGATCCTGTTCCTGTTTCTGGGCAATGTCCGCGCCTCCGTCATCGTCGCGATGACGATCCCCTTCAGCCTCCTGTTCGCCTTCTCCTGTATGGGCCTGATCCATGTTCCGGCCAACCTGCTCTCGTTGGGGGCGATTGACTTCGGCATCATCGTCAATGGCGCGGTCATCCTGGTCGAGAACATCTATCGCAATCTGGCGCGCCGCCCTGCGGATCAGTCCCAGCACGATTGTATCCTGGAGGCGATCCGCGAGGTGCAGAGCGAGATCGTCTTCACCACGCTCATCATCATCATGGCCTACCTGCCGCTCTTCACCATGCAGAGCGTAGAACAGAAGATGTTTGCGCCGATGGCCTATACCATCGGCTTCGCGCTGGTCGGCTCCCTTCTCATGGCGCTGCTGGTCGCGCCGGTCCTCTGCGCCATCGCGCTGCGGGGCAAACTAAAGGACGAGGAGAACTTCGCCTCCCTGCGGCTCAAGCGGAGCTACCGCAAGGGGGTGGAGTGGGCCATCGCCAACCCCCTCCCGACCCTGGTGACCGGGATCGGGCTGTTCGTCCTCTCCCTGTTCCTGGCGCCTGCGCTGGGCACGGAGTTTTTGCCGCACCTGGACGAGGGCAACCTCTGGATCCGCGCCACCATGCCCACCACGGTCTCCTACACCGAGGCGGCGGCTATCGTGCCCAAGGTCCGGGCGATTATGGCGAAGTACCAGCCGGTGCGACTGGTGGTCTCCCAACTGGGCCGCCCGGACGACGGCACCGATGCCACCGGCTTCTACAACGCCGAATTCTTGGTGGACCTGAAGCCCAGCGATCAGTGGCGGGGCTTCCGCACCAAGGACGCGTTGGTCGAGAAGATGAACGCCGAACTGGGGCAGATCCCCGGCGTCAGCTTCAACTTCTCCCAGAATATCGAAGACAACGTGGAGGAGGCCGTTACGGGGATCAAAGGGGAACTGGCGGTCAAGCTGTTCGGCGACGATCTGGACACACTGGAGAAGAACGCGGACGCCATCCAGCATGTGCTGGCGGGCATTCCCGGCGTGGTAGACCTGGACACCTTCAAGGAGACCGGCGAGCCCCAGGTCCAGGTGAAGGTGGACCGCGATAAGATCGCCCGTTATGGCCTGAATGTGCAGGATATTCAGGATGTGGTGGAGACGGCCATCGGCGGCAAGACGATCACCCAACTGCTGGACGGGGAGAAGAAGTTTGCCGTGGTGGCCCGGCTGGCGCCGCAAGACCGCCGGGATATCGAGGAGATCCGCAACATCGCCGTCAGCACCCCGGATGACCAGCGTATCCCGCTGGCGCAACTGGCCGACATCCATACCGAGCGGGGGGCGGCCTTCATCTACCGCGAATCGAACCGACGCTTCATCGCCATCAAGTTCGGCGTGCGGGGCCGCGATATCGGCGGCGCGGTGCGGGAGGCCCAGGCGAAGGTGGCGCAGGCCGTCTCTCTCCCCTCCGGGTACTACACGGTCTGGGGCGGCGAG
>Ga0070734_10002373_pt1 | contig 23107 bp, 15 predicted proteins | sample Coa_R1_8_FD_66444 | JGI IMG/M metagenome (GOLD analysis project Ga0070734, IMG submission 66444) | Surface soil microbial communities from Centralia Pennsylvania, which are recovering from an underground coalmine fire - Coalmine... | ecosystem: Environmental > Terrestrial > Soil > Unclassified ...
GAAGAAGGCTTGAAAGACTGTGATTGTAGTTCCTTTATTAAATTGGACGACAGAGACAGATTTTGCCGTATGCTCTCGGCCAAGCGATCCACCGCTGCCGAGAGGTCCTGTTGATTTTGGGCTTCGGCCTTCAGGGATACGCTGTGTCCATGTTTCAAGTCCTGCAACGTTGCGTCAATACGAATTTGGTCCCCAAGTTTCGCGTATTGACCGGAGACGACAATATCTGCATTGGCGAATTCAGCCACGCGCCGCAGGATGGTCGCATCAATTGTGGTGTCAGGAGCGATCTTCAAATCGTGCAGCACTTGTTGCAAGCGGTCGGGAGAAACGGTCCGCAGGTGCGACGACTGGCCGACATCTGTGCTAAGCATGTCGCCCAAGCTTGGCCCCAGCCAGTTCCATGACGGATCACCTGAGGCGTTATGGAAAGGCAGGATCGCCAGCGATTGAGCACTCACAGCAACGGCGGCGGGATTGCTTGACGGGGAATGTAGCTTTCCGCGCAACAATATTGCAGCCAGGGCAAGCACGATGAGCGCAGCCCCGCCGGCGATTTTAGGCCAGGGCCAGTCTTGTCCCCAGGGGCCAACGGCTTGCAGCGTGATGGCTCCAGCCGCGCGCTTTCCGCTCCATGCCTGTAAATCCGCGAGTAAATCCGCTGCGCGTTGATACCGTTTTTCGCGTTCTCTTTCGAGGCACTTGCTTACGATGCGGCTTAATTCGGGCGGAATGGTTGCATCAAATTCTGAAACCGGCCTGGCCTGCTCTTGTGTCCGCCGGATTAGACTGGCCAGCGCGCTGTCTGCCCGATAAGGGACTTGTCCGGTAAGCAATTCGTAAAAAATCAATCCCGCGCTGAACAAATCGGAGCGCTGGTCGAGCTCTTTGGCGAGCGCTTGTTCCGGGGACATGTATTCCATGGTGCCGACCAGGGCTCCGGTCTGTGTCATACCGTTGCCATCCAGATTGCGGGCAAGGCCGAAGTCCATCACCAGAATTCTGCCGTTCGCGTCGCGCATTACGTTTTGCGGCTTCAGGTCACGATGAATCACTCCTACGCTGTGCGCAGCTTCCAGAGCCAAACACACTTGCTCCATGATTTCGGCTGCTTCGGTGGGAGGGAATTTCTTCCGTTTCACAATGAGGGAGCGCAGATCATCTCCCTCGATGTACTCCATCGTGATGAACTTGACCCCGTCGCCTTCGCCGAGGTCATAGATGCGAATCACATTACGGTGCGTGACCCGCTGCGAGAGCAACAGTTCTTGTTTGAAACGATCGATGATTGCAGGGTCTCTTGCAAGTTCGGGGCGAATTACCTTGAGCGCAACCATGCGATCAAGCTCGAGGTCTGTGGCCTTGTAGACTGAGCCCATCCCTCCCTCGCCGAGGGTCTTTACAATCTGATAGCGCTGCGCCAGCACCGAATGTTCTTCCAACACGGGAGCGGGATTTTGAAATCCCTGCGGCTTAGGGGCTGCGAGCTTCGGTTTCTCTGGACGGGGTGCGCCGCCTGGCGAGAATGGAACCAGCGTAGGCGCGTCTGAAGCAGATTCAGGAACCAGCGTCGGATAATCCGGGGAAGAACTGCCACTGGATAACGGAACCAAGGTGGGAGCATCGGAAGGAGGAGGAGGAGGAAGATCTGACGATGAACTGCCTGTCCCCGAGGGCGTGCGTACGGCAGCGCCTCCATCAGCTGCACCGCCTGATTCCGGACTGCGCCGTAATCGGTCGCGCTCTCCCATGGGCGTATGGCGGAAAAGGGGGGATTCGAACCCCGACACAGGTCTTAGCCCGTATGACGGTTTAGCGAACGAATCGTATTAGCCGCCCTCACTCGCTTTCAATGATTCATTGTACCTGAAGAGTTCTAGTCGGATTCGGAGCCTTTCAGTTGACACTTGGGGAGTTGCTTCGCCTCGCCGCGAAAGGTCGCAAGGCGCTCACGCCGGTAAAGCGCGAGAATAAATGCAGATGTTGCTTTTGAATCATAATCACAATCCTCCGATGCAGACTCAGACTCGAAACCCCGCGAAATTGTATACGTGTTGATGGTCGCCACGCAGAGAAGATCATCCGCGGAAATCCAAAACACTTTAGCAAGGTCAGGAATGGCAATGGCAATATAGCGTCTGAATTTGGTACATTCTGTTTCGGAGTGGCTTAGTTGGTGCCGGAACCGCTGCCCAATCTTGCCAGCTCCTGCTTAACGATTGTGGCTGCACTGTAACCAGGGTCAATCTCAAGAACGCGTCGGAATTGTTCCCGCGCCAAGGCCGGCTGGTCGTTTTTTTGGTAAGCGAGGCCCAAGTGATAGTGGATCGCCGCGTTTTGCGGTGCCCGGGCCTTGTCTACAAGCCGCAAGGCTTCCTGAAGTTGATCGATGGCGGGCTTGAATTCGTTTTTTCGAAAATAGACCCAACCTAAAGTATCAGCGGCGTTGGCCGAGTCTGGCATGCCCAGCCGGGCCGTTTGTGCGAGGTCAAGCGCGACATCTAAGTTGCCGCCGGTCTGTGTCATCAGATAGGCGAGATTATTCGAGGCCAGCGGATTCCCGGGGTTGACCTCCAGCGCCTTTCGATACATTTGAGTCGCTCGATCCACGTCGTGCTTAGATTCGTAGAGTTCTCCCAGAAGAATGTAAAAGGTAGGTTCCTTGGGATTATTTTTAGACGACGCCATGTACGTGGCAATAGCGTCGTCAGCGGAGCCCATGGCAACCTGCACTTGCCCGAGTTTGACTAACGCATCCGCATTGTTGCCATCGAGCGCAGCCGCCTTCTGCAAAGCCAGCTCCGCACCTCGATAGTCTTTCTTGGTATCGAACAAGGACGTTCCCAAAAGATCATAGAAGGCGCTGCTGTTAGGAACTTTGAGGATCTGCGCGTTGGCTGCTGCGATCGCTTTATCAGGCTGCTTATCCGCGAGATAAGCATTCATCAACCCTCGCAAAGCATCCGTCGAAGTGGGATCATAGTTGAGGGCTTCCTGATAGTTTTTTTGCGCTTCCGAAAAACGCAGTTGCACGAATCGCAAATCTCCGAGCTCAACATAAGGTGCGGCGGTTTGAGGAGCGAGACTTATCGCCTTCGCAAGGTCTGTTTCCGCGCGTGGAAACTGCTTGCGACTTATTTCCGACGCTGCTTTCAAAACGTAGCCGTCAGGAATACCAGGTTGCAACGCGATGATGTGGGTTGCTTCTTCTTCCAAGGCGACCATATCTCCCCGGCGAAGCGCTGAGGATGCAAGTGCATGGTGAGCTTCGAAAAAATCGGGTTTGAGCTTGACCGCTTCCTGCAATTCACTTTCCGCTTCTTGCGTATTGCCTGCCGATGTCAAAGCAACACCAAGCTGGTAATGGCCGGCAGCATTGTCTGGCTCGTTTCGAAGTAACGATTGGTAGGTTCCGATGGCATCGTTCAAGTGGCCTTGCCGAGCCTGTATTTGGCCGCGATAGAGCAGCCCATCCGGATCCTTTGGAGTTTTTTTGAGCAGCTCATCGTTCAACTTGATTGCCTCGTCCAACCGATTTTGAACGATGAGTAGTTGAATGAAGTTTCTCCTGACCTGCGCGTCCCGCGGATGATTCCGGTAGAGGGATGCATATTCCGTAGTGGCTTTGTCTATTTCGCCGGCAGCGACATAAAAATCCCCGAGCATGCGGTAGCCGATGGAGTTATCCGGAAAGTTCTGTTTGACCTTCCGTAAAAAGCTTTCGGCTTGATCCTTCCGGCCTTGTATCAAATAAAGATGGACCAGTTCCACGCACGGCTGAGGATCATTAGGATCAATCTCGATTGCACGCTGAAATTGCCGTTCGGCTTCATCGTAACTACCTTGCGACTGGTAATACTCTCCCAATGCGATCTGGGCATCGGCTGCGTTTGTGCCGAGCTCGGCTGCTTTTTTGAAATTTGACTGAGCTTGATCAAGCTGGGCAGTCTTGACTTGAAGGCTTGCCAATCGCAGATAAGTCTTCCAATCATCAGGAGACAGAGCAATCGCTTGTTTCGTCTCTTCGATTGCTCCGGGCCAAATTTCCTGTGCAGCCAGCAGATCGGCTGCTGCGAGGTGAACTCGCGGGTTGACAGGCTGCTGTTTCAGCAAGAGGCTGACGTGTCCCTGCGCTTGCTTGAAATCGCGCCCAGCGATTAAAAGGTTTGCCAGATCAAGGCGTGCTTGCCAATTCTCGGGTTGCAACTCCAGAACCCGCTCGAAATCTCGATAGGCGTCAGTCCAGTCCTGCAGTTGTAAACGAGTTTCGGCACGTTTGTAGTAGGCGTCACTGTATATAGGATCAACTTGCAGAGCATTGCTGAATTGTATGGCCGCCTCGCGATACTTGCTGTTGTCATAGTAACGCTGACCACTTTCCAAATATTTTCGTTTACGAACACTAGGATCGCGCGAACATCCAGCTAAGAGGATGGAAACGATTATGAAAAACGAGACAGACCGGATTTTGGATGAATATCCCACTCCATGCCCCTAAAATGCGTTTTCGTTGCCGGCCGTCTATCGCGTCTGTTCAGCAAGTACCGCCCGAATTGCGGATCACACATAATCGCAACACTCTCTATGAAACAAGGCGGACCTAGCCGCGCCCTCCGCGCTAAGGTAAGTAATAACGGAAGGAAGTGAAGATCATTCCTTCTTTGGCCGAGGGGTCGCTACCGGGGATTCCAATGCCGGTACTCGAGCCATGCCACACGTCGCGAACTACGTAGGAATACTGTGGTCCCCACTGAATTCGGCCCTTGGGTCCGCTATAGAATCGATACCAAAAGCCAATAGTTCCCTCCAGGAGATTGCGTGTATCTCCGGTGCAGTTTTTGAGTGCACCGGGATTAAAGCCGCCGCTAAGCGGAGTGCCGGTCGTTCCCACCACTGGAATGCTGCCGGTGCCAGGAATCACGCCTGTCAAGGGCGGAGTCTGGACCGGAGTCGAAGTCAAAGTTGGGATAGTTTCGGTTCCGCAGCCAGAGTTGTTCGCCAAGGGCGAGCCATAACCGATGTTTCCGCCGTTATACCATTCGCGGCCTGCATACTCACTGCCGACGTTGGTATAGATATCAAGTTTTTTGGCATGAAATTCGAGAGTTCCAAGAGTTTGATATGTGCGAAGTGGAACTAACACGCCGTCAGGTCGCGCAATGGCGTCGGGCAAGCCTCCCGTACCATAGCGGCCAATCCCGCGACCACCCAGAAAATGCAAACCGACATCGAATTGTTTGGCAAGCGTGCCGCGAAGATTCACGCCGACGCCGCCAGCGAGTTCCGAATTGTTGTAAACGCCAAAGGTTGAAGGACCGGTCGTCCCACCGCAGATAGTGGTTACGGATGTAGCGGCGCAAGGAAATATGCGATCTCGAAAATCACTGAGTATGCCGAACACTTCATAGTGGCCCCAGCCGGGCTCAGCCGCTATTTTGAAGATGAAATCGGGCGTTGCGTTAAATGCGTAATTAGAAGTGGGGTTGTAGAGTCCTCCGCTGGACCCCTGCTCGCCGAGGACAAAATTAGTGCTGGCTCCATGGCCTCCCAGCGTGGTCTGGGGATTTTCCACCGACACTCCAAGCCAAAGTTTGTTGTCGATGTTCTTGGTCACTCGGAATCCGTACTGGCGTGCCCAACTGAAACCGACGTTGTATTGGGGATCGATCGTCAAGGGAACCGCCTCGCTGCGATTGTCCATGCCCTTCTTGGTTTCCGTCACCAGACTCCACATCTGACCGCCGGTAAAAGTCCAACCACTGTTCAAGGCGGCCTGAGCCCACACTTGCCTTTGACGCAGCGAGTAACTGTTGCTTTGATTGTTATTTGAGGTAATACCCGCTGACAGAAAATCCGCCTCGAGGTAGCCGCTTAGTTTGGCGTTAGCCAACGTTCCCTCGGACAACATAGATATTCGAGATTGACGCCCGGAACCGTAGAACTCTGATAAGTTGCTTTGCGATGCTCCGTTGAAAGGAATGGAGTTAAATGGAGTATTAATGTCGGAACCAAGTCCATGCTGGCGATAGACAGTTTCAGCCGCGAGAAAGCCACCGGGTGTGATGGTGACGCCCTTATAGTGGACGGCCATCGGGTTATCGATACTTGCCTGAAGGTTCTTTTGTGTATCTTGCAGGCTTAGCGCAATGCCCGCGGAATTCGATTTGAGGTCTGAGACGTCACTCTTCAATGCGGTAACGTCTGCCTCTTGCTGTCCCGCCTGCGTGGTCGCAGCTTCGGCTTTTGCCTGGGCCTGCGCCGCAGCTGCCTGGCTCTGATCCAAGCGTTGCGTCAACTGATGAATTTCATCGTTACGACTTTGTACTTGCTGGATGAGCTGGCGCATCGCCTCGCGTTGGGAATCCACTTCTTGCTGAAGAGCGTCGAGCCGCGCGGCAACGGCATCCGTGGAGGCAGCTTTGGATGCACGCTTCTTGGCCGTAGTCTTGGTGCTGGCACCCGACGGTGGCTGACTTTGGGCCGCGCATACGCCACCTGCAAGCGCCATTGACAGCGCCAAAGAAATAAATCCCCGCATGCTTCCTCCTCTTGACAACACATCCATCAGAATGGCCAGCCGTTTCTACGGAGAGTCCATTTCTGATGCAGACACGCAAGACTATCTCTGCATTGTTAATGATTGATGAATACTCATAAAAAATTTCATCATGATTTCACGCTCGAACAATTGGTTGCAGTGCTAGACTTTTTTTGCGACCACATTAAGTCTGCTTCTTCCGGGTCGAGAGTCCAGATCAATGCTCACGTCTAGGTCGCTACAAGCGGGATCAAAGTTGAAGCAACCGCTATTTTGCTCAATGCTTTTTCTGGCAATGGCGAATCCGTCGGCCGTGGCCAGGAATCATGATGTGCAGGGCAAGCGGAATTTGCCTCAACCAATGCAAGCTGCGCCTTTATCGAAGGGGCTGCTTGAGCAGCAGCCGAGTTCGCCGCCGACTGTAGCCTATATTGGCGGGCAGCTAACAATTGAAGCGAAAAACTCAACACTCGGCGACGTTCTTCGCGCAGTCGAAATGCAGACGAAAGCCTCATTCGAGCTGCCGAGGGATACGACTGAGCGTGTAGTCGGCCACTTCGGGCCCGGCCGGGCGGAGCTCGTTTTGGCGTCTCTGCTGAATGGATCCGGGTATAACTACGTAATGATCGGATCGGAAAAGAGTCCAAACTTGCTGGCCCGCGTAATACTTACGCGTTCCGAAAGCGCAAGCAACGCCTCTGAAATTTCGCCAGACATGATAAGGAATATGGGGAATGAAGCTATAAAACTGCAAGACGGACGTTTGAATGCGGGGCATACTGCCGCACAAATACCGTTGAACCAGCCAAGTCAGAACCAGCCAATCAGCGACGAGGATGACCAGTATTCGCTGAGCGATGCGAACCTTACGGCTAACAATGAAGAGGAAGATTCTCGACCACAAGGTCAAGTCAGCCCCGACATGGAACAGGATCCTAAGTTGTTAAATCAGCAGCCTCCAGTTCCCGGGGCGAACCCTCATATCAAACCTTAGCTTCCGAGTGCTCACTCTTTCAGCAAGCCTGGTTCAAGTCCCATTCTCACGTTGATTTTGTAGGCGTAAACGCATCTGCGATTGCAGATTCTAGCGCGATACGTTTCCCGGACGAAGGAGTTTTTGCAAGCGAGCCTGGTAGTACTCCACACCGTCGAGATGCTTCGCAAATATCAGGTCGTCCGTGCTGCCTGCCACGCCTATACGAGGCAGACGGTACACGTCGGTTCCATGATTGACTAAGCCGAAAGTTGCCAGCACGGCGCTTGTGTATCCAGCGTCGCGTACCAGCGCGACCTGACTGCTTCGAAAATCGACGGATGTCCCATTGGGAAAGCAAAATAGGTTAACTTTTCTGCCCATGCCTTCTTCGATTTGCTGGCGCGAGACCGTCAGTTCTTTCCAACACTCTTCATCCGTAATGCTGGAGAGTATGGGGTGGCCCACGGTATGCGATCCTATTTCAACCAATCCGGAGTCCGCCATTTCGCGTAGCTCGTTCCATGAGCATGGCGCATATTTCGCCGGGGGAGTTCGCGGGACGGGCACACTCATTTGCTTGCTGATTGCTCCGATTTGTTTATCGCGCGCTTCGGGACCTAACAGGTTGAGCTTCTGAAAAAAATGATCGATTCGTTCCGGGCTCAGCTCAACAGGTCGAGTAGGTTGTTCGCTGAGCCAAAGGACTTTGTCCGTCCAGATCCAGTCTTCCCCGCGTATGAAAGAACTCACGACAAAAAATGTGGCAGGGAGTTCCAGTTTTGTGAGTAGCGGGAATAGAACTTCGTAGAAGTTGCGACGGCCGTCGTCCACTGTAAGCGCCACCATGCCGCGTTCGAGTGGTTCGTCCGATTTGACGCGTTCGACCAAGTGAGACAGCGGGACAACGCGATAGTGTCGGCGTAAATATTCAAATTGCGTTAGCGCTGCTGAAACACTTACGGCCTCTTTCCCCTCATCTTCATCACCGCAAAAATTGTGATACATAAGCGCGCGCGCCTGCCTCGCGGACAAGGCACGGGTAAGTGAAAAGATTCCGGACGCTCGCATGAGACGAAGAGCAAGTGTTTTCATGAACGCCTTATCAGGGGGACGCTTCAGGGTCCGCCAGCGCGCAGCCTACATCTTAAAATACAGAATGGTCGCGCAGAACTAGTTTGCACCGTACTACAGCCGTAAGGAATTCCTGAGTAAGCTTATTGTGGAATGCTTTCGCCGCCCGGATAGGTACTAACTCAAATTTTTCCATCCTGAAAGGGCTGGATTCAACGATGCGCTCGAACCGCGCAATCGTCATCTGGTTAAGCCCCCCTTCGACTTCATCAAATCGGGTTGCACCATCATTTCTGATGTGGGAACGCCAGCGACATAATGCTTCTTCCGAAAAGATCAAGTGAGCCCAGGGAAAGACCGAGAATAAGTGGCCTCCGAGTGGATGAAACCAAGTTGGGCCAAAGGAGGCTAGTACAAATCCGCCGGGAGCCAGCATCTTGGACATCGCCTCCAGAATGGCGGCAGGATCCGCAAAATGTTCGAACGCATCAAGTGAAATGATTACGTTCGCTGGTTCGGGTGGCGCTTTGCAAAACACCACATTCTGGCATTGTACTTTCGCGGCTTCTTCACGTGCGACATTCAGCCACCGATCAAGAACATCCACACCATAAACCCGCTTGGCTCCTCGCTGCGCAATTTCGATGGCTTCGATGCCCGCGCCGCAGCCGAAATCCACAACGATCTTGTCACACAAGTCGGTCCAGATTGAAGGGCCCAACAAGGTCTCCAGCTTACTGTTCTTGTTATAAGTCGAACCGTCCATGCGTTTTGGTTCCGCTGGAAACAGGGTGCGCAGCAGGTTATATCCGAGGTTTCCGCCCAGCAATGACACGCGTTCAGTCTCCTTCACGTACATTCTACAAACTTGCGTGAGTTTGACTTGGAAAGCAGACAGCACCAATGTGCTGCTCACGATAAAATCCGAATGGAGCGAAGATGGCTAGTATGACCGATCCAGAGTCGCAAGGTACGCCAAAACATCCGGATATCAGGAGGGCTGTTAGGTCCTCAGTGACGCGTATTTTGCCAGGATCCATTTTGAGGGAGATGCGTCTCTATCGCAGTTTCTCCCGCGCCGAGCGCCTGCTTTACTTAAGGATCCGGTTAGGAAACGCCTTAATGATGGCAAAGCCTCGACTCGCACCAATAACGGCTCGGTCATTTTTATTTGTGTGTTTTGGCAATATCATGCGAAGCCCGATGTGTGAAGCGCTCATGAATCGCGCCGCCACTCGCTATGCCCGCGAGGCAATCCGCGTAACCTCCGCCGGCCTAAACGCGACTCCGGGAAAGGAAGCACATCCTTGGGCCGTGACCGCCGCCCGAGAGTTCCGCATTTCCCTCGAGAATCACCGCGCACGCCGATTGACGCTCGCCATGGTAGATGAGGCCGACGCCATTATGGCTATGGACTACCAAAACCAAGTTCAACTCATATCTCGTTTTCCCCAAGCCGTCGACAAGATCTTTATGCTGAGCGAATACGCCGGCGAGGACTACCACTTAGGAGAAATTGCAGATCCTTATTACTTGGGGCAAGAGGGAACCCGCAAGTGTTATCGCACCCTTGACCGCTGCATTTCGAATCTGGTCGTAAGGACATTTGGCGACTAGGCGCTGCGCACTAAGCACCAAGGCGAGCCGGAGTGGCGGTCATCGTGCTCACCGATGGCCACTTCTTTCTCAAGGGTTTATTTTCCTGTAACACGGATTGGCTAGGCTCTTATATGTTCGAGCAATAGTAAGGACAGGATAACCTCGGGGGAGGGGGACTGTCCTTGCTATTTTATTCAGGCAACGGAGGTTGCAAATTTCGCGCCATAAGACTTCGGATGACGCGACTTGTAACCACGCTCGAAGCGTGCGTCTTAATAGTAGGGGGAGAATGACAAGGCGATTCTCAGTGGTATTTTTTATTATTTTCATGCCTTGGTTCTCGGTTATGGTCGCCAATTCGACCCTCACTGCTCAAGAAGCCAAGTCGTGCGGGCCGCCAAACTACTGTTCGCGTACCGACCGTCGTATTGAACCATATCCCCAGGCTCCCGTTGCGATCGGGCCCTCTGGGTCAATCGTTACTGATCCCAATTTTGGATCGCGCATAGTGCGGGTCACAGATACCAAGTCAGATCCTCAAGGCCGGGGACGCTCGTTTATGACTCCATCATCGGCCGAGCAGAATCCTTGGAATGCCGACGGAACCAAATTTTATGTCATGACCATGGGTGGTCAATTCGTGCTTTACGACTTCGATCCGTCGTCGTTGAAGATTCGTCAAAGAGGAGCTGTGAAGGCGCCTTGGCAGGGAGAGCCACAATTCAGTTACCTCCGCCCCAATATCCTGTATGGAGTGCGCGCCAACTATCCTGTATTTCAGGAGTACAACACGACCGACGGCACGATTAATGCCCTGCACAAGATTTCAGATTGCGTGAGCGTAAATGCGAGCGACTACGGGCATACCATTACTGTGAGTGCCGACGATTCGCGAATGATAACTTCAATAGGGCCACGGCAAGACCGCGATTCGTTGATTTACGTATTCGACCGGAAACTTGGGTGCCGTTGGTACAACACACGGACCGGCGAGATTGGCGGTCAGTGGGGACCGAAAGGGAACATCGTTATTCCGGATCGCTGCTGGATTCACAATGCTCGGCTTTCCAAGTCGGGCCAGTATGTTTGGATTCAACGCGGCGGAGGCGACGGAGTGGGCGAAGGCTGGCTGGTCTGGGATGTTGCGACCATGCAAGTTGCAGGCTGTTCTTCTCAATGTGGCGGCCACCATGCCATGGGCTATTCACATATCGTGGGCTCGTCGGGAGATAAACATCCGCTCGATTTAATTCTCCGCCCTCTGAGCGATCTAAGTACCATTACGCACCTGATCTCCGATTTGCAACCGACTTCCAGTGTCCGCTATTGGTACGATCAACATTACTCTTGGAACAACGTGAAAGCGGGGGATGCTAATCCGGTTTGTTTTTCCACCTACAGTACGAACAATACGAGCACGCCAGGAGTTTCGCTCGATACGATTGCTCCTTGGGAAAATGAAATTCTCTGCGCAGAGACCGACAATAAAGCTTCTACCGTCTGGCGCTTCGCACACACCTACAGCACGGCCAAAAACGGATTCTGGTCAACGCCCCGGGGCAATGTGTCACAAGACGGTCGCTTTTTCATATTTACTTCAGATTGGCTTAATCAGTTGGGCGAGGAACCCAGTAATCGTAACAACCATCGAACAGATGTGTTTATTGTGGAGCTTCGCTAGAACTGGGAGACCGTATCGTCCCAAATTTGATCTAAAATTCTTACGAATTCTTATGCGCCGAGTAGGACGGGTATGAGCTTTGACAGTTCAAAGAGCCATGTTTTGGCCGAACGTCGATCTCGCCACCATCCATCAGCACGGAACTCAGGATCGGGGACGCCATAAATCCAGAGTTGGGCGCGGAAGTGCTTGGCCAGCGTTTTATACCAAATAATTCGTGCCCTGCGCGTATGGTAATTAGAAGTGACTACAGCTATTTGATGCTCCCCGAGCCCATCGATGCACGGCCAAATTGTCTCAGCTTCCTGCTTCGTCGAGTTTACGTCCAACCCAGTCTCGCAAAAATCAGTACGATCGGCGATTTGCTGACCATATTGCTTGGCGATGTAAACCCGGGCGATTGGAGCAACGGATTGACCCCAATAAGTCTCGTGTGGAATGCTTATGATCATACGATCCGCGCGGCCCTGCTGTAGGAGTCGTACTGCGCCATCTATTCGAGCCTTTTCCCCCAAAATTGAGCCTTGCAATACGACCAGCCCATCCAAGTGGGAAGGCAAAGCGTCAGATTTGATAAGCAGATTGCTGCCCCATTCTCCAATCGCGAAAATGAAGATTAATCCCAGCATCAACAAAATGGCGAAGGCCCGCTTGTAAAATGGTGCAGGGTCGCGGCGGATTGCGGGAAGATTGGTGTCTTGCTTCACGAGGCTACGGCCGGTATTTCAGGTTCCACAGATTGTGCTGGCGCGTAAAGTTCAAGCCATTGCTGGCGAACGACCGACCAATCATAGCGGCGCAAATCTGCTTGGGCATTTAAGGCGAGGCGGCGCCCGAGATCCGGCTCTTTCAGGATGCGCATGATGTTGCGCGCCAGGGCGCAGGCATCTTCCATTGGCGATAAGAGGCCTGTGCGTTCGTGCTGAACAAGGTGTTGCATGCCTTCTGGCTGCGTGCTTACTACCGGAATGCCTGACGCGAATGCTTCCAACACGGAAACCGGCATGTTGTCGAGGGAAGAGGCGTTTACAAAAATGTCGGCATCTTCATAACATCGGCCAATTTCCCTACGCGGGACGACACCCGTGAAATGCACTCCTGCCAGATTGAGTCGGCGCACGAGAACGCGAATTTCCTGTTCCTGTGGGCCGCTACCGACGAGATCAAGACGAGCCTCGGGGAAAAGTTTCTGAACCTCGGCAAAAGCTCTGACGACCAGATCAACCCGGTAATAGGGATGAAATCCTCGTGTATTCACGATATGCGGTCGTATCATCTGGCGGACGCGAAATGAAAATTGCGATAAATCCACAATATTGGGAACTACTTGAGTGCTCAGGCCGAACTCTCCAAACACCTGCGCCAAATACTCCGAAGGAACCACAAGGTGGTCTGCGTTGGCAAGCGCACGGCGGGCGATTCGGGACCGCCGCAAGTGATCCCGAGCTTCACCGCTGTGATAATGAATGAAGACTTTCTTCCCGCAGATGCGCGCGATTATGTGTGCTGGCAGTGTTGCGACTAAAAAAGACCAGTAAGAGGCGGAAAAAATATGGGCATGGTCGGCTTTCTGTAGTCCTTTCCACAAAGATGCCAGATAGATGGGCTCACGGATCAAAGTGCGTAAGAATGGGACGCTCTCTGCCCATCGAATAGGATGCGGAAAAGGAGGATCAATGGGTATGAAGTGCGCCTCAACAGCAGGATCATCTTTCCAATGACGCAAGAGTAGTTCGGCCTGCACGGACTGGCCGCCTACGTAACGTAAAGAAGCGGCCACAATGGCCACGCGAGCGCGCCTGGCAATTGGTTGCTTCCGATCTTCGGGAACAGCATGCGATTGCGGAACTTTCCGAATCTTTTCCGAAATTAATTTGCCATACAGTTCTTCGTATTGCCGGGCGATTGCTTCGATTCCAAAATGAGCTTCCGCGAATGTTTTGGCATTGTGGCCAAGTTCGACTCGCAAGGCCTGATTGCGCAATAGATGTTCAATCGCTGCTGCGAGAGCCTCTTCATCCCCCGGTGGCACAAGAATTCCGCGATTCTCGTTAATTAGTTCGGAATTGCCCCCGACGCGGCTTGCTACAACCGGAACTGCCGCTGCCATCGATTCGAGAATAGCGTTGGATAAGCTTTCCGATGCAGAAGGCATGACCGACACTTCCAAAGAAGCTAGAACGGCGGGAATATCCTTGCAATCTCCCAGAAAATGCACCACACCTTCCAGTCCTAATTCCTTTGCCTCTCGTGCAAACTGCTCGCGGAATGGGCCATCTCCCACGAGGACAAATTCCACCGATGGCATTCGTGCTCGAACTCGTTTGGCGGCGCGTAGAAAAACTTTGTGGTTTTTCGAGAGTGTGTTCATGCGCGCGATCATGCCGACGCGAGGAATGCCGGGTATTTTCGACAACACGGGATGAGCCGCCATGAAGGCGGAAGGTGCTAGCCCATTGCCGATGACGCATATTCGATGTTCTTCGATGCCGTGCTCGACCAGTTTCGCTGCCGCTGCGTGCGAGTTGCACACAACCCGGTCGCACATTCGGAAAACAACAAGCTGGGCGCGAAATTGCGCCGACGTGAGGAGATCGCCCATCTGTCGCTGGCTGCCGATCACGACTGGAACCCTGAGCATTCGCGCTACGGGGAGTAATGCAAGGTTCGTATAAAAGTCGAATGCATGAGCTATCTGAACCTTGTGATGTCGTAAATAACGAGCCATACGAATGCGAGCGCGCAACGATTGCAAACTGTAGAAACTGCCGCCCAAGGGGAATTCCTCCACTTCGCTAAGGTGCTCGGCAAGCCATCCCCGCCGACGGAGGCAGCCTAGTTTGACCGGAAACGGCAAAGGGTTAAGGGATTCTGCGAGAGCCAAAAACTGTCGCTCACTGCCGCCCGTGTCGAAGCTGTTGGTCATCAGCAAAACAGGATGGCGCGACGAGAAATCAGTTGGGGCCTCAGATTTTGCGGAGGTTCTCATCCTGCTCCCAGTGACCCGATGAGGTCAAAAGAAACCGCGAATCACGCATGGTACACGCCTCAAGAAAATTTCGCTGCCAGAGTTCGAACATCATGAGCCGCCAAATCGCAAGATAATCATCTGTCTGGCCACAGAAAAATGAATCCAGGAGGTGGCGGATGCCAGTTTCGTTGAAATACCCCCGTTGCAAAGTTCGAGGTTCGAGTAAAAGACTGAGCACCATATCTTTGAGTTCATGACGCATCCAGTGAAGGAGCGGCAGCGCGAACCCTTGCTTTGGCCGGTGTAAAGCTGCGCGGGGCACTCCGATCCGCTCGGCGAACTTGGTCAGAATGAACTTTTTGCTGCCGTCTCGCGTCTTCCAGTTGCGGTTCAATGATGCGGCCCATTCCACGAATACGTGATCCAGCATGGGAACGCGGGCCTCGAGAGAAGCAGCCATGCTCATGCGGTCCACTTTGGTAAGAATGTCTCCTGGAAGATACGTTTTTGTATCGAGATAAAGCACGCGTTCCAGCGGATCTCCGCTAGGCGCAACTTCCAACCTTCGACGGAATGCAAGTAAAGGATCTACTCCTGAGAAAGAATGCAGGAAGTCTTCAGAAAGCATTGAATAGTTTCTTTGCATTGGGACAACAGAGATGCGTTCGAGATAACGTTCCTGCCACGGTAGAGAGTGGCTATAGGCGTAGTTGCGTCCATAAACCCAATGCGGCAACCGTGGGTAGATTTGGTCACGATAAAGCTGACCTGCCCAAATCGGGAGCTGAGGCCGTGGATTGTCAAGAAATCCCTGGTAGCGTTCATACCCCGCAAACATTTCATCCCCCCCGTCTCCAGAAAGCACTACGGTCACGTGCTTTCGAGCCATCAGGCAGACGAAGTAAGTGGGCAGCATGGAGGAGTCACCGAAAGGCTCGTCTAATGAGCTTGCAAGGGTCTGAATCGCCTCGGCAATATCCGGTTCCAGAATCAGTTCATGATGTTCGGTCTCGAATTTCTGTGCAACGAGTCGCGCATAGGGCGTCTCGTCAAAATCGGAATGTTTAAAGCCGACGGAAAATGTCTTCACCGGCTTTGAAGCGCTGCGGCTCATTAGCGCCACAATTGTGGATGAATCAATTCCCCCGCTTAGGAGGGCGCCTAGAGGTACGTCGGCAAGCAATTCCATCCGCACAGCTTCGCTAAGCCGCACGTCGAGCTGCTCAAGGCATTCCTCTTCGCACGCCGGCGAATAAGTGCCATAGGCTGGTATTTCCCAATACTGTCGCACTCGGACTTCGCCGTCCTCGTAAACGAGGAGATGTCCCGGAGGGAGCTTTTGGATGTGTAAGAACGCGGTATCGGGCTCTGGAATGTAGCCGAAGTAAAAGTATTGCAACAGTGCATGAGGATTGGTTTCAGCAAGCGATGGAGCCGTGGCTAGAATGGCTTTGATTTCGGATGCAAAAAAAAGACGGTCACCAGATTTTGAATAATGCAAAGGCTTGATACCCAAACGGTCGCGCGCTAAGAGCAGGCGCCGACGCCGCTCATCGTATAACGCGAAGGCGAACATGCCGCGCAATTTAAGCACGCAATTATCACCAAAGTCTTCATAAAGATGAACGATGACCTCAGTATCTGAGTCGGTGCGAAAATGATGACCGCGCTTCTCGAGTTCCTTTCTGAGTTCCTTGAAGTTATAAATTTCACCATTGAAAACCACCCACGCCGATTGATCTTCATTAAAGATGGGTTGGCTACCTCCTGCCAAATCTATAACACTAAGGCGGCGCATGCCCAAGCCAGTGCACCCGGTGACGAAGGTTCCTTCTCCGTCCGGGCCCCGATGAATCAGGGTCTCGCACATCCGGTGCAGGAGATCACTATCAACCCGTCCGTTGCGTGCATCCACAACTCCTGCGATTCCACACATAAAGGTTCGCCAATAACTTAAGGAAGATCGAGAGACATGCGTTCTCTGGTGGACGCATGAGGGTGATAGTCGGAGTGCGCAGGCGTTCCATGCGCCACAGCGAACTCCGGTAACGGCTTGCGACCCTTAACTCCGATTGAAGCATTCGCAACCGTCAGTTCTTCGAGATCCATGCTCTCAAACCAACGAAAGACTTGTTCGTAAGTGTGCTTCGATTGATATTTTGGTGAATACCAATCGAGTGTGTCGAGCAACCGATGTTCCGGATGAGGATTCAAATTCACCGGGAAAACATGATGCACTAAACCTGCCAGTGGCCTACCAACGATAGGGAAGATACGAAGCGTGCGGTCAACACCGTAAAAAAATGGGACAGCCAAGCGCAGAAAGGCATGCAACTTGGGAGTCGGAATGCGATGGGTAATCTTCCGGTATTGATCGCTGAAACGGTACCAGTTGTTATACCCGCTGTAGAGCCAAATCGCGATGGTGCCACCAGGCTTTAGATATTGAATTAAGGTCTTGAAAGCACGCTCGCAGTCGGGAGTATGGTGCAGCACGCCCACGCTATAGATGCAGTCGAAACTTTCCGGCGCAAAAGGCAAATTAAAAACGTCGGCCTGAATCGCAGTGAACTTCCTGTCGGACAAATTACAGGCAGCGCATTCTGCAGCTTCACTTAGGTCAACCCCGACTACACGTCCGCCCCATCGGGTCGCGACGTCAGCGAATCTCCCCATTCCGCAACCCACGTCGAGTACCAACTTGTCACGGAGATCCTCGACCCGCAATCCTGTCTTGTAGGTGAAATTCTTCTGCGAAAATTCCGGCGTTAGTTGCGTTCGTGAGAATTGCTGCCACTGATAGCCAAAGCTGTCTGCATAATTTCGGGCTTCCACAATTCGCAGGACTCCGCGGACCGATGGAAATGCCTTACCGCAAGAGATGCAGCGGCACTTCTCGTCCTCAATCCTCAAAGAAGAGCGGCATTGAGTGCAACGCAGAAGTGGTAATAAATCAAATGGAAAATTCAGAGGCACGCACTCTCCTTGATTGCGGGCGAATTTCCCCGAAAACATTCATAGACTTCAATCGTTGTGGCGACGGCTGCAATGAGAAGGCCTGCTCTCGCTGCATAGCCAGCAGAACCGAGGTGTAGCAGACTGTGAAATATGGAAAAAATTGATACACTTCCGGCGCAAAGCAAGCTCCGATAGAAAAACCGACAAGAGAGCTTTTTAATGCTCCCACGAACAAAACTGCATCTTTGTCCAAGGATTTTGTTTTACCTAAATGCCGCAGGTTCTTGTAGCCGCATACGAAAAACATAAGATAGAGCAGCAGACCCGGGATGCCCCCTTCAGCGGCGATCTGCAAGTAGGAGGCATGAACTTCCTTCCACAGACCTGAATACACAACAAAATTGCCAGCCCCTACCCCTAAAATTGGGTAGTGCACAATCGCATCAAGCGCCCGAACCATCAGGAGCTTGCGCTCCTCGTAAGAGCCTTCCGCCGATACTTCAATTCGAGAATCTCCCGCACCCGCAATGGCCGTGAAGCGTTTGACGAGGGTTCGGCCCGCAAACAGCAAAAGCAGAGCGCTTATGATCACCGTTCCAGCGATTAGCGCAGGCCGTCGTCCCTTGATTCCGAACTGCCAAAGGCATACGGTTCCAGCGAAGATCAGATCGATGAATCCAGCACGTGAAGCGGTCAATAGTAATGCGACTGCCATGCACAAAATTGCCAGGGCCCATAGAAGTTTGCGTCCGGCTCCCTTGGTGGAAATCATGAACGCGACGCAAAAAGGTATTGAAAGGACGATGGCAAACGCCATGTCATTTGGATTCGAATAGAACCCGCCTATTACGCCACTCAATCGAGGTACCGAGTGTCCTTTAATTAACGCGACAGACGTGACTAACGCCACGGAAACCGACTGAATCAAAATCAACCCCTTCAGCCTCTGGTACGTCGTGACTAGCAAAAAAGTGAGAAGCCACGCTACGGACACTTTGGAAAAATCGAGAGTAGTGAATACAGCCCCACCCTTCCACACGGGAGACAGAACCGCAGAGAGCATCAAGACCGCAATGATGGCGATTAAATAGAAGCCTTCCGGCGGGAGATCTTTAAGCTTGCGCGGAGCCTTGCCAGCGCTTAAGAAAAGACTCCCCGTGGCGAGAAGCGCGGTGACCTTGGCCAAAGGGATATGCTGAAGTCCTGGAACAAAGTCGGTCGGTCGCGCACAATAAACGACGTAGAAAGCCGCTAGCCAGAAAAAAGCCCCGCTTAAAACATCTTTCTTTTCCTGTTTGTTCGCCTGCAAGTGTGCGCCGTTTCGCAAGTTCTCGCCTCATTGTTGCCAGTGGTTCGCTCCGACCTGCTGGACTGGTAAGAAACTCCTTAACGGATAATAGCAGCGGGTCATGGGACTGAAGTTATGCCGAATATGAACTTTTCGTGAATTTTGAAGGCGGATCACCGCGCTCTGGTCTGTTGCGATTTTTAATGATGCTTTGATGCGTTTTTACTAGTGGCTGCATACACTTTTAGCTTGCGTTTAAAGGCAGAGAGCATTTGACGCTACCCCACATGCCCAGCACACATGGTGCAAGCATCGGAGAAGCCCAGAGGATCCCAGAGCTCGACGGAATAAGGGCTATTGCCATCGGGATGGTTCTTTTATTGCACGTATTTTTCGGATACAGCAATCCCGCTGGTGCATTGGACTTTCTGCCACGCCCCATTTTCCAGTTATTAGGGCACGGTTGGCTTGGAGTTGATCTTTTTTTTGTGCTCTCGGGATTCCTGATTACGGGGATATTGCTCGATACGAGAGAACAACCGCATTATTTCCGCAACTTTTACATCCGCCGATTTCTTCGCATCATGCCGCTTTACTTTACGATGCTGATCGTTTGGTCATTCTTCTATCAAGGTTATTCGCAGTATTTCTGGTTGAGTAGCATTTTCGGAGGCAATCTCGCTTCCTTGTTTCACGTGCGCGTGCCTCACGGACCCGGAGTGTTGTGGTCGCTGGCGATTGAGGAGCATTTTTATCTGCTTTGGCCCTTAGTCGTACTACTGTTGAATCGCCGCGTCCTTCTGCTCTTGTGTTTGGCAATTTTCATGGGTTCTCCTCTTCTGCGAGGTATCTACGCTGCCCAGGGAATGAAGCCCGAAATGATTTATGACCTCTCATGGTTTCGCTTTGATGGGTTAGCGCTGGGGGCGATGTTATCCCTTTGGGCGAGATCGGAGTATCGTGACAGAAAAAGCGGCAACAAGGTCGCGATTGCGCTTTTGAGTTTGCTTGTTATCCTGTGTTTGGTCGGTGCACATTTTGGATTATTCGGCACGAAAACCGTTGCTGCCGTTGCGCTAAGGTATACACAAGCCTATTTAGTATTTGGTGCGCTATTCGTTTTGACCCTTACCAATCGGAACACCAGATGGACCAGTCTTCTCAGAAACAAGTTTCTACAGTTAATCGGGGCCCTTAGTTATTGCCTTTATTTGGTGCATTTGTCAGTTGGCGACGGCTACGTCTATTTAATGAATCACCAGAGCCTGATTCGGGTTGGCCCCACGGCAACGGTTCTGCTGCGCGGCGGCGTGGTGTTAAGCATTTCATTTGGGATTGCATTACTTTCCCGCAAATATCTGGAGGGCCCCTTTATGAGTCTTAAGCCTGAATCTCAGCTTTCATCCGAAGTATCGAATCCCGAAGCGGTTGCGGAATTGCGCTTGCAATCGCCACCCCGCCAGCCTGAATATGAAACCCTTGGCGAATCCGCCCCATCAAAGGTAGACATTAGCGTCGTCCTGGCCACTTATAATCGCGCCGCCAGTCTTAGTACCACGCTAAACAGCCTTTCCAGCGTCCACCAATCGCCAAGTTTTACCTGGGAGTTGTTGGTAATTGACAACAATTCAACCGATTCCACTCGTAATGTCATCGAGAAATTTGCAATTTCTGCCAAGTTCAGTGTCCGGTACGTCTTTGAGAAAAGGCAGGGAAGATCGGCAGCGTTGAACGCAGGAATCGCACAAGCCAAAGGTGACATCGTCGTATTTACGGATGACGATGTATTGTTTGACCCCGATTGGATTGTGAATCTAAAACAATGTTTTGACAAGTTTAATTGCGCAGCTGTCGCAGGCAGCGTGGTCGCGCTATGGACTCATTCGAAACCCGAGTGGCTGGAAATGGAGGGGCAATTTGCGGTTGTGCATTTCGTATTGGGAGATGAACCTAAAGAAATTCATGAACCACCTCTGGGAGCGAATTCCGCCTTTCGAAAGGAAGTGTTTGAACGCCATGGGCTCTTTAGGCTCGACCTAGGAGTGAGAGGAAGCGAACATACGATAACCTGCGATGACACAGAGTTTGGCGGACGGCTGATAAGGGCTGGCGAAAAAATTATGTACTGCCCCACCGCCATTGTGTACCATCCGGTTGATCCAAATCGAACGACGAAGAAATATTTTCTCTCCTGGTACTACTACAATGGCGTTTCCCTGACGCGAACTGCGGGACTCCCATCCGAAGGCGTTTTTTATTTTGGAGTTCCACGTTGGCTCTACCGTGAATTGCTAGAAAACTTCTTGAGATGGATGTTGAGTCTAAGGCCTAACATCCGATTTCACTGGAAATTAAGGACATACCGCAGTATCGGCAATATCGTAGAAAGTCGTCGCCTATCCCGCCAGAAGGCTTTAGGGCAACCGGAAATCGAGCTGATTTAGATTCGCCACTGCAAATGCCGCAAATTTCATAGTGCTGAAACAATCTCAAATGGCGCGCCGTGTAACATAAATTCCGTCATCGGAGGACGAAGAGACAAAATGAACGACGCAGCCACGGGGGAAAGAATTCGAGCTTTCGTAATGCAGAAATTTCCTGCGGCACGGAAGCGCAACATCGATAACAAAACACCGTTGTTAGAGGCAGGCATTGTCGACTCAATGGGAGTTCTGGATGTTGTTGCGTTCCTTGAGCAAGCGTTCAAAATCGCGATTTCCGACGAAGAACTCACTCCAGAAAACTTTGCAGATATCGACAACATGGCGTCTTTTGTGCAAGGCAAGATGGAGGGGAGCAGGGCGGTTGCCAAATGAGTACGGCCATCCGGCCAGCTTCGCCGGACGATCGGCACGAACTCATCGAACTTTTAGAGAGAAACATCCCGGGTAAACAAACGGGACATTTTGCCTGGCGTCACGAAGCTAATCCTGTAGGACGGGCGTGGTCATGGGTCCTGTATGAGAAGGGCACCGACGCAATCGTTGCAATGACATCGTTGTTTCCCCGCCGCGTGTATGTGGCAGGTAAACCGACTATTTGCGGCATCATTGGGGAGTTTGTGGTGGATGTAGCTTATCGCAGTCTAGGTCCCGCGGTGGCGTTACAGCGTGCCACATTTGAGCCTGTACAGCTCGGGAAGGTTGCTTTTTGCTTTGATACGGTGCCGCATGATCAAGGGATGTCCACTTTTGTGCGATTAGGTATGCGTCCTAATTGCGACGTTGTCCGATATGCCCTCTTGCTGCGGGCGGATGAGTTTGTTGAAAAGAAGATGGGGCCGCGCATATGGACAAAACCTGCGGTTATCTCGGCCAATTTGGTCTTGCGATCCCGACGAAGCAAGCCTGATCCGCATGAATTTGAGATCAGCGAGTTCCGTGGCGCATTCGATGAGGAATTTTCGAGCTTAGATAAGCAGCTCGCGAAGTCCGATCAAGTTAGGTTCGAGAGAAGCGCGGAGTTCCTGAACTGGTCTTTCCGAGGGAACCCAGAATCGCCGGCACGGATACTCGTGGCTCGGCACAGCGGGGAACTGGTAGCTTTCCTCGGTTTTCGAGTTTATGACGGAAGAGTCAGCATCTCGAATCTTTTTGGCCGTCAGATTTCGAGCTCCGGACCGGCGCTAATCGATGCTTTGATCGATTTGGCACAAAAGGAAAAAATGCACTGCATCGAATCGCATATATCTCATGGTAGCGAGACGACAGCCGCGTTTAACCGCACAGGATTTCATAAAAGGGAGACTGCAGCGCGGGTGGTCACCTACCCGAATTCTGTAGTCGAAAACGTTGCGTTAGATGGAAGTTTGACGTGGGAGATGAGCCGGTGCGACACGATGCTTGCGGGTTGAGGCTCAATATGGTCCCAAGCGAATGAGCATTGTAGTTAGGTCAGCATCGCTTATCGACGACCGCGAGGAGCTTCTGGATCTTCTGGAACGAAATTTCGGAGAGCCGCAGGAGCTCCGCTTTGCCTGGCGTCACGAAAGCAACCCAGTAGGGCCAGGCTGGTCTTGGGTCATT
>Ga0070734_10002374_pt1 | contig 23105 bp, 17 predicted proteins | sample Coa_R1_8_FD_66444 | JGI IMG/M metagenome (GOLD analysis project Ga0070734, IMG submission 66444) | Surface soil microbial communities from Centralia Pennsylvania, which are recovering from an underground coalmine fire - Coalmine... | ecosystem: Environmental > Terrestrial > Soil > Unclassified ...
CCGATTTGCTCGATGTCGTACGAAATCGGGTAACTATCGTATTTCTCGCTCGTGAAGAGATCCACCGCCGCTTCGTATGTGAAGCTCCGCGTACCGCGCTTTGGCAATCCGGTGAAGCGCCAAAGGTCTCCGTCGCCTTCCAGAATCAGATCCGGACCGGGCGGAACATCCGTCAGCTTTTGGCGCGTCGCATCGTCCGGATGCGTAGCGTCATAAATCTTCCACAGCGAAGTATCCGTCGAGCCCAACCGCCAGAGTGCCGTGCCTTGCACTCCCAGTCGTTCGCACGCGCGCAACTGGTTGTACGCCGTGATTGCGTCCAGAAACCAGACCTGGTGCGTGTGATCGTGCTCATCCGAGTATGAATAGTGCGGATTCAACGAAGCCGCGTCGAACTCCACCTGCGCCTCGGATTCATACGCGTGCAACAGCGCTTCCTGAACGCTGAATTCCGTCGCCGCTTCCGGCTTTTGCTTCGGCGCTTCTGACCAGTCGTAAGCGTAATTCGCCACGCCCACGACAATCTTCGATGCCGGCACCACTTCCAGCACGCGCCGCAAATTCTCCATAAACCAGTCTTGCGCCGAAATTGGGCCCGGTTCTGACGTCAGCCAGTGCTGGTCGTAATTCATCAGCATGATGGCGTCGCACTCTTTGCCGAAAAACCCGTAGTCGTATTTATCGTCGCGCGCCGGCAACGCGATCATCACTTTCAGTCCGACGGCGTGCAGCGCCGGCCCAAGCTCCGCGATAAATGCGCGGTAATCTGCCTGGCTCTTGTCCGGCACTTCTTCGAAATCCACCACGATTCCGGCTTGATGCGCTTCCACCGCGAATTGCACCGTGTCTCGGATCAGATTCGCGCGTGACGATGGACTCGCCAGCAGCTCCACCATCTCTTTGATATGCCATGCGGCGCCGTCGTAATTGTTCAGCATCGCCATCGTGGGAATTTCCACGTTCGCGCTTCGCATCCACTGATGCAGCTTGTCTTCGTGCAGCCGCGCGTAAGCCTCTTCGGGACTCGCCTTCACCGTCTCGTAACGCACGTAATCCACGACCGTCAGCGCACCGTCCGCCGTTACGGCGTGCAGCTCTTCCGGAATCAGCAAGTCGATGTCTTTGTAGTGTTTCTTCAGCGAAGCAAGGCTGTTCGCGTCGTAACTCACGTAAAACGCCGCGCGCAGCGGGTCATACGTGGACGGCACCGTTCCCAGATTCGCTACGCGGCGATGGCGCCCTTCGCGTACTGTCGGCGCCTTTGTTGTCTTCTTTATTTTCAGGGCGTGATACGGAGACTTCGTATCCGGCAGGAGCCCCGCGGGCAAGTCAACGCTCACTGCGATCGTCACGAAAAAATATACCAGCAGCAACGTAAGCAATACGCCGCTCACTTCCAACGCCCGCCGCGTAAACCGCCAGCGCACGCGCTGCTCGTCGTAAAAAATCGGACGCCGTTCTTTCATCGATTCATTGTGCCTGGAGCGCTTCAGGGAGGCCCGGCGTTCTTCCGCCAGTGGGACAGTTTGAATTTTTTCGTGACACGTGACAAAAGACGAAAAAACTCCAGCTGCCCCGCTACGACGGCTCTCCGCCGGTTGCTGAATTCACTCGTCTCTATTGTAAGATGCGAACACTCCATGAAGCGAGCACTCTCGCATCCACTGGTTGCTTTATGCGCAGGCCTCGCCCTGAGGCTGTTTCTGGTTCTCAAATTTCCTGCAACTTCGGGCGATACGCCGCTCTATGAGGAACTCGCCACCAACTGGCTCAAGCACGGTGTGTATGGAGTCACGCTCAATGGCGCGCTAACACCTGTCGACGTCCGCATGCCAGGCTATTCCGCCCTTCTCACTGTGCTTTACGCCATCACCGGCCGTACCGGCGAAGCTGCCCGCCTGCCGATCATGCTTTTCCAAATCGCCACCGACTTGGCTTGCTGCCTTGTCATCGCGGCAATAGCTTCCTCAATCGTGAAGCTCGTTGCTGGCTCAATTCCCGCCAAGCGCGCTTTCAAAATCGCCCTCTGGCTCGCGGTCTTGTGTCCGTTCACCGCAGACTACACCGCCGTCGTCCTCACCGAAACGCCTGCGACTCTCTTCAGCGCGGTCTCCCTCTATCTGCTCGTCCGCCTCGCGGAATCCTCGGCCGAACTTTTTTGGCCGACAGCTCGCCTCAAGGCCAGTTGGGACAAATCGCCTGCTTACTGGGCCGGGCTGTTTGGCGTCTCTGTCGGTGCAACGACGTTGCTCCGGCCTGAATCGCCACTGCTCCTGGTTGTTGCGTGGCTCGTTTTCGCAGTCAGCTTCTTCAGCCACGGTGAGTTTGTCCGCTGGTTCAAGCTCGCCTTGCTCAGCGGTGTCGTTTGTTTTGCGATCCTCATACCATGGACGATTCGAAACGCCATCACCCTCCACGAATTCCAATTTCTCGCCCCGAAAGATGCCACGCTTCCCACCGAGCATCCGCCCGTCGGCTTCATGGCTTGGGAACGCACCTGGCTATATCGCATGAGTGAGTGCTACGCCGTCACTTGGAAGCTGAACGAAGAAAACATCAATCTCGAAGATATCCCTACCCGCGCGTTCGATTCCGAAGCGGAAAAGGAACACATCGCGCGCCTCCTTGAGCGACACAACAAAGACAACAACCTCTCCGTCGAAGCCGATTCTGAATTCGGCGCAATCGCTCGCCGTCGCATTACCCGCCATCCGCTTCGAACGTATCTTTACGTGCCGCTCCAGCGCGTACTGACCATCTGGTTCACGCCGCGCATAGAACTCCTTCCGTTCAACGGCAAGGTATTTCCTATCGCCCAGGAATGGGAGGATGATCGGCCCGATCTCACCGTCACCTTGCTCTTCTTTTTTCTGAATGTTTCCTACTTATTGGCCGCGCTGTGGGGAGCGCTAAAGGTCTGGTCCTGGGGCCGCCCAGCCCGCCTCGCTTTGTTGCCCATCCTCGCGTACATCGCGATTCGAACCGCGTTTCTCACGATCGTCGAAGCGCCTGAGCCTCGCTATGTCCTTGTCTGCTTTCCCGCGATTCTCGCTCTCGTCGCCATCGCATTTACAAAGCGCCCCGCCGCGCCCAATGCAGTTCAGCGGCCTGCGTAGTTACCGCTCTCCGTCCGGCTCCGGGTGGATCGTTACACGAAAAATCTGTGGAAATTTTTCCTTCACGCGATCTTCCAGCGCCGCCGTCACGTCGTGCACCTGTGTCACGGATAAGTCTGACTTCATCAAACAATGGCACGACACCAGAATCCGGTGCTCTACTTGCCGCGCCCGCACGTGATGGCAATTCACCAGTTCGTCGTACTCCGCCGGCAATCCGTTCACGAATATTTCGATTGATTGCGCCAGCTCGCGCATCTCTCCCGCCACGCTGCTTGTCGTCGCGATATTGCTCCCCATCGGCTCGATGTGAATGTTCACTTCCGCGGGATGCTCCGGCAGCGCCAGAATCGCCTCTTCCAAGGCCGTTGCTTGTGCATGCGCCTCGCGCAACGTCAGCGATTCATCCACTTCCAGATGCAGCTCCACAAACAGCATTTCCCCCTGCTGCTGTACGCTCAAATCGTGAATTGCGCGCCCCATGCGTTGCGCCGCTGCGCGAATCGATTCCAGTAAATTCTCCGCCGGTGGCGCCTGCGGTTCCGCGTGAACTACAACGTCCGCCGGAACGATCTGTCCCACTCGCTGTTCAATCGCGTCGCTCCACGAATGCACTTGCTCCAGGCTCGCCGTCCTCGGCACGCTCACCGTAGCATCCACAAAATACCGGTTGCCCGCGCGTCGCAAACGCACTCTCTGCACCGCTTGCACGCCCTCCATCCGTCCTACAGCGCGCGTAATCTCATCATGAAGTCCGACGGGCACCGCATCCAGCAGCGCGTCCAGCGTCTTCATCCCGAGTCGCGAGCCGACCCAGATAATCACGCCCGCCACCACGAGCCCTGCCACCGCGTCCGCATAAACCAGCCAGGGCACATTCCATGCCTCGCCCGCCCACACAAAGCCGATTCCCGCGATGACTACGATCGTGCTCCACACATCGGTCGAAAAATGCAGTGCGTCCGCCTCCAACGCCTCGCTCGAATATCGCCGCGCCACGTGCTCAAGCTTTTTTGCGCGCGTTACGTCAATCGCGAGCGCCACTCCCAAAACGATAAACGCGGTCCAGCTCGGCTGAATATGCACGCTGCGGAAGAACAATCTTTGAAACGCTTCATAAATCACGTACAGCGCCGTCAACAGCAACAATCCCGTCTCGACGAACGCCGAAAAATTTTCGAATTTCCCGTGACCGTAGGGATGTCTCTCATCCGCTGGCCGGTCCGATACTCGAATGGAAAGAAATGTGATGATCGCCGCAACCAAATCCAATGCGGAATGTAGCGCTTCGCTCAACACGCCCAGGCTGCTCGTCCGGTACACCAAAAACGTCTTCAAGGACACCAGCAGCGTCGCCGAACCTACGCTCAGCAATGCCGCCATTCTTTTTTCGCGAGTTTCGCTTGCAGGTGCACCGCTCATGAGTGACGCCTAGCGTATCGCAATTTGGCCACCGTGCGTTCAATCAAGGTGTTTAACAAGGGAAAGGAAAAATAGAGTAGTAGCCTAGGCGGTCTTCCGCTCAACGAATCGCAACGCGACCGAATTCATGCAATACCGCAGCCCTGTCGGATCTGGCCCATCCGTGAAAACATGCCCCAGATGCGCGTCGCACAGCGTGCACTTCACTTCGCGACGCACCATTCCCAGAGTCACATCCGATTTTTCGTAAAGATTTTCTGCCGCAATCGCTTGCCAGAAACTCGGCCAGCCCGTTCCTGATTCGAACTTCGCGTTCGAATCGAACAGCGCGTTATCGCAGCAAATGCACCGGAAAATTCCCGCACGGTGTTCGTGCGTCAGCTCGCCCGATTCCGGATACTCCGTCCCCGCGAGCCTCGTAACTCGATACGAATCCAGCGAAAGCTGCCTCTTCCATTCGTCGCGCGTCTTGCGTACTTTTTCCCGTGTTGCCAATTTCAGCCGCTGCCCGTTGTCGCCGAATTCCACAATCGAAACCGGTCCGCCCTTCGATGGTGGTTCCACGGGATCGGCCAGCGCAAAACTCGCCGCGCGGTTCACGGCAAAAAATACTCCCGCCGATGCGGCTGTCGCTCCGCAAAGAATAAACGCGCGTCTGGAAAACTCACTCATGCAAACCTGGTGTCCTGCCGGCAGCCTTAATTTCCCGCGGTTAGAGTCGGCGCAGGCAGCAGCGGCAACCGCTTCGGTTCGCCCCTCGCTCCACGCACTTCCAACTCTTCAAACAACAACGACGGCGCCACAATCGACGAAGGCAATCCATTCTGCGCCGATCCAAACGCTCCGAGCGCCGTTCCCGCGAATCCCTGCGTCTGGTTCTGCATATAGTTGTAGACGAAATCGTCGTTCCCGATTCCCGCCAGATTTCGCAGCATGCGCGCGTTCAGCCCGATAATCCGTGCGCCTCGCACAATTTCTTCGCGTCCATCTTCCGGATATATCTTGTAAACAACCGACACCAACCGGTCGCCGTTTCCCGCTCCGCCTCCAAAGCTTGCCAGCAGCTCCGAAAAATCATCCTGATGCAGCAGGCTGATCGCTGGATTGTCCATCTCGCGCACCACGAGGCAGTAATTCAGCTTCTCCGCTTTGCACGCGTCCAGAAATTTCTTCTTCAACTCCGCAGCAGACACCGTCTCGCTCGAAGTGAAAAACACATTGCTCATTGACGGCTTCGCATCGCTCAAAAACGCAGCCCGCCCGTGCCCGTTCGATTCATTCGAATCCGGCCCCGGTCGCCGCGACATCAGCAGCTGCTTCAACACTCCGTTTTCAATCGCCGTAATTTTTTCGCCGCGCACGCCTTCTTCGTCCACGGTGTATCCGCCCAGCAGCGGCGTGCCTTTGTATTCCTTCGCGGAAGGGTCGTCCACAATCGTCACGCTCGTCGGCAGCACGCGTGCGCCGAGCCGTCCCACCCAGTCGCTCTTCCCGCCGATGTTGCTCAAAAACTGCTCCATCACTGGTCGAAACGCAATCGGCGGCCGCGCTCCATTCAAATTTGGCCCCAGCACTTCCGCAAGCAACGGAGCCGCAGCTCTCGCTTCAAACAGCACCGGCCCCGTGTAATCCTGCGCTGGCTGCGAAGAACGCATCGCCATCAACTCCGATGCCGCCACGTTCAATCCCTTGCGCACCGTCTCGACATTCGGCAAATCCGCCGGCTTCGGCGCATAAGACGCGTAGTAGTGATTCAGTTGCTGACCGTCGGGAGCCAACGTGCTCAATCCGCCTTCCACGGCCGCAAAGCTGTGATTGGTGCGAATCTGCGTCCCTTCGCTCGTCAGCAAATATTCCGTCGCGTAAACGAGGTAATATGTCACGCGCGATTCCTGCAACAGCGAAAATGCGCGCAAAGTCCCCGACGTCTCGCGCGCTTCCTGTTCCCAATTCCGGCTAGACCAATCCGGTGCCATCAGTGGTTCCACCAATTGCTCCGTCTTCACTTTCGAAAAGTCGTCGTATTGATTTTGATTCGCCAGGCTGCTGATGTACGCCTTCTTGCGCGAATACGCTTCGACGGCTTCCTTGAACGCCTGATCCGTCGCGATCCACAAATCCTGCCGCAGCGAATCGTAGTCGCGGTCGATTCCCACAGATCCCGTCGAGCCGATAAATCCGCGGAATCCTTCGTCACTGATGAAATTCGAATTGTCCAGTTTGTAGTCGCCCACGCGCGCTTCCACATTCATGAAGCGGTTTCGCGTCTTCGTCGTCGTAACCAGCGCTCCGAATTGTGCGGTGATTTCGCGCACGTCCAGGTCCAGCAGCCGGTACTCGATGTAAAACGGCCGTACCGGCTTGCCGCTCTTATCGATCGTCAGTTCCAGCCGGTCTTTCGAACGCGCCATCTCGTCCTGCATCGCGCGCAACGTTTGATCGCTATCTTTCGCAGCTTGTGCGCGCAGAGCCGCCGGGCTCAGCGCCACCGCCGCCGCAATCAGCAACAGGGAATTGCGAAGCGCAGTTTTCATTGGAGCCCTCCCGCAACTGCCTTCGTTTCCCTCGCCGTGTTTGCACTCCGCGTATCGTGCGCGGGCGGCGGCAAGATCGGCGGCCGGTCCGTGTCCGTCTCTTTCTTTTGCACTTCCAGTTCGGACATCAAAATCGCCGGGGCAGCCGCCGAAACCGGAACCGAGCCCGATTCCGCTCCGCAATATCCGTTGAATACTTCCGGCGTATCGCCTGTCGCCACAATCTTCTTCAAGGCCGCCAGTGGCGTTCCCACAATGTCCACGCCACGCACCAACTCATCCGGCCTTCCGTCCGCAAACACTTTGTAAACCACCAGTGGCTGCACCTGAAACGCTTGCGGTTGTCCGCGTCCCGTAAATGTGAATCCGCCCGCGATATCGTCAATCAGCAGTCCGTACGGCTTGCCTTGCTGCTTTACCAGTTCCACCAGCTTTGTCCGCAACTCCGCGTTCGTCACCATCTTGCTGCTCTCGACGATCAAATTTCCCTGCCGCGAAACCGGCGTCGCTCCCAATTGCCGACGCCCGTGACCGTTCGAACGAGGGAATCCCACGAGTGGCGATCGCGACATCTCAAAATTCTTCAACACGCCGTGCTCCACCAGCGTCACCTTCTGCGCCGGCACTCCTTCGTCGTCAAACTGGTAGTAGCCCAGCAAGTCTTCCTTGCCCAGTTGTTTTCGTGTCGTGTCGTCCACCACGCTCAGGAACGGTGGAAAAATCTCTTCGCCGACTTTTGCTGCAAACGTTTGTCCTTCCGTGATGTCTTTCTGCCGGTGCCCTTCCGCGCGATGTCCGAAAACTTCATGGAAGAAAACCGCCGCCGCGCGTCCCGTGAGCAACGCAGGCCCAACGGTCGGCTCGTTAATCGGCGCCTTCACAAGCCCTTCCATCTCTTTTCGCAACGTTGCGCTCGCCGCGGCCACTGCCTTGTCGTCCGGCGCGTCCTTCGGGTCCACCCAGTCGAAGTTGTAATAGCGCTCGATGTTCATGCCATCCGGCGCCTTGCCCTGTATAAAAAGTTCCAGCCGGTAGCGAATCTGCCCGAATTGCAGCTGCGTTCCTTCCGTATTCACCTGAAACGTGTTCTGCGCCAGCGCGCTGAACGTCACGATCGAATTCAGGATCGCTGATGATTCGCGAAACGCCTTTGTGTACGCGCGCACTCGCGCTTCCCACGGCGTCCGGTCCAGTGTGAACGAAACCTGCGGCCCATAAAATTTGTGTGCTTGTTCCTTCGAAAAATCCGGCGCTTGCCCTTCCGCCGTATCAACCTTCACTTCGCGGCCCGTCTTGATCTTGATCAGCGCTTCCGCGGCCGCCCGGTATTGATCGTCCGTCTCCAGCCAGATCGCTCGCCGCAATACTTCCGCGTCGTCGTCCACCGGCGCAACTGTCCCCGGACCGCCCGTCGGCAGCTGCCGCTCGCCCACCTTGTGCGTGTTGTCCTTCTCGTACGATCCCGTTCGAACCGAAACCTGCAGCCACCGGTTTCGTACTTCCGAACTCGATAGCAGCGCCCCGTTCGAACCCGAAACCTCCGCTCGCTGCGTGTCCGTCAGCGTGTACCCGATGAAATACGCCGGAATTTCCTGTGTGCTGAACGTCCGGAAGGACCGGTCCAGCTCCGTCTGCATCGCGCCAATCACGGGTGAAGGTTTCGCGGCAGGCGTGTCCGCCGGTCCCGCCAGCGCCACGCTCGCGCACAACAAAATTCCCGATCCGAACGCCATTCCCGATTTCAGCGAACTTGGAATCAGGCGCACCGACAGTGTCTTATTCAAGGAGTGCCTCACTTAGAAGGAAGAGCTGTTGCCAAACATTCAGTCTACGTCACCGAAGAAATGCATTCAAACGACCTACCCGACGAGGTTAGGTCGTCCTGAGGGAGCGGCGCGACCGAAGGACCTCAACTGACTATGTATCAGCAGCAACTCCAGTCGTCGCCAATTCGCAAAGAGACGGCGGCCGCTTCTTGTACTTCGACGGCCCAGCCTCCCATTTCGTTGCACCAAAACAAACGGCCCCGCTCGCGGTTGCGTCCGGGGCCGAAGATTCGTTCTTGCGTTTAACTTGCCGTGATCAGCCGCACGAAGGCGGTGGATTCTTGCCTAGGCACGGGTTCTGCGGAGGCGCCACAGGATTGTGCGTGCTATGCACAACCACGGCCGGAATCGCAATCGCCAGTCCCACCGACACGATGCCCAGCGTTACTCCCCAACCCGTGCTGATGTGGTGCCCCGCGTTCAGCACGCCAGGTTTGTCCGGCATGTTTGTCGCAGTCACCGCGGTCGTCAATTCGTCCAAAGTCGCTTGTGTCGGATTCAGCGGCGCGGAATTATCTCCGTTCCGCACGCTGCTCATCTGCCCTGCCTTCACCATCACGCATACGCCGGCCAGATTGCATAGTTTCACCTGGCCCTCGAACACCACCAGGTTCATCTGCCCGCCCGTCTGGTCATAGCCGATATAAAAGTCCGTGCCGACCACGCCCGCAACTCCCGCTGGCGTCCGCACCTCGAATTTTCCGTCCGTCTTCGTTATCTTCTGCGCCTGCGACCGCAACTTCCCATAAGCTAGGTCCAGCTGTGTCTGCTGCGCCGCGCCGTCCGCCTTCGTCACCTTCACCGACGAATCCGATCCGACGTTCAACACCGAGCCATCATCCAGCGCAATCCGCGCCCGTGCATTCGCTTGTGTATTCACCACGTCCGCCCAATCCACTTGGGTCTTCGCGTTCGCGGTCATGGACTTCGTGCCGCGCATCAGGCTCACCGCCGGAATCACGCGCGATACTTCGCCGGCCTTTTGTCCGGCCGCTTGCGGTTCCGCAAGAATGTCGCTGGGAATCAAAATGGCAAACGACGCCAAAAACGCCAGGGCCATGGCGCAAGGGGACTTTTTCTTCATCACGTGGATGCTCCTAAAAGGCTTCTTCTGCTGCTTCCTGTACCTACTGTAGTTACCGGAGCCCTCCGAACGTGTCAATTTATATTCAATTTCCCGTTTCCTTCCGCTAACGCATAACGCATTGTCAAGCCGCTCCCGCAGTTCCTGTCGCGGAATCCGCCCCTACCGCGCGCCCCCGCCTCCGCCAAAATAATCTTGCGCTCGCCTCCATACATTCTCTGCAGCCAGTCGCCCCAACTTCCTCCCCGCCAAATCGCCCCGCTCAAACTGGATTCCCCCGAATCGCCCCGCCATACCGGCGTCGTTCGCCGCTTCGCTGAATGTCTCCCATTTCACGCGCAACGCCTCAGCCGGCATCGCGCCCGGCTCGATCTTCGAACTCCCCTTCGCCATCATCTCTGAGTATCCGAATCTGTCCGATCCACTCCACAGCGCCAGCACGCGCGCCGCTGCTGCGCTTTCCGCGCTCGTCTCTGAAACAAATTCTGGCGTCGCCGGAGTCGGCGCCGTCGCCGGCTGGTATGGCCGCCACTGTCCGCCGTCCATCTCCACCGTTCCCCTTCCCGGCGCGCCCCACGCTCGAATCTTTTTTCCTCGAAACAACAGCGGCACCGCCGTCGCCGGCCGCACCGAATCGTATCTCCGCTTGGCGTCCCACGCCGCTATGTCCGCGTCCATCATCGCGTTCGAAAGCGCAAAAAACAGCTTTACCTCGTCGTCCAGCGTGCAGTGCTCCCGCTCGCAAACAAACTCCGCAAATTGCATCCACCGCGCCGCCGCCGCTTCTTCCCCCGGCGCTCCGCTCCAATACTCCGCCAGCATCTTCTGCTTGTCCGTCAAATTCGCGCTCAGCGCAACCAGTTCCTCCGCCTGCTTTTGGTATTCCGCCGAACCGTATTTCGCGGGTCCAGGTTCGACCGCCGCACGCAGCTTATCCCCGCTCGCATGCGCAAATGGTTTCACAAGTCCCCATTGCGCGCCCTCAAACATTTGCACCACCAGACTTCCCTTCGCATCTGTGTAGGTCAGCGGCTGCCATCGGTCCGGATTCAGCGGCTTCGTAAACGTCCCTCGCGCCGGAACCGTCCCCGGCCCATTCACCGGCCGGTATCCCGTCCAATCCTCATACGCCGCCCCGGTTTGCTGCCCATTGTTGTGGCCATTGCTTTGGCCCTTGTAGGGGCCATCTTCCGAGATGGCCCTCGCTGATACGGCGCTCGGCGAATCGACGAATTTCGTACCGCCGGCTTGTCCTGTAAGGGCTTCCAGACGGCTCTTCTCCGGATTCCCCTCATCCCCCAGCTGATTCGCCCCATCCCGGTGCCGGTACTCCAGCACCGCCGCGCACGCCACGTTCCCGATTCCCGCCGGCGTCTCAATATCCGTCGATTTGTCTTCCGGATCGTACCCAAGCTCCCGCATCAGCGGCTTGTAGACTGTCTCTGTATCGCCGGGAAATAAATCCGCCAGCGCCCGGTACGCCGCATAACTGATTGCCTTCTCTTTGTTCGCTTGCGTCCGCTCGCTCGCCGGCCGCCGCAACGCTCCGCCCAACTGCGTCTCCACCGCCCTCTCGTCATACGCCGCCCACGCGTCGTACATGCACGTATGCACGATTGCCGTAGCCCGCGACGCCATCGGTGTGCCGAGCTTCCAATCCCTAACACGTCGCAGAGCAGCATTCCAACGAAGCGCTGTGTAGGGTGCCTGCTTACTCGTCGCGTGGATTGGCGTGGTACAGAGGCAAAGACACGCAAACAAGCTCCTAATGACAGGGGCTATCCGGTACATAGTTATTGGTATGAAGGCATCATGGGTTATCTACCGCTCGAATCAAGCGAAGCCTATGCGACTTGAGACGTGATCGGGAGGCGTTCGGCCTTCTCACGTGGTCCGTTAAGAAACGGGATTTTCATGGACGTTAATGGAGATAAGCGACCATCCGCTATTCAGACAAAGACCTCTGAATCAGTTTCTTCAGCTCTTCGTCTGATTCGTTCTTCTGGTGTTCGAGCAGGCTACTCCTTGCGCGCGGCGAGGCGATACGAATCAGTGCATAAACCGCATATCGCCGTTCTCGCAGCGTGCCGTGCTCCAAGACATCGTATAGGGCGGGCACTGCCGGATCTCCGATTTTGACTAACGCCGTGCCCGCGGGATTGTTCTCCAGCTTCAGAAACCCAGCCGTCGAGATGTCGCCGATATTGTCGATCGTGAGCCATTTCGCCAGCGCTGCAGAGGACTCAGCAATTTTCAGGTCGCCCGCCAACTGGACTAAGGCAATCCAAGGTCCCGGGTTCTCTTTCTTGGCCGGCCCTCGCTCAATAAGCGGTGGCAACCGCCTAGCCAAATATTCTCTAACGCTTTCGTCGGACCGCCCAAGTTGCAGGAGCCGTTCGGCCGCCCGATGGATCTCTACCGGCGAATCGGACTGGAGCTGCTGAAAATCGGCAGCAATCGCCTCGTCTGATTGTTGGACGTAAGGCTGCGTCAGACCACACGCCGTTAAAACCGCAAGCAAGATTTGTCCAACGATCATAGGCGTACTCCTTTCGTTCGCTCTAGAAACTGAGAGACAGGCTTCCCAATCCAGCTGACGAATTCGTGGTGTCTAGGATTCCCCCGGACTTCACGACGATCTTGGTGTACCAATTTACTGACCAACAGGTACCGGAACTCGTCTTGCTGCAAATACTCGACGTGAAGTTCTTCACTTGCGTCATGGAGTCGATAGGGCCGGTATTCGCAGAATTGTTGGGGTCTGCGTAGATTGTGCCGCGGCCCGGAGCGTCTAGCCAGAAAATCACCTTCTGGCCGGTCACTTGTTGTAACACAGCCGACGGAGGTGAGTCCTGCGGCGCCGGCTTGTTATCCGACGCCGAGAAGCTCTGCAGGCTACCGTTGCTGGCCCTATAAAAGCCTTTAGAGAGACCGGCGATACCCTGCGAAACAGTATAGTTGGTCGCGTCATCGGAGACGTCGGCTTCAATCTCAACGTTCCAAACCCAAGTGGACGGAAATTTGGTGGAGCAGTCCTTAAGCCCGAGAGTGCTGCTACAAGTCTGGGCAACGTTCGAGAACGATAGATTATCCCCAGGCGTCAAGTTCCCATTGAAATGTACAGTTATGACTGCGACCTGCCCCGGCGCCGACCCGCTCGGAAAATATTGTACGGGGCAAGACGTTCCTCCGCTCGAGCAAAAGTCGGCCACATAAATCGGATCGCTGCCCGAGTACTGCGCCGAAACATTGACTGAACCAACGCCCATCCCTGTGACCAAGCCGCCGCTCACTGTCGCAACGCTGGTTTTATTACTGCTCCAGGTGCTGGAACTCGTGTAGTTGTCCTGAAAGCCCGTGTTCCACTGCCCGTAGAAGGTCTGCTGTTTCGTCCCGCTGACTGCAACCGCAAAGGGGTTGTCCGCCATCAGGAATCCGTTCGCAACGACTCCGTCGCACGTCTGGCAATACACTCCGCAAATCGCTTTTTGCACGTTATAGGTTCCTGCGTCCATCGCCAGCAGAATATGCTGATTCTCTCCTTCGGCACCGGCCAATTCCGCGCCGCCTTCATGCACAGAAATCGGAATCACGTTTCCTTCCGCATCCGGAATCTGGCTCTGGATAATCTCCGAAATGTTGAACATCCGTGTCGCCCTAGCCGCAAGACGAATTGGAAGAGCGTACCGTCCGCCTGTATAGAAAAGCGTCAAAACAAAATCCTGGTCCTCATCCGCTGGATTCCACAGCGTCACCATCGTGTCGTCCCCGCTCCCGGTGCTCCAGTAGGAGATCGACTTTGCCGCGCTCTCGGAAACTCCGTGGGGGACTACTTCGAACACGTAGGTATTCTTTTGATCCACGCTCCCACTGGCCATTGCGAGCGCTCCCTGCTGGCCTTTCGTATCCAGAATCAAATTCACGCTCCCATTGAAATTTCTCAAGCCCGCTGCAGCAAGCAAAGACGGAACCTCCAAATTCAGCGTTTGATGTGGTGCAATCTTCAGCTGGGGTAGTTCCGCGGAGCGTGGTACCGAAGCCTCCATCCACCATAGTGTCGGCGTCACCGTCGCGGGCTGATCGGACGTGTTTCGCACCACCGAGTACGGCGTGAACGCTGTCCCCGCCGGAAATGCCATCATGGGGTCGGCGACTCCAGTCATCAGCCCTAGTTCCGATACGGTAGATTCGACAGGAGGCTGACTTTCAGCAACGTGAAGAGACCCGGACGACGCAAGGATCGGCAGCCGGGCGGAGTAACCGACAGCCTCATCCGCCAGTCCGCCGCTAATCGCTAAAGCTGTGCTCTTGCCATCGTGCGAAATGTACAGGCCCCCCGTCGTCCCGCTTGCCGATTGAATCTCTGGCAACTTCACCATCTTCGTTGCATGCGGCCCAATGCTGATTCGCGAAGCCGCCAAATCGTTTTCTTGCTTGTCCGTAATTCGCACGGAAGCGTTGATCGCTTGGTCCGTCACGTTGGCCAGCGCAACGAATCCCGCCACGTTCTTCTCCTGCTTCCACCACATCCCCTCGTAACTAGGGAGGTTTTCGAGTTCGCTGGATGCCGCTTGGTCAGTGCGAACCACAGCCGACGCGTGTTCAAGGTTGTAGATAAAGATCAAACTGTTGGCTGTGTCCACGTTCCTCACGGTCGCGCAAACAGCATCCCACGGCCATTGGTACTCGATCTCGACGTAGCCATAGAGTTCGGCATAGGGTGCCACTCCCTGCCGCGCCAGACCTTGATTGATGTCCACGACCGCCGTGCCCGAAGCGTCCAGAACAACCGGCTCCAACGCGTATCGCACTCCGTTGCTCAAATAGATAATCGGTGTGACCGAAAGCTCCCCAACCTCCAAATCGTTCTTCAAATAGAGCGACGCCTTCATATGGGGCCCCGTCATCCACAGGCCCCCGGTGGCAGACTGTCGAGTTACTGCGTCAAACGGCTGCGGAGGGGAAACTCGCGGATGAGGAGTTCGATGCGGCGCCAAGACCTTCGGCTGCTGCGCCAATGCTTGCGAGCAAAAGAGCAGCCCTAACCACAATGCGTACGCAATGCGAACCATTGGAAAGCGGTGACAGCCGGAGGAAGGGAACATTCGCGGTAGTCTCCCTTAAGAAGGTGAAAGGAGTTTAAGACCTCCCATGTCCCCCCCCCGTCAAGTCATTTTCTAGCTACAACCCTCCACCGCACTTGGTTGACAGCGAATTACTCAAATTTTCGACTGCAAAAATTAACTTCCCGCGTACCGCAAAACTGCCGCCGTCCGGTCGTCTTGCTGCGCTTGCCCTTCGGCGTACTGCTCCACGAACGAAAAGAGTGTCCGTAAAATCTCGGCTGGACTCATCTCCCTGCAGCTCGCCAGCAACTCCATAACTCTCTCAATCCCCAGAATTTCCCCATCGCGATTCGTCGCGTCCAGCAATCCGTCGCTCAAAAACACCACCGAATCCCGCGACCCAAGCTGAATCTGTTTCATGTCGTACTCCGTCGCGGGGAAAAGCCCCGGCGGAATTCCGCACAGTTCCAAATCTCTGCATCCGTTTTTGCTCAAATGGAATGGCCCATGCATACCCGCGCTTGCGATTTGCATCACGCCCGACGTCGGATCGAGATGCGCATACTGTACCGCGGCGTACCGCACGGTCGCGCTTTTCAAAATCATCCGCTTGTTTAATAGAGCCAGCACGGAACTCGGCGCCGTTCCCGTCTTGTGCACACCGCGCAACGTTCCTACGGCCAGCGCCGCAAAAAGCGCCGCCGGCAATCCCTTGCCCGTCACGTCGCCGAGATACAATCCCGCCGTGCCATCCGACAGCAAAAAATAATCCAGAAAATCGCCGCCAACTTCGCTCACCGGCTGGAATTCGCTCTCAATCGTTATTTCAGGTGTTTCCAGCTTTTCTGATGCCAGCATCGCGCGCTGAATCGCACGCGCTTCCTGCAATTCGTTTTCCCGCAAACTCTCAATTGTCAGAATCTCGGAGCGAATCACTGTACTAATCATGGTCGGCGCAGAGGGGTTGGAAACTACCGGAGAGGACGGCGTAACTCCGAGTCTAGCGCAAAGGCACGTTCCCGCGCGTGAAATTAACGCCGTTGTTTCTTTGGCACGGCCACGCCCCCGGTTCTATTGCCGTCCGCGGGTCGCCGGTTCAAACTTTCTTTATGGGCAAACTCGTCGCCATTCTCGTTGCCGTCGCTCTCGCGTTCGGTCTCTTCTATCTCACCATGAAGAAAGCCCCCGTCACCGATAAGGGCACTGCGCCGACGCAAGCGATCAGCCTCACCGGCGTTCGAAAGGACCTTCTCTCGATCGCACAAGCCGAGCGCAGCAATATCGCTCTCAACTCCCACTGTTCCTCCGTCGACGAACTCATCTCTTCCGGCTCGCTCACCATGACTCGCCCGGAACGCGACGGCTACACCTACGAAGTCCAGTGCGCCAGCGGCGACTCCGCGGAATTCAAAGTCGTCGCACGCCACGCTCCCGCACCGGCAGGCTCCCCTATCCGTTACCCCATCCTCGGCACCGACCAGGACATGCAGATTTCCGAAGTCGAATAACCGTTTTCCGCGGAACTTTTCCCAAACGTATCCGTACCTTATGTCAGACAGCCCTGCAGGATGGGCTTCTTACAGTGGGGCGGGTTGCCCTTATTCAGCCGCGAATCGGCAAGCGAAGGAGAACTTTATGGGTGGAGACGTAATCGGATTGGTTGCAGTGATTCTTTCCTTGGGCATTCCAATCGCCGGGATGTTCACGTACTACCGGGTCCGGCAGCTTCGGTCGCAGGAACGCCTCGCCGCCATCGCGCGCGGGGTGGACATTCCGATGGAGCCCGAAACCTCGCAGGCCAGCCATTCCCGGCGCTGGGGAATTTTATGCATCAGCGGAGCCGTCGGTTACATCGCGACGTTCGCCGCGATTGCACGAGTCGCGTCCGAGCGCGACGCGATGGCCGCGGCTGCCTTCGGATTCATTCCGCTCGCCGTCGGCATCGGCTATTTGATTGACGCGTTTGTCACTCGCCGGGAACACACCGCTTAGGCGCGGACAAGTTTCGGAAGCGGGACGATGAAACAATCGTCTCGCTTTGTTTTTTTGCGGGCGAAAAAAGCCGCTCTTCGCCGTGTGCTAAACTCCTTCCCTCATGCACCCCGCAATTCCACAGCTTCTGGAGCTTCAGCGCCTCGATCAACGTATCGCCGCTCTGCGCGCGGAGCTCGATACGTTTCCCAAGCGCATCAAAGACGCCGACGCGATGCTCAGCGGCGCGCGCGCGGGACTCGCCGCCGCGAAAGAAAAACATTCGCACGCGCAAACCGAGCGAAAAAAGTTCGAGCTCGATGTAAATCAGTGGCGGGATCGCGCAAAAAAATATCGCGATCAAAGCGCGTCCGTGAAAACCAACGAAGCCTACAAAGCGCTGCAGCACGAAATTGCCCACGCCGAATCGCAAGCCGACGCAGCGGAAGATCGCCAGCTCGAACAGATGATGGCGGTGGAAGAAACGGAACGCGAAATCAAATCCGCCGAAGCCGCGTTGAAAGATGCGGAAAATTCTCTCGCCGCCGTGCGTGCGCAAATTCAATCGCAAGGTACCGCAAAGAAATCCGAACTCGACGCGGATCTTTTGCAGCGCGAAAAAATCGCCGCGCAAATTGCCGAAGAAGTTCTCGATCGCTACGCACGCGCGGCAAAACGCCATCACGGCGTCGCGCTCGCCGAAGCCGTGACGGAACAGTGCCGCGGCTGCGGCATGCGTTTGCTTCCGCACACGTTTCAGGAAATTCGCCGTCCGGAAAACCACGAAATTATTCTGTGCGAAACGTGCGGCAGAATTCTTTATGCCGTCGAGCCAGTCGCCGCAAAAGAAGGAGCGGCGTCGAGCGCGTCCTGATGGTGCGTCCTCCGCAAAGTTCCCGAGGCGGCCTTTTCGGCGATCCCGAGCCGGAAGCGAAGCCCGCCGCGTACCGCGCAAATATTGACGGCGGCTCACGCGGAAATCCGGGGCCTGCGTCCTACGGCGTTGTGATCCGCGATCCGAAAGGCGAAGTCATCGCGCGGCTGAAAAAATATATCGGCCGGATGACGAACAACGTCGCCGAATACTACGGGCTGATTGCGGCGCTGGACTACGCTCAATCGAATCAGATTCGCGCGCTGCGCATCGAGAGCGACTCGGAACTGCTGGTGAAGCAGATGCGCGGGCAATACAAAGTGAAGAGCGAAGATTTGAAGCCGCTTTTCGAGCGCGCAAAGAAAATGTCCGCGACATTTTCTTCGTTCCGCATCGACCACGTTTACCGCGAACAAAACGCCGAAGCCGACGCGCTCGCCAACGAGGCGATGGACGAAGCCTCCGGAAAATCCCCGTCCGCTTCCGCAATTTCTATGCCGTCATCTCGCAGCGCCGAACCAAAAAAACTCAAAGCTCGCTACTACAAAGGCCTTCTGCAACTCGCCGAACCGCTCGATCTTCCCGACGACACCGAAGTGGAAATTCTCCTCCGGCCTCTCAGGAAACCGTAGCGTTGCCCGTGTTCTTGACCGCCTCTCGTAAATCCTTTCTTCCGGCAAGAACTACTTGGAGCATTCGGCGCTTGTGCCCTTCGACTCTCGATGCTTTCTTGGATGGGATTGCGGCGATCTTTTCCAGGAATTCCATGTCAGCCAATCCGATCATCAATCTTCTCAATTCTGAATCCTCGCGACGGTATTCGTTGCTAGCGCAGCGTGCTAAGGCAATTCCGCGAAGCGCGGCAATCTGTTCTTCAGACAAGGACAATTTCTTTAGCTTTCCGTAGAACCACTCCTTGTCATAGCCGGTACGGAACGCCGGAACATCAACGCCTAGAAAACTGATGATTTCATCAATCGCTTGCGGATTGCCTTTGAGAAATGCCGCTCGTCTAGGCGTCAGAGTGGTTTCATAGAGTTCCCGTAGCCGCAAGATCAAAACACGGTTGGCAGCGTCGGCTGCCTCGTATGCTTTCGCGCTGTTTTTCGTTCTCCTCTTTTTCTCTTCCCAGATTTTCTTATGTTCAGCATGCGCTTCGCGAATATTTTCAAGCAACTCTCTATAGCGTTCCTGATTCGGCATAGATGAGCTGCCTTCTATTTCAGCGCGTAAGAGCGATACAAAGTGTCGCGCTGGGCGGGGAGGAAGCCGGCGTCGGAGATGATGCGGCGAAGTTCGCCTTCGTTGGTGCGGTTGCGAACGCCGGCGGCGTAGACGACGTTTTCTTCGATCAGGATGCTGCCGACATCGTCGGCGCCGAATTGCAGACCGACCTGGCAGACTTTGATCCCGGGAGTGAGCCAGCTGGATTGAATGTGGTCGATGTTGTCGAGATAAAGGCGGCTGACGGCGAGCGTCTTCAAATAATCGACGGCGGTGGTTTGTTCGACCTTCTTGCCCCACGCGGTATTTTCCGGCGCGAAGATCCAGGGAATGAAGGAAGTGAAGCCGCCGGTATCTTCCTGAATGCGGCGAACGCGGTCGAGATGATTGACGCGATGCTTCAGCTCTTCGCCACAGCCGAACATCATGGTGGCAGTTGTGCGCAGACCTAATTTGTGGGCGATGCGATGGACTTTTTCCCAATCGTCGCTGGTGCATTTTAGGCGCGCGATTTTGGAGCGGATTTCGTCATCGAGAATTTCCGCGCCGCCACCGGGAATGGAAGCGAGGCCTGCGTCCATCAAACGAAGAATAGTGTCTTCGATGGAGAGTTCGCTGACTTCCGCGATGCAGAGAATTTCCGGCGCGGAAAAACAGTGGAGGTGGACGCTGGGAAATTTCTGTTTGATGGAGCGGAGAAGATTTTCGTAATACTCGATTTGCAGATCGGGATGGAGGCCGCCCTGGAGCAGGACGCCGTTGCCGCCGAGTTCGATCATCTCTTCGATTTTGCGGAAAATTTCCTCGAACGAAAGGATGTAGCCTTCCTTGGAGCCGAGGGGGCGATAGAACGCGCAGAAGGAACAATATTCGGTGCAGAAATTGGTGTAGTTGATGTTGCGGTCGATCTGATAGGTGGCGACGCGCGGGTCGTTTTTTTTCATGCGCAGTTGATGCGCTTCCATGCCGATGGCGAGGAGGTCATCGGATTCGAGCATGGCGAGGGCTTGTTGTTTGGTCAGAGCCATTGGAGATCCTTAGAGACTTTCCATTCTAACCGAGGAAGGCGCAGGACTGGAATTTTGGAGAATTTGGAAAGGCAGAAAATGGGAAGGGGAGAGGGGTACACCCCCCATTGTTTTTGCAAGTGTGCGGAACGACCTGAAAGCACTGGAGTTACGGTGATTCTTGGTGCGTTGGTTTGTGCAAAGAGTGCGCAAGTGATTGAACCAGAAAGAGATAGAGGAATCGCAAGAGCTCAGGTGCTGGACGACTTGAGAGACCCCACCCCCCTCCCCTCTTTTTGCGTAAGTATTCGATTTAAAGGATTTGGCCGGAGGGTACCCCGGGTGGTACTGGGACTGACGTACAGAAAAAAGGGAGGCAGAGTTCGAGAGGAAGCCCACGGGAACGGCGGCTGATTTCTCCGGACAAAGACGGCTTTGTCCGAGGCTCGAATGCGTCAAGCGAGATCGCGTCGTGCGAATCGTGAAATCCATGTGCAACGCTAGAACGGAAAACAATTCGAAACAAGTTGTGCTGAAGGACAGTGCTGAGAACAGCTGTATTTTCTCCCAGGCGAAAGTGTTGCACGGACAATGCAGAAGCGGATCATGCGGGCCAATGGCGCAGCGCGCCGACTGGCTGCACTCCATGTGCAGGCCAATGAAACTACGCTGGAGGAGGGAGGGCGGTTCCGGTTTACTTTGGGTTTGAGAAGAGGACGACGTCGGAGGAGTTGTTGCCGTAGGAGTAGGCGAGTTGTTTGCCGTCGGGAGACCAGGCGAAGGTCCAGACCTGGCCGGAAGTAAAGTGTGTGAGTTGCCGGTCGGGGCCTGCGCCGAGGACCGGGTATATCCAGAGATTGGATGTGCCGCTGGAGATATCGAGAAACCCCAGTTGATTTTTGGGGCCGAAACTCACCCAGGGATTGGTGGTATCGAACGTCGGGGAAATGCTGGCTTCGAGTTCGTCGGCGCCGGTTTCAGCGGAGACAATGGCGGCGGCAATATTTCCGTTTTTTCCGATGGAGGGAAAGAGGACGTGTCTGCCGTCGAGCGACGCGATGGCAACGAAGAACGCAGGGCGGCGGCTTAGCTGTACGAGTTTGCCGTCGTCGAGAGACAAGCGGTGGACTGCGGCAGAGGCGGACGAATCGGACGCGCCTAAGAAGAACACTGAACGACTGTTCGGCGCGCAAGAGGGAGAAATTTCCGAGCTTCCATTGGTGAGCTTGGCGACCAAGCCGCTTTGCAAGTCAAGCTTGAACAGATGAGGGGATCCTTCGGCGTCGCTGAAATAAATGACATTGCCGCCGCAGAAGACCGGTGTGCTGTGATAATGGCCGTCGAAAGTCAATTGACGTTGATTCTGTCCATCGGCGTCGGTAATGAACAAATCCCAATTGTCAGAGTGATCGGCGACGTAAATGATGCGGTTATCGGTTGTCCAAGTAAGGCCGATCTGACCATCGAGGCGGCCCGAACTAATCCGGCGAGCCTGATCCACGGCGTCGGCCGGAGCGACGTAGATGCCACTGCTGCGATTGGTTTGCACCGAAGCGATAGTAGAACCGTCGGCTGAAAGCGAAGCCGAATAATATTCGCCCAGATCGTTAGAGATGCGCCGTAAGTTTCCGGCCGGATAGCCGACCACCCACAACTGGCTGGGAACGCCGGTCTTCTCTTGGGCAGCCAAAAGCAGGCCGCTGCCATCGGGCAGCCAGTTGAAATCACTCACATTGCGCCACCCGCGGCCCGCGATGGCTTTTTCGCGGCCGGTGGCGACGTCAACTTCGATGAATTCGAACAGGGATCCAGTTCCTTTCCTTGCGGAAGCGGACGTCGCGGCTATGCGCCGACCATCGGGCGCCCAACGAATGACCGTGAAAACCTGGCCGGGAGATGAAATCTTGTGCGAAGCGATCTGGCGCGGTTCGGAACCATCGGTCTTGGCGATCAAGAGACGGGATTCGCCGGCCGCGAGATCGTCGTAGGCATAGGCCATGTGCTGTCCATCGGGGGAAAACGTGATGTTGCCGGACGAGCCGCTAAGCAGGAGGCGAGGAGTGCCGCCGAGAATCGGCACCTGATAAACGCGTCCGGCGGTTTGTTGCGTAGAGATCCGAGTGTAGTCGAGGTAGCTGCCATCGGGAGAAAAGGCGGCGTCAATGATGCGGTCGGGGCTCGGCGGCACGATCAGAACGGGGTTGGCGACAGAAATTTGGCGCACCCAAAGGCTGAATTTACCGTTCTTGCGGGCAGTGTAGGCGAGGTAGCGTCCGTCCGGGGAGATACGCACGATGACGACGTCACCAGAAGAAGTGAGGCTGGAGATATGGGCGTTTAGAAAAGCGGTAGAAGCCGAACCGGGATGGAAGAATTTGCTCCAAGAGAAGATAGCCGCGATGGCAAGCGCGGCCAGCAGAAAGAGGCCAACCAGAAGCAAAGACTTGCGAGATTTTTTTGCTTCTGGCGCAGGCGGAGCGGCCACGGACGAGTGCGAAGCTTGAGGAACTGACGCGTGCGAAGCAGAAACGCCTGGTGTTGTGGTACCTGCGACGCTTGGAACGTCGGAGTCTCCGCGAACACGCTGGGCGCGCCCCGAGCTAGTGTCGCGCTTGAGGCGCTTGAGGTCGGTTTGCAAATCGGCGGCAGAGCGGTAGCGAAGATCACGGTCCTTTTCAAGCGCCTTATCAATGATGCGCTCGAGTTCGGCGGGGATTGACGTGTTGAGACGAACGGGTTCCGTGGCGTCTTTGTGGAGAATGGCGTCGAAGATGGCGCCGGTGGAATCGCCAGCGAACGGGAGAAAACCTGTGGCCATCTCGTAGAGAACGACACCGAGAGAGAAAAGATCGGTACGGGCGTCGAGGGGCTTGCCGAGGACTTGCTCGGGCGACATGTAGGAGACGGTACCGAGGGCGCTGCCGGGGCTGGTGAGCTGCGCGGAATCGACAGTGAGGGAAGGCAGAGTTGCGGCGGCACCG
>Ga0070734_10002375_pt1 | contig 23100 bp, 18 predicted proteins | sample Coa_R1_8_FD_66444 | JGI IMG/M metagenome (GOLD analysis project Ga0070734, IMG submission 66444) | Surface soil microbial communities from Centralia Pennsylvania, which are recovering from an underground coalmine fire - Coalmine... | ecosystem: Environmental > Terrestrial > Soil > Unclassified ...
CCGCGAGTTAAAAGCAGGCCTTACGTCGTGCGTTGCTCCGACGAGACGGCGCTTGTGGAACTCGTTTTCTTCCATGGATATGCCGACTATCTGAACCGCCTTCTGCCGCAAGGTCAGAAGCGCATCGTCAGCGGCCGGATCGAGCGCTTTCAGGGCCGGCTGACCATGTCGCATCCGGACCATGTCGTGGCTCTCGAGGACGCGGAGTCGCTCCCGCTGCACGAGCCGGTTTACTCCCTGACGGAGGGCCTGTCGGCGAAACCGCTCGCTCGCGCGATCGAGGCGGCGCTTGCGCGCGTGCCTGCCCTCGAAGAATGGATCGATCCGGCGCTCAAAGAAAAGCACCATTGGCCGGACTTCGCCGACGCTCTCAGATACGCGCACGCGCCCGTCAGCGAAATCGATCTTGATGCAAGGCACCCCGCGCGCGAGCGCCTCGCCTATGATGAACTGCTCGCGAACCAGCTGGCGCTCATGCTCATCCGCGAGCGAACGCGGGGGCCCAAGGGGCGCGTACTCAAGGGCGACGGACATCTTCGCGCAAAGGCTCTCGCTGCGCTTCCCTTCACGCTGACGGAGGCGCAGGAAAAGGTCTCGCGCGAAATCGCGACCGACATGGCGCTTCCCCAACGCATGCTGCGCTTGCTGCAGGGCGACGTGGGGAGCGGCAAGACGATCGTCGCGATGCTTGCGCTTCTGAATGCGGTCGAGTGTGGGGCGCAAGGCGCGCTTATGGCGCCGACCGATATTCTCGCGCGACAACATCTGGCGGCCCTTGCGCCGCTGGGCGGGGCTGCGGGCGTTCGCATCGCGCTTCTCACAGGGCGGGAACGCGGCGCTCTCCGGCAAGAAACCCTCGAAGCGCTTGCCAAGGGCGAGATCCATATCCTTATCGGCACGCACGCACTCTTTCAGGAAGAGGTTGGCTTCGCTGATCTCGGCCTTGCCGTCATTGATGAGCAGCATCGCTTCGGCGTGCACCAGAGAATGAGCCTTCAATCGAAAGGTGGAATGCCGGCCGACGTGCTCGCAATGACGGCGACGCCGATCCCGCGAACGCTTGCGCTCACCATCTATGGCGACATGGATGCCTCGCGCATCGAGGGCCGCCCCCCGGGACGGAAGCCAATCGAGACGCGGGTCATGAGCGCAGAACGATTGCCGGAAGTGGTTGCACATCTCAAACGCGCCCTCGCAAACGGCGCACGCGCCTATTGGGTGTGCCCACTCGTCGAGGAGTCGGAGAAGATCGATCTGGCCGCAGCCGAGGAGCGCGCGCGCTTTCTGAAGGAAGAGCTCGGCGACAAGGTGGGACTCGTTCATGGGCGCATGAAGCCCTCCGAACGCGATGCCGAGATGGCCCGCTTCAAGCAGGGCACGCTCTCGGTCCTTGTCGCCACCACTGTGATCGAGGTCGGCGTTGACGTACCGGAAGCCAGCATCATGGTCGTTGAACATGCCGAGCGTTTCGGCTTGGCTCAGCTACACCAGCTTCGCGGCCGCATCGGCCGTGGGGCGGCACGCTCGAGTTGTCTGCTTCTCTATCAGGAGCCGCTCGGCGAGACAGCGAAGGCTCGGCTCAGGATCATGCGCGAGACGGAGGACGGGTTCATCATCGCCGAAGAGGATCTGAGACTGCGGGGCGCGGGCGAACTGCTCGGTGTCCGCCAGAGCGGTTTGCCGGAGATGAAGCTCGCTGATCTCTCGGTGCATGGCGACCTTCTCGCCACGGCGCGCGCCGATGCCGTAGCCCACCTCAGCCGCGACCCCGAGCTGCGCACCGCGCGAGGCGAAGCGTTGCGCGCACTGCTTTATCTCTTCGACCGCGACGAAGCCGTGCGCTACCTGAGGACCGGCTGATGGAACCGGATTTCGCGCCTCACCTACTGAACGCACTCCGGAAAAGTATCCCCGGGCTCAGCAAACTCGAGAACATGGTCCGTCTTTCGGGCGGTGCCAGCCAGGAGACCTGGTCATTCGATGGGATTTCGGCAAGCGGACGCGAGCCGCTCATCCTGCGCCGCTCTCCCGGCGGCGCGCCGCGCGTGACAGGCGATTTCTCGACCTCGGTCCCGCTTTCGACTGAAGCGGCGGTGATCGAAACCGCACGCAAGGCCGGAGCCGCTGCGCCGCGCGTCCGCCACGTGCTCTCAACCGATGACGGGGTCGGCGAGGGTTACGTGATGGAGCGCCTCAAAGGCGAGACGATTGCGCGAAAGATCCTGCGCGATGCGGAATTTGCCTCCGTGCGGCCGCATCTCGCCAGGCAATGCGGCGAGCTCGCGGCGCGCATCCACGCCGTGGATCCCGCGCCAGTTCGTCATCTCCTGCCAGTCGTCGACGGGCGTGCGCAGCTCGCGCGCTATCGTGCGACGTACGATACGTTCGGATATCCGCATCCCGTCTTCGAACTCGCCTTCAAATGGCTCGAGCCCCGCATGTCGGGCGCCAAGCGGCAAACACTCGTGCACGGCGACTTCCGCCACGGCAATCTCATCATCTCGCCCGAGCGCGTTGAGGCGGCGCTCGACTGGGAGCTCACTCATATCGGTGATCCGCTCGAGGATATCGGCTGGATCTGCACCAATTCCTGGCGCTTCGGAGTCGCGGAGAAAGTCGTCGGTGGATTCGGCGATCTAACGGATCTGCTCGATGGATACGAGGCCGCCGGAGGCGTTCGTCCCGATGTCGACGAAGCCAGGACCTGGATTGTTTACGGCTCACTCAAATGGGGCGTGATGTGCATGTCGATGTACCAGGGTTTCCTGCGCGACGGCTCGGTCGAGCGCGCGGCCATTGGCCGGCGCTCATCGGAAACGGAGATCGACCTCGTGAACCTAATCATCCATGGGAAGATATGACAAATAGCCCCTCACCCGAAATCGCGGCGCGATTTCGACCTCTCCACAAAGGAGACGTGGGCCTTGGAGGCAAGCGCCTATGATGGACCAACCCTCCATACTCGAACTTGTCGAGGCGGTAAGGGCTTTTATCGAGCAGCGAGCGATGCCAGAGCTCAAAGGGCACACGGCGTTCCATGCGCGTGTGGCGGCGAATGCCCTCGGGATTGTCTCGCGCGAACTCTCGCGTGGGCCAAAATCCAATGCGGAAGAGACGGCGCGGCTATCTGCCCTGCTGGGCCACACGGGCACGCTCGAAGATCTCAATCGCGAGCTCTGCCGGCGCATCCGCGAAGGCGAAATCGGCCTCGACACGCCCGGGCTGAAGGCGCATCTCGATTTGACGACGCGCGAGAAAGTCGAGATTGACCAGCCGAACTATTCCGGCCTCAGGCAGGCGCCGCCTTCTCCCGCGAAAAGTTGATGGGAAGCGACAGGCGCGCGATCGCGACCGTGACCGCCGCGCTGGCCTCGACCCATGCCACGGTTGCACCGAGCCAGAAAGGAACGCTTGGGACGGGATAGAAAACAAAGAGGACGCGTTCCAGCCCGAGACCTGCAGCGATAGCCGGAAACACTAGGTAAGACAGGATCAGTATGGCAATGGCACTGCCATCGGTGCCGTCCCCTCTGGGACGTGCATGGGCGGTGATGAAAATGGCCATGTCCCGCACAACTAAACCGAGAAGAGCAGCAACCAGCGCCGGCACGGCCCAGCTCGTTTGAATTTGAAACTCATGGATCGAGAGCACAATGCCCGCGATCGCCGACGCGAGATAGCTCATCAGAAATGCGTCAGGCGCGATCAAGACCCGGCGCGAACCTCGCATTATGGCACGATACCGGTTCCGGTCTTTCGGCTCGATGAGCATCATGACGTAAGTTGATGCGACGAGTGCGGCCAGGGTCAGAGCAAGAGTACGGCCCAAACCGTCAAAACGCGACAGGACAGCCAGTCCCGCGAGGAGACTACCGAAACCAGACGCGTACGCGCCAACGAACACAAGAAACGAGAGCCACACCAACGGGCCGTTCTCGAATCCAAGCTCGCGCCGGATTCCGCGATAGCAGCCAATGATAAGCCAAAAAACGCAAGCTCCGAGCGACATCAGCAGGAGGTTGCGCGGCTCGAGCGCAAGCCCCCACCAAGAAAATGACTGCACGCCAACAGTACCCAGGCCCAACAAAAGCCAGCACGCGCCAAATACCATTGCGACTGCAAGTCCTGCGCACTGAAAGAAAAATACAAGCGAGCCGGAGATGGTTCGGTGCCGGCGGATTGCCGCAAGGCTTGCCAGCAGCGCGGCCGCCTCGGCGCAAATTCCGAGCAACAGATAGAACACCGTCTCTGTTGCGGCAGCGACAAGTCCGGTTTTCGCAGCTGTGCCGACCGCAAGGGTGGCAAGGCAAAGAATACCCCCGTACCAAAAATAAATCGGTGGGCCCAGCAGTTTGCCCAACGTCATCGCCGCGGGGCCAATCGCGGAAAGGCGCTGCCCATCCCAGGTACGCCCGCGAATCTCACCAGCAATCGCCAGCGCGGTTGCGCGTGTCCCGAACACGATAACGATGAGGACGTAGAGGCCTCGGGCGGCAAGAACCGGTCCTTCCGACAGACCACCTGGAAGCGCCGCCACGAAAAACGCGAGCACGAGTGCGCCGGTCATCAGCAGCATTCGGCGCGGCGTCAATTGAAGCCAGATGTTCCGCAGGAGTTCGGGACTCATGTTGTCGCTTCCGGCGCGCGCGCAACCGGCGATCGAGTTTCGGCTGCAACATCGGGACTGGACGTTTCCGGGAAATAGACCCTCTCGAGAGTCGCCGTGGCCTCGGAGAACGCAGAAAGATCGAAACCGTTTGCGATCAGATCCTGGATGAGCCTGGCGCGCGCGCCGGGATTGCGCGTGAAAATGAAGAGCGCATGGTGCTGGTCAGCCTCAATGAGATCGACGCCGCCCTGTTGGGCAATGAATTGACCGAGATCGCTGCGCGGTGTCGCGATTTCGAGGACGAAGCGCGGACGCTCGTCGTCGCGCAGCTTCAGCGCGCCGCTACCAACGATATGGCCAGCCTCCATTGGGTAAATCGATGAACAATATTCCTCAACTTCGGCCGTAATATGCGCCGATACGACGACCGTCATCCCGCTCTCCTTGAGCGAAAGCAGCAGGTGAGAAAGGGCGTGACGCGCTTCAGGATCGAGGCCGGTGCCGGGATCATCGAGCAGGAGCACGCGCGGTTCGTGCACGATCCCCTGCGCAATCGCGAGCCGCAGGCGAAAGCTTCGCGAGAGCTCGCCGGCCCTGGCTTCGAGCCGCTCGGAAATATCGGCGCGAGAAGCGGCCTTTGCTACGGCCACCGGCACGTTGACAGGCTTTATGCCTCGCGCAAGCGCGGCGTACGAGAGACAGCGCCGGACGCTCAGATGATCATAGAGTCCGAACCGGTCCGGTACATAGCCTATCCGCGCATGGATTTCGCGGGGCGCTGCGCAGGCATCGATGCCGTCGATTTCAATCTTTCCTTCCGCGGGCACATCCAACCCGGCGAGACAGCGCATCAGCGTCGTTTTGCCAGCACGATGGGGCCCCACTAAAGCGGTGATCGCCATTCTCGGAATGTGCAGAGAGACGCGTTCGAGAGCGCGCGTCGCCGCGTAGTCATAGGTTATCGCGCTGACCTCAATCACGGACGCACAGCCCCGGTCCTGGTCTGAACAGCGAACATCCTAGCGGCGGCGCGTGCCGGACGGGAGTTGGTTGGTTGCGTAGACGCTGGGTAGGTCCGTTAATCTAATCGAATAGTGAATGCGCCCCCTCCCGATTGAAAAACGGCTTCGCCTGCGCCAAGAGTGACGGCGAACGGGGGAGCCCCTTCATGCGCATCGCGATGATCGGTACCGGCTATGTCGGCCTCGTCTCCGGCGCGTGTCTGTCGGAATTCGGCCATCATGTAACCTGCGTCGACAAGGATGTGGAGAAAGTCGACCGTCTGCGTAAAGGCGCCATTCCTATCCATGAACCCGGGCTCGAAGACGTCGTCGCGACGAACCAGAAGGCGGGCCGGCTTTCCTTCGATACCGAACTGGAGCGCGCCGTTACGGGATCCGAGGCCATTTTCATTGCCGTCGGCACGCCGTCGCGACGCGGGGACGGCCATGCCGATCTCACCTATGTCTTCGAGGCAGCAGAGGAGATCGCGCGTGCACTCAACGGCTACGCCCTCGTAGTCACGAAATCGACCGTTCCCGTGGGCACCAGCCGAAAAGTTGAGGATGTGATCCGTCGCATCCGCCCCGACGCGGACATCGATGTCGCTTCCAATCCCGAATTCCTGCGCGAGGGCTCGGCGATCGAGGATTTCCGGCGGCCCGATCGCGTCGTTGCCGGTTGCGACACGACCCGTGCGCGCGATCTTCTGAGGGAGATATACCGGCCGCTCTATCTGCTCGAAACGCCGATGATGTTTACCTCGCGGGAATCCGCCGAGCTGATCAAGTATGCCGCCAACGCGTTTCTCGCGACCAAGATCACCTTCATCAACGAGATGGCCGATCTGTGCGAGAAGCTCGGCGCCGATGTCCAGGACGTGGCGCGCGGGATCGGGCTCGATGGCCGGATCGGGCGCAAATTCTTGCATGCCGGACCCGGGTTCGGCGGTTCCTGCTTTCCCAAGGACACGCTCGCGCTTCTCAAGACTTCGGAGAGCGTCGGTGCCGCGACCCAGCTCGTCAAGGCGGTGGTCGAAGTCAACGAGGCGCGCAAGCGCCGCATGACGGAAAAGATTGAACGCGCCTTCGGCGGGGTACGCGGAAAGACCATCGCGGTGCTCGGCCTCACCTTCAAGCCGAACACCGATGACATGCGCGACGCTCCGAGCGTTGTCATCCTTCCGGCGCTTCAGGAAAAGGGCGCGCACATCCGCGCGTTCGACCCGGAAGGCGCAGAAGAGGCACGGAAGCTAATGAATGTCCAACTCTGCGGCGATGCCTATGAGGCCCTCGACGGCGCTGACGGCGTGGTGATCCTCACCGAGTGGAACGAGTTTCGTGCGCTTGATCTCGCGCGCGCCAGGAAGCTGCTCCGGCGGCCTCTGATGGTTGATCTGCGTAACATCTACCGCCCGCAGCAAATGGCCGCTGCAGGCTTCGACTACATCAGCGTCGGCCGTGCAGACATCAAGGCGGCGAAATCGTAGAGCGGGACTATCTCACTCTGAATCACCAAGTGCCATCCCGGGCGCGCGAAGCGCTGACGACACCACTGCGGCTCAAATTCAAATGTATCCCCGCTCCCGCAGATAGGAGACGATCCGCTCCGCGTGGGTCGCGGGATCCGCGACTTCCGTCGTCAGCGTAATCTCGGCTTTTTCCGGCGCTTCGTAGGGACTGTCGATGCCGGTGAAGTTCCTGATCTCGCCCGCCTTCGCTTTCACATAAAGCCCCTTCGGGTCGCGCTGCATGCAAATCTCGAGCGGGGTGTCGACGAACACCTCGATGAATTCGCGTTCGCCTACGAGTTCCCGCGCCATCCGGCGTTCGGAACGGAAAGGCGAGATGAAGGAGACGAGCACGATCAGGCCAGCATCGACGAAGAGCTTTGCGGCTTCCGCAACGCGGCGGATGTTCTCTACGCGATCGGCATCGGTGAAACCGAGGTCGCGATTGAGGCCGTGCCGGACATTGTCGCCATCGAGAAGATAAGTGTGGCGCCCCTCGGCGAGCAGCCTTCCCTCGACAAGATTGGCGATTGTCGACTTTCCAGAACCCGAAAGTCCGGTGAACCACAGAACCGTTGGCGTCTGCCCTTTCTGAAGTGCGCGCGCCTTCTTGTCGACGTCGAGCGCCTGCCAGTGGACGTTGGTAGCGCGCCTGAGCCCGAAATCGATCATGCCCGCGCCGACCGTCGCATTGGTGAAGCGGTCGATCAGGATGAAGCCACCGAGGTCGCGATTTTCGCGATAGGGATCGAAGGCGATCGGCTGCGAGAGCGAAATGTTGCCGTAGCCGACTTCGTTCAGGTGCAGGGTCTTGCCGGCCAGATGCTCGAGCGTGTTGACGTCGATCTTGTGCTTGAGCGCAGTCACCTGGCCGGGCACGGTCGTGGCCGCGAGCTTGATGAGATACGGCCGTCCCGGCAGCAGCTCTTCTTCCGACATCCAGAGCAGATAGGCCGCGAACTGGTCTGAGACCTCGGGCCGGTCTGCCGCAGCGGAGAGGACGTCGCCGCGCGACACGTCGATTTCGTCGGCAAGAACAAGTGTCACCGCCTCGCCTGCACGCGTCTCGCCGAGATCGCCGTCCATGGTGACGATGCGCTTCAGCGTGGTGGTGCGACCGGAGCGCGCGACCGCCACCGGATCGCCCACAGCGATATGCCCGCTCGCCACCGTTCCGGAGAATCCCCGAAAGTCGAGATTGGGTCGGTTCACCCACTGGACCGGCAAGCGAAATGGCTTCTCCGTGAGCACACTTTCCACATCGACATTTTCGAGATGCGAAAGCAGCGGCGGGCCCAAATACCAGGGCGTACGCCTGCTCGCGGCAATCACATTATCGCCGAAACGCGCTGAGATCGGAATCGGCGCGACGCTCGAAAAACGGAGACGCTTCGCAAATTCGGCGAAATCGGCCGCAATCTCGTCGAACCGTTCTTTCGAAAAATCGACGAGATCAATCTTGTTAATGGCGAGGATGACGTGCCGAATTCCCAGCAGTGACGAGATATAGGCGTGCCGGCGCGTCTGGGTCAGGATACCTTTGCGGGCATCGACAAGGATGACAGCGAGTTCCGAGTTCGAGGCGCCGGTCGCCATATTGCGGGTGTACTGCTCATGGCCCGGTGTGTCGGCGACGATGAACTTCCGCTTCTCGGTCGCGAAGAAGCGATAAGCCACGTCGATGGTGATGCCCTGCTCGCGCTCGGCCTCGAGCCCATCGACAAGAAGCGCGAAATCGATGTCTTCGCCTGTTGTGCCATGTTTTTTCGAATCGGATTCGAGTGCGGTCAGCTGATCTTCGAACAACAGCTTGGAATCGTAGAGCAGCCGGCCGATGAGCGTCGACTTGCCGTCATCGACGCTGCCGCAGGTGAGAAAGCGCAGCAGCGATTTCTTTTCCTGCTGCGCGAGAAAGCGCGCAAGCGGAGACGTCTCTCTGGGAAGGGCCGACATCAGAAATAGCCTTCCTTCTTTTTCTTCTCCATCGACGCTTTTTCGTCATGATCGATGAGACGTCCCTGGCGCTCGGAGGTGCGCGCGGTGAACATCTCGGTGACGATGTCTTCGAGCGTGGCGGCCGAGGACTCGATCGCCCCGGTGAGCGGATAGCAGCCGAGTGTGCGAAAGCGCACCAGGCGCTCTTCGATGCGCTCGCCGGGTCTGAGCTTCATGCGTTCATCATCAACCATGATGAGCATGCCATCGCGTTCCACGACCGGACGTGGCGCGGCAAAATAAAGCGGCACGATCGGAATCTCTTCCGCGAGCACGTACTGCCAGATATCAAGTTCGGTCCAGTTCGATAGCGGAAAAACCCGGATCGATTCTCCTTTCTGAACGCGTGTGTTGTAGACGTGCCAGAGTTCGGGCCTCTGGTTCTTCGGATCCCAGGCATGGGTAGCGGTGCGGAAAGAGAAGATGCGTTCCTTGGCGCGCGACTTCTCCTCGTCGCGCCGCGCGCCGCCAAACGCGGCATCGAATTTGTATTTGTCGAGCGCCTGCTTCAAGGACTCCGTCTTCATCACCTGTGTATGCAATGCCGAGCCCGAGTCGAACGGATTGATGCCGCGCTTAAGACCATCCTCGTTCACATGCACGATCAGGCGCAGGCCAAGGCGCTTCGCGGTTTCGTCGCGAAAGCGGATCATCTCATGGAATTTCCAGGTCGTATCGACATGGAGAAGAGGAAACGGTGGCTTGGCCGGATAGAAGGCCTTCATCGCCAGATGAAGCATTACCGACGAATCCTTCCCGATCGAGTAGAGCATCACCGGGTTTTGGAACTCGGCGGCAACCTCGCGGATGATCTGAATGCTTTCGGCTTCGAGGCGCTTCAGATGCGATATTACAGGTTTTATGCTGGACAACCGGGCAGACCCCACTTAGTTACTGTGAAATAGGGCCCGGCGCGCGTCAGCGCAATAGGACGCAAAATCCTGCCGAAGAGGCGGAAGGGGGTTCTTTAGCGAAGGCGGCCGCGCAAGCCTAAGCGGCGCCGATGATCGCCACCGAACAAACGTTCATCGCGGGCGCGCCGCCCAGATTGTGCGTCAGGCCGATCCTCGGATTCTTGAGTTGGCGAGCACCAGCCCGCCCCTGCAACTGAAGATACATCTCGTAGAGCATGCGCAGCCCCGAAGCCCCAATCGGGTGGCCGAAGCATTTCAAGCCGCCGTCGATCTGGCACGGGACCTGGCCTTCGGCATCATAGAAGCCGTTCATCACGTCCTTCCACCCTTCACCTTCGCGACTGATGTGAAGATCTTCCATCGTCACCAGTTCGGTGATGGAGAAGCAATCATGGACCTCCATCATCGAGACTTCGTCGCGCGGATTGCGGATTCCGGCTTCGTCATAGGCGCGCTTCGAGGCGATACGTGCTGTATGAAAATAACTTCCGTCCCATGAATTGTGCTGGCTCTCGAGACCGTTTGAGAGCGAAAGCTGCAACGCCTTGACGGTGATGAGGTCTTTCTTGCCGAGCGAGCGCGCGATCTCCGGCGTCGTGACGATTGCGCAGGCTGCTCCGTCCGACACGCCGCAGCAATCGAAAAGTCCGAGCGGCTCGGCGATCATCGGCGCCTTGAGGCACATCTCTTCGGTAATCGGCTTTTGCAGGTGCGCTTTCTTGTTTTTCGCGCCGTTTGCATGGCTCTTGACCGAGACATGGGCGATCGCGCGTTTCAGGTCTTCCCTGGAAACACCGTGCTTGCTCCGATAGGCGCTCGCGAGTTGGGCGAAATTTCCCGGCGCCGAACCGTTAGCACTCCAGAGCGGAGCAAGCGTGGCGCCTTCTCGCTGTGGCAATCCGCCATAGCCCGTGTCCTTCAGCTTCTCGACGCCGAGCGCAAGCGCGATATCGCAGGCGCCTGCCGCGACGGCATAGACGGCGCCGCGAAAGGCTTCCGATCCGCTGGCGCAGAAATTCTCGACCCTGGTCACCGGGATATTGGGAAGACGCAACGCGACGGATAGCGGCGTTCCGCCCTTGCCGACATGCTGCTCTTCGATCGCCGTTCCGAGCCAGGCGGCCTGGATCTGGTTGGTCTCGATCCCGGCATCGGAAAGAGCCTCGAGATAAGCCTCGACCATGAGTTCCTCGGCGCCGCTCTCCCAGCGCTCGCCGAACTTCGAGCAGCCCATGCCCAAGATTGCGACCTTGTCCTTGATGCCCGTGGCCATTCCCTTCTCCGTATTGGCTGAGGATGAGTATAGCAGACCAGTCCCTAGGCCGCGCGGAGCCGTTCCGGCCGCCGCAGATCGGGCGCAAGGCCCTCCCCCATCAAATCGATGAAATTGTCGCAGTAGAACCGTTCGACCGCGCCCGCAGGCAAGCCCTGCAGCGAATCGTTGAACCGCTTGAGCGGATTGCGGCCGCCCTCCACGTGCGGGAAATCCGAAGAGAAGAGGCAGACCTCCTCGCCGGAATTGCGGATGATCCAGCCGGCGTCCTCATGAGGATAAGGCGTCACGCGCAGCTGACGGCGCACGATTTCGCTGGGCTTGGCGGAGAGCTTCTGAAGGCGTTCTTCGTTCTTGATGAAGGCGTGCGCGGCGGAATCCATGTTGCGCATCCATCCCGGCAGCCACGAAGCGCCGAGCTCGATGGCGCCGAATTTCAGTCTGGGGAAACGATCGAACACGCCATCGAAGATCAACGCCGAGAGCGTCGTCATCGCCGAATGCGGGATCGGGATGTAGCTCACGGAGGTGAAGTTCTCCTCGCCGCCGTGAAAATCCTTCACCCGCGGGAGGCCGTTTTCAAAATAGTCCGGGTTGAGCTTTTCCTCGCCGCCGACATGAAACAGGACCGGCAGGCGCGCTTCCTGGGCCATGGCCCAGAGGGGATCGAAGGCGATGTGGCTCGGCGAATGGTGCTTCGGGCAACGTGAGGGAATGAGAAGCGCTTTGAGACCGAGGTCAATTGCTTCGCTCGCACACGCTTTTGCTCGTTCGAAGTCGACAAGCGGAACATAGGCCGTTCCGAGAAACCGCCGGTCGATGCTGCAGAACCAGGCCATCATCCGGTTGTGCGCCTCAGCGGTTGCGTAACAGAGATCGACGTCGCCTTTCTCATCGAGCCCGAAATTGCCGAGACACCAGGTCGTGAAGACAAGCTGGCTTGCAAATCCCAGGAGATCGAGCGACCGCGGCCGGTCCTCGCGCCGGAACGAGCCGAGCGCCTGGTAGTTCTTACGCAGCAGGATGTTCTCGGCGCTCCCCGCGCGAAACTCCGAGTCTTCATGTTGCGCGCGTGCTGCCTGCACCCACTTTGCGTCTCTCGGATTCGCCTTCAGCTTGGGAAGTGCGTCGTAAGCAGCGCGGAATTTTGGATCGATGAACGCATCGAGCGAGTCCGGCAACTCCATCAAATGGGAGTCGGCGTCGTGCACGATACGGTTCTCGACATAGGGCATGGGTGATCTCCGGGGCGCGAGCTGGAATTCTATGGGCCACGCGGCCAAAGGAAAGAAGGAACTCGGATCAGGCGGGCACCGCCTTCCAGAAGTAGCGGCGATAACCACGTCTGTCGTCGAAATCCTTGATACGAAAGGCCATGCGGACCTTCATGCCCGAGTCGACCTGGCCCTGCTCGACGTCGGTGATGTCGGCCATCAGCCGGCCGCCCTCTGCGAACGTGATCATGCCGTAGTGGTTAGGCGGGTCGAGCGCATAGGTCAGGAAGTCGGCCGACCAGGAAAGGACGGAGGCCTGCTGTTCCGAGAACCCGTGAGGGTCCTGGCTGTCGACGGCCTTGCAGTTCGGATTGACACAGATGCGCGAGCGCGGGAATTGCGCCGTTCCGCAGACGCGGCACTTGCCGCCGATCAGTCCAAGGAGCATGTCGCTCTTGCGGTATTGCACGGTCAGCGCGGTGCGCTTGTCGACCTCTGCGCGCATGCCCTTCTCGAGTTCGACGAGCCCGTTGAAGGCGAGGTATTTCATGTAATTGGTCTCTTCCTTGCGGCGCGCCAGCGCATCCTTCATGCCATGCCGCTTCGGGAGTTCGGCGAGCTCGCGCGTAGCCTCGAAAAGCAGCGCATCGCAACCTTGCGCAAATTGCGCGACGAGAATCTTCTCGCCCGGCTTTGCCTCCTCGATGGCAGCGACCAGCATGAGAAGCGCATGTGCGGCGCCGGAATCGCCTACGGTTTGCGCGAAATTGTCCCTTACCTTTGTCGGATCGATTCCGCACTGTTGTGCGATCGTTTGGTCGAGCTTTGCGAAGGGACAGGGAAGAATGAAATGCGCGATATCTCCGGCGGGCGTTTTCGTCTTCTCGAGAAGCGCCTTCACCGCGGCCGGCATGATTTTCGTGTAGCCTTCGTCCCGGATCCAGCGCTCTTCCCAGCCATAGTCGAATTCTTCGGCTTCGCCGCGAAAATGATCCACGAAGTCAAGTGTCACCGAATGGCCGCCGACAAAGCGCGCGATCACTTTCTCTCTTCCCAGCAACAACGCCGCTCCCGCATCGCCGAACCGCATCTCGTCGCTGGACGCGGCGCGCGCCTTGCGCTTCTCGCCGGTGAGCACGATCGGCGCCTTGGCACGGCCGCTCGCTACGGCGTCGAGGGCGGCGAGCAGCGCCGAGAGAGCGGAACGCTGCGACGCTGCGACATCGGTCGAGGGAATGTCACGGCCAAGCTGCAGAGCACCGGCCGCGATGCCCGCATTCTGGCGATCGGCGAACGGCATGCTGGTCGAGGCAAAGTAGATCGCGTCGACGAACGCACGATCTTTGGCGGGATCAACCGCAGGCAGGCATGCGCGTCCCGCCTCGACCGCCATCGTCAGCGCATCCTCGTCCCAGTTCGCCATGGCACGTTCGCCACGCGCGGATCCGGCAAGTCCGGGTGCGAACCATTTATTGGCGTCTGCAATCGCCTTCCGCTGCAGACGGCGGCGGGGAATGTAAGCGCCAAAGGAGGTAATTCCGGTCATGGGCAGCACCCCTTATCTCATCAAAAGCAAACCCGGTGGACACAAAGGAAACTCGTAAACTCTGCCGGGATCGCTCAGTGGACCACGAGCCGTGCCTCGTGCAAAGAAGGCCCGCGTTAAAGTCAGTCGAGCCGATTAGATCCCATGGCAGCACCAAAGTCTGTTCGCAAGGCGGTGTTTCCGGTCGCCGGAATGGGTACCCGCTTCCTGCCGGCAACCAAAGCGGTTCCGAAGGAAATGCTGCCTGTCGTGGACAAGCCGGTGATCCAGTACGCCGTCGAAGAGGCCCGCGAGGCCGGGATCGAGCAATTCATTTTCGTGACCGGCCGCGGCAAGCACGTGATCGCCGATCATTTCGACCACGCTTACGAACTCGAAGCGCTGCTCTCCGCCCGCGAAAAAACTGCCGAACTGCATAGCCTGCTCGAAAGTCTTCCCTCGACCGGTTCCGTCGCCTTCACGCGCCAGCAACAGCCGCTCGGTCTCGGTCATGCCGTTTGGTGCGCGCGCCATCTCGTCGGAGACGAGCCTTTCGCCGTTCTCCTCGTCGACGATCTGATGGTCGGAAAGCCTGGCGGCCTGTCCCAGATGCGCGAGGCCTATGAGCGCGTTGGCGGCGGCGTGATCATCGCGGCCGAAGACAGGCCGCGCGAGGAAACGCGACGTTACGGCGTCGTCGACCCGGGCGCGGTCAGAGGAAACGCAACGGAAATCCGCGCGCTGGTGGAAAAGCCGGAGCCGGAAAAGGCGCCTTCCACGCTTTGCGTGATCGGCCGCTACATTCTGCAGCCGGAGGTCTTTGCCGAACTCGATCGCAGACAGGTCGGCGCCGGCGGCGAGATCCAGCTCACCGACTCGCTGGCGCGACTGATCGGGCGCATGCCGTTCCATGCCGTGCGCACCACTTGCACGCGCTATGACTGCGGTGACAAGGTCGGATTTCTGCATGCCAATATAGCGGTCGGCATGACGCGGCCTGATATCGCGCCGGCGCTGAAAGCGATCTTAAAATCTTTCAACCAGTGACTTGTCATTCCCGGCGCGCACGTTAGCGCGCGGGAAGGGAAGCTAGCCAGCACTCGTCCCGCGCGCACTGAATGAGTCATTCGGGCTCGCAGATGGCCCGATCAAGTCGCTGCTCGCGCGCTGGGTCGCCTTCCCTCGCGCCTTCGGCGCTCGGCCGGGGATGACACGCATTGGTGAGTTTATAGTTCGCGGTACCCGCGGAACCAGCGGACAAAATTTGCGATGCCGGTTGCGAGAGCAGTCTGCGGCCTGTAACCGAGGTCACGTTCGCTCTCTGAAATATCGGCGAAGGTATCTTCCACGTCGCCCGGCTGCATCGGGCCAAAGTTGATCGCCGCTTTTCTTCCAGTTGCGTCTTCGATCGCGGTAACAAGCTTCCCGAGCGCTTCGGATCGGGAATTTCCGAGATTGTAGATCGCATGCGGCGCGCGCGAGCCGCCCGGTTTCGGGGCGCCGTGCTCTTTGGGCGAACGGTCGAGCGCGGCCATGATCCCCTCAACGACATCGTCGATATAGGTGAAATCGCGGCTGATCCTGCCATTGTTGAACAGTGTGATCGGCCTTCCGGAAAGAATGGCTTCCGTGAAGATCCAGGGCGTCATGTCGGGCCGTCCCCACGGCCCATAGACGGTAAAGAAGCGCAGCCCTGTCTGCGGGATCTTGTAGAGATGGCTATAGGCCTCGCTCATCAACTCGTCCGCACGTTTGGTCGCGGCGTAGAAGGACACCGGGTGGTCGGCGCGATCCTCGACCGAAAACGGGAGTTTTCGATTGGAGCCATAGACCGACGACGACGAGGCATAGACAAGAGGTACGGCGCGCGCGCGCGCAAGCTCGAGCATATTCAAATGGCCGGCGAGATTCGACCGCACATAGTCTTCGGGATGCGCGAGCGAATGGCGAACGCCGGCCTGGGCGCCCATGTGGGCGATTTTCGCAAGAGAGAACGGGGCAAGCGCCCGCTTCAACGCGTCCGTATCCGAGAAATCGAGACGCAAGAGCGTGAACCGCTCTCCGAAACGGCGGGACAGATCCGCGGCGCGGGCTTCTTTCAGAGCGGGTTCGTAATAGGCGTTCAGATCGTCGATGCCGACGACCTCTTCGCCGTGCGCAAGCAGGGCAGATGAAAGCGCGTGCCCGATGAATCCCGCGGCTCCGGTAACGAGGATCGCCACGCGCTCAGCCTTCGCCGAAATTTGCGCCCGGCTCGAGCGGAAAGAAGCGGATGAGCCGGCTATCTTCGACAGCCGCCTGTCTGTGCTTGACGTGTTCGCGATAGTCGGGATCACGGATCATCTCGGCGAAGGCGAGCGCGTTCGGGTACTGCGCGATGAAGGCAATATCCCAGCGCTCCGAGACGGGCCCGGTCAGAACGGCCTCAGGCCGCCCCGCCCAGACCTGCTTGCCGCCGAGGCGGCGAAAGATGGGTCCGGCCGTGCGGCCGTATTCCCGGTAGGCTTCGAGGCCCGTCAATCCCTTTCCGTGGTTGGGGTGATCGGCGGGATAGGCGGCCTCAGCCCTCAGCCGGATCAGGTTCAGCATGTGGATGGTCGTATCCTGCCGCTGCTGCATGAAAGCTTTGAATTGCTCTCTGGTCGGATCGACCGATCCCGGCTGGCCCATGGCGCTCGTTCGTAAATCGTTTCGCAAGCGGTCTAGCACTGCCCGGGCATGGATTCACGCAGAAGCACCCAAGGCACGTGCGCGCTTCCATCCCACTTGACGACATGGCCCTGCAACGCCTCACACTTTCCGGCATGGGGCAGGACATCAAGATTCACAATCAAGATTTCGGCGGTCCCGATCCGTCGATCGGGCTGGCGCATCTGCCGCGCGCCGGAGAGGACACACCTTATAAGGCTTATGCCCTCGGGGCAGCCTATGACGAGATGTTCGCGCGCGATGGCAGCCTCAGATCGCATTACGAGCAACTGGGGATTCGCCTCGCCACGCTCGCGCCTGACGAGCTTCTGAGGCGCCAGCAGGCATGCGAACTCTCGTTCCTGCAACAGGGGATCACCTTCACGCTTTACAATGACGCGCAGCAGACCGAGCGCATCATCCCGACCGACCTGCTTCCGCGCATTATCACGGCTCGCGAGTGGGACCGGATTGAGAGAGGACTCAAGCAGAGGATTGTCGCGCTCAATCTCTTCCTGCGCGACATCTACGGCGAGGCGCGCGTCCTGAAGGACGGGATTATTCCCCGTTCAATGATCTTCGGATCGCGGCATTACCGGCGCGAAATGCGGGGCATCAGCGTTCCGCACGACGCCTATATCAATGTCTGCGGCACGGATCTCGTCCGGCGCGAGAATGGCGCCTTTGTGGTTCTGGAAGACAATTTGCGCGTGCCATCGGGCGTTTCCTACATGCTCGCCAACCGCGATGTCGTACGGCGCGCGTTTCCAGCCGTGTTTCGTTCGGTCGGCGTGCGCCCCATCGAACATTATCCGCAGGCACTGCTGGCGACCCTGAAATCGCTCGTCTCGCTCGAGGATGTCTCCATCGCGGTGCTGACACCCGGTGTATTCAACTCTGCTTATTTCGAACACGCTTTTCTCGCACGCCAGATGGGTGTCGAGCTGGTGGAAGGCCGCGACCTGCTCGTGAACGACAACATTGTCTATACGCGCACCACCAGCGGCCTGAAGCGCGTCGATGTGGTCTATCGGAGGATCGACGACGATTTCATCGACCCGCTTGCCTTTCGCGAAGATTCGTCGTTGGGCGTTTCCGGACTTTTCAATGCCTATCGGGCGGGCAATGTGGTCATTGCCAATGCACTCGGCACCGGCATCGCGGACGACAAGGCCGTTTATGCCTATGTGCCGCAGCTGATCCGCTACTACCTTTCCGAGGATCCCATTCTCGGTCAGGTGGAGACATTTCTTTGCCGCGAGCCGAAGGCGCTCAGCCATGTGCTCGCAAATCTCGACAAGCTTGTTGTCAAAGCGGTCGGTGAATCGGGTGGATACGGGATGCTGGTTGGACCGCATGCGACAAGCGAGGAGCGCGCGAAATTCGCAGAAAGGCTGACGAGCGAGCCGGACAATTACATCGCCCAGCCGACGATCCAGCTTTCGACCGCGCCGACATTTGTGGACGGCACGGTCGATGCGCGCCATGTCGATCTCAGGCCCTTCGTCCTTCACGGCTCCGAGACCACGATCGTCCCCGGCGCCCTCACCCGCGTGGCGATCCGAAAGGGAAGCCTGGTCGTCAACTCGAGCCAGGGCGGCGGATCGAAAGATACCTGGGTCGTTGCAAGGTGAGGTCCTGATGCTCTCGCGCGTCGCCGACAGCCTCTACTGGATGGCGCGATACACCGAACGGGCCGAGCACACGGCGCGACTCATTGCGGTCAAGCTCGAATCCATGATCGAGCAGACCCATGAGGATGCGATGGCGTCCTGGAAGCGCGTTGCCACGGCGCTTTCGGGCGAAGCCTTCGTGAAGCAAGAGGACGCCTTTGACATCACGAACGCGCTTGCCTTCGAACGGACCAATCCCTCCTCGCTGGTGTCCTCGCTTCGGCTCGCGCGCGAAAATGCGCGCCATGTGCGCGAGCAACTGTCGACAGAGGTCTGGGAGCACCTCAATCGTCTTCATTTGCGGCTGCAGCCCGTGACGGCAAGGGCGATCTGGGTACATCAGCCCGCGCGTCTCTTCCGCGAGGTTCTCGAGGAATTCCAGGCCCTCGAAGGTGTCACCGTCTCGACGCTGAGCCACGGCGAAGGCTGGTATTTCCTCGAACTCGGCCGCTACAGCGAACGCGCACAGCTGATCAGCCGTCTTCTCGATGTCCACTTCGGCGGGGCGTCGAAAGTACAGCCGGGCTACTTCGACTGGATCGTGCTCCTCAAATTCTGCACCGCGTTCGAGCCCTATACGAAGCTTTACACCGCGGCGGTGCACCCCGAACGGATCGCAGGTTTCCTTCTCTTCGATGAGGAGTTTCCGCATGCAGTGCGCTTTGCCGTGCACCGGCTCTGCGACGCGCTTACCCGTGTCGCACCCGGCGCGCCGCCGCCGCGCAAGGCCGCTGTCGAACGACTCGCGGGGCGCCTTCGCGCGGCCATCGATTACGGTCAGATCGAGGAACTGATGCACGCAGGCCGGCTCGCGCCCTTTCTCGAGGAGATTTCTTCGAGCTGCGAACAGATTCATGAGGCTATGTACGCGGCGTACATCTCCTACGGCGCCGAAGCGGTTATGTAACGGAGTTCAGAAGCGACGCGATGTTTTATTCGATCCGCCATGTCACACGCTTCCGCTATTCGGCCCCCGTGCGCGAAAGCGTGATGGAATTGCGCATGCAGCCTCGCTCTGAAGGTCCGCAATCGCTGCGCAGCTTTCAGCTCGTCACGCAACCGCGCGCACAGCTGTTTGCCTATACCGATCAGTTCGGCAACGCCGTTTATCACTTCAATGCCGTCAGGGAGCATGAGGAGCTTCGCATCGAAGCCACGGCCGTCGTGGAGCTTGGCAACTTTCGCCCTTTGCCTGAGGCGGCGGATGCCCAGGAATGGTCCCGCTACAACCCGCTCAATCTCACCAACGACCATTTTGACTTCATGGAGCCATCACGCTTTGCCCGGATGTCGCCGGAGCTCGGCGCGTACATGACGGCCAACGGGTTGGACGAACCAGAGGGGGACGCGCTTTCCGCGCTCAAAATGCTCAACACGACCATCCGCAGCACGCTCGAATACGAGCCGGGAGTCACTGAAGTCCATTCCCCCGTTGAACATGCGCTAGGGGCGAAGCGCGGCGTCTGCCAGGACTTCGCGCACATCATGATTGCGATCGCGCGAGCGTGGAAAATCCCGGCGCGCTATGTGTCGGGCTATCTTTATCAGGGGCGCGCACACGGGGATCGTGCGGACGGCGGCGCCACGCACGCCTGGGTAGAAGCCTGGCTTCCCAGCTTCGGCTGGGTCGGGTTCGATCCGACCAACGGGACGCTCGCCGCCGAACGGCATATCCGGGCTGCCGTTGGACGCGATTACGCGGACGTGCCTCCGACACGCGGGACCTTCAAGGGTATTGCCCAAAGCGAACTCGCCATTGCCGTGCAAGTCGAGCCCACGCAGGCGCCGACCCGCAACGACGATTTCCTGAGGATTGCGCGGCCAATCAGTTCGCCTGCGCCGACCCCCTCCATGCCGGAACTTTATTACCGCCAACAACAGCAACAGCAGCAATAAACGCCGAACTCTATCGCCCCGACTGCGTTTCAGGATGGCAGCACCGGGCACCATCCATGAAAAGACTGGCTTTTGGAGCCGCGTGCGCCGCCTTTGGGTTCGTCAGCGGCGCCGCGATCGTCATTCCTGCGCACGGCAATGACGAAGCCGCGATCTATCGCCAGCTCGATCTCTTCAGCGATGCTTTGGAGCGCGTGCGTGACAATTACGTCACACCCGTCGACGACAAAAAACTTGTCTCGTACGCGATCGGCGGAATGGTTTCGAGCCTCGATCCGCACTCGGCCTACATGGATCCCAAAAGCTTGGCCGATCTGCAGAGCACGACCAAAGGATCGTTCGGCGGAATCGGAATCGAAGTCACGATGGAAGGCGGTCTCGTCAAGGTGGTCACGCCGATGGACGGGACTCCCGCGGCCAAGGCGGGCATCCGGGCCGGCGATTACATCGCGGCCATCGACGGGACTGCCGTCGAAGGCATGAAGCTCGAGGAAGCGAGCGACAAGATGCGCGGACCAGCCGGGACTCCGATCACACTCTCCGTGATCCGGCCCGGAACGAAAAAACCATTCGAGGTGAAACTCACGCGCGCCATTGTCGAAGTCGACAATGTGCGCTGGCACGCCGAGGGCGACGTCGGCTACATCCGCATCCCCGGATTCAACGAGAAGACCGCAGAAGGTCTCGAGCACGCGATTGCCGAGATGAAGAAGCAGATCGGCCTAGGGCTCAAAGGCTACGTGGTCGACTTGCGCAACGATCCCGGCGGCTTGTTCGACCAGGCCGTGCGAGTCTCGAGCGACTTTCTCGACGGCGGTGAGGTCGTTTCCATGCGCGGCCGGCGGCCTGAACAAACCATTCGCGTCGACGCAAAACAGGGCGGGGACCTGACCGGCGGCAAGCCGCTCGTGGTCCTGATCAATGCGGGCAGCGCGTCTGCTTCCGAGATCGTGGCCGGCGCGCTGCAGGATCACAAGCGCGCAACGATCGTCGGCATGGTCTCCTTTGGAAAAGGCTCAGTGCAGACGGTCATACCGCTCCGCGAAGGGGCTCTTCGCCTGACGACCGCGCGTTACTTCACGCCGTCCGGCCGTTCGATCCAGGCCCAGGGCATCATCCCGGACATCGCCGTCGCGCAAGGCGACGAAAACGAATTGCCGAAATTCGCGCAGGTGAGCGAGGCGAGCCTGCCCGGACATCTCGCCGGCGAAGCCACGCTCGAAAAGAAGAATGCGCCGATCATCCATGCCGCGCCGGGCAAGAAGTATTCGGACTTCCAGCTTTCCTACGCGCTCGATCTCTTGCGCGGGAAAGTGACGGTCAGCGCCGTCACGCAAGGGGCGAAGGAAGCGCTGGTGGGGCCGACGAAGGGGTGAGGGCTTGGTGCGGCGTGCCCCTCACCCGAAATCGCTGCGCGATTTCGACCTCTCCACAGGGGAGAGGTGGGTCTCGAGCGAGCGCGCCCCTCATTCCAGTGAGCCGACGAGCGATGCGCGCTGCGAGATTTCGATCCAGTTTCCATCAGGATCAGAGATCATGGAGATTCGCGCCGTACTCCCGAGTGTAGTCGGCGCCATCCTCTCGCGTCCGCCATGGGCGAGCACATGCGCGTGCTCGGTGTCGCATTTGAACACCTGAAAGGTGATGTAGCGAAAGCCGGTGCCTTCGAAGGAAGAAGCATGCGGGGCGCGTTCCGATTGCTCGATGAAGATCATTGTTTCCCCGGCCCGAAACGCATTCTTCGCGACTTCGACTAATCCGAGACCCTCGCGCAGAAAGCATCCATGCGCGGCGGCGTCACGCACCGCGAGCCGGATGCCGATTTGCGAAACGCCATGAGCGCCGGACGGAACGAGTCTGACTGTCAGACCTTCGGGGTCGGTTTTCACGATGTCGCGGTCCAATCCGGCGCGCGCGATGAGCAGTTCGGCGTAGCCAGCGGGCGGCCGTTCCGGCAGCGCTTCGCTGTATTCGTTGATCTTGAGAACCGAGTTATTGACGAGATGCCGATGCTGCTTGAGCCCGCGCCGGATCGGCAGCACGTGATCGAAGCTCGCGCCGATCTCGGCTTGCCAGAAGTCGAGCATCTGAGCCAACCGGTTGGTGTTCAAACCGACGTCGACAAAAGGCTTGGCGAGCTGCATGACGATCCATTTGTCATTCCCGGCGCTCGCTTGAGCGCGCGGGAAAGGAACCTAGTACCGCGAGCGGCGGCTCGCGGAAAGGAGTCACTCAGCGCGCTGACGCGCGCTGTGCTGGGCCCCCTCCCCCCGCGCCTTCGGCACTCGGCCGGGGATCATCAATGATACCCGATGCAGCTACCTTGCCGCCGTGGCGTAGTCCTGCGACGCCGCCCTGCTGTCCCCTTCCAAACCTTCGTAGACGAATTCCTTTCCGGCGAGATCGATGGCTGGCAGCGCATCCTTCTCGTGCCAAAAATCCTGTGTGTGCTGCCACTGCGGCTTGTCACCGCGTTGCGGCAGCAGGTGCACGCTGCGCATCAGATAATTCGGGTTGAAGTTCTCGGGATCGATCCACGACATCAGCTTCATCCGTCGATCCTCCGGCCTGAGTGCGACCGAGACCTTTTTCGCGCCCGTCTTCTTCATGTGATTGAGAAGACGGCAGACGAAATCACCGATCAGATCGACACGCAAAGTCCAGCTGGCGCGGAAATAGCCGAAGATCCAGACCATGTTTGGCACGCCGGTAAACATCATGCCGCGATAGGTCACCGTGCTTGCGAAATCGAGCGGCCTGCCGTCGATAACGAAATCGATGTCGCCCAGAATGCAAAGATCGAA